>ENA-ORDC01000211-ORDC01000211.1-marine-metagenome-genome-assembly--contig:-NODE-211-length-63701-cov-9.879762_pt1 | contig 63701 bp, 55 predicted proteins | sample MGYA00237783_ERZ508515 | MGnify/ENA primary metagenome ERZ508515 (study PRJEB26186, sample SAMN06268792) | marine metagenome | isolation source: Eden Landing Ponds, San Francisco, CA, USA | place...
CGCCCTGGCGCTGGATCTCGTCGACGTCGTAGGCCAGCGCGTGGCGCACGTCCTCGATGGCCCGGTCCTTGTACTCCCCGCGGACGAGTTCCAGATAGCGGTGGTAGGTCTCGAAACGCTCCTCGGGGATGGAGCCGTGGTTTTCGAGGTTCTCCTCCAGGTGGTTGAACGTCGTCAGCGGCGAGAGGAAGTTGCGACTGCGGTGCATCGAGTCCATGATCGCCTCGGCGATCTCGTCGCCGATGAACCGCGGTGAGACACCTTCCATGCCCTCGCCGATCTCGGCTTTCTCGGCGGCCTCGTCGCGCAACTTCTTCACGTCGATGTCCTCGGCCTCGTCGATCTCACCGTTGTAGGCCTTTGCCTTCTGGACGAGCGACACGGCACCAGTATCGGGCTCTTCGATGCGCGTGAGCACGCCGAAGAGGCCGGCCATCTCCAGCGTGTGGGGCTCGACGATGATGTCTGGCAGGTCGGCGTTGCGCAGCATCTTCCGGTAGATCTGTGCTTCGGCCTCGTACTGGAGGACGTACGGGAAGTCGATCCGCTTGGTGCGGTCGTTGAACGCCTCCATCTTCTCGTCGCCTTTCTTGTCCTTGTACTCGGGCATGTTTGTCCGCCCGACGATCACCTGGTCGATGTCGATCCGGGGGTTGTTCTTCGGTTTGATCGTCTGTTCCTGGGTGGCGTGCAGGAAGTCGTAGAGGAACTCCCGCTGGAGTTTCAGGAGTTCCTCGCCCGAGAACAACCCCCTGTTGGCGTTACAGAACGCGCCCGAGTAGTCGAACGCGCGGGGGTCCGACTCGCCGTAGACGGCGATCTTCGAGTAGTTGACGTCCCCCGTCAACTCGGTCTCGTCCTGGTTTTTCTTGTCCTTGGGCTCGAAGGTCTCGATGGCCTGGCGCATGTTCTCGTCGGCGACCAGGCGCATGATCTCGATGTGGTTTTCCAGCACTTGCTGGAGGTCGTCGTCGTAGTGAGCGAGCAGGCGGTCCATGTAGAACTCGCTGGCCGGGTCCAGCGCCTGCTCGTTGCGGATCGTGTAGGGGGCGTCGAGTTCCTCGTTGATGTCCTCGAGGACGCTGTCGCGTTGCTCCTGTGGCAGGAGAACGATGGGGTCCTGGTTCATCGGCGAGCGGACGACGTCGTCGGCGGGGTCCTGGTCGTGGATGACGTCACAGAGGTTCGTCCACCGGAACGTGTACATCCGCCCCTCGTCGAGTTTCGTGTAGTGCTCGAAGTAGCGCCGGACCTGCCGGTCGAAGTCTGACTTGCCCGACCCGACGGGACCGAGCAGTAGTTTGATACGTTTCTGCGGGCCGAGGCCCCGTGCGCCCGATTTCACCTTGTTGACGAACTCGTGGATGGCCTCGTGGATGACGCGCCCGTAGAAGGTGTTCTCCCCGTCGTTGACGGGGTCTTCGGAGGCGAGTTTGTACTCGACGACGCCGTCGTCCTCGTCGTACTCGGTGCCGTAGAAGTCGAACATGTCCGCGACGCGCTGGTGGGCGTTGCGGGCGACCTTCGGGTTGGTGTAGAGCTCGTCGAGATACCACTCGAAACTGCTGTACTCGCGCAGGTCGGCCGGGATGGCGTCCTGATACTCTCGACTCAACTCCGCCAGGGTGTCGTGCGTGTCGTTCATGTGTTGTCGTGGGCCGGCCCGTCCGGCCGGCGACCGCAACTGCAACCGCTACCGTGACTGCAACCGCAAGACCGTTTCCACGACCGCAACGTACGTAGCGACCGTTGCGTCGCGGAGTCGCGTCTCGGCGGCTCTCGTTCCGTCGCCAGGCGCTCGCGCTCGTCTCGTCGACCACAGCTCTTCGGGGACCATCGCGTGTGTCTGACCGTGCGAGCGCCTGTCATGTGTGACCACGCCACCGTCGATCCACGCTCGTGTCACCGACGGCCGCGTCAGCGTACGGGTGGGTAAGCCACCGATACTATTTATTATACGAGTTCTCTAGCTATAAAAGGGTTGTCGTGGTGTGGCCTATTTTCCCACTTTTAACCCCCGGCGACGTCGGTCGAATGCGGACAATGCAAGCGGTTGCCACCGATTCACACGCCGACGTTCCTCGCACGTATTTATATAGTGAGCCGCAACCGTGACGGTGACCGAGCAGGTCGGCAGGGCTCTCCCGTGGCGGCCGGAAACGTGACCGTGCGACTGATGTGTGGGCGCGGTTACCGACGAGTATGGGATTCGAGTCGCTGGCCGAGGGGTGGGACGTCTGGACAGAGAGCGAGGAGAAGGCGGTTCTCGTGTTCAGGCCGGACGTCTTCGACGGCGACGCCTTCCCGGCGCCGTGCATGCCGACGATCTACGTGACGAAGGGCAAGCGCCGGCGCAGGCCCGGCCGCGACGTCCGTCCCGACGACCCGTGGTACGTGACGCTCTTTCTCGAACCCCAGGTCGACGCCGACGAGGAGTCCTTCGACACGCGCGACGATGCAGTCGCCGCCGCCCGTGACGTCGCCCAGCGGTTCGCGGACGGAGAGATCGACTACCGGGGGCTCTACCAGGTCCCCCGCGAGACGTACTTCGACCGCCTCGACGAGTTGACCGGCCGAACGTAGAAGTACGTCCCACCACAATCCTCGGCCGTCACGTGTCCCTGCCCGACGAGTCTGTCGAGTCCCTTCACGCCGAATCACCCGACACTGTCGACCGTCGGACCGTCCTCGCGACGTCGGGGACGGTCCTCGCCAGTCCAGTCCTGCGCTCGGCGAACCCAGCAGACGGCGAAACCACGACGACCGGCCCCGTGGACACCTCCGACGACCCGACGACGGTGACGGTCGCGTCCCGGAACCTGTCGCTGGGCGTGCGCCTGGCGCGACTGTTCGACGTCCGGTCGACCGCCGAGTTGCGTCGAACGGCCGGAAACCTCCTGGAAAACGTCCAAGACCATCCCTACAGCGCGCGACTCGACGCGATCGCCGCCGAGATAACGGCGACAGACCCCGCCGTCGTCGCGGTGCAGGAGGCGGCTCTCGTTCGAGAGCGACCAGCCGACGCCGACGGGGAGTGGACGGCTGTCGTCGACATCCGCGACCAGCTGTCGTCGTCGCTCGCCGAGGCCGGACTGTCCTACGAACGCGCCGCCACGGTCGTCACGACCGACCTCGAACTCTCGGCGGAGACCGACGACGGGTCCCGTGAAGTCCGGTTTACCGACAGGAACGCTCTCTTCGTCCGGAGTGACGTCGAGTACCGCGGCACACAGACTGGGATCTACGACGAGCAGTTCGGACTCCCGACCAGCGACCTCGGATTCGAACGCGGGTTCTGTACCGCCGAAATCACAGTCGACGACCGGACAGTCACCGTCGCTTCGACGCACCTCGAATCGGTCTCGGGGGGCGTTCGCCGTGGGCAGGCCGAGGAGTTAGGAAACCGACTGACTGGGGTGGGTAGGGTCGTCCTCGCGGGCGATTTCAACAGTGGACCGGACGGCGACACGGAGGCCTACGAACTGCTCAGGGAGTCGTTTACCGACGCCTGGGGCCAGTTGCGGCCCGACGACGACGGGTTCACCTGCTGTCAGGCCCAGCAACTCGCGAACGACCAGTCGCTGCTCGACGAACGAGTCGACGCCGTCTTCGTCCGGGGTGGCCTGCGCCCGACGGCCGTCGAACGCGTCGGTCACAGACCAGAGGACAGAGTGACCGGCACGCGCGACGGCGAAACCGTCACCGTCTGGCCCTCCGACCACGCGGGCGTCGTCGCGACGGTCGAGGTCGCTCCACCGGCATCCACCCCGACGGCTTCGCCCACACCGAACTTCGATACGACGCGGACCGGGGACCCGAGAACCACCACTCGGAGAAACGAATCGCCCGAGCGGACTGCTGCTTCGACTTCGGATCCTTCGAGGGGAGCGGACGAACCAGAGACCGAAACCGGCGACGACTCCTCCAGTGGTCTGGGGTCTGGATTCGGCGTCGTGAACGGTGCCGGCGGAGCGACGCTGGCGACGCTCGCGCTCCTGCGTGCTCGCTGGCGGGACAGTGTTCGTGACGACTGACCGTCGAAAAACTGCACCCCGCACGGCGACCGACCACAGAGGCCCGCGATCAGCGCCGGTACTCGTCGGTGACCTCGTCGAGATTGACGACGCCCTCGGGGACGCGGTAGGCGACCATCACTTCGCGGTCGGCGTCCGGGCTGTTCTCGGTCTTGTCGACCGCGTAGGCGACGAATCGACACTCCTCGCGGTCGAAGGTCAGCATCGAGTACCCCCAGTTGTGGCTGTCGAAGAAGTCGATGTGGGGGTTCATCTTCGGGATGAGCCACGAGAGGAGCGGTTCGGTGATCTGCTTGCGTTTCCCGCGGGTGAGATGGAGCGCCTCGGCGACGTTGATCGAGGTGATGGCGGGCGTCATGAACTCGACGCCGAAGCGTTCGCCCTGGGCGACCCCCTCGCCGCCCGTGACGCGTCCGGGGTAGGAGGTCTGCTGGTAGCCAGCGATGTAACAGTGCATGTCGCCGGTCACGGTGACGAAGTTGTCGACGTCGGCCTGTGCGATGTGCTCGGCAATACGCTGGCGCTCGCGCGTGTAGCCGTCCCAGCCACCCTGAACCGGGTAGAGCGAGAGGGGACCGGATCCCAGACGAAGTGGCATCGTCAGCACCTCGTCGGCCCACACCGTCCAGGTGGCGTCGGAGTCGGTCACGGTATCGAGCAGCCACTCGCGCTGTTCGTCGCCGAGCATCGACCGCCCCGGTGGTTCGCGGTGTGGGCCGACGTTGTCAACCGTCGGAATGGCCTCGCGAGGTGGGTCACGGAAGAGTCGTTCGTCGGTCATCACGAGGTCGACGAGGTCGCCGAACTGCAGGTCGCGCCAGAGTTTGAAGCGGTCCTGCAGGGAGTCGCCGTTGGGGTCGTACTCGACGCGGGCGGGTATGAACTCCCACCAGGCGTGCATCGCGTCGGCGACGAGTTCCGTCATGAACTCCGGGTCGTCGGTGCGAGGGTGTTCGCCCCGCGGCGCGTCGGTCTCGTCGTCCCAGTAGACGTCGTCGACTATCTCGTGGTCGTCCCAGCCGGCGATGAGCGTGTGTGACTCCAGGGCCTCCTGGAGGAAGCGGTCCTCTCGGTAGGTGCGGTAGAGATAGCGGTAGTCGGTCAGGTCGTGGACGTGGTCGAACCCGCTCGGCAAGGACTTCTCGCGCTCGTCGTACTCGTAGGAACCGATCCCCTTGAAACTCCCTGCGTCGGACTCGTAGATGAAGTCGCCGAGGTGGACGATAAAGTCGACGTCCTCCTCGGCGATGTAGTGAAAGGCGGGATAGTAACCGTTGAGGAAGTCCTGACAGGTCACGACGGCAAAGGAGACGGAGTCGGGCGAGTCGTCGGGTTTGGGCAGGGTGCGACAGTAGCCGGTCCGCGAGGCGACTCCCCGGTAGACGAACCGGTAGGCGTACTCGGTGTCCGAGCGGAGCTGGGTGTCCAGGTCGACTTTCACCGTGTAATCGTGAGAGCTGATGCGCTCGCTCTCGGTGATCACGCCGTCGTAGACGACCTCCTCGAAGCTGTCGTCAGTGGCGACCTGCACGCCCAGGTTCTCGTTCGGGTCGAACGCTTCGGGATTCAGCCGCGTCCAGAGGATGGCGCCGCTGGGTGTCGGGCCGCCGCTTGCCACCGACTGCGGGAAGACGGCGTCCGGGTCGGCCTCGGGGTCGGCCTCGAGGACGTCCGCGTCACTGGCGTCGACGACGTCTAGCGCGAGTGCGAGGTCGTGTGAGTCCAGTTCCGAGAGTAGTTCCGCGTGGTCGCCGTCGCCCCGGGACGGCTCGTCACGCCCGTTCAGCCCCGTCCGGTCTGCCATGCACACGCCTGTGTCCGCCGGCGGGATGGGTCTTCCGGGTCGGTGAGTGTCCTGACAGTCGTCCCCGAAACCTTTGGGTCGGGCACGCCCACTTTCGCCATGGTCGAGATCGACGGGAGCGCGGGCGGCGGGCAGATACTCCGGACCGCGCTGACGCTGTCGATGCTCTCCAGCGAGTCCGTCACCGTCACCGACGTCCGTGGCGACCGCTCCGAGCCAGGGCTCAAGCCCCAGCACCGTACTGCGGTGGAGGTCGCCGCCGCCGTGAGCGACGCGACCGTCGAGGGGGCCGAACTCGGTTCCGAAGAAGTGGAGTTCGACCCGGGAACGCCGACGGGCGGAGACTACGAGGCCGCGATCGGGACCGCCGGGAGTCTCACGCTCCTGTTCGACACGCTCTTGCCGCTCGCGACGGTGCTCGACGACCCGCTCTCGCTGTCGGCGACCGGCGGCACGGACGTGAAGTGGTCGCCACCGATGGCCACCTATCGCCGCGTCAAGCTCCCGCTCCTGTGCGAGCACGGCCTCGCGGCGACCGTCGAATCCGAGCGACCGGGGTTCTATCCGGTGGGCGGCGGCCGCGCGACGCTCCGCCTGTGGCCGTCGACCGTCTCGTCGCTGACGCTCGACGGTGACCCACGAAACGGGGACGATATCCAGGTCAGGATCTACTCCCTGGCTGCCGACTCGCTCGCAGACGGCGACGTGGCCGACCGGCAGGCGGACGCGGTCGGGCAGGAACTGACGCGTCTGGACCTCGATGTCGTCCATCGCGAGGTCACCTACGCCGCGGCGGCCAGTCCCGGGTCGTCGGTGGTCGTCGAACTCACTGACGACGGAGTCCTCGCGGGATTCGACGCGTACGGTGAGAAGGGGAAACGAGCCGAGGCGGTCGCGAACGATGCCGTGTCCGACCTAGACGCGTTCCGCGAGACTGGCGCGGCCGTCGACGAGCACCTCGCCGACCAGTTACTCGTCTTCCTCGCGCTGGCGGGCGGCCGAATCGTCGTCCCTCGACTCACGGACCACGTCGAGACGAACCTCGCGGTCCTCGACGAATTCGGCTACGACCTCTCGGTCGAGGAGTCGGACCGTGGTGTCGTCGTTCGAGGGGAGTGAGCGACGAGTGAACGGCCGACGGTCGACAGTCGACGGTCGACAATCAACGGTCGACGGCCCAGCGTCGTCTCAGTCCACGTCCAGTTCCTTGACGACCGTCGCGGGATTGCCCTGGACGACGGCACCGGCCGGGACGTCCTCGGTCACGACCGCTCCGGAGCCGACGACGGCCTCGTCACCGACCGTCACGCCGGGGTTGAGCACCGCGCGGCCGCCGATCCAGACGTCGTCGCCCACGGTCACGGGTTTGCCGTACTCCGGCCCCTCGACGCGTTCGCTCGCGTCGAGCGGGTGGGTCGCGGTGTAGATGTGGACCCCCGGTCCAACCATGCAGTTGCGCCCGATCTCGACCCGGCAGACGTCCAGCACGACGCAATCGAAGTTCGCGTAGAAGTCCTCACCGACGTGGATGTTGTAGCCGTAGTCGCAGCGAAACGGCGGTTCGACGTAACAGTCGCCCGCGACCGACCCGAACAGGTCGTCAAGCAGATCGCCCCGTTCGTCGGTCTCGTCGGCTGCCGTCTCGTTGAATCGCCGTGTGAGCGTCCGAGCGCGCTCCCGGTCGGCGACGAGTTCGGGGTCCGCCGGGTCGTAGAGTTCCCCCGCCTGCATCTTCGCTTTCTCGCTGGTCATGGCCGTGACTGCATACCTCGCATCATATGTCTTCTGTGCGAAACCGTGTCTTCGAGTTGGACTTTCGGCTCGGCTCGCCAACTCTGGTGACTGTTCAGTAGAAGTGAGAGCGATAACGAATCGGGACAGCACAGCAACCGTGACCGCCCTCGCAGGTCCCGCAACCGCACTCGTCGCTGTGAGATGGAAGCCCTCGGCGCGCTCGCGGTCGCTGAGCGGGATATCCGCGCTCTCGGCACCGCCCGCGCGGATAGTCGCCCGCTCAGGCGACTCCGCTCACTGCGTTCGCCGCGACCCCACCTCGCCCTTCCAGTCCACCAGGATGATATCTTGTTGGGGTCTGCCACCGGTGATTCAACGTCGAGACAGCCTGTGCCACAGACATTTCCCTGGCGGACTGAAAGGGCGAGGGGCGCTGGCGGCGAATGCGCAGTCGCCTAAGCGGGCCCTATTCTCGCGAGTACTGTGCTGTGCGGGTGTCCGAGCGAGAATATCCCGCTCAGCGACCGCCAGCGGCCCGAGGGCTTTCAACGCTCACCGGTGAGTGCGGTGCTGTTTGCGGACGCACTTTCTCTCACGGCAGATTCACCTGAAACACCTGATACCTACGCAGAGCTACTGAACAGCCCTTTCGAGAGACCGGTACGGAAAACAGACGCCGTCCCTGCCGAAAAGACACCTAGGCGTCGAATTCGGTGAGTTCGGGCGAGTGGTCGCCGTCGTCGCGGGTCTCGTGATAGGCGCGGCGGTAGCGGTCGAGTTTCCGGTAGAGGACGAACCCGAGGATGCTGTCGTAGACGACGACGAAGCCGACGAATGCCAGGAACCAGGGGATGTTGAAGATGCCGGCAGCGATGCTGGGGACTATGGAGGACAGCGAGTTGTAGACGGCGTGGATGAGCGCGGCGATAGCGAGTCCCTTGACGACGATCGGTCCCGCGCGTTCGGAGTTGAACTTCGCGAGGCCGAGATAGTAGCCGGCGAACGCGGAGTAGATGACGTGACCGGGGCCGGCGAGCGCGCGGACGGCGGTGATGGTACTGCCCTGGGCGATGAGGTTCAGCGGGTCCGAGATGTTCTGGACAGACCCGGAGATGTAGATGGCGTTCTCGATGGTGGCGAAGCCGAGGCCGGCGACCGCGCCGTAGACCGCCCCGTCGATGACCGCGTCGAAACGCGAACTCCGGAAGGCATAGAGGTAGACGGCGAGCAACTTGACCGTCTCCTCGACGGGGCCGACGACGACGAAGAAGGTGATGATCTGGAAGACGAAGCCCACGAAGCCCGCGGCGAGGCCGAGTTGCTGGAGTGCGACGTTCGTACCGGTGTTGAGGACGGCGGCGAAGCCGGCAAAGAGGATGGCGAGGACGAACGTGACAGCGAGGAGTGAGAGCGGTTCCGGCGTCGTGACGTCGGCGTACCAGACGTACGTCGCCAGCGCGAGCGCGGGGACGATCGACAGAAGGGTGAACACGACGGCCTCCGGCCCGGCGATCGCCCCTGCGAATACCTGCAAGCCGAGAATGAGCAGCCCCAGGAAGATCAGGAATGCCCGCGCACTTGACACCAGCAGCGAGTAACAGCCCACCCAGAAGCGGTCGAAGACCGAATCGACCTCCCAGGTGGCCACCCCGTCCAGGTCGCGCTCCTCGTCGGCCCGACTCGCGACGGGATCCCGTGGCGGTGACATACCCGTTTCTGTGTCTGCCCACACCTAACAGTTTGGCCATCGACGAGTAGTGGGGCTGCGGGTTACAGATTCGACACGAAACCGGGTGGATTCACTCTGCAGTTCTTGCAACGGTTTCGGCCAACGAGAGGTTTTTCGCCGTGGAACCCGCCACTCCCGGTATGACGATCCAAGCGGGCGTTATCGCCGTCCAGGGGGACGTGAGCGAACACGCGACGGCCATCAGACGGGCCGCACGGGCCCACGGCGAGGACGTCGCCGTGACGGAGATACGGACGGCCGGACACGTCCCGAACTGTGACCTGCTCCTGTTGCCCGGTGGCGAGTCGACGGCTATCTCTCGGCACCTCCACCGAGAAGGGATCGCCGAGGAGATCGTCGCACACGTCGAGGCGGGCAAACCGGTGCTGGCGACGTGTGCGGGGCTGATCGTCGCCGCGACCGACGCCAACGACGACCGCGTGGACACGCTGGGCGTCCTCGACGTGAGCGTCGAGCGCAACGCGTTCGGTCGACAGAAAGACAGTTTCGAGGCACCGATCGACGTGACTGGACTGGACGAACCGTTTCCCGCCGTGTTCATCCGCGCGCCGGTCATCGACAGCGTGGGCGATGTCGAGGTGCTCGCCGAGTGGGACGGTCGCCCGGTAGCGGTGCGGGACGGCCCCGTGGTGGGGACCTCCTTCCACCCCGAGTTGACCGACGATTACCGGGTTCACGACCTCGCCTTCTTCGCCGGAGACGTCGTGACGCCGCCCTGAGCGTCGGCCGACACCGTGACGACCTGGCGTCGGCCGACACCGTGAAGACTTAGCGTCGGGTGGCCACAGTGGAGGTAATGACCGACGACGTGCTCGACGAACTGTTCGCAGTCATCGAGGAGCGACAGGAGACACTCCCCGAAGACTCGTATACGGCGTCGCTGTTCACACACGAGAAAGGCGAGAACGCGGTGCTGGAGAAACTGGGGGAGGAGACGACCGAACTGCTGCTGGCGGCCAAAGACGACGACCACGAGGAGATCGCTCACGAGTCGGCGGACATCGTCTATCACCTGCTCGTGTTGCTGGCGATGAAGGACATGGACCTGACCGACCTGCGCGCAGAGTTGCGCGAACGCCGATAGCGAGACCAGTCTCACCCGCAATTCGAGCGAGCGGTCGGTAAGTGTGGTCGAAACATCAACTATTAAGTATTGGATGTGTGTAGCTTCGACTGTCCTTTCCGTGGGGGGAAGGGATCATGCACCGAAGCGAGGCCGACAAGCCGTCTAGCCCGGGGAGTTCCCGGGTTGGCGGCAACGAACTGAGGTACCGTATCACGACTGTAGGGGCGGAGGTGACGCGATGAGCGTTCAGCACCGCTTGACCGGCTCGAAAGTCGGCGTCGACGCGCTCTGTGGCGTGTGGGTCGTCGCGCTCGGCACCGCCCTCGTGTGGTGGAATCTGCAGGCGGGCTACACGCTACGTGCACAGGTCGTCGGGGCACTGATGGCGCTCGGTATCGCCATCTACCTCGCCGACATCGTCTCGACGGTCTACGGTGAGACGAGCGCGTAGGAAGACTACACCCCGATCCGACCCGTCTTTTCGAGAGGTGATGTGGACAGCACACTACCGACTGGAACTCACCGAGACGTCTGTTATCGCCTGTTGGTCCCACTCCAATCGAGGTTCTTCAAAACATAAATGACGATGGTTGTCGTTTCCTCTGTAAATGGATCTTGAATCGGAACTCGTTGACCGTCCAGTGTTCGTCACTGGTGCCGATGGGTTCGTCGGTTCGCACCTCGTGGACCGACTCGTGGAACTCGGCGCCGACGTGCACGTCTTCGTGCGGGCGACCTCCAGCGGAGAACTGAACAACATTCGCCACCACGGCGAGGAGGTGACGGTCCACCGGGGCGACCTCCGGGACAAACACTCGGTCGACCGGGCGCTCGGTGCACTCGAGGAGTACAGTGACACCGTCATCTTCCATCTCGCCGCCCAGGCCCACGTCGGGGAGTCCTGGGACCGGCCCTACGAGACCGTCGAGACGAACGTCACCGGCACGCTGAATCTCCTCCAGTCAGTGGTCGACCTGGACCTGGACATCGCGAAGTTTGACACCGCGGGGACGAGCGAGGAGTACGGCAACGTCAAAGAGGAAATGGTCGAGAAACACGAGTTCGAGGAGGACGGTCGGGTGTTGCTCAGCGAGCGGTCGCCGGTGAACCCGACGAGCGTCTACGCGACGACGAAACTCGCAGCCGACTTCCTCACGATGAACTACCACGACGCCTACGGGCTCCCGACTGTCACAACCCGGATGTTCAACAACTACGGACCCCGACAGAACCCGCGGTACATCACCGGGACTATCATCACACAGGCACTGGAACGGGAGGTCGTCGAACTCGGAAACCTGACGCCGAAACGTGACCTGTGCTACGTCAGCGACGGCGTGCGTGGGCACCTCCACGTCGCACTCGGCGGGACGCCCGGTGAGCAGTACGTCTACGGATACGGCGAGAACATCTCGATGCGGGAGTGGGCAGACACGATCCTCAACGTCGGCTCCGAACACGGCTACTGGGACGCCCCGGAGATACAGCAGGACGACGACCGGTTCCGGCCGGGTGACAGCGACGTCGAGGAACTGCTCGTCGGGTACGAGAAACTCCACGAGGAGACCGGCTGGGAGCCGGAAGTCTCCTGGCGCGAGGGCATCCGGCGGACCATCGACTGGTACGCGAACAACCAACAGCGGTGGCACGGGAGAGTCGACTGGCGATGAGTCGGGACAGCGAGCGGTTCTGGGACGGCCGGACGGTGATGGTGACCGGCGGCGCGGGATTCCTCGGCAGTCACCTCGTGGAAGACCTGAACACGCGGTCCGACGACGTGACGGTCTTCGTGCCCCGTAGCGACGAGTACGACCTCCGTGACCGGGCCGACATCCGCCGGGCGTTCGAGGATTCCGGCGCCGATACCGTCGTCCACCTCGCGGCGACCGTCGGCGGGATCGGCGCCAACGCGGAGAACCCGGGTCGGTACTTCTACGACAACGCCGTGATGGGGATCGAACTCATCGAGCAGGCCAGGCAGTTCGGCGTCGAGAAGTTCACCATCCTCGGGACGATCTGTGCCTATCCGAAGCACACGCCCGTCCCGTTCGAAGAGGAGAACCTCTGGGAGGGCTATCCCGAAGAGACCAACGCCCCCTACGGTATCGCGAAGAAGGCGTTGCTCACCCAGTCCCGGGCCTATCGGGAACAGTGGGGGTTCGACAGTATCTACCTCCTGCCGGTGAACCTGTACGGCCCACGCGACGATTTCGACCTCGAGACCTCTCACGTCATTCCCGCCATCGTCCGCAAGTGCATCGAGGCGCGCGAGCGTGGTGACGACGCTATCGTCGCCTGGGGCACCGGCGAACCGACGCGCGAGTTCCTCTACGTGAAAGATGCTGCCGAGGGCATCCTCGACGCGACGGAGCGATACGATTCCTCCGAGCCGGTGAATCTCGGCAGCGGCGAGGAGATATCGATCCGGGAACTCGTCGAGACGATCGCCGAGATGACCGGCTTCGAGGGTGACGTCGAGTGGGACACCTCCAAACCCGACGGCCAACCACGGCGCAAGCTCGACACCACGAGAGCCAGGGAGCGGTTCGACTGGGAGGCATCGACGGCGTTTCGCGACGGTCTCAGCGAGACTATCGAGTGGTACGAGGACGACAGAGCGCCGCTTGACGACTGATAGTGATTATTGTAGCGATGTACCGGTCCGCGCCGACCCCGGGTCCGGTGCGATCCGGAAATAATCTACAATAATCACTATCACTGTTCCGCCCGACTGTCCGTTCTGCAGTTTGCCCCGCTCACTCCGTGACTTCGTCCACTCACTCGGAGGGTGCCCGAAGCGCCTCGCGGACGGTGACTTCGAGGCTTCGTTCGGCCTCCCAGTCCAGTTCTTCCCTCGTACGACTCGTGTCGACCGGGAACTCGGAGACGAGCGTCTCTTCGCCGGCGCGAGGGTTCGAGACGAGTTCGACGTCGACGTCGACGTCCCGTTCCTCGCGGGCGAGTCGCTGGACGAGTTCGGCGAGGTCGCCGACGCTTGGGTCCTCGTCGCTGGCGAGTTCGTACTTTCTGACGCCGGTCTCGTCGGCCGCGAGCGACTCGGCGAGGCGTTCGGCACTCCGGACGTAGGCGCGGGCGACGTCGACCACGTGGATGTAGTTGCGCGCTTGCGTCCCGGGCTCGTAGACGGTGAGCGTCTCGCCGGCGAGCGCACGCCCGACGAAGAAGTTGGTGACGGTGCCCTTCGAGACCTGCTGGCCGTCGATCTCGTGGGACCCGTAGAGGTTCGAGATCATGAACTGGTGGGTCGGGAAGGCGCCGTCTGCGAAACTCTCGATGGCGCGCTCGCCGAGCAGTTTCGTCCGACCGTACCAGTTCAGCGGGTCCCGCGGATGGTCGACGGTAGCGGGGAACTCCTGGGGGTTACCGAGTGTCGCCATCGAGAACGGGAAGACGAGCCCGGTGCCGTGCTTCCGGCAGTGCCAGGCGACGTTGTTCGTCCCGGTGACGTTGACTTCGTAGGCCAGGTCGGACTGCTCCCGGCAGTCGTCGACGCCCGATATCGCCGCGAGGTGACAGACAACGTCGGCACCCGAGAGGGCGTCTTCCAGGCGGTCCCGGTTGCGGACGTCGACGTGCTCGACGGATACCCCGCCGACGGCGCGGACCTGCCCGAGATAGAAGTTGTCGAGTGCAGTGACTGTCCACTCGGGGTGGGCCCGCTGGAGTTCGTGGACGACGCGGCTCCCGATATACCCCGCACCACCGGTGACCGCGACGTGAAACGCGTCCGCGTCGTCTGTCACCGCCGACCCCCCGCATCGGGTCCTGCCGTCCCGTTTCCGAACACAGTCATCAGTTACTCAGATACTGAGTAACTCTCCTGGTACAAGTATCTTGTCTTCGGAAGCGCCGGTCCACCAACGCGGGGGAGAGTCGCCAGCGGCGCGGTCCGGGTATCGCCAGTTCGCTCGTCGGTAATAGCGGCGCACGCGGGTCGCTGACGGGCAGATACCAGTTCTCACACGTGGTAGCGTCCCGTAGACCTTATGTCGGCGGGCGACGGTTTGACGGACGATGGCACCCAGGTGGCGATACCGCGTCACGAGCGTCGTGGGAACCGCGGTGCTCACCGCACTCGCCGTGTGGATCGCCAACCTGGCACCGCTGCAGGAGGCGTTCAGCCTGATACCCTACTTCGGGAGGCCGGCGCCGGTCGTCCTCTCGAACGGTGACCTGACGTTCGTCGTCTCGACGACGCTCGTGGCCACGCTGGCTGCGATGTGGCCCGTATTCAAGCCCTGTCCGCGCCGTATCCTCGATACGATCTTGCTCACCCAGAAGCGAGTCCTGCTCTCGATGGTCGCACTGGCCGCGCTGGGCTACTACGACTGGGACTACGCGCTCCCGCGACCGACGCTGATGATCGCGACCGCCGTGATGCTGGCAGTCATGCCGGCGTGGATGGTGTCGATCCGTCGCCGACCCAGCTCGCAGTCGCGGGCGGTGATCGTCGGCGACGACCCCGAGGCCATGGGGGCGATACTGGAGGCGACCGCCGTTCCGATCCTGGGGTACGTCTCACCGCCGTCCTCGTATGCCACGGGGACACACCGCCAGGTCGGTGCGCCGGAGATGACCGACGGTGGCGAGGCTTCTCACCGCCTCGACGAACTGCCGAACCTCGGCGGGCTCTCGCGTCTCGACGAGGTGTTCGTCCAGTACGACGTCGACACCGCGTTGCTCGCGTACGCCGAGACCGACCGCGAGGAGTTCTTCGGGACGCTCGCGGAGTGTCACGAGCACGGCGTCACCGCGCAGGTCCACCGCGAACACGCCGACAGCGTCCTGACCGAAGGGATCGCCGGCGGTGACATCGTCAAGATAGATCTGGAGCCGTGGGACTGGCAGGACCACGTCGCCAAGCGACTGTTCGACGTCGCCTTCTCCCTGTCGGCGCTGCTCGTGCTGTCGCCGGTGATGGTTCTCATCGCCGCCGCGGTGAAACTGGACAGTTCCGGTCCGGTCCTCTACGCACAGGAACGCACCGCCGAGTTCGGAGACACGTTCACCGTCTACAAGTTCCGGAGCATGGTGACCGACGCCGAGGCGACGACGGGAGCGAAACTGAGCGAGGAGGGCAGGGGTGACGTCGACCCGCGAGTGACGCGTATCGGGTGGGTCCTCCGCAAGACGCACCTCGACGAGGTCCCGCAGCTGTGGTCGATCCTCGTCGGCGACATGAGCGTTGTCGGCCCGCGCCCCGAACGCCCGGAACTCGACGAGGACATCGAGACCAGCGTCGGGGAGTGGCGGCGCCGCTGGTTCGTCCGCCCCGGGCTGACCGGTCTCGCACAGATCAACGGCGCGACTGGCCACGAACCCGCCGAGAAGTTACGCTACGACATCGAGTACATCCGCGAGCAGTCGTTCTGGTTCGACCTGAAGGTCGTCATCCGTCAACTGTGGCTGGTCGGCGCCGACGCGATCGGCGTCGTCACGCGTTCCTCCGACTCGTAGCCTCATCGATGCACGTTCGTCGGCTCTCGTCTCGGGTGGTTTCGGGGTCGGCTCGACTGAACCCGCAAAAAGTAAAAGCCGCTTGGAACGAATGGGAGATGTAATGATACACGACGTCGAACTCCGCGATCTCCAGGTCAACGCCGACGAGCGGGGTTCGTTGACGGAGGTCTGGCGGGCGGACTGGGACCTCTACGATGGCGAAGACGAACCGACGATGTCCTACGTTTCGATTTCCTATCCGGGGATCATCCGCGCCTGGCACCGGCACCGACGTGGCCAGGTCGACCACTTCGTCGTCCCACACGGGAAGGTGAAAGTCGGGATATATGACGACCGACAGGACTCGCCGACACAGGGCGAGCTAGACACGTACGTCATCGGAGAGGGAAACATGCAGGCCGTCCGGGTCCCGGGTGATTGCTGGCACGGCTTCAAAGTCGTCGGTGACGAGCGGGCGACGCTACTCAACTTCCCGACGAACCTCTACGACTACGACGACCCCGACGAGGAACGGCTCCCCTACGACACGGACCGGATCCCGCTCGACTGGGAAGCACCGCCACATGAGTGACCGATGAAGGGTGTTGTTCTCGCAGGCGGAACCGGATCCCGCCTCCGACCGATCACGTACACCGGACCGAAGCAACTCGTCCCCGTCGCCAACAAGCCGGTTCTCGAATATGCCATCGAAGACCTGAAAGAGGCCGGCATCACCGAGATCGGGATCGTCCTCGGAAACAAGGGCCGCGAAGAGATACAGCGGTACTTCGGTAGCGGTGCGGAGTTCGGCATCGACGTCACGTACATCGTTCAGGGCGAACCGCTCGGGCTCGCACACGCCGTCGGTTGTGCGCGCGATTTCGTCGGTGATAGCCCGTTCGTCGTCTACCTCGGCGACAACATGATGCGCGAAGGGATCGCCGACCTCGTGGCAGACTTCGATCCGGACGTGTACGAAGCGGGGATCGGCCTCCAGCAGGTCGAAGAACCCTCTCGATACGGGATCGCGGATATCCGCGACGACGAAGTGGTCGGGCTCGTCGAGAAACCGGACGACCCGCCGTCGGACCTCGCTCTCATCGGCATCTACGTGTTCACACCCGCCATCTTCTCCGATATCGAGGCGCTCGAACCCTCCTGGCGGGGCGAACTGGAGATCACCGAAGCCATCCAGCGGATCATCGACCGTGACGAGCGGATCCAGTCCCACGTCGTCGAGGGCTGGTGGAAAGACACGGGGAAACCCGAAGACGTGGTCGGTGCAAATCGACTGGTTCTCGACGACATCACGACGAGATTGGACGGCACGGTCGAGGAAGACGACTCGATAACCGGCCGGGTGGAACTCGGCGAGGGCAGCGTGATAGAAGCCGGAGCGGTCGTTCGCGGCCCGGTCTCCATCGGCACGAACACCCGGATCGGGTCAAACGCCTACGTGGGGCCGTACACGAGCATCGGTGACGACTCCGAGATCGACAACGTCCACATCGAATCCAGCGTCACAGTGGGTGGGAACGAACTCACGGCCGACCAGAAGATCGTCGATAGCCTCATCGGGCGAGACGCCGCCATCACGCCCGGCGACGGCTATCGACCGGAGGGCAGTCGCTTCGTCATCGGAGAGAACTCCACACTCGAGCTATAACGATGCGAATAATCACACACACCTGTTCGGATTGCGGAACGATCGTCGCCGGAAACGTGCTCGAAGCCAACCGGGTGATGCAGTGTCCCGGACTCGACTGCGAGGCGATCCTCCGGTTCGACTCGCTCCCCGCGGAGAGCCGGGAGTATCTGGAGTCGAATCACGAAACACTCACCATGGAGTAACTCCGATTCCGAAAACAGAACGGTAATGACTGTACTAGTCACCGGCGGCGTCGGCTACCTCGGCTCTCGACTCATTCGTGAACTGCCCGATCATCCCGCTTTCGCGGGCGACACCGTCCGTATCATGGACAACTTTCGACAACCCCGGTTCCACGCGCTCTGGGACCTGCCGGTGTACTCCGACTACGAGTTCGTCGAGGGTGACATCCGGGACGAGGACGCCGTCCGTGAGGCGGTGGCCGACGTCGACACCGTGTTCCACCTCGCGGCGATAACGAACGCGCCCGAGACGTTCGATATCCCCGAGAAAACGTGGGAGGTCAACTACGAGGGCGCACTTACCGTCTACGAGGCTGCCCGCGACGCGGGCGTCGACGAGTTTGTCAACGCAGTCACGTGTTCGGTGTACGGTCGGACCGAGGAGAAGATACAGGAAGGGTTCGACTGCGAACCGGAGTCGCCCTACGGCGAGGCGAAACTCGAGGCCGAACAGGAGATGTTCGACCGCTACGATGGGGAGATGGGCCTGACGGGACTCCGGCTCGGCACGGTCTACGGCTGGACGACCGGGATGCGCTTCGACACGGTCGTCGACAAGTTCGCGTATCTGGCCGCGACGGGACAGCCACTGACGGTCTACGAGGGGGCAGAACAGCAGAAACGCCCGTACCTGCACGTCCAGGACGCGGTCCGGTCGATGCTGTTTGCCGGCGACAACCTGGGCGACGGCGAAGCGTACAACGTCGTCGGCCAGAACGCTGCGCTCCAGGACGTCGTCGACGCCATCGAACGCCACTTCCCCGACGTCGAGATCGGCTACACCGAGGCGGAACAACTCAACCAGCTGTCCTACATCGTCAGCGACGAGAAGATCCGCGAGGAAGGCTTCGAGACGGCCTACACGCTCGACCAGGGCGTCGCCGAACTCGCGGACAAGTTCCGGGCGCTCGTCTGAGCCACCGAAGCCGTCCGACTTTCCGGGGTCGAGGAGCCCGACGCGACCGTCCGTGTTCTCAGCCGGTGCTGTGCTGTGTCGAGTACAGTTCTGCGTACGTCTCGCCGTTCTCGATGAGTTCCTCGTGGTCTCCGGCTTCGATGATCTCGCCGTCCTCGACCGTGTAGATGCGGTCTGCGTTCCGGACAGTCGAGAGGCGGTGTGCGACCGTGATCATCGCGTAGTCCTCGTCCATCGACTCGATCGCCGCCTGCACCTGGCTTTCGATGCCGGTGTCGAGGTCGCTCGTCGCCTCGTCGAGCGCGAGCACGTCGGCGTCTTTCAACAGTGCACGAGCGAGCGCGACCCGCTGGCGTTGCCCGCCCGAGAGACGGACGCCGCTGTCACCGAGTTCCGTCTCGTATCCCGCGGGCAGTTCGTCCAGAAATTCGGTCACTTTCGCGGTTTCACAGACGGCGTCGAGTTCCGCGTCGGACGCCTCTCGATCTCCGATCGTGAGGTTCGCCCGGAGCGTGTCGTCGAAGATGTATGGGTCCTGTCGAACGACCGCGACCTTCGACCGCCACTCGTCGATATCGAATTCGTCGATCGGCGCGTCGTTCGCGGCAATCGTCCCGGCGTCGGGTTCGTACAGCCGTGCGAGAAGCGAGATTATCGTCGACTTCCCCGCACCTGACGGCCCCGCGAATGCTACGAACTCGCCTTTCTCGACGCGAAAGGAGACGTCGTCGAGGACGATTTCCTCTTCGGTGTCGTAGGAGAACGTGAGGTCACGGAAGTCAACAGTGTCTACCTGGTCTGGCGCGGAGCGGGTCCCGGTATCGGGTTCTCGCTGGGTCCGGAGTTCGTCGCTAAAAGCCTGCATCCGAACCAGATGGGGGAGGTCGGCGTCGATGTTGTAGTAGAGCTGGTTCAGTCTGCTCACGCGCGGGCCGAGCCGAAACATCGCGAAGAGAAACAGTCCCAGCGCCCCCAGCGAGAGCTTGGAGTACGTGAGTGCGACGTAAATTATGACGAACATACTGACGGCGGTCAACAGCTGGTGAAAGTTCCGTATCGCGGACGTGTTTCTGAAAAACGTCAGCCGCGACTCTTTGAATTGGTCGACAGCACTGTCGAAGTGAGAGCGCAGTTCCTTCCGCAGTCCGAACAGTTTCACGTCGCGGATCCCCTGTGTTCCGGCCTGGGCGTTCTGCTGGATTCGCTCGTTCGCGTCGGCGACGCGATCTCCGACCGAGTAGCCGGTTTCCAGTACGTGGTTGAACACGAACGTGATCAGACCGAACGTCGCGGCGGTTCCGACCGCGAGAAGCGGTTCGATGTACAGCGCGACGCAGAAGTACATCCCCGAGAGTACCAGATGCTCGAAGAACTTGACGATCCGACGGAGTGAACGCCCAGCGTATTCGGCCTGGGTGACGATAGCGTTGAGGATGTCGTCCGATCCTTCCCTGTCGAAGTAGGCCGTTCTGGCGAGCATCGCTCGCTCGAACGCCTGTTTCTGGAGGTAGTGGATGTAGTAGGTCTCTATCGCGCCCTGGACCCACCCGCCGAGGAAACTCAGCGTGTACCGGACGGTCATGACCACGACGACGCCGACGACGAGAGAACCGAGGGTGAACGGGAGCCCGAGTTCGAAATACACCCTGGTGAAGACGCCGAGGACGCCCTCGGCGTTCGCCGGGTCGGCCGTCCCCCGAGCGAGCTCGACAATGGGGAGGATGAATCCGAGGCCGATTCCCTCGAAGACCGCAGCCAGGACGCTCAAAGCGAGCGCACCGACCGCCAGTTTCGGCCAGTACTTCGCCGCCCGGAGAAGTGCGTTCAGTTTGTCGCGTCTCGTGATCTCCTCGTCCATACGTAGAGTGAGTAAGTGAGTTATGCTCGACGATATGGACACAAAATCTATTCGATCCTGGTCGTGTTTCCCGTGAATAGGCTCCTCATTCGGACGGTCACTCGCCTGTCTCGTTGGCTATGGGCGGCCGGGCCGACCGGTACACGCGGAGGTCACTCACGACGACGGGCGCCTGTCGGATCCCGGGCTCTCGCGCACCGACCGTAAGGGGGTTGTCAACGGTGATATCGCCGAGTGCAGCAGCGTTTCGGCGTGCGACCGGACTGCCGTCTCTGTAGACAGTCAGTCGGTTGGTGTCCCGGTCGAGAACCACCGTGACGTTCGTTGGGTCGTCGAACTCCAGACCCGCGAGTCCGAAGAACGTGACGCTGTCACCCTCGTCGTCGACGATTCGACCACCGAAGTCACCCGGACCGGCTCGCCCCCAGAGACCGATCTGTCCGCTCCCTCGCGCCGAGAGGACGGTCGGGAACGCCTCGTTCGAATCCGAGAGGTCGCCACTGATCGTCAGCTGAATCGTCAGCGATTCGTCGGCCTCGACGGAGAGGTCGGCGGCGGCGTTCGCTGTCCCGACCGCGTCTCTGCTCTCGAAGGAGACGCCGCCGTCGGTCCAATTGGTCCCCTGGAGACGCATGTGCGACCCGTTCCAGCGTTCGTAGGCCGTCGTTCCCGCCCCCTCGTCGAACGACCACCAGGCTGCTCCCGGACCATCGAACGTCTCGTAGGTCACACCTCGTTCGACGTCGGCCTCGGTGACAGTAACCGTCTCGTCGCCGACCGTGTAGTTGCCGGGATACGGGACTGTCAGGACGTAGACGCCGTGTCGTTCGGTGACTGCTCGACTGTAGGTGGCATTTCGACCTCCGACGTCGATGCCCGTCGAGACGATGGGTGGTTCTGTCCCTGTCGGTCTCGGACCGGTTATCGTCGCGCCGGGCACGAGAACTGCGACTTTCCGGGTACTCCCCCCCGGTGCATGGACGACCCGGTAATGAGAGAGCCCCTGCATCTGGTCCGTTCGACTACCGTAGGCGTCGTAGATCTGGTGGTGGAGCGTTCCCGGACCGAGGCCGGCGTTGGAGAGCACGACGAAACCGACCCGTGACTGGAGTTTTCGGTACCACCAGGTCCCGTTGGCAGACGTGGCGAAGTCGGAGAACAACCGTTGAGCGTACTCGTAGGACCGCGAGTCGCCGCTCACGAAGTAGTTGTACAGGCGGTTCTGTCCCCACTGACTGAAGACGTACCGTTCCGACTGCGCCAGATTCCGGTCGTCCGCGGTGCCGGCTATCCACGTTGCCGTACGATACGCATCCCCGTCCGTCGTTATCTGGTCGGTCTTCACAGGCACCTGGACGAAACTCAGACTCCCGACGAGCAGGAACAGCAACGCGACGTTGGCGAGCGTCCGCCTGTCCGGGAGCGTCACGGTCGTGACCGGTTCGGCGTCCGCCTCGAACGGCACCGGGAATCGCGTTATGTCGACGAGGGCAGCCAGGTGGACGAATCCGAGTCCGGCGAACACTGCGGTGAACAGCGCGAGTTGTCCGGCGAACCGCACCTGGAACGTCCCGAGTGCGAGGAAGTACCAGCCGTACACGCTGGCGACGAGCCAGCCTTTCTCGCCCCGATGAGCACGGAGGCTTCCCCACCCGAGATACGGGACCGCGAGAACGAGGACGAACCCGAACAGAAGCAACCAGCCGAAGGCGTCGCCGCTGAGAAGCGACTGCGTCTCCGCGATGCTCCGTCGGGCAGTCAGCGTCCCGATCCCCTCGGTCAGGTCGTCCCAGAACCAACCGAAGAGTGTCCGAAACACCAGTACACCAGCGAGCGCGGCGACGCCGTCGGCAACCACGAGGGCCGTCGCCGAGACGTCCTGGCGCGTCGCGATCTTCCCTGCGGCGACGACACCCACGACACCGACGAACAAGAGTGCCGGAGCGAACGCGACGACCGGCGAGTGCCACCCGAGAGTCACGTGTGTGGCGACCACGAGCACCGTCGCGAAGCCGATTCCGACGACGACGGGTGCGTGTCCGGTGACCGGCGACCGGCCGTCTCGGACGTCGAGCAGGACGCCGGCCCACACGTACAGTCCGACCGGGATCAGCAGGATCGGACTCGCGTCCCAGGCCAGCACCTGCCCGGTGACCGATAGGCCCAGCAGTCCGGCAAACACCCACTGTCGCCGGTCGTCTTCCCCCCGTCGTCGGGACGTGAGCGCGACGAGGGCGTACGCGGTCAGCGCTAACCAGAGGTAGTCGAACGCGTGGTGGTCGGCGAACCCGAGGCTCGTCCGGAGCGCGTGCCCGGGGGTGATAGCCAACAGGACCACGGCAGCGAGGCCGACTCGACTGTCGTCTGTCAGGGCAGTGGTCAGGAGATACAGGACCACGGCAGCGGCGACCGCAGCGAGCACCGGATACCACGCGAGTACCTGTCCCGTAGCGCCCGAACCGCCGCCCGGCAGCGCCGACACTGCCCAGAGCATTGTGACGAGAAGCGGTTCTCCGGTCTTTACCGAGTCCGGGAGTGCAGTGAGGATCGACGGGTCGAGCTGGCCGCCTGACTGCGCCAAAGCCCGTTCGACCCAGTATCGGTAGTAGTACGGGTCGTTCCCCGAGAGGACGACCCGTCCGTCGCGAAACACCGACTGGAACACGTACGCTCTGGCGACGACGAGCGCGAGGAGCGCGCCCGCGAGCGCCCCGGTGAGGCGACGGTCGATCACGCCCAGCGCCGCCAGAAGTTCTCCCGACGTCTCCTCGAACCGGTTCGAAGACTCCCCGTTGTCGTCGACTTCCTCGCCCTCGACGACTGCTCGAACGGTTTCGGCGTCTTCGAGCCGGTACCCCTCGTCCGTCTCTTCGACGAACCCGCGAGACACGAGCTCTCCGAACGCCCCCGAGTCGACGGGAACCTCGTCGAACGTCCAGTGTTCGTTCGCGTCGTCGACTTCCAGGACCGCCAGCAGCGCCGACTCCAGTTCCGGGCGGTCGTCGAGGAACTCCGAGACTGCCGCGGAGTCGTCCATACGACACCCTGTTCTGTCGGTCGAATAAACCCATCGTCACGCGCTATCGAAGCACCTCGCCGGTGTCGCTGGGTATCGGATGCGGGAACGAACGGCTGCGAGGAAGACCAACGAGACCCCCTCGCGGGCCGCTTCAGAGGTGTTCTTTCGACCAGTGATACGAGTAGTCGACTCGCGCCAGGAGGTCATCGAGGGGCAGGTCGTCGTCCCCGGACGTCGGTTCCGGTTTCTCGCCGGTCGCCGCCGCCAGTGCGGTCAGTATCAGCCACCGGTGTGACTCGTTCCGGACCCGGTTCAGGAACCACCGGACGTCGTCTTTCGTGCTTTCGCTCTCCCAGAGGTCCCGGTAGGTCACCGGATGGCGAACGGTACACGGGAGGTTGCGGTAGAAGAAATTCGCCAGCGGCCGCGAGTAGTGTTTGACGAACTTGTCGGACGCCACGCGTCGCCAGTACCGCTGGAGGGTGGCCCTGTCCTCGACGATGTCCCGTAGCGTCTCGATGTACTCCCGGTACTGGGTCCGGTCGTCCCCGTCCGCGAGTGATACCCGTGCCCCCTCGCTGTAGACCGGGTGGAGTTCGACGCCGGTGACGTCGCTACCGGAACACTCGATCTCGGCGACCAGCCCCCAGTCCCGGCCACGCGCGTCGCCGGAGACGTCGAAGGAAAAGTCCCCGAGCGAGTAGCATATCGGCGCTCCCCGGTAACGCTCGTACCCCTGGGCGACGTGTGGATGGTGGCCGAGGACTGCGTCGGCACCCGCGTCGACGAGCGTCCGGAGTTGGCGCTGTCGCTGTGCGGGCGGTATGGGTAGGTCCATGATACCGCCGTGGGCCATCACTACTGTCAGGTCGTATCGCTCGCTACACGCCGAGACGACGAGTGGTATCTCCGGGTGCGAGATCCACGCGGCCCCGGCCGTCTCGGGACCCGCGACGCCGAACTCGCGCTCGCAGAAACTGAGCACGGCGACGTCGACGTCGCCGACGGTGCCGACCGCCGGGTCGACCGCCTCGTCGTGGGTCGCTCCGGCACCGCTGTGGGCAATCCCGTGCCCGTCGAGTTCCTCGACCGTGGTCTGAAGTCCGACTTCGCCGTGGTCCATCACATGGTTGTTCGCCAGCGAGACGACGTCGAAGCCGTACTCCGAGAGGGCGGTCGCCGTTTCCGGGTGGGTCTGTATCGCGACGCCCGATTTCGCGAGCAGGTCGCCGTCCGACTCGATGGGCGCTTCGAGGTTCCCGAGCGTCAGGTCGGCGTTCCGGAACGTCGACGCGAGGTCCGAATCGAGCCACGAACCGGTCGGCAGTGTCCCGGACGGACTGAATTGAATGTCTCCGGTCGCGAAGAGACGCCACGACTCGCACCCGAATTTTGGGCTTATCTCACTCATGGTTCCGCCCGGATCTGTCGTAGCCACCGCCTGCATTCCTGAAGTATCTATTGACCTGTGCCCGGAAACAGGCGGGAACTCGCGACAATTGCGGTGTGGCGAGTGCGAAACCGGACGAGACGCGTCCCGTCAGCACCGGAACTGGTCTGCCGTGTCGGTCGGATCGGCCATCAGTCGTCCGCGACCTTCGAGATGGTGTATCGGTACTTCCCCGAATCGGTGGGTGCGATCTCGTCGACAAATTCGTACGTGACCTCGCAGTCGTCACCCATCACAAGTCGGATCTTGGCGGTGAGATCCGCCAGTTCGTCCCGATACGTCTCCAGCGGATCCGTCGCGTCGTTCGCATCCACGAGCGACATTTCAATCCGGTCGTACTCCGTCTGGACGACCTGAAACTTCGAGAGCCAGGGCGCGTCTACGACGACGCCGACCGCGTGGATGAAATACTCCGGAGATACCACAGTCCCGTCGGCTTTTCTGAAGACGTCCGTGACGCGTCCGGTTATCTCGGCCAGCAATGGCCATCCTCGTCCGCAGCTACAGACGTCGTCCGTCTTCACCGCCATATCGCCGATTCGATACCGTATCAGCGGCATCGCGTAGTTCTCGAGTGACGTGACGACGATCTCTCCGAGTTCACCCGGTTCGACCGGTTCGCCGTCGTCGTTGAGTATCTCGACGTAATGGGTGGGGGCACAGACGTGCAGTCCCTCGTGAGCGGGACACTCACAGGCGATGTCACCCATTTCGCGGGAGCCGTACCTGTTGAACACGGGTGCGTCGAACGCGCTCTCAATCGTTTCGCGCATGTTCGGATACAGTGTTCCCGCGGAACTCAGTATCGAATCGGGTGAGTACACGTCCATCGAGTGCTCGTCGACGAACTTCGCGAGTTCGTAGATACACTCGGCGTAGGCCAGAATATTCGTCGGCTTCACGGCGTTTATCGTCTCGACGTACGAGTGCATATCCTCGCTGGACATCATGAAGCCGTTCAGCCATGTTTCGTTCCGTAATTCTTTGCCGACGCGCTTCTGGAGGGACTCGTTGACGTCGAACACGTCTCGCTCCGACCCCCAGAGTTTGATCCGTGGCTCGCCGGTCGTGTAGCCGGCCCAGTCGTCGTACAGCAGGTCGGCGCCGATCCGCCACTCGGAATAGTTGGTGTCCTGGAGAAACGCCGCGGGCTCGCCGGTCGAACCGCCGGTCGAGTTTCTGTACCAGTCTCGCTCGTCCAGGTCGTCCGATTTGAGGGCCTCGAAGTTATCTTTGAGCGTACTCTTGTCGAGAACCGGTACCGCCTCGAAACGGTCGAGGTCGACACGTCCGTCGTCGGAAACGACACCGTACCCGGTCAGTATCTCCCCGTAGTACGGGACGTGCGTGTGTGCGTGGGTCAGTAGGTCCTCGAGCTTGGTGCGCTGCAGCGCCCGCGCGGACTCGCGGTCCTGCCACTGCAGTTCCGTGAGACGGTCGTACTTTTCACATCGCCCGTCGCGCAGTTTGGATTGGAGAACCCAGAGGCGATTCCGAGTGAGATCTGCGAGCCTCATGCGAGAAAACGCCTCACACTACGTCGAGTCGGGAGTGGTACATATAAATATCACTATCACACTCGTTTCCGCTTCCGAGTCGAAGCCGGGTCCGCTAGTTGGTGCGACGAGCAGCGGTCGACCACTCGACGGAGACCGTCTGAACAGGACTGCCGGTGCGTGGCCGCGGAGACACGAGTTCCGCCACATATATGCTGAGCCCTGCGATACGTGAGGCCGGATGCGTTACTCCCTCTCGGAACTCACAAGAGGACTTCGCGACCCCCATCTGATCGCGCGGGAAGCGAACAGTACGTTCTACCGTGCTAGAGGGGGAGACCGGTTCAACAGTAGAGGCACAGGTATCTTCGAACTCGACTGGGACAACCTGATACTGCTCGACGCGTGCCGGTTCGACGTCTTCAGAGACGCCGTGGACTTGCCAGGTGAACTGTCCAGTCGAAACACGCGCGGGTCCAGAACAGAGGAGTTCGTCCGCGCGAACTTCACCGGTGAACACCACCACGACACAGTGTACGTCTCCGAGAACGGCTGGTACCGGAAACTCAGAGAGGAGATCGACGCGGAGGTGTATCGGTCGGTCCTGCTCACCGACGACCACTTCCCGACGAGACACCGGGAGACGACCGAGACGGCCAAGAAACTGGCGACTGATCACCCCAAAAAACGGATGCTCGTCCACTACTTGCCGCCCCACCATCCCTACTACGGGTCGCTCGCGGACAAGCACTTCTCCGACGTGGACCAGTTCGACGCACTGTTCAAACGGATCCGGACGGGCGAACTCGACGTCTCCGACGAGGTGTTGCGGTCGATGTACGCCGAGAACCTGGCGCGGATCGTCCCGTACGTCGAGGAACTACTTGACGAGTTCACGGGGAAAACCGTCGTGTCCGCCGACCACGGTGAGTTTCTGGGCGAGCGCTCGTCTCCCTTCCCCGTCAGGGAGTACGGCCACCTCCCGACCACCTACACCGAAGAGTTGACGAAAGTACCGTGGCTCGTCCACACGAGCGGCCCCAGAAAGACTATAACGGCGGAGCGACCCCACCGCGAGTCCGAGTCGGACGAACAGAGTGCTCACAAGGTCGACCGCCAACTGCGGAACCTCGGGTACAAAGTCTGAACGTGCACCGGGAGACGATACCCGTCGCCTTTTCAACGGTCGCTTACGAGGGCGACGTATGGAGATCGACGGCATCCCGATATCGAGCGAGGACCCCTACTTCATCGCCGAGGCGGGAGTCAATCACAACGGGGACCTCGAGATGGCGGAGGACCTGGTCCGCGTCGCCGCCGACGCCGGGGCGGACGCGGTCAAATTTCAGACGTTTAGCGCCGACCGACTCGTCACCACCGACGCGACCAAGGCCGACTATCAGACGGACCCCGACGACGACGAGACGCAGTACGAGATGTTACAGCGGTTCGAACTTGACAGAGCGGCCCACGAGCGACTCGTCGAGTTCGCCCGCGAACAGGGTATCACGCTGCTCTCGACGCCGTTCGACGACGAGAGCGCCGACCTGCTGGCCGACCTCGGGCTGCCCGCGATAAAGATCGGCTCCGGCGAACTCGACAACCACCCGTTCCTCGAACACGTCGCGGGGCTCGGGCGCCCGATGGTCGTCAGCACGGGGATGGGGACGATGGCAGAGGTTCACGCCGCTCGGGACGCGATCCGGTCAGTAGACGCTGACCTCGACGTCGCGTTCCTGCACTGTACGTCGGCGTATCCCTGTCCAGTCGAGGACGTGAACCTCCGGGCGATGGAGCGAATGGCGGAAAGGCTCGAGGAACCCGTCGGCTATTCCGACCACACGACGCTGCCGGAGATGCCCGGCTTCGCGGTCGCCGCGGGCGCGTGCATCGTCGAGAAACACTTCACGCTGGACTCGACGCTCCCGGGCCCGGACCACGAGGCCTCGCTCGAACCCGACGAACTGGCCCGGGCTGTCGAACTGGCGTCGGTCGCCGCGCGAGCGCGTGGCCGAGCAGGAAAGCGCCCGACTGAGAGCGAGAGTGCGAACATCGATACCGTCCGCAAGAGCCTCCACGCAGCGAGGTCTCTCGAAGCCGGAACGGTGATCGAGGCGGACGACCTGGACGTCCTCAGGCCGGCCGACGGCCTCTCGCCGACCCGCTTCCACGACGTGACCGGTCTGACGCTCACTCGTGACGTCAACGCGGGGAACGCGATAACCGGTGACGACCTCGATTCGGCGTTCGACGGAGGGGCAAACTGATGTTCGACGGCGACGACACGGTGCTGGTCGTCGGTGCTCACCCCGACGACGAAGTCCTCGGGGCCGGCGGCGCCGTCGCGAAACACGCGAGTGCCGGCGACGACGTCCACGTCCTGATCGTCACGGAGGGGACGACCCAGCAGTACGACGACGAGAGCCTGATCGACCAGAAGCGACGCGACGCGAGGGAGTGTGCGAACCGCCTGGGCGCGACCGAAGTTCACTTCGGCGACCTCCCGGACATGCGACTCGACGACGTCGCCCACGTTGAGGTCAATGCCGTCATCGAGGCGGTCTGTGAGGAAATCGACCCGGACGTCGTCTACACGCACTCGCGGCGCGAAGTGAACCGTGACCACGTCGCGGTCCACGACTCGACGCTCGTGGCCACTCGCCCGGGGTCCGGCGTCTCGACCGTGCTCGCCTACGAGACGCCATCTTCGACGGACTTCTCGCCGACGACAGATGACTTCTCGCCGGACGTCTTCGTCGACGTCTCCGAGCACTTCGAGACGAAAGTCGAGGCGTTTCGCGCCTACAGCACCGAAGTCCGCGAGTATCCACACCCCCGGTCCGAAGAGGCGCTCAGGAGCATCGCGAAGGCGAGAGGCGCGGCTTCCGGAGTCGAACTGGCGGAGGCGTTCGACCTGCTCAGAGGCTATCGCTGAGGCGTTCGGCCACCGGCAGTCCCCGGTTCCGGCTCTCGTCCGTCTCGGAGCATCGTCTGCCTTCGGTCAGTCCTCGATGGGCGCGGCGGGGACGCCGACGACCGTCGTCTCGGGCGGGACGTCCTCGGTCACGACGGCCCCCGCACCGACGACAGCACGGGCACCCACGGTCACGTCCTCGACGACGGTCGCTCCCGGTCCGACGTAACTGTCGGTGCGAATATCGACGCCGCCAGCGAGCGTCGCTCCAGGCGTGACGGTCGCCCCGTCGTCGATGACCACGTCGTGGGAGAGGTTGACGCAACTGTCGACCAGCACGTGGTCGCCCAGGCGGACGCCCGGGCCGAGATACGACTGGGCGTTCACCGTCGTCCCAGACCCGACCGCGGCGGTTTCGGAGACGGTGGCGTCCGGATGTATCACACTGAAGAACTCGAACCCCTCGCGGGCTGCGCACTCGGCCAGGTCGAGTCTCACGCCCGGCCGGTCGCCGAACGCGACGATACACCGTGCGTCGGGTGCCGTGTCCCTTGCCGATTCGATCCCCCCGACGACCTGGACGCCGTCGTGAGTCTTGCCGTGGACGGCCGTGTCGTCGTCCGCGAACACGACGTCGTCGCCGTGACCCCTGGCGCGCAGGATACTGAGCGTGACTCGTCCCTGCTCGCCCGCGCAGTAGATGACACGCTCCGTCATCGCTGGAGCACGTCCCGGGCGTTCGTGAAGGAGTCGCCCACGTCGTAGTCGTATCGATCCGGGAGTTCGCCGGCCGGAAAGGCGTCGCCGTCCTCGACCTGAACCCCGGTCAACTCCACGACGCCTTCCCACGCGGCGACGCCGAGCGCGTCGCCCTCGCGATACACAATCTCGCCGGGGCTGGCGAGTGTCGCCGCCTCCGTCGGCGGGTTCGCGGCCCAGACGGTCACTTTCCGGTCGTCGAGATAGGAGAATGCGCCGGGATACGGCCTGGTCTGTCCCCGGATCCAGTCGTAGAGTTCCCGTGGCGGTCGGTTCCAGTCGATCAACCCGTGGTGTGGCTCCCGCTTTGGCCACCAGGTCGCCGCCGAACTGTCCTGGGGCTGTCGTGGCACGCGCTCGCGTTCGAATTCGGGGTAGTATTCCCGTATCAGCGTTCGCCCCGCTTCGACGGTCTTCTCGTACAGCGACGCCGCGTCGTCCTCGACGTCGATCGGGATCGGTTCCTGTCCGACCAGGTCGCCGGCGTCTGCCTCCTCGACGAGGTGGAAAAAGGACAGCGCCGTCTCGTCGAGCCCTTCGATGATGGACCAGGCGATCGGGGCTCGGCCCCGGCCCCGGGGGAGAGGCGCGGGGTGCATCCCGAGCGCCGTCACCGACGGGATGTCGAGCACGTCCGCGTCGACGAGCCGTGACCAGCCGACGACGAACAGCAACTCGGGGTCGCAGTCGCTGATCGCCGCCTTGGTGGCGTCCGTGTTGACCGACTCGACGCGGTGGAGCGGGATCGATTCGGCCTCGGCAAAGGCCGACAGGTCGGTCTGGTCGGCGAGGTCTCGCTGTTCCGGCCGAGTGAACACCCCCCGCACGTCGGCCCCCAAGTCGACGAGCTCTTCCAGACAGGCCAGTCCGAGGTCGTTGTGTGTGACGAAGACGACGCGCATACCGACGTCTGTCCCGGACGCGGCAAAATCGTTGCGCTATCAGTACGTGAGACGCTTCCGGAGCAGCGAGTCGTCGAGTTCGACCGTCGCCAATCGCTCACAGATACGCTCGCCAGCGCCGCCGTAGTCGTAGGGATTCTCCGCCGTCTCCGCCCGCTCGCGCAAGGCCGAGTCAGTGAGACACCTATCGATCGCTTCGCGGATCGCCGCCGAGTCGTGGGGGACCGAGAGCGTGTTGTCCGAGCGCTCGCGCCCCTCCTGTCGCGGGCCGACGTCGACGACCGGCAGTCCGAACGAGGGCGCTTCGATGATACCGCTCGAAGAGTTTCCCACCATCGCGTCCGCCGCGGCCATCACGCCGAGGTACTCCTGTCGAGGGAGACTCCGGAACGCTTCGATGTCGTCGCTGAAGGACCGCGACTCGATCTCCGCGATGATCCGCTCTCCACCGGCGTCGGCGTTCGGATAGATGAGCACCACCTGGGCGTCGAAGGATTCGACCGCGTCGAGCGTTGCTGCCATCTGTTTGCCCGCCCGCTCTTGTTGGGTGGTGATGGGGTGCTGGACGAGCAGCAGGAGCGGACGGTCCGGGTCGATATCGTATCGCTCCCGGACTTCCTCGGGGTCGTCGTAGTCCCCTGCGAGGACGTCGTCGAGGCCGGGGGCGCCCGAGACGGTGATCCGCCGTTCTTCCTCGCCGAGTTTGCGTATCCGGTCGGCGCTCAACGCGGAGGCAGGGAAGTGGATATGCGCGAACTTCGTGATGGCGTGGCGGATGCTATCGTCGATTATGGCGCCTTGCATCGCGTCACCACCGTGGACGTGTGCGACGGGCACGTTCATGTGGGCCGCGGCGAGTGCGCCTGCGAGTGCCTCGTCCCGGTCGCCGAGCAGGAGGACGATGTCGGGGCCGATCCCGGCAATCGCATCGGTCAGTCCCATCGTTCCGACGCCGAGCGATTTGGCCATCGCGGCGCCGGAATCGCCGTCGAGTTGCATGTGTACCTCGCGGTCGACCGCGAAACCGTCGTCGCGGATCTCCGAAACCGTCGCCCCGTGTCGCGGCGAGAGGTGCATTCCGGTGGCGACCACGGATAGCGCTAGCTCCGGGTGCTCGCGTATCGCCTCCATCGACGACCTGAGCAGTCCGTACTCGGCTCTGGTTCCCGTCACGACGAGGACCGTTCGCTCCCCCTGGCCGTGCTCGGTGTTTCGAGTCACGGTGTCTGTATAGATCGGTTCGCGGTTATATCCTCGTGTCTCTCCGGCGGCTGGCCCCCTCGACCGCCCCCGTCCGAGCGGTCAGACGACGGGGTGGACCGACTCGGCTGACCGATCTCGAGAGATCAGTACCATTATTGCGCGTTCTGGCGAACGACTCCAGCACATGGCCGAGCGCAACTGGTTACGTGAGTTTCTGAACGTTTACTGGCTCCGTCCGGAGAACGCGATCTGGCGAGCGCTCAACTGCAAGGCACTCGAAGACGTCGAGTTCTCGGAACCGTCCCTCGATCTGAGCTGTGGCGACGGCATCTTCAGTTTCATCGCGGCGGGCGGGGAGTTCGAACGCACGTTCGACATCTTCGAGGGGACGGGCTCTCTGGAGGAGTTTTACGACGATGCCGACATCTACGATGCGGCGCCCGACTCCTATCAGCCCGAGATCCGCCGTCGTCCGGACTACACGATCTCGGTCGGGACCGACTGGAAACCCAATCTGCTGGCGAAAGCCGACGAACTGGACTTCTACGACGAACTCATCGAACACGACAACAACGACCCGCTGCCCTTCGATGACGACGAGTTCGAGACGGTGTTCAGCAACAGCGCCTACTGGGTCGACGAGATCGACCGCCATCTGCGCGAGATCGAGCGCGTCCTCGCTCCCGGCGGACAGGCAGTCCTCGTCCTGAAGACGTCGGACGTCCACAACTTCCTCGACTACGTCGAGACGAACTGGGAGGACCAGCTCGGGACCGACCTGATCGAGATGATCGACCGCGGCCGACGGGCGAACAAATCTCACCTCCACGACGAGGCCGGCTGGACCCAGCAACTCGAGAACGCGGGGTTCGACGTCGTGGACAAACACTACAGCGTCAGCTGGTGGCACGCTTCGATGTGGGACGTCGGCCTGCGCCCGGTCTCCCCGCATCTCATCAGGATGGCGTCGTTCCTACCGCCGAACGAACGGCGACAGATCAAAGAAGACTGGATCGAGACGTGGGAATCGCTCCTCGACCCGTTCAACGAGATCGGATTCGACATGGGACGGGACACGTCCGCCCCCGAGATAGTGTACGTCCTCGAGTCGAGCAGTTGATGTGACCCATCGCCCAGAGTTCCCTGGGGCCCGATGCGGATCGGCGTAACTGTGCCGCGGTAGTCGCCGACCCCGGGTCACGACGGCCGGCCCTGACTCATACGATCTGTTGTCGGGATCTACCGGTAGACACCGGTCTCGTGGAGCGGCGCTATCCGGAGATACGCTGTCTCAATCCGTATCGCGACAGTCCCTCTGTGACGCTACCGGAGGCGTCGGCCACCGCTTGTCCGTTATCGCGTCTCGTCCGCCCGCTCCACCCGATTGACGAGGGTGCCAACGTCTTCGATCTCTAGTTCGACCGTGGCTCCGGGGCGGAGCGGCGACTCTACGTCGCCGGGGTCACCAGTCGAGATGACGTCGCCCGGCCGCAACGATATCACGCTCGATAGGTAACTGATCATAAACGAGATGGTGAACCGCAGCCCCGCAGTCCGGCCTGCGCAGATCGTCTCGTCGTCCTGTCTGATCTCCACCGCCAAGTCGTGTGGCTCTTCGACCTGGTCTGCCGTGATGATGTGGGGGCCACAGGGGCTGAACGTATCCATCAGTTTGTACGCCATCGGACCTGGCCAGTCCGTCCGCGCCGTGACGTCGTTGACGATCGTGAATCCGGCGATGTGGTCGTATGCCTCGGATTCGGGGATGTCCGTTCCGCCCGCCCCGATGACGACGCCCAGTTCGACTGCGGGTCGTGTATCTTCTATAACCCGATCGTCGAGGACGATAGCGTCATTCGGCCCGACGATCGACGTCTTTGGCACGATCCACTGTGACGGGACCTTGTTGAGCGAACTCCCGCGGATACGGAGGTGACTCGCGAAGGCACCACCCAGCGCGATCACGCGCGCGTTCTCAGCGACGGGCGGGCCGATATCGACGTCGCTTCGGTCGTAGGTCGAACCGGCGTCGAGAGCGGCCTCGACGGCCTTAGAGACGTCTTCGGAGTTGCTGGTGTATCTGGACAGGACGCCGTCAAGTCCGGACACGTCCCAGTCGCGGTCGGGTGCGGAACTGGTGAGACCGATCAACGTCTCGTCTCTCAGGACGCCGGGCCGATACGCCGCGCCGGGGTCGGGTGTGAAGGAAACAAACTTCATGATCGTGTTTGCATCAGCGCACGAGCTATTTCGAGGTCGAACGGTTCGTCGATGTCCAGGGAGCGCGCTCGCGGCATCTCCCAGCCTCTCGTCCGGTCAGTGTAGAACGACTCGTGTTCGAGAAACGCACTGACGGTAGCTGCGAAGACGGCCCCGTTCGGTCGAAACAGTGACGGGACCTCCTGCGTTCTCGTCGTAGACCACATGTACTCGTCGTTGAAGTACGGACGGAGAACACCGTCTTCGTCCGCCGTCACCGCCCAGAACGGCGGGGGATCGAACTCGGTCACGCCCACCACCGACTGCGCGTCGGTCTCCTGGAGGGTCCGTATCGCGCGGTTGATGTCTCTGGGTTCCCGGAACGGCGTCGTCACGGGGATCGAACAGACGATGTCGAACTCGTCGTCGCGCTCCCGGAACCACTCGATAGCGTGTCCGACGACATCGTTCGTCGTCGCCTCGTCAGTCGCCAATTCCGCCGGCCGTTCGAACGGAACGTCCGCTCCGTGCTCCGCCGCGATTCGGCGGATCTCCTCGTCCTCGGTCGAGACGACCGCTCTGTCGACGCGGTCGGCGCTGGCCGCCTGTTCGATCGAGTAGGCGAGCAACGGTTTCCCACCGACCTCTCGGACGTTCTTTCGCGGAATCCGTTTCGACCCGCCACGCGCGGCGATGACTCCGAGGACCTCACTCATCGTCCGTCCCCACCACGGTGAGCGAGAGCGACCCAACACCGTCTATCCGCCCCGAGACGCGGTCCCCGCCGGACAGCGTCCGTTCGGCGCGTATCGGGTTGCCGGTCAGGACCACGTCACCCGGCTGGAGTGTCATCACTGCCGACGCGTGCGAGAGTATCTCCGCCAGCGTAAATCGCCAGTCAGCGGTCGTCTGGACATCCAGCGGGTCCCCGTTGACGCGCAGTGCCATTTCTCGCTCGTCCGGTGCAACCTGATCCGCGGGCACGACAGACGGCCCGACCGCCAAGAAGCCCTCGAACATCTTGTACCCTTCCAGTCCGGGTAGTTCGTCGTGGGCGGTCAGTGTGACCGCAGGGACGTATCCCGCAACGGAATCGAGTACCGTCTCGACCGGCCTGTTCTCGATGCGTTCGCCCATCACGACGGCGAATTCGACACCCGGGCGGACATCGCTGACGCTCCGTGGCAACTGGACCATCGAGTCGGGTCCGACGCTCGTCGAACGCGGAGTGACCCAGAGGCTCGGCCACTCCAGTTCGTTGAGTTCGGCAGCCTCCAGATGCGGATTGAATCCCGTATCGGTGAGGTCGTGCTGGTAACACCCCTCGGCCCTGAGTATCTTCGACGGGTCGACCGGCTGTTCGAGCGTCACCTCCGCCAGTCGGTACACGTCGGGATCCGCGTTCGAAGTCAACGCGTCCCAGGCACGTCTTTCGAGCGTTTCGAGTTCGGCGAGGTGGGGATTCAGACGACCGGGCCCGGAAAACGGCGCGGTATCGAGACCGACAACCCGGTCCCCGATCCGAAAGCCAGGGCGCAGTGGTTCGTCTCCCTCCGTGAACGAGACCAGTCCCATCGCTAGAGCAAGACACCGGATGTACTTGTAACGTTTTCCCCCCGCCATCGTCGTGTTTCCGGCAGGTTGCTATCGACTACAGAGTCCGCAATCTCACCCGTGGGGCTCCGAAACTTCGATGTGACCGGCCATCTTGGTCGCAGGGTCGCCGTCGAGGTTGTACTGCTCCCTGAGATACTCGATCTGTTCGGCAGCCGTCCGTTCGAGTGTTGGCCTGTCGAGACCGTCGAAGAAAGAACCGACTTCGGTCGTCGATTTCAGCGTCGGGATCGGACCGTAGCTGATGTACGGTTTCTCCAGGATCGACGGTCGCCAGAGGTTGACGGATACACAGGGTTTGCCGGCGGCGATCGCCTCGATACCGGTGTTCGAGTACATCGTCACGACGAGGTCGGCCTTCCGGAACTGTCCCAGCAGGTCGTCACTGCTGACCTGTGCTTGCCCTCTGGTCGTTTCGAGCACGTCGTGGTAGAACGATTCGTCCTCGTCGGGATGTGTTTTGACGACTGGTGTAAACGCCTGGTCCGCATCTTCGAGACAGTCTACCACCGTCGAGACGAACTGCCTGCGCACGTCGTCCTGGACCGGCTGGGTCGTAATGAGGACCCGTATTTCCCCCGCCGCCGAGATCCCCGGGTCGTAGTGGTTCTCGTGGTACGTGGACAGTTTCGGGAGTCCAGTGACGTCCAGACTACCCGTCTCGGGAATGTACGGGAGTTCTGCCAGATGTCGCTTCCCGGGGACACCTGCGACGAAACGATTCGAGTCACCCGGAAGCACCTGTTCGTAGCCGGACACAGTGCCGTGGGGGACGAAATATACGTCAACGTCGTCGTCGGCTTCCCGGATCAACGTGAGTTCCGGGACCCCGATCCCGTTGACAACGACTCGCTCGCAGTCGCTCGCTTCGAGGAGGCGCCCGGACAGCACGGTGTACAGTTTCGCTTCGACAGCCCGCCGATAGAGATTGTGTGCCATGTACTCGGCGGTGTGTTCCATCGTGACACCCTCTTCGGCAGCGAGTGTCGCGACCAATTGTGATTTCACGTCGTCAGTGGCCAGCAGATCCCCCGGGAGGTCTCGGACCAGAAAACGAGCGATCTCGGCGGCGTCCCCCGGAGTCGCGAGCGAGTGCAGCGAGGGGCAGTCGTATCCATCAGGTGACGGGTACGGGTCGCCGGGTAGCAGTGGCCCTCGGATTTCCGTATCGAACAGCGCGACCTCCCCAGTGAGTCTATCGATGACCGACTGTATCGTTCCGAACCGGTCGATGCGGGGAAGAACGACGGTATCGGCGTCTATCGTCGGGGTTCGGGGGACGTTCCGAACTGCGGAGACGAACGTGTCGGCCACTGCAGCTCCGGCTTTCGCGACCGCTGCGAGATACGTACGCGAGGTAGACTTGCCCCGATACGTCGTCCCTCGGAGTTCGACGGCGTGTTCGTCACAGACGTCGCGAACGACGGGCGCGTAGAAGTCCTGAATGTCCCCACACCGTATCCGGTCGGGATCCCATTTCTCGACGACTGCGTCGAGTTCCCTGTACACTAGGACGGCGAACGCGAAGGTGTATTTCGGGCTTGGGACGACGACCCGGTAGTTCTTGACGATGTCGTACAGCGGGAACCCGGATCGCGTGTCGATGTCGGCCCGGTACAGCGTCTCGATGAGGCCGAAGATACGGTCGGTGGTGACCCCGCGCAACGCCTCGTCGACCACGAATACCTCGTCTTCGGGTTCCACCGGCGGGTCTTCACTGTCGCGCTGAACGACCCACAGAGTGTCGCAGGTCATGCTCCCCCGGACCCCCATCCAGTCGATCGAACAGTCGCGACGACGTCCGCCGTCGGTGGAAATCCGTCGAGACACGGACCGATCATTCGAACACGCTCCCAGATATCGACAAGTGGCACGGTTTCATTCTTGGAGACGGCACGTCCGCGTCCGGCCGCAATTTACGCCTTGAGGTCGCTGTCGGTATAGTCGGTGATGTACGGGACATACGCCTCGGTGAACTCGGACTCGGTCAGCGTTCTCACGCTTCGTAACTCCGCTTCGTTCCAGATCCGGTCGATGTTGTTCATCGGGTACGTCCGGAACGGAGAGATCAGGTGCCGCAACTGGTTGAGCAGCAACTTCACGTTCCCCGATCGGTACGAATAGTATGCGATGTCCTGGAGCGGGATCCTGTTTTTGGTCATGTTGTTCCCGTCCATCCTGACGAGGCTGACGTAGAGCGGCTTCTGGAAGTTGTACAGCCTGTCCTCGCCGTCACACAGGATGTGATTCATGAAGTAGGTGTCAGTCTTGTATTTGAGTGAAGTGTCGTACGTATAGCCGTCGTTTCGAAACATGAGAGAGGGATGGGGGGAGAAGTGGCCGACCTCGTCGAACGTGACCTGATGTATCTTGTCGGTCCCCTCCCAGAGTTTTATCGCGAGGCCTCCACAGCCGACGAATTCCGGGTTGTCGTCGAGGAACTCGACCTGCATCCGGACCTTCTCGGGGTGCCAGACGTCGTCGTGGTCCTGGATCGCGACGTAGTCCCCTGTGGCCCGCTCGAGCAGATAGTTGTGTCCCGGGTAGTTCCCCAGGTTCTCGTTCAGTTCGAAGAGTTCGATCCGGGAATCTCGGTCCATGTACGACCTGACGATGTCGACGGTATCGTCGCTCGAATCGTTGTCCAGAACCAGAATCTCCAGATTGTCGTAGGTCTGGTCCAGCACGGAGTCGAGCGTGTTCTCGACGTACTTGTTCGCGTTGTAGGTACAGATGAGCACCGATACCAGACTCTGTTCCGCCATGGTTAGGCGATATACCGGGTGAGTACTTATGTTCGGGGATGTACCTGCCACTCGGTCACTCGACAGTTCGCACGGGAGTCGCCCCATCGAGGGGATCGAACACGGTTCTTCCGAGTCACGACCGGAAGAATAATTTCGTCGACCCGACTCCTATACCGTAGTTGTGATTCCCGTTACCATTCCCGATATAGGGAACGCTGAACTCGATGCGGTCGCCGACGCGTTCGAAACCGGCTGGATTGGGCTCGGTCCCAAGGTCGACGAGTTCGAGTCGGCCTTCGCCGAACAGTTCGGATTCGACAACGCCGTCGCGACCAACTCCGGGACGAACGCGCTCGATCTCGCACTGAAATCGCTGGACCTGTCCGGCACTCACATCCTGGTCCCCGCGGTCACGTGGGTTTCGACTGCACACGTCGGGACCTACAACGGGTACGACGTCGAGTGGGTCGACGTCGAACCGGACACACTCTGTATGGATCCGACGTCGCTCGAAGCGAAGATAACCGACGAGACGGCGGCCGTCATCCCCGTTCACTACGGCGGTCAGCCCGCGGCGATCGAGGAGATAGTCGAGGTCGCACACGCTCACGACGCGGCCGTCGTCGAGGATTGCGCTCACGCACCCGGCGCGCGATACGACGGCGATCCGGTCGGCGGATTCGGTGATGTCGGCTGTTTCAGCTTCCAGGCGACGAAGCCGCTGACGACCGGCGAGGGCGGCATGTTTGTGACCGATGACGAGGTGGTAGCGACTAGGGCCCGTCGCATGAGCAAACTCGGTGTCGACAAGTCCACTCACGAACGCTCCGAAGAGGAGGGCTACAGCTGGTACTACGAGGTGACCGACGTCGGGTACAAGTACTTCATGCACGACATCTCCGCCGGGATCGGCCTCGTCCAACTGGAGCGTCTCCCCGAGACGCGGGCGCGCCGGCAGGCCATCGCCGAGACGTATCGCGAGGGGTTCGCCGATGTCGAGTGGGTCGACCCCCTCCGGGACAGGGCGGACACGACGAACGCGTGGTACAACTACACGGTTCGGGTCCCGGCTGCCGAGCGAGACGACGTCGTCGCCCATCTGAACGCGAACGACGTCGGGGCGACGGTTCACTACATGCCGCTGTACAAACACCCTGTGTTCGAAGACCACGACCCCGACCTTCCGGCCACCGAACACGTCTGGGAGCAGATCCTGACGCTACCGATGGCGTCGACGTTCACCGACGAGGAGATCGCGACCGTCGTCGAGACGCTCCGTTCATACGACGCGTGACGGACTGGTTCGATTCGAAATTCCGGGACGAAGTGCCACGGTGTCCCCGCCATTCCAACAGTCGATCCGCTACGAAAGCGTCCGTAAAGACTATTTTTGCCACAGTTAAACCCCGATACAGTGCCTGACGATATTCCTCTGTTCGAGATCGACTGGGACGAATCGGACGTCGCGAACGTGGTCGATTCGATCGAGCGTGGCAAGTTCTGGGCGAAGGGGCCGTACGTCTCGGAGTTCGAGGATCGACTCGGCGCATACCTCGGTGTCGACCACGCGGTCGTGGTCAACTCCGGCACCACGGCGCTGGTTACCGCCCTCGAGTCCCTCGGTATCGGGCCGGGGGACGAAGTCATTGTCCCGCCGTTTACGTTTATCGCGACGGCGAACGTGGTCGAACTCGTCGGTGCGGAACCAGTCTTCGCAGACATCGAGCGCGAGACGTACGGACTGGATCCCGACGCCGTCAAGAACGCGATCACGGAGTCAACCGCGGCGATCCTCCCCGTACACGTCTACGGGAGTGTCTGTCGCATCGACGAGTTGCGTGCGATCGCCGACGAGTTCGACGTCGCGCTGGTCGAGGACGCGGCGGCGGCGCTCGGTGCACGCCTCGACGGGCGAAACGCAATGACGTTCGGTGACATGGCGGCGACGAGTTTCTGCCAGAACAAGATCATCACGACCGGTGAGGGCGGGGCCGTACTCACGGACGACGACCACCTCGCGAATCAGGCTCGGTTGTACCGGTCGCACGGACGAGTCCCCGGCAACGAGTATTTCGAGTCTGCGGGGAGCGGAGAGTACGTCTCCGTCGGGTCTAACTATAGAATGTCTGATATGAGTGCCGCACTGGGCTGTGCACAGGTCGACCGGGTGTCCGAACTGGTCGACCGGCGGCGGGACGTGGCAGACCGCTACTCCCGGGCGATAGCGGACCTCGAGGGGATCACGCCACACGACGGCCACCCCGACGGCAGACACGTCTACCAGATATACGGCGTGACGCTCGACGAGCGGATCGACCGCCAGTCTCTCATCGCGGAGTTCGACCGGCGCAGCATCGCTTCGAAGGTGTACTGGGACCCGATACATCTCTCGGAGTACTACCGCGAAACCTACGGGTACGAACCGGGGTCATTCCCCGTGGCCGAAGCGGTCGCGGAACGAGTGCTGGCACTTCCGATGCATCCGGATCTCACGCAGGCGAAGATCGACCGAGTCACAGACGTGCTCTCGGCGTTCAGTCAGAAGTAGAAGAGTATTTCACTATCGGTCGACACCCATCCTCCAATGACCGAGATGCCCGAATCAATCGCAGTCGAATCTGACGTTTCGATCACCGAAGCGATGCGGGTCATCGACCGGAACGCGCTCGGAATCGTGTTCGTCACCTCGGATTCGGGTGAACTGGTGGGGGTAGCGACGGACGGCGACATCCGTCGTGGCATCCTCGAGGGTCACGAACTCGACGACGCAGTCAAGCGAATCATGAACGACTCGCCGGTTCGCGTCTACGAATCCTGGTCCGAAGAGCGAGTACAGGACTACGTGGACCAGTCCGAGGTGAGCGACAAAATGCCGCCACAGGGGGCACTGACCGCGCCCGTTATCGACGACGAGGACCGAGTCGTCGACTACGTCTACCTCTCCGAGAACGGCGCACAGCGGCCGACCAGGAAAACCGGCTCCTCCAGCGGGAGCGCCGAGACGGTGCTGGTCATCGGTGGTGCCGGCTACATCGGGTCAGCTCTGTGTCGCGAACTCCTTGAGAACGGCTACACTGTTCGCGTCCTGGATACGCTACTCTACGGGGACTACGGTATCAGCGATATCCGCGACCACGACCGGTTTACTCTCGTGGAGGGCGATATGCGTTCGATCGAGACCGTCGTCGAGGGGATCAAGGGTGCTGACGCCGTCGTCCACCTCGGAGCGCTCGTCGGCGACCCTGCTTCGGGTATCGACCCCCAGAAGACACTCGAGATCAACTACCACTCGACGAAGATGATCGCCGAGGTGTGCAAGTACCACCAGATCAACCGGTTAATCTTCGCGTCGACCTGTAGCGTCTACGGGAAAGCCGAACACGACGAACTACTCACCGAGTCATCGTCGCTGAATCCCGTCTCGCTGTACGCACAGAGCAAGATCCAGTCCGAACAGGCGTTGCTCGACATGGAAGACGAGAACTTCTCGCCGACCGTCTTCCGGATGGCAACGATCTACGGGCTGGCACCGCGGATGCGGTTCGACCTCGTCGTCAACATCCTCTCCGCGAAGGCTCACTTCGAGGGGACCGTGCCCATCTTCGGCGGCGACCAGTACCGACCGTTCGTCCACGTCAGGGACGCGGCACGGGCGTACCTCGACTGTCTGGAAGCGCCGATCAGCGACGTCTCCGGGACGGTCTTCAACATCGGGTCCAACGACCAGAACCACCGCGTGATCGAGGTCGGCGAGATCGTCTCCGAGTCGTTCCCGAGCGCGGACCTCGACCATCAGGCCGACAAGGAAGACGAACGCAGCTACCAAGTCGATTTCACGCGCGCCGCCGAGGTCCTCGGGTTCGAACCCGACTGGACCGTCAGGTCCGGAGTCGAGGACATCAAAGACGCCCTCGAAGCGGGCGAGTTCGATGACTACACCCTCGACAAGTACAGCAACTACAAAACCGTCAGTAACAACATGGACGATCTTCGGCGCTACCCCGCCGTGCAGTGATTACTCTGGGGCCTCGAAACGGACCGGCCGATGATCAAGGAGACGAGGCCAACAGTCGAAGGTCATGCCCTGGTCGGATCTCGGTCTCGTCGCGAGTGACGACTCCTTCCCCGCTCGAAACGGCTACTTGTCGCTGATCTTCCGCGCCGGGACGCCCCCGAAGACCGAGTCGTCGGGGACGTCAGACGTGACGACCGCGTTCGCGCCCACGACGACGTTGTCCCCGATCGTCGTTCCGGGTGTGACGACGACGTTGTCGCCGAGCCAGACCCCGTCGCCGATGTCGACGTCGGCCGACCGCTTTTGGATCTCGCTGTTGGGTGCGTTCAGATTCTGGTCGGGGACGTTGTTGCTCGTGTAGATGCGGACGTTGTTGCCGATCCGGGCGAACTCGCCGACCGTTATCCGGGTCCCCTCGGCCGCTTCGAACAGGGATCCACCGCCGACGTGTCCGCCCCCGCCGACGGATATCTCGCCTCGTCCCGTGAACACCGTTCGCGGCTTGGCGAAGACGAACGAGTCGTCCACGTCGTACTCCTGTCGATACGTCGCGTATCGCTGCTGGTTCCGGGCACGGAAGAGGACCTGGCCGACGCTACCCAGCAACCACCGGAAGAGCGGCACGGAGACGACCACGTCCACGAGGAGCCGCCCCGTTTTGCGGACGAGGGACACGACACCCTCCTCGCGGAGGACCCGCCAGCCGTCACGAACGGTGCGAGCCATGGGATCTATCGAACGCGCGACCGAGGTTTAGCTTGCGGTTCCGGCGGCGGGGTCGCCGGCACTCGGCCGAGTCTCTCTCCGCCCGAAACACGATCCGGGTCGCACGTGTCACCCCCCGGCGAGTCACTCCCACAGGGACAGGAGGAGATTCGCTCCCCGGCGAGCGACCGGCCCGCCCCTGGCCCGGGTTGCTCTGAGTCGGTCGCCGACGTCGGAGAGCGGCCCTCCCTGGCCACGGACGTACGACTCGAAGTTCCGTCGAACCCGGTCGTCGTAGGGGGCACCGCCGTGGAAGAAGACGCCGAGCGTAGGCCCGTAGCTGTTCGATCGCTCGCCTCCCTTCAGATACGGCCCCGCCTCTACCTCGGTCCCGGGAGCCGAGTTGTACCACTCGAAGTACGGTGCGTCGTACTGTCCGAACTCGTCGACGATCGTCTCTTCGTCCGTGTAGAGTCGATGGTCGAAGAGCAACTCGCTGAGGTCGCGATAGAACGTATCCCTGTGGAGGTCGTGGATGCCGACGACCGGGACGTCCTCGCCACCGAGCAGGTCGAGTCCTAGCCCCAGGGCGGCGTCGCCCTTCGGACCGTCGATAAGGACGGCCGTCTTCGGCCCAGCGATCTCGGGGACGACCTCTCGGGAGTCGCCGTAGCGCAGGGTCACGTTGTCGGCGTCGGCGAGTCGCGCCTCGGCGTACTCGGCGTCCTCGGAGTGTGGTCGATTGTCGATACTGGTGATGGTGACGTCGCTCTCCCGGAAGTAGTTCGACAGCACCAGCGTACTCACTCCCCGTGCACGACCGCTTTCGATGACGGTCCCGCAGTCCAGCAGTTCACAGAGGGAGGCGAACACGAACAGTTCGCTGTACCACATCATGTACCGGTCGGGATCCGTCGCGTCGACTGCTCGACGAAAGCGGTCGCCGTGTTCCCGGGCGTGTTCGACGACCGCCTCCAGGTCTGGGTTCCTGGCGCTCATATCCAGTCAGTGCGAGGGTGGGTGTAAATAAACCCGAGATCCGACCGGCAACAGCGTCGGACACCCGACCCCGCTTACAGTCACTGTGTCGACCGAACGGGCCGCCGAACCGGAACACAATAGGATGTCGCTATCGGAGTTGTGGTCGATCAGATCATGGACGTTCTGGCGGGATCGAGGCTGCTCAATGCCCGACCGAGGGCGCTCCTTCTCGTCTGGGTCGTGGGGTTCGCGGGCTGTTACGCGATCGCGGTGGCGTACTCCGTCGGGGAGGCGCTGGCATACGTCGTGCTCATGGGGTTGGTCTTACACTGGCTGCTATACTCGCGGTCGGTCTCGACGCCGCTCGTACTGGCGGTGCTGAGTGGGGTGGTGCTTCTCCCGCTCGCTCGTCTCAACGAGTTGCTGGCGGTCGTGGTCTACTTTCTCGGGTGCGTCTACTTCGTCGCCAGAGTCCCGGGAGAGACGGACCGGCGTCTCGTGTCCGCCCTCGTCGTCTACTATGTCGGTGTGACCGTCCACTTGCTGTACTTCTCGCCGCTGTTCGAGGGCGATACGGCCACGTATTTCCTCCAACTGGAAGAGTACGGGTCGGTGTTCGAGTTCGTGGCTATGTTCGTCCGGAACGTCCTCGCGGACCCTCTGTGGCTGACCGACTTCTATCAGAAGTTCCCACTGCTGTATCTCCCCTTCTATTTCAGCCTCGACCTCTCTTCGCCGTCGAGTTTCGCCGTCATCAACACGACGCTCTGGGTGGCGACGGTCCTGCTGTTGAAACAGCTGGCCGAGCGGTACGTCAACACTGCCGACAGCGACGTGTCGCCGACCCTGTACACCGTGTTGCTGTTGCTCAGTCCGTTTTTCATCTACTACTCCTCACAGTTCCAGAAAGAGGTCGCCACGGTCTTTCTCACGGTGCTGGCTGCGTACCTGTTCAATCGGGAGAGGTACGTCCCGTCCCTGTTGATAGCCGCGGGGGCGTTCTATTTGCGGCCATACGCGCTCGCTATGGTCGTCGTCTACGTGCTCGTCTTCGACCGACAATACTACTGGCTGGTCGTGACGCTGGGTGGGAGTCTCTCGGTGCTGTTCGTCTACTCTGGGTCCGTCGTGACGCTCGTCAACAGCGCCGTGGCGTTCCTGTTCGTCTTCGTCACGCCGTTGCCGTTTCAACTGAACAACTGGCTGCAACCCAGCGTCGCACTCCGGACTGTCGAGTCGACAGTGGCCGGGGGACTGTTCGCACTCTCGATCGTGTTTATCGCGACCAACCGCGACGTCAGGCGTGAGTACGCTGTGCTCGCTCTGGGGATCGCGACGTACGCCGTCACGACGATACTGGTCGGATACACGTTCGTCGACCCCGAAACCTACGACTTCCTCACGCTCGGGATCAACCTGGGTCGAAAGAAGTCCCTCGTCCACCCGCTGATACTCATGTGGACGGCGCTGACGCTGAAGGTACTGTGGCAGCGGTTCCCGGACGTCGAGTTCCGCACTTGAAACGACGGGTCGTCACGGTCATCTGGATTCGAGCGCGGCGCGGTATCGCTCGGCGACCGCCTCGATCGTGTATTTCGTCTCGAAGCTCTCTCTGACGTGACCCCCGAGCGCTTCGCGTGCCGTCAGTTGCTCGTTCAGTTCTCGTACGCCGTCGGCGAGCGTCGACAGGTCCCCGTCGGCGTATCCGGTCTGGTCCCCGTCGAGAAACCGGCCGAGGTCGATGTCCAGGCTCAGGACCGGTGTTCCGTACCGCCACGCCTCCAGAAACGTGTTCGGGAACCCCTCGTACCGCGAGGTGTTGATCAGCGCGACCGACCGGCTGAAATACTGGTGGATCTCGTCGGGCGGGACGTCGAGCAGATAGTCGACGTTGTCGCGCGCGTCCGCCCGCTCGCGCATCGCCCTGCGGTAGGACTCGCTCCCCCGGGTTCCGATCAACAGGAACTCGGCTTCCGGCACCCGTTCTGCGAGTTCGAACAGCAGGTCCGGCCGTTTCTGGTCGGGGTCCAGGTGGCCGACCCACAAGAAGTACTCCCTGTCCTCGTAGGGAACGAGGTCGTCGGCGCTCGGATACCCGTTCGGGACGACGGTCGATTCGGCACCGAACACCGTCGTGAGTTGACGCTGCTGGTAGTCTGTCTGCGCGATCACCGTATCTGCTCCGCGTACCGCAGTCCGGTACAGCGCGGATAGCGGCCGGGACAGTTCGGACAGCCCGTCCGGTTCGACGAACCTGTCGTTGGCGACGTTGAACACCCAGTCCCGACCGAGCACTCGCGCGGCGACGTACGTGAACGCCGACAGCGACGGCTTGTTTCGAGAGACATACACGTCCGCGTCCGCCGACCGCATCGCGGCGAAGAGTCTCCCTATCTCGACGGGCTTTCGCACGACCGAGCCCCGTGGTGCGAACGACCGGTGGAGCGTGACCCCGTCTATCACTTCGGTCGCCGCCTGTCCGTAGTCGCCGACGACGAAGTGAACGTCGAACTGTGTCGCCAGTTCCTTGGCGACGAGAGATAGCTGGCGCTGTGCGCCACCGCCCATCGACTCCGAGTACTGGTCCGGATTGAAATAACCATACGCAGACAGGGAGACGAAACAGACACGCATTAATAGACGTAGATACCGTGGCAAATTAAGAGGATTTCGATGAGAGAGCCCCCGTTGAACGGGACGGACGCAATTTCGAACAGCGCCGACAGAGCCGGTCCGGGTTTCGACAGATGAGCGCCGGAACGGTGGTCCTGCTGAAGATCAACGGCTGGCCCGATACGTTCGACGAGCGAGCCGAAGCGATCGCGGACGCTGTCGACCGCCTCGTCGTCGTCCGACCGCGACCGGACTACGATTCGGACCTAGCCGAGGTGAGTAACGTCACCGTCCACGACGTTCCACCGCGACGCGGGTCGTACGTGACACCCTGGCTGAAACCGCTGGTGTTCTCTGTGCACGTCTGTCTGGCCGTGTTCCTGTTGGCCTCCCTTGTCGCCCGCAGAGACCGGCGCCCCGACGCGATCCACGCACTCGATTACGCGCTGGGCGGGGTCGTCGGCGGGGCCGTCGCTCGCCTCTGGAACGTCCCGTTCGTCGTCAGCGTCCGGGGACTGAAAGAACCGAGGTACCGCGACCTCGCCCGGCAACGTGGCACGATACGGGCACTTCTGAACTACGAGATACTGACGCGGTTCACACGATTCACCCTGCACAGCGCCGACCACGTCGTCACGAAGGCGCCGTATCAGGTCGCGTTCGTCCGCGAGCAGTTCGGCGTCGACCCGGGGTTCTCGACTCTCCCGACAGGCGTCGATTTCGACGTCTTCGACCCGAAAACCGTCGAGGACGACGATCGACTCTATCGGTTGCTCGAACGCGAAGGGCTCTCTCTCGACGAGAGTGACCGGGTCGTCCTCTATCTCGCGAAACTGCTCCCCGAGAAAGGGGCCGACAGGATACTTGAACTGGTCCGAGAGACCGACGACCGACTGCCCGACGACGTGACGTTCGTATTCGTCGGCGAGTTCCGAGACGAGGAGTACGAACGCGAGGTTCGCACCCTTCACCGGGAGGTGTCCGACCGGGTCCTGCTCTATTCCAAGCGAGTGGCGTACAAAGCGGTCCCATCAATCGTCAACGCGGCCGACGCCGTCGTCCTGTTCTCCGAAGCCATGACCGAAGGCGCACCCCGAATACTCCAGGAGTCACTGGCGATGGGTACACCCGTGGTCGCCAGCGATGTCGCGGGGATCAGCGACTCGTTCGGCGGACTCTCGGGCGTGTACCTCGTCGACCGCGACGATCCCGAACAGTTCCTCGAAGCCGTCACGTCGGCGACCGACCCGCCGGGTGCGACCGACCGCGAGGCCTACCGCGACCGGTTCGACATGACCCGGAACTACCGGGCGTACGCTGACATCTACGCGTCACTCGGCGAGTGAGATGCGGGTCACCGGTGACTGGTCGGTTCCGCTCGAACGAGAGACCCACCGCCGGGCGAGGAGGTGTGACCACTCACTCGGTGTATCCGAGCTGGCGGAGTTGCTCTTTCGTCTCCGTGCCGATCTCGCCCGACGCGTCGGCCGCCGACTGGTGGAGCGCCTCGCAGGCCTCGGTCCACGCGTCGATCTCCGCCTCGAGGCGGTCGCGTCGGTCGCCGTTCGAGTCGACGAGGTTGTCGGTCTCACCCGGGTCCGACCGCAGGTCGAAGAGCAGTTCGTTCTCGTCGTAGAGATACCGGTTCAGGTAGTGACCCGGATTCCGGAGGATGTCGGTGAGGATGCCCTTCTCGAGGACGTATCGGAGCGTCCCGACCACGTTCCCGGGTGTGGCCGACGGCCGCTCGATCCGGATGTACTTCCAGTCGTCTGAGCGGACGCCGTAGAACGTGTTCTGCATGTCGTAGGACGTGGTCTTCGAGAAGACGTGCTCTCTGTCCAGGGGGCCGTCCGGTCGCCCCGGCATCGCCGGTCGACCCTGGATCCCGGCGGACGGGTCGACCGACCCGTCGGTCGCGGTGTCGAGAAGCGTCGGTGCCACGTCTATCAGGCTACACAGCCCGTCGGCGACGTCGGCACTCGGCACCGTCGAGGGGGTTCGAACGACCCACGGGACGTGCATGAGTTCGTCGTAGGGGGCGTGGCCGTGGGTCAACCGACCGTGTTCTCTGAACGCGTCACCGTGGTCTCCGGCGACAGAAAATAGCGTGTCCGCGAAACAGCCCGCGTCTCTCAGGAGGTCGACCAGCGCGCCAATACAGTGGTCGTTGTAGGCGATCTCGCCGTCGTAGAGGCCGACGAACTGGGCCATGTCCGACTCGGATTCGACGGCGTTGAGTGTGTCCCGTTCGCCGTCGACGACGCCGTCGTACTCGGGGTCGAGGAACTCCCGGAACTCGGGCGGCGGGTCGTAGGGCATGTGCGGCTCGATCGACCACGCGAACGCGAAAAACGGCCGGTCGTCGTCGCGCCCGGCCAGCCACTCCTCGAAGGTGTCCGTGATGTCTTCGGCACGGGGCAACGCGACCCGGTCGACGTCTTCCTGTTTGAGTTCCTCCTCGGTCGGCGTCGAAGTCCGCCGCTTCGAGATGACCTCGTCGTCCTTGTACAGGTCGAAAAACCGGTCGAAACCGCGGTCGAAGCCGACCTCCGAGGAGACGTTCCCCATCGTCGTGATACCGACGGTCTCGTAGCCGGCGTCCTGGAACCGTTCAGCGAGCGTCTCGACCGGGGGCGAAAACAGGTCGTTTCGCGTTTCCGTCCCGTGAGCCGGCGGATAGAGCCCCGTGAGAAGCGACGACGCGACCGGGCGTGTCCACGTCGCAGGCGAGAAGCACCGCTCGAACCGAACCCCGTCGTCGGCGAGCGCGTCGATGTTCGGGCTGAGGTCGCGCTCGTAGCCGTAACAGGACAGATGGTCCGCACGCAGAGCGTCCATCACGTAGAGGATGACGTTCACAGCCGGGGTTATCCACGGTACGGTGGAAAACGTTGCTGATCGCTCGATCCGGCTACATCGAAACGTTGACTAACTGCCTCCGTCTACGCCTGGCCACTCACGGTGTCTTCGTAATGGGTTCCCAGAACAACGTCCTGTTAGTCACAATCGACTCACTACGTGCGGACTACGTCTACGGCGACGGGGCAGACACCCCGGCACACGACGCGCTCGCCGACGCGGGGACTGTCTACGAGCGGGCGTTCTCCCAGGGACCGTTCACGACGTTCTCGATGCCCTCGCTGTTCACCTCGCGGTACCCCTCTGAACTACAGTACGTGGAGTTCTCCGAGAGTACGGTGGGCGTCTACATCGACGACGAACCCACTCTCCCGAATGCGTTCCGGCAGGCCGGCTACGAGACCGCAGGGTTTCACTCGAACCCGCTCCTCTCGAATCTGTTCGGGTTCGACCGCGGTTTCGACGCCTTCGACGCACAGCTCCCGTTTTCGGGCACCGATGCGTTACCCGGCCGTACGAAGCTGCTCGCCGACAAGTTCTTCCGACTCGTCAGGAAACATCCCTACCTCCCCGCCGAACGCATCAACGAGCGGGCACTCGACTGGATCGATAGGCGCGACGACGACCGGCCGTTTTTCCTGTGGCTCCACTACATGGACGTCCACGGCCCTTACATCGCGAAGGACGGCCTCCACTACGCGAACAAGTACCGCGGCGAGAAGCTGTGGCGAAAGGCCGTCACGCGACCGACAGAGATAACCGACGGCGAGCGCGACCGGCTGCTGGAGCTGTATCGGACGGAGGTCGAATACACCGACTCGTGTCTCGGCGACCTCTTCGCTGGCGCTCGTGAACGCGGCCTCTGGGAGGACACCGTCGTGGTCGCGACCGCGGACCACGGCGAGGAGTTTGGCGCACACGGGACGTACTCGCACCCACACGAGACGTACGACGCGTTGACACACGTCCCCCTCGTCGTCCGCGACCCCGCGGAGTCGTTCGAACCCGTCGACAGACCGACCGAGTTGCTGGACGTCGCGCCCTCGCTCCTCGATCGGTCGGGGATCCCGGTTCCGGAGGCGTTCTCCGGCAGGTCTCTCCTGGACCCCACGGCGTCGACCGAGGCTATCGCGATAAGCGAGGCGGACCTCGTCCCGGAGTATCACGCCAGCGTGCGTGACGACCGATATCGCTACGTCCGCAACGACGTCGCCGACCGGGAGTTCCTGTACGACACCGAGCAGGACCCGGACGAACAGCACGACGTCGCCGGGGAGCACGCGGACGTCCGGGACCGACTGTCGGACGTTCTCGACGCACACCTCGCGACCGGAACCCGCGAGGTCGGCGGCGAGAAAGGCGTCGAGCGGACCGATATCGACGACGAGGAAGTATCGACCCGGCTTCAAGACCTCGGCTATCTCGAGTGACTACCCGTCAGCGCGCGGCGGTAAACTGGAACGGTTTCCGCAGGAGTTTGAAAAACGGGACGAACCAGCCGCCGGCGAGGGAGTTCTCGCGCCAGGCTCTGACGACTTCGCGGTTGGCACGGGCGACGTTTCGGAGTGACTGGTTGCTCTCGCCACCGGACGCCATTCGGACGAGTGTCCGGTCGACGTAGGCCGCTGTCACGTCCTCTTTCAGGAGATACCGGAGCATCAGTTCGTAATCGGCGGCGATCCGGTAGCCGATATCGTACAGTCCGTACCGTTCGTACACCTCGTTTCGAACGAAGAACGTCGGGTGAGGCGGCATCCATCCGAGATAGAACCTGCGTGGACGAAAGTCGCCGCTCTGCCAGTATCGCACGATCGCGTCCTCGGCGTCGACGTAGACGAGGTCGCCGTAACAGACGTCGGCACCGGTTTCGCGAAGGCGGTTTTCGACGTCTGCAAGGACGGACCCGTCGGTGTATCTGTCGTCCGCGTTCAGGACGCCGACGACGTCACCGGTGGCACGTCTGATCCCCTTGTTCATGGCGTCGTAGATGCCGTCGTCGGGCTCTCGGATGAGTACGTCGAGGTCGTCCTCGTAGGACCGAACGATCTCGACTGTTTTGTCCGTCGACCCGCCATCGACGACGATGATCTCCACGTTCGAGACGCCGGTCTGCCCGACGACCGAGTCGAGGGCGCGTTCGATCCGCGGGTCGTTGTACACCGGCGTGACGATACTGAACTCCATTGCCCGATGACACAGCGTTCTCGACTGTCGCTTTAATCCTTGTCGACCGGGCCCGAAAACCGGGGCGAACTGACGAGGGCTTACTCGTCGGTCTTTTCGAGGACGCCCGGCAGGAACCGGTCCTCGTGGGCCTCTACCGCATCTGAGTGGGGGGTCAGCGTCTCGAAGACGTCGTACATCCCCTCCTCGAAGGTCTGGCCCTGGCCGCCGATGACGTCGGCGTACCGGTCGTGTTCGATCTCCATCTCGTGGGTCTCGTCCTCGTCGCGGGGGTTCTCGAAGTGTTCGACGGTCGCGTCAAGGCCGAACTCGTCGCCCACCGCGGCGATGGTCTCGGCGATCTCGACGATGCTGATAGCGCGCGTGACCTGGTTGTACACCGTAAGATCGTCCGGCCGGTCGTCGGGGTCGCCCAGCGCGATGTTCGCCAGCCCCTCGACTGCGTCCTCCAGCGAAATAAATGGCTTGCGCTGTTCGCCCTTGCCGTAGACCGTCACTGGATACCCAGCGACGACCTGTGCAGCGAAGCGATGGGCGACCGTCCCGAAGTAGTAGTCGAAGTCGAAACGCGTCTTCAGGCGGTCGTCGGCGCGGGTCTCCTCGGTCTCGGTGCCGTAGGTGATCGCGGTGCGCACGTCGGAGATGGGGATGTCGAACTGCTGGTGGGCCAGCCGCAGGTTCGCGGCGTCGTGACTCTTGGTGAGGTGATACCACGACCCCGCCATCGCCGGGAACGGGACCTCGTCGCGCTCGCCCTCGTGTTCCATGACAGCGCCGCCTTCGGGGATGGGGAACTCGGGGGCGCCGTAGACGCCCGTGGTCGTCGTCTCGACGAAGTGCGTGTCCGTGAGGTCGTGTTCTTCGAGCCCCCACAGCAGGTTCCGCGTGGCCTGCATGTTGTTGTGCTGCGTGTAGTTGGCCCGCTCGCCGTTGATCTGCGAGTACGGCGCGGAGGGCTGGGCGGCCGCGTGGACGACCGTGTCGGGCTCGTGGACCGACAGCAGTTCGTCGACGAACGACCGCTCGACGAGGTCGCCCTCGACGAACGAGATGTTACCCAGCCCGTGGACTTCTTCGGCAGCGGCGATCCGCTCATCGATGCCCGCGATCGGCACCGCGCTGGTCGACCCGACGTTCTCGACCCACTCGCGTCGGGCGAAGTTGTCGACCACGACCACGCGGTCGTCGGTTCGGTCCGCGATCCTGAGAGCTGTCGGCCAGCCGATGTAGCCGTCGCCGCCTGTCACGATAGTCGTCATGAGTTACTCAGATAGTGAGTAACTAGCCAGTCGTAAATATCTTGCCGTCCAGTCGGGTTTGGACCGACGGTAGAGACAGCAGAATCTCCCGTGGGGCAATAGCTAAGCGAAACCACTTTACATACACTGGTGTAGCGATGAAACGGCATGGCGATCATCGACGAGGAGGGGCGACTGTTCGGGACAGTGAACGTCGTCGACGCGCTCGTCGTCCTCGTCGTTCTGGCGGTCGCAGTGGCCGGGTTCGCGCTGATAGCGGGTAGTGGAGAGACGTCCCGTACGGAAACTCGCTACGCCACGCTCGATTTCGGCTTGCAACCGGAGTACGTTATCGGACAGTTAGAAGTCGGTGATACGTGGAACCACACCGATAGTATCGGTAACGTGACCGTCACAGACACATACTTGACGAGATCCGGGTCGCAGGCTAGCGCGCTCGCCCGCGTCGCCGTAACTGGTCCCGTGACTGACGGACAGTTCACGTTCGACGGCGAACCACTCCGTCTCGGGCGGGTGTTCCGTTTCCAGACGGACACGTACGTTCTCAACGGGACGATCAGAGCCATCGGCAGCGGGAGCGAACTCCCCGTCGGGGAACGAACCGTCGTCCTCAGGGGAACCGTGCCTGCCGAAGTCGCCGGGAGCGTCGAAGGCGGTGACGAGGTCCGTGTCGGGGGCGAGACCATCGCAACCTTCCAAGACGTCGCAGTCTACGACGCGACCGGGGCCAACAGACGGACGCTGTACGTCGCTGCGACCCTGCGAACGGTCCAGAGCGGGGGTGAGAGTCAATTCGCTGGCACGCCGGTAGAGGTCGGACAGGAACTCACCCTGCCAGTCGCAGGATACCAGTACAATGGGACGATCGAACGGGTCGGAGACGGATTCGATCGGCAGACGGAGTCGATACTCGTGACCGGCGTCGTCGACGCAGCCACTGCCGAGAAGTTGAGCACCGGTGATACGTACACGGTCGCCGAACAGGACGTTGCGACGGTCGAAAGCGTCGCAGTCTACGGTACCGAGGAGCCGGACCGAAAGCGCGTCTACGTCGGCCTGTCGGTCCAAACGCTCAGATACGGGAACGTGAGTCGCTTCGGTTCGAATCGATCGCTCCGTGACGGCGTCGTGCTCACTTTCCGGACACCGTCCTACGAGTTCCAGAGCGAAGTCGTCCGTCTCGGGACGCTTACGCAACCGGGGGAGACCACGGAACGCACGGTCACCCTGCGGATGGAAAACGTCCCACCGGAACGGGCTAACAGCGTCGAGAAGGGGCTCACAGAGACCAACGCCGGCCAGACTGTCGCCCGAGTGGTCGGCGTCCAGGTCGAGCCCGCAGTCGTGACGCTCACCAGTGACGGCGGAAACATCTACGAACGCGAGCACCCGGTCAACAAGGACGTTACCCTTACCCTCGAACTGCGCGTTCGTGAACGGCCGTCGGGGGTGCGGTTCAAGGGTGGGTTACTCCAGGAGAACGACGAGGTGGTCATCGACCTGGGAACGACGACGATCCGGGCGACCGTCGCCGACTTGAACGGGACATGAACACCACGGTAGCCGGATTTTTGCAGGCAGTTCGCCAGCGAGGATACGCGTCGCTCCAGGCTTCGACGGTCGTCCAGTCGATAGCGAGAGCAACCGAGAGCCTGGTCACGGTCGCACGCCGGAGTCGCGTCGTGGACGCACTCCGCTGGGCCGTCCGGATGAGACGTGGATCCTGGCTGTATCGGTGGTTTACGGCGGATTCAGAACGTGACGCCGTCGTGATCGACCTCCGCGAGACGGTCGTCACCGGTCGGCTACTCGCGGTTATCGACCGCGCCGTCACTCCGCTCGCCCGAACCCGGACGCATGCGCGAGTTCGAACGGTCGCCTCCGCCCTCTCAGAGCGGTCGGCTGCCCGACCGGTCACAACCGTCAGCGTCGTCGCGCTCGTCGGGGTACTCGCCGTTCTTCTGGCCGCCGCCGCGCTCGGTTCGCTCACCTCGAACACGCTCGGCGAGGGACTCGTCGCGGCAGCGTTCGCGCTCGCCGGAACGCGTGTACGGCTGTCCACCGACGAACTGTCCGAGACGACGGCACGCGAGCTGCTCGCAGCACTGCTGGTGCCGCCCGAACGTTTCGACTCGTCGGACCGGGATTGACGGCCCCGGAGAACCGAACGGCTCGCGGTTCGACGTTACTCCACGGTCACACTCTTCGCCAGGTTCCGCGGCTTGTCTATCGACCGTCCCAATTCGTCGGCGACGTGATACGCCGCCAGCTGCAACTGGACGTTCGCCAGCACGGCGGCCGCTCGCGGGTGCGTCTCGGGCACTTCGAGCACGTGGTCGGCGTAGCGCTCGACGTCGCTCTCCCCGTCGGTCACGGCGACGACGGGCGCGTCGCGAGCCTCGACCTCCTTGACGTTGCCCACAGTTTTCGTCGCGGCCTCGTCGTCGCCAGTCACGACCGCGAACACGGGCGTCCGGTCGGTCACCAGGGCGAGGGTCCCGTGTTTCAACTCGCCGGCCGCGAACCCCTCGGCGTGTTTGTAGGTGATCTCTTTCATCTTCAGGGCGCCCTCCAGCGCGACGGGGTGCTGGTAGCGCCGCCCGATGAAGAAGTAACCGTCGGCGTCGACGTACTCTCTGGCGATCTCGGCGGCGTTCGAACTATCGAGTATCGCCTGGACGTCGCTGGGCACCTCTCGGAGCGCCGCGATCACCTCACGGGCGTCGCTCGAACGCGTGGTCCCGAGCGCGAGCAGGTTCAGCGCCACCAGCTGGGAAGAGAACGTCTTCGAGGCGGCGACGCCGATCTCGGGGCCGGCGCGGATGTACAGCGCGTGGTCACACTCGCGGGCGGCCGTCGACCCGACGACGTTCGTGACAGCGAGCGTGCGCGCGCCACGCTTGCGGGCCTCCCGGAGCGCCGCGAGGGTGTCGGCGGTCTCGCCGCTCTGGGTGACACCAACCACGAGCGCGTCGCCGACTGGCGGCGGCGCGACGGCGTACTCGTGGGCGAGAAACGCCTGGGCGGGCACGCCGGCGCGCTGGAACAGTTGCGCGCCGTGCAGTGCGGCGTGATAGGAGGTTCCGCAGGCGACGAACTGCACGCCCGTCGGCGAGAGGTCACCCAGGTCTTCGATGTCGACGCTCGCCGAGAGTTCGTCGACCCGGCCGCGCAGACACTGGCGGATCGCGCGTGGCTGTTCGTTGATCTCCTTCAGCATGAAGTGGTCGTAGCCGCTCTTGCCCGTCTCCTCGGGGTCCCAGTCGACCGTATCGACGGTCTTCTCGACGGGGTTGCCCTCGCCGTCGGTGACGCGCCAGCGCGGGTCTGAGCCAGCGTCGGCGTCCTCACTCGGGGCCTCCCCCGATGAGAGGACGGCGAACTCCCCGTCGGCGAGGTAGACGACGCGAGCAGTGAAATCGCGGAACGCGGGGACGTCACTGCCCAGATAGACCGCGTCGTCGCCGATTCCCAGTACCAGGGGCGAGTCGTTGCGCGCCGCGAACACCCTGTCGTCGCCGGCGACTACCGCGGCGATGGCGTAACTCCCCTCGATACGCCCGACCGCCTGCCGGAGAGCGGCTTCGGAGTCGGCGCCGTCGGCCAGGGCCTCCTCTATCAGGTGGGGGACGACCTCCGTGTCGGTGTCGCTCCGGAACGTGTGGCCGGCCCCGACGAGTTCGTCCCGGAGCGCCTGGTAGTTCTCGATGATGCCGTTGTGGACGACCGCGACGTCGCCCGAACAGTCGAGGTGCGGGTGGGCGTTCTCGTCTGTGGGTGGGCCGTGCGTGCTCCAGCGCGTGTGGCCGATACCCGCCGCGCCCGAGAGCGTGCGCGACTTCAGGGCCGCCCGGAGGTCGTCGATCTCGCCGGACTGCTTGCATATCTGGATGCGGTCGCCCGTCAGCGCGACGCCCGCCGAGTCGTACCCCCGGTATTCCAGTTTCGAGAGGCCGTGAACGAGCGTGTCGAGCGTCTCGTCGCCGCGGCCGACGGCGCCGATGATCCCACACATTATCTGACCACCTCCGCGCCCTCACCGATGGTCCCACGCGCGTTGACGCCCGTCCCGATGTGTGCACGCGAGCCGACGAGCGTCCCCGGCGAGAAACTGGCGTCGCCCTCGGCGACGACGCGGTCGGCCAGCACGGCGCCCAGGCGCTGGTCGGGGAACACTTCGCGGCCGACCCGGACGTCTGCCGGGCCGCCGGGGACGGTCGAACCGGCGCCGAGGAAGACGTCCTGGCCGGTGACGGCGTCGATGAGCGTCGACCCCGCCTCGATGCGACTGTCGGCATCGACCACGGACCGCCGGAGCGTCGCGTTCGCCGCGACGGTGACGTTCTGGCCGAGCGCGACGTCCGGACCGAGCACGGCGCCGGGGCCCACCTCGCAGTCGGGGCCGACGACGACCGGCGGTTGCAAGACTGCGGAGTCGTGGACGATGGCGTCGGCGTCGACGTGGACGCCCTCCTCGCGCTCGCGACCGGCGACGTGGCCGCGGGCGAGCACCTCTTCGGCGACCGCCAGCAGGTCCCAGGGGTAGGTGGCGTCGACCCACAGCCCCTCCGTGCGGACGCCACGGATACGGTTCTCGGCGATGATCTCGACGAGCGTGTCGGTCAGCGCGAGTTCGCCCGCCTCGCGGTCGGTCGCGGCGATCGCCTCGAATATCGAGGGTGCGAAGGCGTAGACGCCGGCGTTGATCAGGTGGTACTGGTCGGAGTCGGGTTTCTCGACGAGTTCGACCACCTCGTCGCCGTGGAGCGAGACGGCGCCGTACTGGCTGGTCTCGGGCCGTTCGAGGACGGACATCGTCGGGTCGCCCTCGCGTTCGAAGGCGTCGGCGACGTCGGTGACGATGTGCGCGTCGATGACGCGGTCGCCGTTGAGCACGAGCATCGGTTCGTCGACGACATCGCGGGCCTGCAAGAGCGCGTGGCCGCTGCCCAGTTGTTTGTCCTGGTGGACGTAGGTCAGGTCGACGCCGCGGTAAGTCGGGCCGAAGTGACCCTGGACGCGGTCGCGCTTGTAGCCGACCACGACGACGATACGGTCGACCACTTCGACCAGTGCGTCGAAGACGTACTCCAGAATAGGGCGATTCGCCGCCGGCAACATCGGCTTCGGTCGGTTGTGCGTCAGCGGCCGCAGGCGGGTCCCCTCGCCCGCCGCGAGGACGACCGCCGTCGAGACGTTCATACCCGTAGGTCGTCACGACGCGTTAAGGACTTTCGGGGCGCCGCACGCTTCGCCGGAAAGCCGGGCTTACTGTGCTCCGGTCGATCCACCATCGTTCGGTCGCCATCACTCGGTCACCGTCGCCGACTCGCCGTCACCGTCGCCGACTCGCCGTCACCGTCGCCGACTCGCTGTCACCGTCGTTCGGCCGCCGTTACTACGTCACTGTTCGCCCATCGACTGTCCGGCCACCGAGCGGCCCTGCGCGGTCATCTCGACCTCGGTGCGTTCGCGGACCACCTCGATCACGTCGAGTTCGATCAGGCGGTCGTATATCTCTTCGATCTCTTCGACCTCGGCGTCGACGAACTCGGGGATCTCGAACGGCGAGACGCCCGAGTGCAGCGCCATGACCACCTGCTCTTCGACCGGCCCCAGGTCCAGGTCCGCACGGTTTCGCTCGACGCCCTCCTCAAGAACCTGCCGCAACACGGAGACGTCGTCGGTCTCCCCTGTGACGTACGTCTCGACGCTGATCCCGTCTTCGGTGTGTTCGACCTCGATCACGGTCCGTTCGGCGCCTAACTCGGTACGCTCTTCGACCTCGACTTCGCCGATGTCGTCGCGGTCGACGACGACGAGGTCGCCCTCGGCCAGCGCGAAGCGGACGGCGTCGTCGCCGACCTTGATACGGGCTTTCGACCACTCGGTGTCCTGGACGACCCCGCCCTCGACGGCCGGGTGTTTCACCCGGAGTATCTCCCCGTCGAGACAGGCGTGGAAGAAGTCGGTCTCGAACTCGTCGTGTTCGGCCGCCGAGACCAGCACGACGTCGTCGCCCAGATTCAGCGCGAGGTAGCTGGCGACCTGTGCGGCCCGCTGGTTGACGTCGTAGCGGCCGCCGATCGCTTCGACCGCCGCGAGGGGGACACTCTGTTTCTCCTCCGCGATCAACACCAGGCGCCGGTCGGTCAGGACGATCCGACAGGACTGCCAGTCCGCGTCGTCGAGCCGGCGCCCCGACTCCATGACCTGCATGAACTGCCCGCGGACGTCCGTGATCTTCTTCTCCGAATCGCTCATGACCGGCTGAGTGTGGGACGTTGTCCGCTCGCCCCATTAGTGGTTGCGGCCCGATTATCGCACGATAGAACGAGTGTTCCTCGACAGTCTCGTCACACCTCTCGGAATCCAATACAACCGCTCGTGGGAGAACGCAGTCACCGGAACGTTGTGAATGACCGCCGAAACGGTTTTCGGTAAGACTAGCGTATTACTCCCATATGTCTGAAGCGGCCACAGAAGACGACGAGGACGCGATCGTCACGGTGAATTTCAAGACCACCGAATCGTTTCTCGACGACATCGACGAGACGTGGCAAGGCCGGGGGTTCAATAGTCGCAGCGAGTTCATCCGGTACACGCTCCGTGACGCCGTCGAGTTCCCGACCTTCGACCGCGACGAGCTCGTTGCTCTCCTCGAAGCCGAGGCGGACGCCCGTGAGGACCGGACGATGAGTGCGGACGAGGCTCGCGAGCGATTCGGAACGGACGATGAGTGACGGGTGGACGTGGGAACTCTCTTCGAAGGCGCAGGACGACCTCGATGCACTCTCTCCTGGCGAACAGGACCGTATCCTCGACAAACTCGACGAGATCACGAACTCTCCGTGGCGTGACCCACCGGAGTACGGTGAACCGCTCCAGAATAGCCCGTACCGGAAGATCCGTATCGGCGAGTATCGCCTCTCGGTGAACTTCCGACAGAACGAACAGCGACTGGTCGTCGCCCGGATCAAACGCCGCGGTGGCGCGTACACCGCCGACGACGTCTGACCGCTCTTCTCTTTACTGCTCGCTCATCGCCTCGCTCGCGAGGTTGCGCCCGTGAGCGTTGAGCGAGACTTCGGTCCGCACGCGCACCTTGTCGACGGCGCCCATCTCGAGGAGTTTCTCGTAGATCGCCTCGACTTCGTCGACGTCGAGGCCGACGAAGTCGGCCATCTCGAACGGCGAGACGCCCGAGTACAGCGCCATGAGAACCTCGCCTTCGGTTTCGGTGAGTTCGTACTCCTCGCTGTGGCGGTCGGCGATGACCCGCGAGAAGAGGTGTTCGAGCGCCCGGCCGTGGGCGGCCGTCCCCGAGAAGTGCGTCTCGACACTCCTGTCCTGTTCGTCGGTGTGTTCGACCTCGACGACCTGGCGTTGCTCGCCGAGCACGGTTGCGGTCGACGTGTCGATGGTGCCGACGTCGTCGACGGCAAAGGAAGCCGACGCACCGCCGGGCAGCGCGAGTTTGACGCGGTCCTCGGCGAAGCGAAAGCGGGCTTTCGACCACTCGGAGTCCTGGACGACGCCGCCGACGACCGCCGGGTGTTTCACGAGGATGACCTCGGCGTCGAGTGCCGCCCGGCAGTACTCCCGGTCGAAGTCCTCGACGTCGGCGTCGACGAGGAAGACGTGCTCGCCGACCCCGAGTGCGGTGACGCCGTCGGTCGCGAATCCGTCGGGAACGCTTTCGGGGACGTCGGTCAACTCGATACGGTCGTGGGGGATCGACCGGTTCCCGTCCGCTCCTCCGAGGACGAGCCGCTGGTTCGTGAGGACGACGCGCGCGGAACGCCAGCGCGGCTCGGCGACCGGCTCGCCGCCCTGGACGACCTGACAGTAGTCACCGGTGGCGTCCACGAGTTTCGTCTCGTCCCCGCTCATCGACGGGTGGGTTGTCGCTCCCCGGGCTTAAACCCCAAGCGGGCGCGGTCGGAACCAGCGTGTGCTCACGGTGACAGTCACACCACAGTAGCGTCGACGAGCACACACTACGCCTGTATTGACGAACTCACAGCACGCCGGCGTCGACGAGCACCAGCACGCCGCCGCTGACGAGCGCGAGCGTGCCGAAGCCGACACAGACCGCCCAGAAGGCGACCCGGCGGACCAGCGCGACGAGCGCGCCGACGGTCAGATAGCCGACGACGGCACTGACGACGAGCGCGAGGCCTGCGGCCGCCGGCGACACCGCGGGCACGCCCGATTCGAGCAAGACGAGCAGGCTCGCACCCAGCGCCGCGGGGATCGACAGGAGAAAGGACAGTCGTAGCGATTCCTCGGCCTCGTGGCCGCGCAACAGGAGCGCGCTGACGGTCGTCCCCGACCGAGAGACGCCGGGCAAGAGTGCCAGTCCCTGCATCGCGCCGACGAGGACGGCGTCGACGGCGTCGGGCCACTCCTTCTCGCCCAGTCCGCGCGTCTCGGCGATCCGCTGGACGATCCCCGTCCCGACGAGCAACCCACCCACCGCCGCGACGAAGGCACCGCCCGCGAGTTCCGAGACGAGCGCCTCGAACAGCAGGTAGACGCCGATGCCGACGACGCCGGAGGTCAGCGTCGCGATGCCGAAAAAGGAAAGATCCGCACGGTCGGCCTCGAAGGCCCCCCGTGGTCGCCAGTCGGGAACGTCACGGACGAGGTCGAAGACCTCCCCGCGGTAGTAGGTGAACGCGGCGACGGCCGTTCCGGCGTGGAGCAACAGGGCGAACCGGGTCGCGTCCCCACCGGACTCGCCGGCCGAGAGCGCCAGGGCCAGAGCGACCCCACCCTCGCTGGAGACCGGTAACCACTCCAGGACGCCCTGGACGATACCCAGGAGAAGCGACAGGACCAGTGCGTCCACGTCCATACCCACGCTGGCGCACCCTCCGCCCAAATGCCTTCCGTCACGACGCCGCGCCTACCGGCACCCACCACAGTGACGACCAACCTGCCACAGTGACGACGGCCACCCTCTCCGCGACACGACTTCTCAGAGAAAGTATATGTCGTCGGGGGTCGTACAGCTTCGAATGCAAGGGGCGGCGGTCGAAGCAGCGTGGACGGACGTGTGGGCCTGGATCGGTTCGCTCCCGTCCTGGCAGGGATTCGTGCTCGTGGTCGGTTGTTCGGTCGTCGTCGCGTGGCTGATACAGGTCGGTGGCGACGTCCTGATCCGGCGGATCACGCGACGAGTCCCGGGCGACGTCGATAGCGCCGTCTTCGGGAGCATCCACCCGCCACTGTACGTGACGGTCGTCCTCGTCGGTGCCTATCTGGGGATCGAGTTGCTCGTCGTGGAACAGGGGACCGAGTCCAACGCGCCGCTCCGGGCGGCGTTGCTGACGCTCCTCACGCTCGTGTGGGCGTACTCGCTGGCGCGGATGGGTCGGCGCGTCTCCAACGAGTTGACCGGCGACTCGCGATTCGACAGTCGGGTCGTCCCCATCTTCCAGAACGTCTGGTCGGCGGTCCTTCTGGGCGCGAGTGCCTTCCTCGTGTTGACGTACTGGCGGATCGACATCACCCCGCTGCTCGCCTCTGCGGGGATCCTGGGGATCGTCATCGGCCTGGCCGCGCGGGACACCATCGCCAACCTCTTCGGGTCGATCGCGCTCTACGCCGACGGTACCTACTCCGTGGGTGACTTCATCGTCCTCGAATCCGGCGAGCGGGGCCGGGTCGAGGACATCTCCATTCGCTCGACGGTCATCCGGACCCGCGACGACATGCTGGTGACCGTTCCCAACTCCGTACTCAACACGGCGACCATCACGAACGAGTCAGAGCCCCAGCGCGAACGCCGGGTGCGCATCCCCGTGGGGGTCGCCTACGGAACCGACCTCGACCACGCCGAGACCGTCCTGCTGGGCGTCGCCGACGACGAGCGACTCGTCCTCGACGACCCGTCGCCCCGCGTTCGGGTCCGTGGCTTCGGCGACTCTGCCGTCGACGTCGAACTGCTGTGCTGGGTCAACGAAGCCGTCCTGCGAGGGAGAGTGAGCCACCGCCTGTTCAAAGGCGTCTACGCCGCCTTCACCGAGGAGGGCATCGAGATCCCCTTCCCCCAGCGCGTGGTCACGATGAGCGAAGACGGTGTGGCCGGGGACGCCGTCCTCGGGTCCGCGTCGCCTGCGAGCGCCGACGGCGAGACGAGTGGGAACTGACCGAACGATCTCGCCGTGACCGCACTCACCGTCGTGCGATGGAAGCCCTCGGCGGGCTCGCGGTCGCTGAGCGGGATATCCGCGCTCTCAGCACTGCCCGCGCGGATAGG
>ENA-ORDC01000212-ORDC01000212.1-marine-metagenome-genome-assembly--contig:-NODE-212-length-63674-cov-7.076607_pt1 | contig 63674 bp, 54 predicted proteins | sample MGYA00237783_ERZ508515 | MGnify/ENA primary metagenome ERZ508515 (study PRJEB26186, sample SAMN06268792) | marine metagenome | isolation source: Eden Landing Ponds, San Francisco, CA, USA | place...
TAATAGCAATGTAAGATTTCCGCATGAATCACAGGAAGTAATATATAAAATAAAAGAATATTGTAAGGATTGGGTCTTGCAATGGTCTTACTTACAGATAAGCCGTTGATAATATCAAGAGAGTTACATTGAGCCTGCCCGGAGGGGCGGGCTTTTTGTATGTTGCGGCATTTATAGAAGTTTTTTAACCCAAGACTTCCTAAATATTAGCATCATATAAAATTTCCATAAAAACTGAGGAAACTGGAAGAGGAGTAATACATTTTGCTATAACAAAACGGACTTCCCGTTTAATAATCCTACTAATTTCAAAATTACCAATGGTATACCATTGACGGATACTTTTAATCCCCTTAGAATGAAAATTTGAGATTAGTCTTAAAATCACCCTTCATGGTCTTAAAACGGATTAATTCGGGAAATTTAACAGAGAGTTGGTCGAAACATGCCAAATAGCAATTATCATTTATATAAAAGTTTCTATAGGCTAAGGGGATAAAGTAACCTCATATTTAACCTATTTTTAAAATAAGATACCTTATAAAAGAACATTGAATACGAAGAAAGAGGCAAACTACTTCTTTTTCTTATATAACTTTATAGAATGTCCTTTAATTAATTTTTCAATCCACTCAACGGATCTGATAACTGCCTGAATTGAAATCTCAGGTATTTGCTCCTGCCCTTCTAGATACTCAGCTAAATAATGATCAGATGAAGTTAGTAGACCAAGTCGTTTGCACACTAAATATCCAACAGATTCAGCTTCAAACTCAGCGGATTCCCGACTTACTGAGGGTCTATGTGGCCATTTTTCATCCTCAAGACTACGTAAATGTCCACAAAAAATATGGCTTAGCTCATGTATCAATGTCTGAAGGTTAACTTTATCACTTTGCCTCTTATTGAGTGTAATCAAAAATCTCCGTCCTTCGTTATACGCATTGGAAGATAGGCGATGTACTCGTCCTCCGTGTTGTACAGGTTCGCTCAGTTCTCGACTGTCAATGCGATTTTCGACCAGATGTTCCTTGAAGCCACTTATAATGGTAGGATCAACGGTTCCTGATACTTTAAATGGTTCTTTAATTTCTTCCGGTACCAGCTTTTCTTCTCCTACCGTATCAGTGATGTCATACACAAACATAATCGGTCCTCCGGGTCTTAGCATTACCAGAGGTCGTGCATCAGCTTTTACGCGTCTGTCAAATTCGTCTTCCCAATGGGTTTTGGTCGCAAAATATTTAGTATTGGGTTTTTGGGCGTAAACCAACGATACGTTAAAAGCGGAGTATTTTTTGAATCGGCAAATGAAGTTTAAGTATTGCAGATAATTTGCACTATTTTTTAAGTGCCTTATTTCATGAAATAGGCCATACAGATCTTCTTCTAGTTCTCCATTTGTTTGCACGTCTCCCATAAAGTATGTCTGATTTTAAATTCGATGATCGTGAATTTATAAACTATTTTCCTTCACGCGAAATTAGAAAAAAATATATGCACATATAAAACCCCTCTGCAAAGCAGGACCTTACAGAAGGGTTTGTTAAATTCTACATCTTATATCATCTCCATAGTATCCCGGAAATTAAGCCCCGAGGTATGGTCATAAAATTGTTGCGTGACCATGGTAGTAGAATGTCCCATGATCTTACTGACCGCGTAAAGATCGCCATTATTCGATAAGACATGTGTGGCAAAAGAGTGCCTTAGACAGTGAAAAGTGAGCTCTTCGGGTAGGTCGGCCTCCCTCATGTATTTACGAAAGCGCTCTTGAACGGTTCTTGCGCTGTAGCTTCCCCAACCTCTATCCTTTTGCAGAAGAAATGTTTCGTCTTGTGGACGATCTTTATAAACGGCTGGTAACCGTTTCTTCTTTGCTTCTAGTTTTTGTTCCATCTTTTTAACTACCTCATAGGCCTTCCCAACAAGAGGTACTTTACGTGCTGATCCAGTTTTTGAGATATCCTCTGGAATATGTAGATGGGAATTTTCATCTAGATAAACATAATTCCAAGTTAGAAGACGAATTTCTCCCTGTCTCATACCGGTATAATAGGCCAGTCGGATAGGCAATCCGAAACTTTCATCTTTGGTTACTTCCAACAGTTTATTTACTTCTTCCTTAGTAAATGCGCGTTTGGTTTTCTTTACATCAAACATAAAATCTTGCCCTTTGAATGGGTTGTTATCAGTGAGGTCATATTTATAGGCCCAATTAAATGCAACCTTTATACTACGCATTTCTATATTTGCGGTAGTTTTCTCAATTCCTTCCTTCAGTCGAGTCTGTTTATATCGCTCCATATCAATGCGTTTATACGCATCCATTGGACGATCTTTACAGATTCGGAGAAAGTTTTTTAGGTTGCTTTTGTACCGAGTCACCGTACTTTCCGCGCAGCTAATTTCTTTATTGGGCCAAAAGTCCTCTTTTAAAAAGTTGGAAAGCCGAGGATTCTTATCTGGCTCTCGATTCGTATGATCATATTCATCAAAATATTCCTGCATGATCTGCTTTCCACGCTTTTCAGCCTGCTCCTTAGCTTCCTTTTTCTCTTTCTCAGTTGCATCATACTCATAGCTGATACTGGTCGAACGGATAACTTCATTATCAAAAGGATCTAGGAATCGTACGTAGAGTCGAAATTTACCGTAGCGTTTGAAAGGATAAATAGAGAATTCCATAAAAGTGCCTCGAAGTTTAATTAGGGTTGCTTTCGAGGTCAATGAAATAAATTAGGGAAAGGTGCTTTTGGAAATACAATAATTTGAATTTCCAAAAGTACGATATTAGTACCGAAATCGGTTGTCTACCTTGTATCCAAAATCCAAATATTGGCGCTTGAGCCTTTTTAAGGCCAATTAAATACGCATATTGAATAGGGAGCCTGTTAATCATTGGCAGGCTCCCTATTTATATATCTATTAATAAATCATTGGCACTATGACTTGGGATGAATTTTTTAGCTACGTTCGGGACATCTTGAACTTTGAACTGTTCAAGATGAGCGAGTCGTCCGTTACCGTTGTTTCTATTCTTGTTTTCTTACTACTACTAACCATTTTTATTGGGATTGGAATTTTTGCCAGACGAGCCCTGCAGCGACGCATTTTAAAACGGCTAAAGGTTGATTCCGGTACCAGCTATACCTTGGCGCGGATTACGCAGTATTTGATTATTACGATCGGGGTACTTGTTTCGTTCAACTTTGTGGGGATCAACCTTAGTAGCCTAACGGTCATATTTGGATTGCTTTCGGTAGGTATTGGTTTTGGTCTACAAAATATAACGTCCAATTTTATATCGGGACTTATTATCCTGTTTGAACGTCCCATTAGTGTAGGAGATCGGGTAATGGTTAATCAAATAGAGGGAGATATTGTCGAAATAAATATCCGGGCTACCATGGTGCGTACGGTTAATAATATTTTGATTGTAGTACCCAATTCCGAATTTGTATCTAAGGATGTTATAAATTATTCCCACGGCGACTCTACCTACCGGTTGGATGTAAATGTGGGCGTTTCCTATAGTTCTGATTTAGATAATGTTCTGAAAGCACTGCAGGAGGTCGCAGACAATAATAGTTCTGTAATGCAAAATCCTGAGCCCGAAGTCTTCCTTAATGAGTTTGGTGATTCGTCATGGAATATGCAGCTTCGTACTTGGATTCCCGACGTTAAGCAGTATCCCAAAGTTCGCAACGAACTCAACCAGGCAATTGTACGCACATTTAGAAAATATGGCGTTGAAATTCCATTTCCCCAGCGCGATCTGCATATGCGCAGCTCGGTAAAGTTGCCTATTGATAGCGGGGCACAAAAATAAAAAAGTAGCACCACAATAAGCCGTGATGCTACTTGGATATCAATTAGTATTAGGAAGATTCTAATTAGTTTTCAATGGGAATGGTTTCTTTGTCCATTTCTTGAATCAAGTTCGAAGCATCACCCCGTAAAATAGGTTCAATGCGTTCGAATTGCGCATCCACTTGTGCTGCCAGTTCCTCGTAAACGGCATATTGCTGTTCGGTAGGTCGTCCGTCACCGGTCCCTACGGTATTGGCCAGAGAAGCCAGTTTGTTATTGAGCTTAATGGGATAGTTGAGCACATCCTGGAACGACTCCGCTTTGGTTTGCATCAATTCCCCTTCCGCATCCGAAAGCGTCGACAGCATCGCATCAACACGTTCTTGCACTTCCTGATTATCGGCGTAGTCCGATTTTATGGCATCTAACTCTTCGCGTATTTCTCGAATCCGATTGATGGTTTTATGGGTTGTATCAAGCTTGCTGATAATTGTCCGGTGAAGGTCGAACTGCGCCTCGAAGTCGTCTTGCGTAACATCAATGCGCGGATCTTTGGTGATATCAAAGTTTTGACTCATCACCACTTCATTATCAACAATGAGTCGTACCTCGTAGGTGCCCGGAATGGCTGTTGGTCCACGGGTAGAGCCAGCCCACAGAATTTGTAGTCCATCCAAGTCTGTAGCGCCAGGATATCGCATATTCCATACAAAAGTATTCTGCCCTTTCTTGGTGGTCAGCACATCAGAGGGTACATCATGTTCTTTTTCATGAAATTCCTCTGATTCTTTTATCTCCTTGCCGTCCAGATCTTCTTTGTTAGAAAAGGTGCGGATGACATCACCATTGGATTCCGCAAATTGCAGTTGTACTTCCTGTTCAGTGATTTCAGTGTTGAGATTATAATGGACGACCACGCCATCTTTGGGATTTTCGCCCAGCGTTTGCCCAGGATCGGGTTCGGTGTGGTTGCCAAACAGGTAGGTTGTTTCCGGCTGATAGAGGTAATAGTCGGATTGGGTGACTTGGTCGCCAAGCTGATGGAGCATGGACAGATCATCCAACACCCAAAATGAGCGGCCCTGCGTTGCTACCACCAGGTCTTTGTCGCGTTTGTGTACGGCTAAATCAGTAATAGGTACAGCGGGCAAATTGAGTTGAAGCGGCTGCCAGAGGCTTCCATCATTAAAAGAAACGTATACGCCCGTTTCGGTCCCCGCGTAAAGGAGTCCTTCTTTATTGGGATCCTCACGAATGACGCGCGTAAAATCTTTTTCAGGGATGCCTGTTGTGATTTCTGTCCAGCTTTGACCGTAGTCATCGGTTTTATAAAGCATCGGCTGAAAATCATCGAACTTATAGCGCGTTGCGGCTAAATAAGCAGTGGCAGGATCATGGGGCGATGGATCGATGATACTGGCCATTGCTTCGGGCATCCCTTCGGGCGTGACCTCGGTCCAGCTGTCGCCGTTATCACGACTGATGTGGATGAGTCCGTCATCGGCTCCGGTCCAAAGCACACCAGGCTCAACGGGAGACTCAGCGAAGGTAAAGATGGTATTGTAATATTCAACGCTGGTATCATCCTTGGTAATGGGTCCGCCCGATTGCTCCTGCTTCGATTTGTCATTTCGCGTTAAATCCTCGCTGATGGTTTCCCAGCTCATGCCTTCATCATCAGAGCGGTGCACAAACTGTGACGTCGCATACAGTATATCAGGATCGTGCGGTGAAATGTAAATAGGGAAGGTCCATTGGAAGCGATATTTCAGATCTTTGGCACCCGCGCCCATCGGATTATCCGGCCATACGTCAATGCGGTCACTTTGGTCGGTAAAGTCGTTAAATTTATTAAAGTATCCGCCGTAACTGCCTCCGTAGGTTATATTGGGATTTTCCGGATCGGGCGCAATATAACCGCTTTCTCCACCGGCCACGGGATGCCAGTCGCGTTCATCAATGCCGTAATCGGCTGTACGGCTTTTAATGCCCACGGTACTGTTATCTTGTTGGGCGCCATATATGCGATAGGGAAACTCGTTGTCCGTAATAACCTGATAAAACTGTGCCGTAGCATATTTGTGATAGGATGACCAGCTTTTCCCTTCGTTGTAGGTAACTTGTCCACCACCGTCATCGGCTACGACCATGCGGTTACCATCGTTGGGATCGATCCACAGATCGTGATGATCGCCGTGAGGCGTGCCAATACGCTCGAAAGATTCTCCGCCGTCGGTAGATTTATAAAAGCCTACATTGAGTACATATACTTCATCTTCGTCCTGTGTATCGGCTACAATATGAGTATAGTACCACGCGCGTTGACGAAGATTGCGTTCACTGTTCACACGATTCCAGGTTTCACCGCTGTCATCAGAGCGGAAAACTCCACCATGTTCACTTTCAATAATAGTCCAAATGCGATCGGGATTAACCGGAGAAATAGCTACGCCAACCTTGCCCATTAGTCCTTTGGGCATGCCCGGGCGCTCCGAAATATTAGTCCATGTTTCGCCGCCGTCCGTACTTTTATAAAGGCCGCTGCCTTCACCGCCGCTCGACATTTTCCAGGGATTGCGATAGGCTTCCCAGAGCGAAGCGTACAAAATATTGGGATTGGTAGGGTCAACTTCCACATCAACCGCCCCGGTATATTTATTGTGATACAATACCTTTTCCCAGCTTTCCCCGCCATCGGTCGTTTTATATAAGCCACGTTCTTCATTGCCTTCGGTACCGAAGGCGTGTCCCATTACAGCTACCCACGCCACATTTTCGTCTTTGGGATGAACAGCGATTTCACCGATAAAATGTGATTCCGGCAGGCCGATATGCTTCCAATTTTTTCCACCATCAGTGGTTTTATACATACCGTCACCGGCCGACATATTCCCGCGGATACAGGTTTCTCCCATACCTGCGTAAATGACGTTACTGTTCGATGGTGCGGCTGTTAGGGCTCCTACTGATCCGGTCTTAAAATCACCGTCAGAAACATTCACCCAGTTTTTCCCGCCGTCGGTAGTCTTATAAACCCCGCCTCCTGTAAAGCCGGCATAATAGGTGTTTGGCTGGTCGGGATGACCGGTGACGGCTACCGAACGACCACCCCGAAAGGGCCCGATATTTCGATATTCTAAATTTTGTAGATAAGGATTCTCGAATGATACCTCATCAATACCTTCGGCTTGATCTGATTCTCCAAAACGTTGGGCCTGGGTTGATGAGAATGAGATACCCATAAAGAGCAAAGCAACTACCGCTACTATGCTCCATTTATATTTTTTGTTAGGTAGCAACATATATCCCTGTTTTATGTTTAAGTTAGATAATTCTATCCTAGAAAAAGTAATGTATAAAAAATTGGGTGGGTTGTTAGGTAAAAAATTGTGAACCGAAGATAGATCCATAATTTTGTAAGGTGTAATCTTTCAGCATTATCGTTATTTTCCTGATCTATGAAAACAACCGGATTTGTAGCCAGACGTTATTTATTTTCGCGCAAGCATATCTCACTGATCTCTACACTTACTATCATCAGTATCATTGGGGTAACTATTGGCACGGCGCTGCTTATCGTTGTGCTTTCAGTGTTTAATGGTTTTTTTGATGTGATTCAGGGACTTCTTCTTCAAAACGATCCCGATCTGCGAATAGAGTCCACAGCTTCTAATTCCTTTCTTTTTACAGGGGATATGGAACAGAAGCTGTCTGATATTCCGGAAGTTCAGGCCATGGCGTCGTATGTAGATGGGAAGGCGCTGTTGGCATTTGAGCACAGTGATGACAAAGTGGTGCAGGTGCAGGGAATAGATCCCGATGAATATTTTGAGGTGAACAACTTTAATGAAAACATTAACGAGGGTACGCTGGATTTATCCGTTCGCGATAAAAAGCCGGGGATGTTGATTAATGGGCAGTTGATGAATGAACTAAATCTCAGAATTGATGATGAAGTTGTTTTGCTAAGCGCTGCCGGAATGCGCAAATCGCTCACCCAATTTTCGCTTCCGCGCAGTTTTCGATTTCAAATTCGGGGTAGCTATTCCCAGCTTCAAATTACCGAAAGTCCCGGGGTTTTTATTGATAAAGAAGCAGCCCAGCGCTTGTTTGAAATGCGAAATACAGTTTCGGGTATAGATTTGCGAATATCTAATACTGATGAGGCAAAGGCCGTGAAAGAAAAATTACAGGCTTCACTGGGATCGGAGTTTAACATATCTACCTGGTATGATTTACAGAAACCGTTATATGATGTGATGTACCTCGAAAAATGGAGTTCTTATGTCATTTTAATGATTATCGTACTGGTGGCCGTACTCAATATTATTGGATCACTTACCATGATTGTTATCCAGAAAAACCGGGATATTGGGATCTTGTTGACGATGGGTTTTACCCCTTCGGATATTAAAAATATATTTGTCCGACAGGGATTTTATATCGGAATTATTGGATGTGTCATTGGAGGGGGAATAGGTTTGCTACTCAGCTGGATGCAGCAGCAATATGGGCTCATTAAACTTTCTTCGGCCTTTATTATTGATGCGTATCCGGTAAGTATTAGTTATATGGATGTTAGCATTGTGCTGGCGGGAAGTTTAATACTTTGTCTGCTGGCCAGTTGGTACCCTGCCAAAAGAGCAGCGCAGGTATCTCCGGCTGATGCTATCAGGTATGATTAAGCGACTATTCTTGCAGGCCCAACTTTTTACAGATATTACCAAGCTGTTCTAATTCTTCATCTGATAAAACCTCAAACTCCGAAATAATACGTTCCAGATGTTTGGGAAAGTAATTAGATATAAATTCTTCTCCCTCATCGGTTAGATGAATTAGCATAGAGCGCCGATCTTCGGGATCCTGATGACGTTCAACCCAGCCGCTTTTTTCGAGATTATCAATAACAAGGGTAATGTTACCTCCACTTTTCAGGAGTTTTTCTCCCAGCGCTTTTTGATTTAACGGGCCCAAATGCAGCAATGCTTCCAACACCCCAAACTGGCTAATGGTCAGTCCCACATCGCTAAGCTGTCGGTTTAACCGATTATTTATAGAATCAGTGGCACGCATCAACTTGATAAATGCGTCCAGTGTATTTTCCTCTCTTTCGCTGCCTTGGTAATGTGTGCCCATTACTTCTAACCTAAATTATTGGATATTAAATAGTGCAGAGTAAAATATATGATAATGATGTTGCGAAAGCCACTAATGGTCGTAACTAATTGTTACCGGCGCGTGGTCCGACAAGTCCCATTCCATTTCAATAGTGGCTTTTTCAGCGGCCTCCAGCATTTTTGGACAGCTCATGTGATAATCAATGCGCCAGCCCTTGTTTCGCTCTTTGGATGCCGCACGATAGCTCCACCAGCTGTATAGGTCTTCTTCACCTTTATGCAGACTTCGGTAGACATCTTCAAAGCCGGTTTGCAGCAGACGCGTAACCCATTCTCGTTCTTCGAGTAAAAATCCCGAAGTACTTTTATTTCGCTTGGGGTTATGAATATCGATAGGTTTGTGGCAGATGTTGTAGTCGCCACACATTACTATCGGCTTCTCTTTTGAGAGAAACTTTTGAGCAAAAGGCAGAAAATAATCCAGAAATTCTATTTTTAAATCCTGACGCTCATCACCGGTGGTTCCGCTGGGTGCATAAATGGAAAAGACATATAGGTTCTCAAACTCAGCCATCATCACGCGTCCCTCGCTATCAATCCAGTCTACGCCCATTCCTTTTTCAATGCGGAGGGGCTGCTGTTTCGATAAAATTCCCACGCCAGAATAGCCTTTCTTTTCTGCCGTATGATAGGCTTCATGGTAATCTAGCTTTTGAACAGGGCCTGGAACTTGGTGCTCCATGGCACGTAGTTCCTGTAGACAAATAATATCGGGATCGGTTTGATCGATCCAATCAGTAAAACCGTGGCGATGCGCAGCACGAATGCCGTTTACATTGAGGGATGAGATTTTAAGCATATTATTGTAGAAAGTAGAAGGTAAAAAGTTGAAGGATTGAGCATGAGTAGTTAATTCTTTCTACTCAGAACTTTTTACTAATTACTTGCTTTTCACAACTGCATAATTTCGTTTACCAACCTTTAATGTAAACTCAGTATCATTGTCAAAGGTCACGCTGAATCCTTTATCGGAAACTTTCTCATCGTCAATCGAAATACCGCCCTGTTTGATCAGTCGTTTTGTCTGTCCATTGCTATCGGTAAAGCCTGCATCAGAAACAATATCCAACAGACGTACTTCGGTTCCGGAGTCATATTCCAAGGTAGGAGCGTCATCGGGAATTTCATCGCCGACAACCGTTTTTTCGAAGTGCTTACGAGCAGCTTTGGCAGCTTCCTCACCGTGATACATGCGGGTGATAACCAGGGCTAATTCGTGCTTGGTGTTACGGGGATCTTTTTCTGCTTTTTCTTTGTATTTAGGCAGTTCATCTACATCAATATCTGAAAGTAATTCAAACCAAGAGTAGATTAGATCATCAGGAATAGATAATACTTTCCCGTACATGTCATTGGCACCTTCTGTAATACCAATGTAGTTATCATATGATTTCGACATCTTCTTGGTCCCATCGGTACCGACTAAGAGCGGCATCATAAGAGCAATTTGAGGCTCTTGCCCGTCATCTTTTTGTAGCTCTCGACCTACGAGCAGATTAAACTTCTGATCGGTGCCGCCGAGTTCTACATCCGATTGCAGGTGAACGGAATCCTGACCCTGCGCCAGCGGATATAAAAATTCGTGCAGTGAAATAGGCTGATTGTTTTCGTAGCGCTTGGAAAAGTCGTCGCGCTCAATCATTCGGGCAACCGTCAGCTTTGAGGTTAATTTAATAACATCCTCAAAGTCCATTTTGCCCAACCACTCCGAGTTATATACGATGGTGGTTTTGTCTTCGTCTAAAATCTTCGTTGCCTGATCGAGATATGTTTCGGCGTTTTCTTCGATCTCCTCGCGCGAAAGGGCCGGACGCGTTTCGTTTTGTCCGGTGGGATCACCAATCAGTGCTGTAAAATCTCCAATAATGAGAATGGCTTCGTGACCAAGATCCTGAAACTGTCGCAGCTTACGAAGGATTACCGAATGTCCCAGGTGCAGATCGGGACGAGTAGGGTCGCAACCCAGCTTAATCTTAAGGGGTTTGCCTTCTTTCTTTGATCTCTTGAGCTTTTCAACAAGCTCCTCTTCGGGTACAATTTCAACGGTACCTCTTCTAATTACTTCAAGTTGTTCGTCGACTGGTAAAAAATTCATAAATCGTTAGGAATTGCTCTGTTCTAAAAAAGGGAAATTTTCAATTGGATTATATTGCTCAAAAGTCTTCTGGATGGTTGTTGTAAAATCCTCGGCTCCGGGATAAACAGTGGCCACCGTATCATATGCCCAGGGTGCTAAATAGATAACGTAAGGATAGGTGGCCGAACTTTGTCGGGTTTCTTCGGAAGGAAAACTGAAACCGGCAAGAATTATTAGGATGGCACTAATAACGATGCCACTTTTTAGAAAACCAAACGCAGCACCCGCAATGCGATTAATAAAATTCAGCTTAATGGTTTCTAAAAACTTTTTGCTTAAAAATGCCGCAAGATGAACAAGTGATAACGTACCGACAAAAATAACGATGGCCGAAACAAAGGGGACAAAAGAAGCACCTTCTTCAAAGAGTGGGTTGATTGCTGCGCTAACAGGCTCCATATATTGAAAGGTAAGAAAAACGCCTAAAATAATGCCGACAATGCTGAGCACTTCCTTGATGATTCCATTAGCGAATCCGCGATAAGCGAAGTAAGCAATGGGAATCAAAATTAGGAAATCAATCAGATTCATAGAGACGGAGTTTACGAAAGTTCTTCTTTTACAACCTTGCTAACTACGGATCCTTCCGCCTTTCCTTTTAGCTCTTGCATCAGAATGCCCATAACTTGTCCCATGTCGGACATATCTTCGGCTCCGAGTTCCTCAATCTTTTCTTTGGCTTTATCGCGCACTTCATCTTCCGAAAGCATTTTTGGGAGATAAGAGTCGATAATCTCCAACTCTTCCTTTTCAGCATCGGCCAGATCATTACGATCACCTTTCTCAAACTGCTCGATGGATTCCTTGCGCTGTTTAGCTGCTTTCATGAGCACCTCAATAGTTTGCTCGTCAGAGAGTTCTCCTTCACCGCCTTTGCGTTCACTGATCTCTTTTTCCAGCAGCTTTGATTTCAGGGATCGTAGTACGCGCAGCTTATCCTTCTCTTTGTCCTTCATAGCCTGTTTGAGGTCGGCCATGATTTGGTCTTTGATAGCCATAAAAATTGGTTTTAAAGTTTTTGAGGGTAGAACAAGCTCATAAAAAAAGGCTCCACCCACTTATGCGGATGCAACCTTTTTATCAAATAAAGAAAAACTGTTAGTCCTTATTCTCGTTGATAAAGTCCCGCACGTTTTCTTCATCGATAATGGCTTCCTTGTAACCATACTTATTGTTAGCCGTTTTTTGGGCTACAATAACTTTGGCCATTCGTCGGTCGCCCGACTTTTGCTCTTCTTCTTTGGTTCCGAAAGTCTTCTTCTTAGCCATGATGGTGGTACTTAGGTATTACTTATTTAATTTCTTTGTGAACGGTATGCTTGCGAAGAACGGGGTTATACTTCTTCAACTCCAGTCGATCGGGAGAATTACGCCGGTTTTTTGTAGTATGATACCGAGACGTACCCGGTGCTTCGGTGCATTCTAAAATTACTTGTACTCTGTTTCCTTTTGCCATAATTCTTTTGTTTCTGGTTATCAGTTAGTTGTTATTTGTGATGAATGGAATTCAACAACCAATTATACCTAACTGTTAACTGACTTAAACGTCTTTAATGATAGTTCCTTTTTTTCTTGCTTCTTTCAGCACGGCATGGATGCCTTTTTTATTGATTGTGCGAAGCGTTTTGGCAGAAACTTTTAGTGTAACCCACTTATCTTCCTCGGGAACATAAAACTTCTTTTTTTGAAGATTCTGCTGAAACTTATGCTTCGTCTTATTATTTGCATTTGAGGAGCGATATCCATTCTGTGCTCCTTTTCCGGTAATGTCATCTTTACGTGCCATGATACGAATAAAACGTTATTTTACATTTCTCATATAGACTGGAAAAATAGGCTTATTCCCCAAAAAGATCAATGTTTCTTTTAGAGATATTTTTTTCACATATTAAGCCGTTCTGGGGGAACAAAAATAGGAACTTTAGGAAGACTTCTAATAGGGGATAGATTTGATTTACGAGCATATCTCGACATTTGTCAATAAGTGCCATCACTTTCTTTGATTTTGCTTATTTATGCCCTATTTTCAGGCGTCTTCATCATTATTTTAAACCCCATTCATACCCACATTTATGGCGAAAACTAAAGGATCAGATTACAAGGCGGAAAATATTCAGGTTTTAGAAGGTCTGGAGGCCGTTCGCAAACGTCCGGCAATGTACATCGGGGATACCGGTCAGCGCGGACTTCATCACCTTATTAACGAGGTCGTTGACAACTCCATCGATGAGGCCATGGAAGGCCATTGCGATGTGATGGATGTTACCATCAATGAAGACGGTTCCATCACAATTACCGATAACGGTCGAGGAATTCCGGTCGACGAGCATCCCAAAATAAAATTACCTGCCGTTGAGGTTGTGCTTACAAAACTGCATGCCGGAGGTAAATTTGATAAAAACACGTACAAAGTATCCGGTGGATTGCATGGTGTTGGCGTTAGTTGCGTGAATGCACTTTCCTCTCACTTTTATGCCGAAATTCATCGCGACGGTGAGATTTATGTGATGGAGTTCGAGCATGGGGCAACCGTTCAGCCACTCAAGGTAAAAGGTAAGACCGATAAAACGGGTACTACTATAACGTTTACGCCTGATCAGCAGATTTTTAATCAGACAACGGAATTTAAGTGGGATATTATTGCTGAGCGTATGCGGGAGTTAGCGTTTTTGAATCCCCAGATTACGATTAATCTTGAGGATAAGCGAGAAGATGATCTCTCTGAAACATTTCATTACGAAGGTGGCGTAAAGGATTTTGTTCAGTATCTGGACGAGGAACGAGAAACCATGATGCAAGAACCTATTCTGATTGAAGGGGAGGTTGATATGGTGCCTGTTGAGCTGGCTATTCAGTATAATGGCAGCTACTCTCAAAACGTGCATTCATACGTTAATAATATTAATACGCGCGAAGGCGGCACTCATATTTCCGGTTTCCGTCGTGCACTTACCCGTTCGCTAAAGAAGTATGCGAAAGATAATAACCTTATAAAGAGTGATATCAGTGTTTCAGGTAGTGATTTCCGTGAAGGAATGACAGCTGTGCTGAGTGTGAAGGTTCCCGAGCCGCAATTTGAGGGACAGACCAAAACAAAGCTCGGTAACTCTGAAGTACAAAGTGCTGTTGAGGTCATCGTTTATGAACAGATGAACGAGTACCTCGAACGTAATCCCAAGGTTGCCAAGACGATTCTTGAGAAAGTTATTCTTGCAGCCGAGGCTCGTGAGGCAGCAAAGAAAGCTCGTAAGCTTATTCAGCGTAAAAGTGCGATGAGCGGCGGTGGACTTCCCGGGAAGCTGGCGGATTGCTCAATTAAAGATCCCAAGCAAAGTGAGATTTACCTGGTAGAGGGTGACTCAGCCGGTGGATCTGCCAAGATGGGACGTAACCGAAGTTTTCAGGCGATACTTCCGCTTCGAGGTAAGATCTTGAATACCGAAAAGGCTAAGATCAACCGAATTCTTGAAAATAATGAAATACAGGCCATGATTACAGCCTTTGGCGCTGGTGTTGGCCACTCAGAAGAGGATTTCAATCTTGAAGAACTTCGGTATCATAAAATTATACTTATGACTGATGCTGATGTGGATGGTTCTCACATTCGCACGCTGTTGCTAACCTTCTTTTATCGATATATGAAGCCGATTATTGAGAATGGCCATGTATATATTGCGATGCCACCGCTGTACAAAATTACGGACAGTCAGGGCAATATTGACTACGCTTGGGATGAAGAAACACGGCGTAAGTTGGTAAAAGAACATCGTAAGTCGCGATATAAGTTTGATGTCTCCCGCTATAAGGGACTTGGTGAGATGAATCCGGAGCAGCTTTGGGAAACCACAATGGATCCAGAAACACGGACTTTGCAGCAGGTAACGGTTGATAATGCTGCCGCTGCTGATAAACTGTTCTCCAGATTGATGGGGCCTGATGTTCAACCACGACGGGAATTCATTGAGCGCAATGCAAAATATGCAACGCTCGATATTTAAAGACTAAGTGTCGGAGTGCAGAGGTTTTGATGTTCGGCTTTGAACGTCAACGATCAAACACTTTAAAACTTAGTCACTATTAGGAATCTAATTTTAACACTGTACTAAATATTATCCATGGCAAGAGATAAAATTATACCTATTGCGATAGAAGATGAGATGCAGTCAGCCTATATCGATTACTCGATGTCGGTTATTGTATCTCGTGCCCTACCCGACGTTCGGGACGGCCTGAAGCCGGTACACCGACGTATTTTATACGGAATGAGTGAGTTGGGCATGCTCCACAACAGAAATTATAAAAAGAGTGCTCGTATTGTAGGTGAGGTGCTTGGTAAGTATCACCCTCATGGTGACTCGGCTGTTTACGATTCAATTGTGCGGATGGTCCAGGATTTCTCCTTGCGCTATCCCTTAGTGGACGGGCAGGGGAACTTCGGGTCAATTGATGGGGATTCAGCTGCGGCAATGCGTTATACAGAAACGCGCATGGAGCGTATTGCTGAGGAAATGCTCACGGATATCAACAAGAATACCGTTGATTTCGATGATAACTTTGATGATACCTTGCAAGAGCCTACCGTTCTTCCAAGCATGTTGCCAAACATGCTGCTAAATGGAGCCTCGGGTATTGCTGTGGGGATGGCCACGAATATGGCGCCTCATAATCTAACCGAAACAATTGATGGGATTGTTGCTTATCTGGATAACCCGGATATCGAATGCAAGGAGCTGATGGAGCACATTCCGGCTCCTGACTTTCCTACCGGTGGTATTATATACGGGTACGAAGGTGTTAAGGAAGCATATGAAACAGGAAAAGGTAAGATTACACTGCGTGCCCGTTGCACAACAGAAGAGCTGCGTCACGGACGTGAACAAATTGTCATTACTGAGATTCCTTACCAGGTCAATAAAACTACCTTAGTTCAGAAGATTGCCAAGCTCACACAAAACGAGAAGATTGAAGAAATTTCTGAGATCCGTGATGAGTCGGATCGTGACGGAATGCGCATTGTGGTAATACTGAAAAGAAATGCCAACACAGGCATTGTGCTTAATCAGCTCTACAAGTATACTCAAATGCAAACGACTTTTGGGGTTATTAGTCTGGCGCTTGTGAAAGGGCGACCCAAAGTGATGCCACTTAAAGAGCTTATATATCATTATGTAGAGCATCGTGTTGAAGTTATTATTCGACGCACGCTTTATGATTTGGATCAGGCGGAATCACGTGCTCATATTCTTGAGGGACTTAAGATTGCACTTGACGATCTTGATGAAGTGATCAAAACGATCCGAGCATCCGATAGCCCGCAGGAAGCCAATGAGGCACTGCGTTCAAAATTTGCGCTGACCGATCTACAGGCGAAAGCGATCCTGGATATGCGCCTGCAAAAGCTTACCGGACTGGAGCGCGATAAGATTGAGCTGGAATACAACGATATTGCAGAAAAAATTGCTGATTACCGAGAAATTCTCTCAGACCGCGGTCGACAGAAGTCCATTATTAAGGATGAGCTTCTTGAGATTAAAGATCGTTATGGTGATGAGCGTCGTACCCAAATTGTCCACTCTGCCGAGGACTTCAGCGTTGAGGATATGATCGCTGATGAGGATGTTGTTGTGACTATCTCCAATAAAGGTTTCATCAAGCGCATGCCGGTCAGCGGTTATCGCCGACAGAAGCGCGGTGGAAAGGGAATGAAAGGAACCACTACCAAAGATGACGAATATGTAGAGCATCTATTTGTAGCGACCAACCATAATTACATTCTCTTTTTTACCGAGAAAGGGCAATGTTACTGGTTGAAGGTGTATGAGATTCCCGAAGGTTCGAGAACCGCTCGTGGGCGTGCAATTGTAAATCTTATCGATATTGATAAGGATGATTCTATTAAAACATTTGTTCCGGTGAAGACCTTGGACGATGAGGAATACATCAACAACAATTATATTATTATGGCCACCAAAGAGGGCAAGGTTAAGAAAACGACCCTCGAGGCTTATAGTCGTCCACGGCGAGATGGAATTATTGGCATCAATATTAATGATGATGATTCATTGCTCGAAGCTGCTCTTACTAATGGTGAGAGCAATATTATTCTTGCCAACAGAAAAGGACGTGCCATTCGATTCCACGAAGATGAAGTCCGTGATATGGGTCGAAACACTTCCGGTGTTAAGGGAATGGATCTGGGTAAAGATAACGAGCTTGTTGATATGGTTGTTATCAAAAATACTCACGGTGCTACCGTTCTGGCGATCTCCGAAAACGGATACGGAAAGCGTTCGCTGGTAGAAGATTATCGCGAACAAAGTCGTGGAGGAAAGGGAGTGATTACTCTCAAAGTTACCAAGAAAACCGGTGAACTTATTGCACTCAAAGATGTCTCGGATAAGGATGACTTGATGGTTATTACCGAAGGCGGTAAAGTGATCCGGATGAGTTGTGACGGTATTCGAACGATGGGCCGAAATACCCAAGGCGTTCGAATTATGCGTCTTGATACTGAAGGAAAAATTGCTGCCGTAACGCGTGTCGTTAATGAAGAAGAGGACGAAACGGTGTAGTAATTAATCTCTCTTTATAAGCTTTAAATGCAAACCCTGTCAGAGTTAATTTCTGACAGGGTTTTTTTATTAAAACTTGCAAAAGAAGCGATTAAGGGTTAGTGTTTAAATAGCGCATTAATTAGTAAACGCGCTATTTAAACATCAACTAACTATACATCATTATGAAATATATAAGTTCATTAGTGGTATTAACGCTACTTTTGGGGATCACCGCTTGTGATTTACAGAAGAATAAAAACGATAAGGATTCTGTAGATGAAAAGTTGTTGCAGTTGATTAATAACTCTTCCCTAGATAAAAACCTGTTGGTTATAACAGGAATAACGGATGATAATGAGATCGATTATCAAATCTATGACGGATGGGAAGCAACCTGGGCAGAAAAGGGTGAGGATAGCAATTACCTGGCATCGCTTGGTGAACCCGGAGAAGAAGTGTGTAGAGGTGGAGGAGTTAGCTTTGCGCGTTGTGTTCAAGATCAACTTGATGAAGGTAAATGCCTTAAACTATATGAAGAAGATGGTGATTATGTGGCAGAGGAAACAATGTGTAAAGATGATGGACCAGACCCAGAACAATAAAAATATTAACTAATAATTATTTAAAGACCAGTCTAACGTGACTGGTCTTTTTTTAATCAATCTCTTCAATTGCAGAGAGACTTTCTTTTAATATATTTGCTGATTTGGTAAGCCCTTCTATCTCTTCGTCGGTAAGATCAGGAGTAATCTTATTTTTAACCCCCTCCAGGCCGATAACACTTTGCAGGCTCATACAGACATCGGTGATGCCGTATTCACCATCCCAAAAAACACTAACAGGGATTACACTTTTTTCGTCTTCCAAAATCCCTTCAACGATGCGTGCAATAACAACCCCAATGGCAGTATTGGTAAATCCTTTGCGGTCAATAATTTTATAAGCTGCATTTTTTGCTTGTATAAAAAGCTCCTCCAACTCCTTACGTTTATAAGGTTTGTTCATGATGGTGTTATGTTCAATGGGTTTTCCACCGATATTGGCCTGGCTCCAGATGGGTACTTCAGAGTCGCCGTGTTCACCAAGGATATATGCATGTACCGAGCGTGGATCCACACTATAGTAATTGCCAAGGAGGGCACGAAACCGGGCGGTATCCAAAAGAGTTCCCGTTCCTACAATTCTTTGCGGCTCTCGGCTACTCAGCTTTTGTGATACGTAGGTAAGAATATCCACCGGATTGGTGGCAATAATCAGAATAGCATTGGGCGCATGTTTATCCAGCTTTGAAATAATATCCTTGAAAACAGCTGCATTTCTGTTAAGGAGTTCAAGCCGAGACTCATCGGGAGATTTTTGTCCAACACCCGCGGTGATAACAATTACCTGGGTGTCTTTAAGATCTTGGTAGCTGCCAGACCGCACTTTTACATTTCCGACCAAGAGTTGACCGTGCATTAGATCCATGGCTTCGCCTTCAGCTTTTTCTTTGTTTTGATCAACTAAAATGATCTCGCTTGCTATTCGTTGATTGAAGAGGGCATAGGCCGCGGCTACTCCAACATTTCCCGTACCGATAATGCCAACTGTTCTTCGTTGAATCATAATCTATTTTTAGCTTTTTAATTCTATGATAATATTTAATTATCAATCATTTCTTTTAATAATTCATTTCTTTTTTCTAATAATATATCTGGGGAAATCAATTTGACATCTTTTGGGAATTGTAATAGCCATTCATTGATGAAATTCAAATTATCAAAATAAAACTCTATCCTAAATAAATTAGGTTTAATTTTGTTTTTCTTAATAATTTTTGTCGGCAAATTAGCCTGAAATCGCTTCAATGCTTTCTCATATACATCTACTATTATTTTTTCCGAACTCTCGTCAGATCGAAAAATAAGCCCCTCTACGTCGATTTTGCCATATGGGACGAATTCTTCATTCAAAATTTTGATGTCTGACATGCGATCGAGCACGAAATTTCTAGTATCGTCTCTTTTATGGGAGTGACCTATTACATTCCAGTGGTCGCGATAAAAAACGATAATATATGGATCGACTTTTCGGCTACTGATTTCTTCTGTTGATTTGGCCCGATAGTTAAAGCGGATGGTTTTGTTTTTGGCGATGGCATTACTAATGACATACCAGTCTCCGCCCTCCATTTTTTCAGCACCAAAATTTAGATAGGGGTCCACTACCGTTCGTTCTTCCAGTGATTCCATAAAGTCTCGCAGCTCATCCGGCACCACTTCTTTTATTTTTAGCTCAACACCTTTGGCATCCTCAATGAGTTTTTGGTCAACCTGCGACTTCACAAAATTGAGTCCTACCATAATGGTGGCAAGCTCTTTATTCGTGAACATCAGCGGGGGAATTTTATAGCCCTGCATAATCCCATAGCCGTGGTATTTATCATGGGTGACGGGCACGTTCATTTCTGAGAGGGCATTAAAATCGCGAAAAACGGTTCGGCGACTTATGTTAAATTTATCGGCAATTTTATCTACCGTAATACGGCTGTTTGATTGTTGAAGCATAAGGATGAGCTTCATTCTACGCTCGGAACTGTTCATCAATAAGTCGGGTGATTTTTAGTGGTGGATGAAAGTCCAATATAAGTGATACCGCAGAGATTCTCAGTGAATAAAAATGAGAAAGTTTAAGATTTCCCGATGATAATTATAGCTTTACCGCTATAAAAATTGGAACCATTGGAGAGATCAAAGCATGTAATATTTAGTGGTTTTGGCAGGCCTTGGAGCTCATCCTCAAAATTTAAACCCTTGTAAAAAACCATCTTTTCCCACGATAAATGACCGGTCATTTCAATGAGATTGTCAATCTTAAAGGCATGTTTTGAGATAAGAATACATTCTCCTTCATGATGCAAGTCCTCGATTGATCCATCGACAATGCCAATATTTTTTAGGCCTAGCTCTCGTGCTATTTGCTTCATGGCCAGGCACTTTTTAGTAACTAAATCGTTGAGTACAAAATGTTTGTCTGGATGCGTAATTGCTAAGGGGATGCCAGGTAGCCCCCCGCCGGTTCCAGCGTCAAGGAATAGTTTGCTTTCTTGAAAGGGTTGTAACTTTGAAAGGAGTAAGGAATGGCGAATGTGTTCCCATATAGTTTCACGTGAAACCCCTCGGCTAACAAGGTTTACACGCTCATTCCACCAGAGGAGTTTATCTAGATAGAATTCGAGCTCATCCCGGAATTTATCAATAAGCCCATCGATTTGAGCAAACGTTTCACGTGGAACGGATTTCCGAATGATATTATGTTGTTCCACGTGAAACCTGTTTGATTTGGTGGTTGGCTATGGCTTGTAAATTAGTATCAGTTGTTCAGGTAAACCATCAGAACAGAGATATCACTGGGTGTTACTCCGCTAATTCGGCTTGCCTGACCCAAGGTTTCGGGACGAATACGATCCATTTTCTGTTTTCCCTCAGCAGAAAGACTGTTAATTTTGTCATAGTTAAGCTCGTCCGGAATGTGGGTGTCTTCCTGTTTCTTCATTTCCTCAACCATTTCAAACTCTTTTTCGATGTAACCCGCATATTTGATCTGAATTTCAACCTGCTCGTAAACAAGTTCATCAGTAGTGATCTCATGTGCTTCCTCTTTGAGTTCAGGATCGGCATTCATCAAGTTAAAGATAGAAAGCTCGGGACGAGGAATAAGCGTTTTTGCTTTTACAGGTTGGGAAAGGGTAGAGGTGTCTTGCTCTTTAAGCATAGGGTCCATTTTTTCGGGATAGACCGTATAGTCTGCAAACAGGTCATGGATCTTATCGATAGATTCTTTTTTGGTTTTGAACTTTTCAAAGCGTTCATCAGAAGCAAGGCCAATTTTATGTCCGAGTTCAGTCAGGCGCAGATCGGCATTATCTTGACGGAGCAAAATGCGATGCTCGGCGCGAGAGGTGAACATCCGATAAGGTTCTTCGGTACCTTTAGTGATAAGATCATCGATAAGCACGCCGATATATGCTTCAGATCTTTTGAGGATAAACTCTTCTTTGCCCTGGACTTTTCGCGCCGCATTGATGCCCGCCATAAGTCCTTGGCAACCAGCTTCTTCGTAGCCGGTGGTGCCGTTAATTTGTCCGGCGAAAAAGAGTCCTTCTGTAATTTTGGTTTCCATACTGCGCCGGATTTGATACGGAGGAAAGTAATCGTATTCAATGGCATAACCCGGACGAAGCATAACGGCATCTTCAAAGCCGGGAATAGTTCGGAGTGCTTTGTATTGTACATCCTCGGGCAGGGAGGTGGAAAAGCCATTCAGATACATCTCGTATGTATTCCATCCCTCGGGTTCAAGAAATAGTTGGTGACTGTCTTTATCAGAAAACCGATTTATTTTATCTTCAATAGAGGGGCAATATCGAGGTCCGGTGGATTCGATTGTACCATTGAACATGGGGCTTCGATCAAATCCAGAGCGGAGCATGTCGTGAACTTTCTCATTGGTATTGCCGATCCAGCAGGTGAGCTGTTCTTCTTGGGATGGAAGCGACTCCGTCATAAAAGAAAATGCATTGGGATCTTCATCACCATACTGAATTTCCAGATCTTCATAATTAATAGAACGTCCGTCGATACGGGGAGGCGTACCGGTTTTAAGTCGACCGACTTCAAAGCCGAGATCTTCAAGAGCTGCAGAAATTCCAATCGAAGCACGTTCGCCAGAACGTCCCCCGCCAAAATTAGTTTCGCCGATATGCATCAAGCCATTACCAAAAGTGCCGGTAGTAAGAATAACGGCATCGGCCTCAAAGTTTTGTCCTGTTGAGGTTTTTACCCCGGTTGCTCTTTTTCCGTCGTCGGTGGTCAAAACATCAATTACATTATCCTGGCGAAAATGAAGATTCTCTTTCTTTTCGAGTTCTTCGCGCATAGTCTTGCTGTAAAGGGCGCGATCACTTTGGCAGCGCGGACTCCACATTGCCGGTCCTTTGCTCGTATTTAGGATACGAAATTGCACACCGGATTTATCTGCAACTTTGCCCATTAATCCACCCAGTGCATCAATTTCTCGTACTAACTGCCCTTTGGCAACACCACCGATAGCCGGATTGCAAGACATTTTTGCAATGGCATCGAGGTTCATCGTTATGAGTAATGTGTTGGCACCAATTTCTGCAGCAGCGCCTGCGGCTTCACTGCCTGCGTGACCGGCACCGACTACAATGACATCGTATTTTGGGAAAAGAGAATCCATATTGTGTTTAAGTGTATGTTTTTATTACACTTATGAAGTTAAAAATTTGTGGATTTGATTGCTGTCGCCTCAATCCGTTGCTAAACCAGCGATAGTATTGAGAGTCTCCAAAAATAAGGGTTTTTAAGCAAAATATTTAACCTTCTGAATAAGAGTTATTATTCTGAAATATGATACGAGATGAAGGAATTGATATTTAACAAATTAACAATAAACTGATGCCAAAAATTACTAAGGCTGTAATACCGGCTGCGGGCAAGGGAACTCGGATGCGTCCGCTTACCAATTATATATCGAAACCGATGCTGCCGTTAGGTAAGAAGCCAGTGCTGGAACATATCATCGAAGAGCTAAAAGAAGCAGGAATAAAGGAGGTCGCCGTCGTTGCAGAAAGCGATGATCAAAAAATGGTTGATTATTTTGAGGATGATACATCGGTACAGTTTGTTTTTGATGATTCTTATTCGGGACCGGGTAGTGCTATTTTGAAAACAGAATCCTTTGTAGGAAAAGAAGATTTTGTGGTGACCTTTGCCGATGCTCCTCTGAAAGGTTCTGGAAGAGCAACATATTTAAAAGATCTTATATCTCTGAAAAGAGAAGAAGATGTTATGGGAGTATTGGCCATCTATCCAATAGGCAAAGAAGAAGCCTCGTCAAGAGGAGTGGTAAAATTTGAAGTTGATAAATATACAAATGATAAAAGAGTGCGATTAACAGATATAATAGAGAAGCCGTCTTCAACCCCCAAAGAGCCTTGGGCAACGGCTTGTCGATATGTATTGGATAATAAAATCTTCGAAATTCTTAAAGAAACAACCCTCGATAATAATGGCGAACTGCAGCTTACTCCCGCTATCCGCAAGATGATTACAAAGGGAGATTTGGTGCTGGGATATCCGTTGGCAGATGGGTTAACCCGCCATGATACGGGCAATTTTGAGGGATACTTTAAAGCATTAAGGACGTTTATCCCATGACAATAAGAAATGATTTTATAGCAACTTTTCCTGAATCAACCAGTTATAGCAATCCTGAACGGATTTTTTCACAGGAGGAATTCGGTAGCCCAATTCCCTTTTAGCTTTATCACTGGAGTAGACAACATTTCGGGTCATGAGTTTTGCAAGCTCCGGCGTAAGGTCGGGTTCGTTACCGGTAAAATAAGAAATCCCGGCTTGAAGATAGGCGACCAGTTTGAGAATAGGAGCGGGAATTATTTTTGGTTTTGCCGAAAGGTCGGATACATCTGCGATGATAGATACAAATTCAGCAAAGGTACAATTTTGACCTCCTAAAATATAGCGCTCTCCGTTGCTGCCCTGTTCAACGGCTGAAATATGCGCATTTACAACCTCCTCAACATGAGCCACGCTCATATTTCCACGCGTTACTCCGGGCAGATCATCATCGCGCAAAGCAAAAAACAGGCGTCCCCAATTGTTGGCATCATGCGGACCGACAACCATTGCCGGATTCATAATTACGACTTTTATATCGTGGTCGCGAGCTTGTAGCGCTTCACGCTCAGAAAGCCATTTGGTGCGTTCGTAGTTCACCCACGAATTGTTTCCCTGTTGTGGTGTTTCTTCGGAAATGGTTCCCTTTACTTTTCCCCACGCCGATACACTGGAAGTGTGAATGAAGGTGCCGACATTTTTTCCGGCGGATGCCTGAACCATATTTTTAGTGCCGGTGACATTAACCTCGGTTTGACGCTTATTTTTTTGTGACCACATATTTGTGTCACCTGCCAGGTGAAAAACAACGTCGATATCTTTGGGTACTGCTTTTTGCAGGGAAGGAAGGTCGGTAATAGAACCCTCAACTAAAGCAACCGGAAGTTGTTTTAGTTTTGACAAGTCAGATGTAGACCGATGCAGTGCTGTAACATCCCAATCTCGGCCAACAAGTTGTTTAACTAAATTGAAGCCAATAAAACCGGTGCCGCCTGTAACAAACGCCCTCTTTGTCATAAAGGTATTTTTGGGTTAAAGGGTAGTTGGCATTATGCTAGATGTAACATCTGTTTAGAAAATGAGCCAAAGGAAAAGAAATCCCAAAATAAAAAGCCCTAAACTAACCAAGAGTTTAGGGCCAAAAGTAAAGTGGAGGGCAATTTTACTGATCTTTATGCCAATCTAAAAATTCAACAATGGCCCGCCAGACAGCTTCCATTTTTGTGTCGGTTTCAGATTCAAAAGAAGTGTCATCGTCAACTACAACCATACATGCTTTATCTTTGATAAGTACGGAATAGCCAAGGTCATCTTCAATTTTCATAACTACCGGCATAAGCCATTTCCAAGACAAGTGAAACTTCATGTCTTCGAGTTGAAGAAACGCCAGGGGAATATCTTTTACATCATCCTGGTCTATTTTAATAGTGGATCCCATCAGATCTTCGATCAGGCGGTTGCCCTTGTTAATTTCTTCTTGGGTCATAATAGTATTTTTGATTCTTGAATATTTACTGCTCTAAAATACAGAAAATTGAAAAGGGTACAACGTTAATTAAAAGACTAAGATACAAGCTAGTTTTCAAAGCTACTGCTGCTTCCCTTTTTGGATGTTTTCTTGAATGAGAAAGTAAACTTAGTCCCCTGTTTGGTAGAGTCAACTTCATGTTCAGCTTCGAGTTGTTTTAAAAGCGTATCAACAAGCTGGAAGCCGAGGGAGCCATTCTGGGAAATTGATGTAAAATGATCAGGTAAGCCTTTCCCGTTATCAGAAATAGTTAGGGTAAGCACTTCATCCTCACTTTTGGATAAGTCTATAGAAATGAGGCCTTTTTTTCTGGTAGAAAACGCATGTTGCAGGGCATTCGTAACAATTTCGTTAATGACTAAGCAGGCAGGCACCCCTTGGTTAATATTAATAGTAATGGGAGATAGGTTGAGATCAAAATCTGTCGCCTGCAGCTGATCGTACATATCGTGCAAATTCTCAACAAGTTGTTTTATACTTTTGTCAAAGCGTAATTGCGAAAGGCTATTTGACTCATATAATAGTTCATGGATAGATCCAATTGCCTGAATGCGGGTAGTACAGTTAACCAGTTTTTCTTTTAGGTTGGGATTCTCTTCTTCATAAATCTGTAGCTGCATGAGCCCCGAAATAATAGCTAAGTTGTTATTTACCCGGTGATGAATTTCGGATAGAAGAACCTCTTTTTCTACAAGGGAGTGTTCAAGCTTGGCTTGGGTTTGCTTTTGATCAGTAATGTCCATGGCACTTAAAATCAGGTATTTTTCATCACCATCCTGCAGAGTTTCGGAATTAAGGATCAAGGAAATAGAATTACCAGATTTGTCGTTTATCACCCATTCTTCATTCGGAAACGACTGGCCTTCTAATAGCTTTTGAAAATCATGGTATCCTCTCTCATAATTATTATCACTAAGCAAATAGGAAAAATGACGCCCTACAATTTCTTTTCGGGTGTAGCCAAAAATATTTTTAAAGGCGGTGTTTACACGATCGATCATACCCTTTTCGGTAATGACAAGGATCGCCACATCGATTGTTTCCAAAATGGAATCAGTATATTTGCGCCTTTGTTCCAGTTCTTTGTCTTTGAGATAGAGTAGCGCATATACACCCACCGAGGCAATAGTTACAAAAAGGAGCCCCTTTAGTATTTGGATGTTAAGAAGACTAAAGGCATTGTCATTGATAGAGGCAGCAATAAAATCTGAGGTGATGATCCACCCATATCCAAACAATAGAAGCATGAAAGCAATAGCCTTGCTGCTTAACAGGATCTGCTTAAATTTCATAACTATGAGTCTTTTATATTTTAATGCATAGCATATGATCCGGTTGCCAAGAAAAATGAAATATCAATCTAAATAAGTGCGGCCGATTCCCTTAATTGAAGTAATAAGAATTCGGTTCCATTATACTATTTTATACCATTAATGAAAGAAGAGAAATGAAGGGTTATAATAAATGGTTTGTTTGAACCATAAAAACCTGGAAAAAATTCCTCTACTCAATTACACTTTTTTAGTAACCATTTTAAAAGTCAGTCGTCACATAACTGAGTGGGGGTTCAAGCCCGCTAATTATGTGCGATACATGTTTTCTGCTAAATGGATGATTCTAAGGAGAAAGAATTTGAATTAATAGAAGATATCCTGAACGGTCAGCAAGATGGTTACAGGATACTTGTTGACAGGTATGCATCGATGGTATTTAGTATCGTTGGTAAATTTGTGAGCAGAAAAGCTGACAGGGAAGAATTGGCTCAGCAGATTTTTGTTAAGGCTTATGAGCGACTGGATTCTTTTAAGAGGCAGTCAAAGTTTTCTTCCTGGCTTTATACGTTGGCAAGGAATCACTGCTTGGACTACGCCAAGAATATCAGGCGATCAAATAAGGAGTTCAGTGAAATGGAATCCCATGAACTTGAATCCCAAATGAAAGTTGAGGATTTACCCAACGATGATATTGAGAAGCAGGAACAGAGGGCAATATTGGAACGGGCCCTCTCTGCCATTACACCGATTTATGCCGAGGCTTTTTTGATGAAGTATCGTGATAATATGACGTACAAAGCGATGGCAAAGCGATTGGACGCCACAGAAGGGGCACTGAAAGTGCGCGTGCACAGAGCGCGTAAGGAGCTGCAGGATCATGTTAACCAATATAATTAGGAGATGATGAATATGGACAAGGAAGAGATACTGCGAAAATATCTGGATGGCGAATTATCCGGTGAGGAGGAACGGGAAGCCCTCCATATTATAGCAGAAGATCCGGCAATGCGGGAAATGCTTTCTTTCGAAAGATCAGTCCGAAGTACGATTAGTGAAACGGATGCGTATGACCAACCGGAAGTGCCCGAAGGGTTTACAGATCAGGTGATGTATAGTATTGAACAAGCTGAACAGCCAGAGCAGAATATCTCGCTATTCGAGGAGATAAAAAGCTGGATAAAAGGATTATGGATGCCGCGAGAGATACATTTGCGACCGGTATATGGCGTTGCTGCAGCAATGGTATTAGCGATATTCATATTGATGCCACTTAATTTTGATGCTTCCCAAGAGGTATCACAGGTAAATAGCACTCCGCAAGAATCGGTACAGCAGGTTGCCCATAGTCAGGACCAGGTGTGGGTACGTTTTGTTTATATAGATGAAAATGCGCAATCGATTGAAGTTGCCGGCGACTTTAACGGCTGGAAGCCTATTTCTCTCGACAAACAAGAGGTGAACGGAGAACAGGTTTGGACCGGATTGGTAGCGATGAGTAGAGGAGAGCACCGGTATATGTTTGTGAAGGATGGGGAGAAATGGGTGACCGATCCAATGGCTCCGATGCAGCGCGAAGATGGATTTGGCAATAAAAATGCAGTGATCTACTTATGAGAATAGGTCTCATTATTGTGATGTTATTAATTTCTATATCAAACGAAATGTTAGCCCAAGATTGGCAGACAGTATTTTCTGTTGATTCCAGAGTGGGATATTCAACCAATACCTATTTAAATCCCTATTACGCAGAGTGGAATCGTGCTCAAAATACTTCTTTTGGAGCACTCTCGGGTATTGGCCAAAGCACTTGGCTTGGCGATAAGGATATGGTTGAGTTAACGGGAGTTGCTGTCTTGGAACCGTTCTTTTCCGGTTTAGATACGTGGAAAGGAGGATTAGCTCTGGCAAGATATCAGCACCAATTTAGTCCTTCGGTAAGTGGAGGAATAGAAATGGGAGGGAGTTATTTTAATTCCTCTTTCAGCCGGAGCATGTTTTGGGCTCAACCCACATTAACGTGGTCGCCAACGCCATTTAGCCAACTAAAAGTAAAAGTGGGTTCGAACTTTCGGTCTTACCGAGATTATATGGTTGACAGTGTGGCCACTTCTATCAATGATCGATCTGATTTATATGCTCTTGAGTTTGAGACCTGGCCCAGCTTTAATTGGCAGCTGTCTACAGGGTTGTATGGGAATTTCGATTCTTTTCCAGATATACAGGAGGGATTTAGTTCGTTTGTGGCTGCGGGCCGGATTTTTGAGAAGGGTTCAAAAATTAGATTTAAGGTTGGTCTTGAGCAGTATCAAAACCAACAAACGGTAACTACCGGTGGCGGAGGGGGCGGTTTCCCACCTGTGGGAGGAGGGCCGACCGGAACAACAGAAACTATTGAAGAGACCAACCGCATTATTCGGCTGGGAATTGAAGGTAGTTATCCCATTAACTCCCAGCTAAGGGCCTTTGTGAGTGCTGAAGGACTGCGTTATAACACAACTGCGACCAATCAGAATATCAATGACATACAGGTTTCTGGCGGAATTAGATTGACGCTGCAGCCAAAGTCAAGAAAAGATAGAGGTAAAATATCGCCGGACTGGAATAATGAAAAAGAAATGCAGCAGGTGGAAATCTCCTACTCAGGGGATGGACGTATTTATCTGGTGGGCGATTTTAATAACTGGTCGCGTCCCGGTATACCACTCATAAATGTTAAGAAGGATCGGTATAGAACTGAGCTTGAGCTGGATGCCGGTTCTTATGAATATAAAGTGCTCAAAATTGAGGATGGAGAAGAAGGCTGGGTTGAGTTTTCCAGCGAGACGTATACCGTCGAAGATGGATTTGGCGGACAAAACGCACTGTTATTAGTTCAATAATTTAAATGAAATGAATATGATGAAGGTTTTAAATTTACATATAAAGGTCATCGCACTTTTGGTGGTTGCTTGTGCTTATTTTGGTATTCCTGATAATACCCTTGGGCAAACAGAATCGCTGGATAAACTGGAAGAACGGGCAGGTAATGCAGGAATAGAACAATCTGTAATTGATGATCTTAAGGCCAAAAAAGAAGCACGAGGTTTAAGTAATCAGCAGTTGGCAAATATGATTGAGCCGGCAGTACAACTTGCTGAAGATAATTTGCCGGCAAACCATGTCTTGCAAAAGGCACTGGAAGGACTATCAAAAGGAGTGCCCGATGCACGGATTGTTCCTTATATAAATAGAATGACAAGTGCCACTCGTCAGGCAGCCGGGGTCGTTGATCCGTGGATTGCAAAGCCAGAAGTAAAACAAATAATGGGCGGACAAAATGAGCCGGGGGGAGGCATGCGTAACAGACTTGTGGAATCGTCTTCTCGGGCTATAACACAAAATATTTCGCCGGAAAATATTGGACAACTTCTTTCTGATATAGGTGACAAGTCAGTACTATCACAAACCACAGGATCTAACATCGTTTCTGCAATGGATATTGTTTCGGACTTGCCTATGCAGGATCAGCCCGAACTTACACGTTCATTTATTGTTCGGGCGTTGAAGGGAGGATTTGAAGCCGGTGAATTTCAAAAGCTGCCCATGGCCTTGAATATGGCACAGAAGCGAAGTCAAATTCCCGCATCAAATATAATCAGAGGAGTTGGAAATCAGTTGCAGAAGGGAGTACCGGCGCGAGATATTTTGCAAAAATTGTTTGATGGAAATGTAGGAGGTGGGCCGCCTGGCGATATCCCCAAAGGAATGGAGGATAATCCCGGTAAAGGAAATAGAGGCAATAATTCCGGCAATGGCTAATTAGCAATCTGGAATTGTAGATTACTTTGCCATTCGAGATCCGTATTGACGCTGTTTATCAAGGGAAATAGTGAGCCTATCAAAAAGTTGGTAACCTTTAGAAATCTCGGTCGTCATATACCCTAAATTTAACACCAATAATAAATCTACAGGGTAATAATTATGACAACACAGAAGTTACTAAAAATACCATTTGTACTTTTATTAGCTGTTTCAGTTGTATTTATGGGTTGCAACAGCGGAACCAATGCGGATGGGGATACCGGAACAATGGAGGTCATGCTCCATGATGCACCGGCTAACTATGATGAAGTAAACGTTTTTGTCGAACGAATAGAGGTTAATAACACTGATAATGATGAAGGATGGGTAGAACTTGGCAGTCCCCAGCAAAGCTATGACCTTCTCGAGCTCACAAATGGAGTAACAGAAGAACTTGGTTCTGCCGAATTGCCCGTTGGAACATACGAACAAATTCGACTGATCCTCAGCAGTGATGGTCACAGTGTGGTAGTTGATGGAGAAGAACACAGCATGTTTGTACCCAGTGGTGCACAGACGGGTGTCAAGCTAAATGTAAATGCTGAAATTGAGCCCGACATTACCTACACCTTATTGCTCGATTTTGATGCTGCGCGGTCGGTGGTAGTAAGAGGTAATCAGCAATCAGGTGAAGACTATTTGCTGAAGCCGGTGATAAGTGCTTCAAATGAGGCAGTAACAGGAAATATTGCAGGAGCTGTTGAACCTGTTAATTCTGAACCGTATGTATATGCTATAGCCGGAGGAGATACGCTTTCTTCAACCAAAGCTGATACATCAAATGGCGAATTTAAGCTCATTGGACTTGAAGAAGGATCATATACTGTTTCAGTTGATCCTACCGATGATTCATACGCTACAGAAAATGTCGATGATGTTGAAGTGAGTGTAGGTGAAACGAATGAGTTGGGAACAATAACCGTATCTCAAAATTAGCAGAATTGAATAGTAATAACTGCCTATAAGGTAGGTCCGTCGGACAGACTTATTTACTGTCCGGCGGATTTACTCATTTGAAAAGAAGAAGGTTAGAATTGAATAGATAGCGTTGATATAATGTTAAAAATTTCTAACGTTAGCAGGACGTAATTATAAATAATTAGCTATGGTTGGTTACGGAGAAGTACTGCAGACAATTGGGGCAATGGTCATTTTTTCGCTGATATTGCTCAGCGCTACGAGCATGATTCAGCGGAATACCTATATGCAGATAGAGGGAGAACTGGAACAGGAAGTTATTGCGTTGGCTCAAGATATTATTGAAGAGGCCCGTACGAAAGAATTTGATGAGGTTTCCGTTGGTGCAACGGCACCACCGGCTGATATACCGGGTGATTTTAAAACCCCCTCTACTTTGGGACCAGAAACCAGTGGGACTCAAGATGATGACCAAAATGGGGATGGGAAAGTAACCCGCCATGAATTTGATGATTTTGACGACTATAACGGATGGGAAGATGTGGTAGAAACGGAGCATGGAGAATTTAATATTCGTGCCGAAGTTTTTTATGTAGATGAGACAAATTTTGAATCAACAAATACACAAACGACGTTTAAAAAACTACGCGTGTATATAACCAGCAAATATTTGGATCGGCAGGGTTCAGGCAGTCCTACCTTATATAGTCTCGAATTTGTTAGAAATTACTACGCTGATTAGCGGAGGATAGTATTATGAATATGGGATTAGTGACGAGTTATGTTATTGGCGGGATCCTTTTGATAGGAATCCTTGCACTAAATATGTCTATGTCCAATAGCTCCACAGAGTTGACGCTTACTGAAACAACCCGGGAAAAAGCAACGGGTGTACAGGAGATGATCACCCATGATATCCAAAAAATGGGGTTTAACAGAAATAGCAAGACCAGTCCCGTTTTAGTAGAAGCGGATAACCAGAAAATTGCATTTCGAAGTAACATTGACAACAGCAGTGACAACTCGGTTGAACTGATAACCTGGGAGTTTACAAGTACGGCTGTTGGTAATGGAAGTCCCAATGCCTATGTATTAAAAAGAACGGTTGAGGATGTAGACACAGGAAGTATTATAAGTGAAACTCCTATACGATTGGGAGTAACTAACTTTAATATTAAGTACTTGGATGAATATGGACAACCGGTTAGCAACCATATGGCAACACCGGTTGCAAGTTCTGATCTAAATAATATTCGACAGCTTTATATTACCTTGGAATTACAGAGTACTGCTAAAGTATATAACAATGCGGGCGATGATGGACGTTTTATACGGACTATTTGGGAAAAGCGTTTTTCGCCCCCTAATTTAGAAGATGTTTAACAAGTAAGAGGTGTTATTATGGGACGAGCAATGTTAATAATATGTGCGGGAATGTTGGTTGCACTAGGTATCGTATCGATGGGAACATCAGGTCAGAGTAAGATGCTGACTGAAAAAACAGTTGAGTATGCCCAGAAAACACAGGCTTTGAATGCTGCTCATACCGCTATCCAAATTGTAATGGAGGAAATCAACGAAAAAGGTATTGAAAATATGGATCAACAGTATGTTGATGACAGAAATAGCAGTAATACGTGGACTTCTTCAAAAGTTAATGGAGCTGAAATTGAGTTTTCAATAGAGTTTTTAAATAGTGACTGGGAAACGAACCCCTATTTTGAAGAGGATAAGGTACGACTAATTTCCAAGGCGACGATTGACAATAAGTATGAAGCAAGTGTGAAAAGTGTGTACGAAGTAGCCCCATTTAGCAACTTGGTTCCTGAATTTGCCGGAGCGCTTCAGCTGCCCAGTGGCTATGGTTCCTTGTCAGTAGATGGATCTGCTCATGAAATCAATGGTAAAGATCCGGATTGCAGTGAAGATAAGCCACCCATCACAGTAAATAACTCGCAAACAAAAGATGGGTTGCAAAGTCATGATCTGAATCTGGATGGAGATATTGCAGTCGATAATCAGTTAGATTATGAGCCAACGGACGAACTAATAGCGCGACTTGAAAATTCAGAGAATGCAACTACGGTGAACTCAGATTACAGTGATAACTTGGGAACCGCAGAAAATCCCGGAGTCTTTTTTATAGACGGTAATGTTTCACTGACGGGGCAGCAGAGTGAGGGTTATGGTATAATGGTTATCAAAGATAGTGCTCATATGGATTATGAGAATGAAGATGGAAATACGGTTAGCATTAGGGGAAATTTTGAATTTAACGGGTTGGTCATTTTTGAAAATGCACAGCTTTTCGATGGGCATGGCACACCTACTATTAATGGTTCTGTATTGGTGGGAGATACTGATGATACGAATGATATAGAGTTAGATATTGGAGGAAATATTGGGATCAACTATACCTGCAGCGGTGAAAAATATGCCAAGATGGGGGCAGCAAATACGGTAAAACAGAATAAGTATACACGCGTGGTTACACTCGAAGAGACAACGATGGAGTAAAATCAAGGTATCTTTATTTGGTACAACCTAATGAGTTTGGATACAGCAAATAATTCCAAGGTCTGTTTTGTTAGTGGAAACCCGTTTCAAGTATTTTCCCCAAATCGTTTTTTGAAGCTACCTTAATGGCCATCTTACTACATAAATGCCCGTATTGCTTCTGTAGTGGTGGCTTTGTTATGCCAAAAAACAGACTACTTGGCCGTTGGTTAAACAACTGCTACGGTCTTTATTTTAAAGTACAACCTCCTCTTACATAGCGTTGAAGGGCAGCCATTGTAGTTACTCTGAGAATAACTCCTCAAGTTTCTCTTCAAGTTCTTGTCCATGAATATCTTTCGCGATTATGATGCCGTTCTCATCGACAAGAAAATTTTTTGGGATCGCCGTTATGGAATACTCTTGGGCAATCTCATTGGAATAACCGTCAACCGTGGATACATTTGTCCATGTTCTATTGTCTTTGTTAATGGCTTGGAGCCACCGGTCTTTTTCATACTCGATGCCAAAGCCAAAAATCTCGAAACCGGAGCTATTGTACCGGTTATACATTTTTGCCAAATGATCACTTTCTGATCTGCAGGGACCACACCAACTTCCAAAAAAATCTATTAATGTGTACTTGCCGAGATTATCATATAGTGATCGCTCCACGCCGGACGTATCCGGAGCGACTATTTCAGAAACTTTACCACCGAGGGAAACCTGCTTTAAAATTCTGACTTTCTCTGATACCAGTTCTGCTACTTCAAGTTCTTGATGTCGTTCAGAGAAATCAGCGGCCAGTTCTTCATAGTAATCCATGTGCTTATCGCCGTTCCAACGAACCATGGTCGGATAAATAGCGATAGAGGTTCCCATCTTTTTTACAGCATGGATCAGGGTATCCCGATACGATTCTTCTGCCTTTAACACCCGATTTCCAAGCTTTTCTATCCGTGCGGCGTCTTCCGGGTTATCTTCTTCCACCAAATCTTCCAATTGACCTCTTATGGGGTACACCGTCTCTCTCAAAATCTCCATTCGGAATGCTTCATACTCTTCAAAAAGTTCGGTGTCCGGTGAACCAGAAACATCATACTCACCTTCAGCGGGAAAATTCATTGTAATATGTTGCCCGGAATCAGCAATGAAGGGTACCTGCAGGGAGTCGTGAATACGCAAACGGTAATAGTGGGGTTCAAGGCTGTAGGTAGATGAAAATGTACTGTCGGCATCAACGGCCAAGGTATCTACCACATCGAACTGGTTAGCATTAAGCCCTTTTGCTTGATACAATATTACATTCTCAGTATCAATGCTATTGAGTTTTCCTTCCACAGAAAATACCGTGTCGTTTTTTTCGCTGGTACAGGAGATGCACAGAACTATCGAAACAGCCAGGATGGTTAGAGACGTCTTGGAAATCATAACTTAATGACTATATAATTTTAGATATATGAGCAAAAAACATCTAATCCTTAAACTTTCCATGTTGAACCAGTATAGATAACACTCTTTGATGCTTTTACAAATAACAGGCTGTTATAGTTCGTTAAATCTTGAAGCAAAAATAGATGGTATATTTCTAAATTAATAAGCGCTGTAAAGTATTCACCGACTGCAATACCGGTCCTAAAAGCCAGAGATTTCATCACGAAGATTTTTGACGGGAAAATGGATTCTACAGCACTATCCTAAGTGTTTGATTTTTATATACTTGTTCAAAATATTGATATATATTCATCATGTGTCATGAGAGTCTGCGTGCTTTCTAAGCAAGGAAAGTAGAATCATGCTTTCAAATTCAGCCGAGTCATTTCGTCACAAGCTTTGCAATCATGCAATTTTTACGCTTGTTCTGCTAGCTGCGGTGCTGGTCAGTTGTCAAAGCTCGTCTGATAACGCCAATGAAAACGGCAAACCGCCTGTAGTTGAGATAACGGCAGTGGACTATGCCTTCTCCTCTCCGGATACCGTTCAATCAGGATGGGTTACATTGCAAATGACCAATAAGGGTAAGGAGCACCACCTCTTCGTGATAACAGAGCTACCCGAAGGGATTACCTATGCCGACTTCCACAACAAGGTAGCAGTTCCCTTGGACAGTATGAGAACGCTCGTGAGAAAAGGTGCTATTGACACAACTACCGCCCAAAAGAAGCTCGCTCGCATGATACCTGATTGGTTTCCGAAAGAGACTAAACCAATCGGGGGTGTGAGTCTGACAGCACCGGGCCGGACGGCCAAAACAACCCTCAAACTAAAACCGGGAAATTACGTGATGGAGTGTTATGTCAGAACGGAAGAAGGCAGGTTCCATTTTCTACGGGGAATGGAGAAGCCACTGGTAGTAACAAAAGATTCCACCGAGGCTTTAGCACCCCAGGCCGACATGAGTATTTCCCTTTCAAAAGGACAAATGAAGGCGGATACATTGGTATCGCCCGGATCTCATACGATTGCCGTCCATTTTGGCAAGAAGGCAAAAACCGATCCCCTGTATCTTTATAATCAGCACCTCCACTTGGCTCGGTTAGAGAATGAGACGAGTCCCGAAGAGCTGGCCGACTGGATGAAATGGGATCCTGTTATGCCCTCTCCTGTTGATTTTATCGGCGGACCTCAAAGTATGCTTGATGGAAACACAGCTTACATGCATGTAGACCTGACTCCGGGCCGGTATGCGTGGGTGTTAGGGAACCCACCCAAGGAAGGGGATATACAACCGTTCATAGTGAATTGATGCTGCGCATATAAATATGAAGAAATATGATTCGGAATGATAGACTCTTAAAATACTAATCATTCGTATTATGTTATTCAGTAATGCTGCAAAATTTCTTAAACAATTCTATTGTGGCAGCTTCTTGCTCATAATATTGCTTGCAACCGGACTTATCGGCTGGCAAAACCATTCAGATGAAGCTGATACAAGAAGTTCCCCACCTGTTGTGGAGGTTGAGGCAGTGGACTATGCCTTCCAGGCACCCGACTCCATCCCATCTGGATGGACCACATTTCGAATGACTAATAAGGGCGCGGAGCACCATAATTTTCACTTGCACCTGCTGCCGGAGGGGCGCACCGCCGAGGACTTTCGAAACGCCTTCATTGCCCCAGCCGATAGCCTTTGGCGGTTACTTCGCGCGGGGAAGATAGATTCGACGGAGATGTTTAAAGCATACGAGAGAATCGTGCCATACTGGGCCAAGACGGCGAATTTGAGAAAACGAGGCGGGATGGGCTATCTGGCCCCAAGCCTCTCGGCACAGAACACCGTCAATATTGAGCCGGGGACCTATCTGATGCACTGTACAATTCGGGCCCCTAATGGGAGGATACACTCCTTTCTTGGGATGCGCCATTTCTTTACTGTAACGGAGGAAAAGAATGGGGCTACACCGCCCGAGCCGAATCTCACGGCCCGCATTTCTGGCAGGAACCTTCTTTTTGACGACACCTTCTCCGCCGGGACGCACACGGTAAAATTTGAGGTCGAGGAGGTCCCGGCAGAAGTGGACAGCGCCTACTACGCAACGATCGCCCGACTCGGCCCCGAGACCTCTGTGGATAGCGTGGTGCAGTGGCCCTACTGGAATCCAGCCCCGACCGACTTTCTGGGCGGTATCGAGTACATCGAGTTCGGACGGACGCCTTACGTCACGGTTGACCTCTCCTCCGGCCGGTACCTCTGGCAATGGAATTACCAGGGAGCAGACCCGGCGGCCATGCACAAAGAGTTCATTGTGGAGTGATACCAATGTTTATTGAATGAAAGTTTTACCAAAGGAGATTTTGTTAAAACTAATAAACCATTCATGTTATGTTTTTCAGCAATAATGTAAAGGATCATTTTCACCGATACTTTCACATAGCTTTAACCGTGGTAATGACTGGCCTGATTATTGCGGTTCTCTTTCCTGACGATATGCAGGCCCAAAAATCGGATCATTCCCGTGAGGCTTTTATCGGTACGTGGTCAGGAGTGCTTAAGGCGGGAGGCGAGGAGTTACGTGCTGTCTTTCACATCGAACGTGCAGAGGACAGCGCCCTGACCGCCTCGATGGACAGCCCCGATGAGGGTGCAACCGGCATTTCAGCGTCAAGGGTCTCGGTCGATGGCGACAGCCTGACCCTTGAGTTTGAAAGCGTCGACGGCCGGTTCGAGGGTGTGCTCGCGGCGGCCGACACGACGATCAAGGGAATGTGGACAAAGAACGGCCGCTCATGGCCGATCACCCTTTCCCCGCCCGGCGCTCAGGCTTCGCTGCCGTCGCAGCAGCCAGAGGCGAACCCCGCCGATGTCAAGAGTCCGGAAGCAATTGTTACGGCCGCTTATGAATCTATTTCCATGGCCGATGGCAAAAAACCGGATCTGGATCGGCTACGATCCCTCTTCCTGCCCGAGGCTCGGCTTATTCCCACCGGTCGAAATAATGGTGTTCCGGTAAAAAACTTCTTCTCCGTTGAAAATTATCTTGAAGGAGCGAACATCGAAGAATTATCCAAAAAGCGTTTTGTGGAATATGAAATACATTCGGTGATGGAGCGCTTTGGGGATATGGCCCATGTTTTCTCTACCTATGAGAGTGCTGTTAAAGCCGAAGGGCCCGAACCAATCGGTCGTGGCATTAACAGTTTCCAGTTATGGTATGACGGAAAGCGCTGGTGGATCGTCAACCTGATGTGGCATGAAGAAAGGGGAGACCTGTCCATCCCTGATCGCTACGAGAAATAATACATAACGGTCCGACGTACAAGCAGTGTCTGAGGAAACCCGGCTTTGCCGGATCCCGCTCAACAACTATGTCGCCACGTTCCACAGAACGCTCACGAAGAGGGTGATCTACCAACCCAACGGAACATTTACCGCTGAGCGAAAGTAGACTGAATACCCAATGCGAGAACACCTAAGACAGAAGGTGGAGAGCTGCCGACTGTTCACAAAGAGTTCATCGTCGAGTGATACCAACGGTCCTTGAATTTAAATTTTACTTAAGAATATTCTGTGGGTCGTAGCCACGTTATCGGTTTCAGTAAGCGTATATCGCCTACACATAAAAAAGGTGTTTGTTTTCGTTGGGAGCTTACGTTTTGTACTATACCACTTTAATATCAACAATTTAAACTTATTACTCATTATAACCCTATGGCCAAATGCGATTTCGAGATCAATTATTCGAAAAGTACTGATGAGGTTAAAACAATTATCACTGAAGAGATCAGCGGCAATAACGGCGAAATACAGATGAACGATAATGTAGGAGCATTTACTATCTCTGTACCGGGTGGTGACGTTACCGGAGAAGTGGCATTTGAAGACAATAAGTTATCGGTAAGTATTACTGATAAGCCAGGCTTGATTCCCTGCAATATCATCAAATCAGTAATACAGGGTTATCTGTGAGGATGCCATATTACCAATCTCAATGCGATACTTATGATCGCTCCAGGAAATGCGTCTTGCCCGGCACACTGTCCATGATCGAGGCCTTGGTGATGGTGCCGTTGCCGTGGCGGTTGTTGATTGCATCTTGCGCCAGATAGAAATTGCGCATTTGGGCATCTTCGGCAAAAAACATTTCCTGTTGGCCCGAGTGATCTACTTTTACGGTACCAATACTCATCCTTCGAAGAGTGAAGTCCCGATCCAGTAGCGCCTTGATGCGAGGACGGGCTTTGCGCATGCATTCGTAGTGAATGTAATCGTCGAGATTGGTATAGCCATTGGTATTAAATCGGAATCCCAATCCTTTGTGATCTTTATGCTGTATCCCGATAAAGCAAAAATATTTTTGGGCTTGTATCCCGTAGGCCCGCATCCGGTAGCTGAGTCGCGTAATCCCCTTCATTATCTCCCCACGTACCTGGACGATATCGCCGGTGCGCGTGCTGAAGGTATGATTATAGCTGAGCTGCTCCTTGGTAATGTGTTGACCCGTTAGCACTTTTGCGCGGTCCTTGCCGGCAATCATCTCCCAGATGATCTTGCCGAAGTATTGCCCGAACAGCTTTTGGAAGATTGGATAGCCGCGGTCAATGCCATCGGCAATTGTTTCCAGTCCGTTGTCCTTCAGTTTGGCGTAGCGCTTGCGTCCAATACCCCACACCTCATTCAAGGGCATCGGCCACAGCAGCTTCCGGGCCTCTTCCTTGTCCAATATCAGTGTCAGTCCATCGGGTTTGTTGATGTCGCTGGCCAGCTTGCTATAGGTCTTCGAGTAGGAGATGCCGATGGAGCAGACGAGCCCAATTTCTCGGTAGATCAAGTTGCGCAGGTCGGCGCCATACTGCTCAATTTCTTGCCTCGATTTATTCTTCAAAAAGTTGACGTCCAGGAAGTACTCGTCCATTGAATATTTTTCGACGGTGGGTGCGAATTCTTCCAGCACGTCTTCAATAAGGACACTGATACCTTTGTACTTTTCGTAGTCGGCCTGCAGGCCAATAATATAGGGGCAGATCTGCTCGGCCTCGTAGGCACTCATGGCCGTCTTGATCCCCAGCGCCCGAGCCTCATAGGAGCTGGTGGCAACGATGCCTCGAGGTGTTCTCTGGTCGCCTTTATACCATCCGCCGATGTAAATGGGCAGCCCGTGGAGCTTAAAGCACTGCTGCTCGACCTGCGCATAGAAGCAGTTCATATCCAGGTGCAGATACAGCCGTTCCTTGATCGAGGAGTGCTGCATGTCACGACTCACGCACCGGTAGTCGGTAATCTTGTGGACATCCTCATCAGGGTTGTAGGTTCCGGGGTTAACAGCAGGCATCATGGATATGAATAATAATTGAACTTATGGAGTATTTATTTGTAATATACATGAAAAAATATATGAATTACAATATAGCATTTCATGCAAACAGTCCTCAAAGAAAAGGTTAACGTGGATGCCGTCTTTCGCAGCTTCAAAGATAGTAATGTCCATTCCCGAAGCGGATGGGAACACAAGCGCATCGAGCCCCGGTACGTAAAGCGCAAAAAGGGTAAAGTGCTGAAAATCAAAGAGGTTCGGCGCTCATACGCCCAACGCAAGGGCAAACGCCTGCAGGTCCACTTTGTCATTCGCTGCGAGGACAACCGGTATTTTCATCTGGTGTATGATGCCGACAAGGTTATCTGGATCCTGCTCTATGAGTTCGATGATCAGATGCTCTTTGACGAAAAAGAGGTGGATGTCGAAATCCAGTGGAACGGGCGATCAGGACCCAATGAATAATCCGTTGCTCTCTTTTGAGCGACGAGAGTCTCTTGCAAGTGTCGGTGACTATCAGTTTTTGGCAATCACCCACACTGCATGGATAATGCCCGGAAGATATCCAAGGATAGTTAGTAGAATATTTAACCAAAATGATCCCTTGAGTCCCACTTCCAAAAAAACTCCCAGAGGAGGAAGGAGTACCGCAAAAATAATCTTTATAAGATCCATATGTTGATCCCAATTCAGTAATTAGAATTTTTAATCCGCATACAGTTACAACCAGCTAAGTCTCTGTTTTGTTTCTTCCAGTTTAACCTGGCGCCGCGCTATCCGGATCGAAAGATTAAGCCCCAATCGTTGCCGTTTTTCCAGGCCTTCCCCACATAGGTACCATATACGGTGATCTTCTCCCACTCATCAGGAGTAATGTCAATGGGATCATAGGTGGGGTTTTCCGGTTGCAGGGTGATCCCATCTGCTCGTTTTCGGATGGTTTTGAGCGTCGTCTCTCCACGGTAGCGAATAGCGCCAATCTCACCATCACTGGGCTCACGCGGGTCAATAATAATATAATCCCCATCGCGGATATCGGCATCAATCATGCTTTCCCCATCGACGATGAGCGCAAAGTAGTGATCCGACTTTTCGGGATGAATTTCCACCGGCAGGTGCCCGAGGTTCTCGCTGATGGCTTCGTGCATTGCTCCGGCGGCAATCCTCCCCTTTACGGGAATGCCGGGATAAAAACCAGAGAGTTCATTGCGTTTACTCGGATGGATCTCGTACTGGCCGCGACCGTGTTTGGCCAGGTAATTCTTTTTGGTCAGTGCTTGCAGGTGTTGGTAGATGCTGTTAGAGGAGCTATAGCCAAATTCATCCTGCATATGATCGTAGCTGGGAAACTGACTGTAGTCCTCATAAAAGTCCAGAATGTATTCCCAAAGTTTCCGCTGTTTGTCGGTTAGTGACTTCATAGCTAATATTGTGCAAATTTATATGGATAACCACATGAATATTAGTAATTATAATATGAAATAAAAGAATTTTGTAAGGATTGCCCGACACAATGGTCTTACTTACAGATAAGCCGTTGAAAATATCAAGAGAGAGTTACATTGAGCCTGCCCGGAGGGGCGGGCTTTTTGTATTTGGATTAAGTGCACTTCTAGTAGAGTTAAGCAGTGGAAGGCTATAAAAATGTTTCGATCTATATGAGCCTAATCCTTGTACCAGATTAATTTCTGTCTTACATCGAGGGGTTATCTTGGCAAATAAAAAAGCCAATAGGAAAGAAGTGTTTAATATTGAAACCACTATTGAACTTTATTCAAGTGCGGGTGCCTTGGATAAGTTTGCAAGGGTTCAAGGCCTTTACAAAGATTCCATGCAACTTGAAATTGAAGGTAAAGTCAGGTGTGCTACGAACGGGTCAAGACATGGACGCTGAGGCTTGGGCGGAACAAGTCGCTAACTACAGGAACCATTTACAAAGCAAGCTGAACGATGAGGATGCAGAGTGGCTTTTATAAATTTTAAAATTTCGATAGAATGGTTGGAAAATCTATTCTTGAATCTCCATTCCCCTTATTTGAAGCAGAATATATTCCTTCCCACGAGTTAACTATGCCACTGGCCATGAACCGGATGATGCCGTGGAAGAGGTGCTTATCAACGAGGAAAAGAAAAAGCAGTTTGTTACCCATGCCAATGTGGTGAAAATATTGTATAAAGCAATTCTTACTGATCCTAATGCTCAGGATTTTTGATGATTCGCTCAGCACTGAAAACCATTAAAGATCGCATCAAGATACTGGGCTCGGAAGAGAATGATGATATTTCCGATATCCGCAAACACATCAAGGGTAAGCTGGACGAATCTATTGTCAGTGAGTCTTACTGGATTGACGGGGATAATGATCTGGTACATATTAGGCAGATTGATTTTGAGAAGCTTAAAGAGCGTTTTGCCAAGAAGAAACATAAACGCGTAGCCCTGCAGGGGCTGAAGACCAAGATTGAAAACCAGATCCAGAAAATGGTTGAAGAGAACCGCACGCGGATGGACTTTAAGGATCGGTTTTGAGGAGATGATCGAGAAGCACAATAACTACAGCATCAATCTAGATGTGCAGTTCGAGGAGTTTTTGAAGCTGTATCAGGATCTGAATGAAGAGCGTGAGGGAAGCGCAAAAGAAAACATGATCGAAGAGGAATTGGCCTTTATGATTTAAAAACGCAGCGCGAAAAATAGATCTGAAGGAGGAAGAACGTAAAGAGATCAAATAAGGGGTATCAGAACCTACTACAAAGTAGAAGAAGTTGGTCATGGACTGGACCAAACAACAGAAACGCATCGCCGATGTGAAAGTTACGATCGAAAATGAGCTGGATAACGTATCACCCGATCAGTTGGACCGCCAGCTCTTCGCCCAGACGTGTAACGAGGTCCTTGAATGTGTATCAGTCATATTAGGGTTAAGAACTTGATTATCTTTAAAAGGTAATTATTTGAAACTGTTATAAGTTGTTAAAAAGCACTTTCCTTTTCAGGAAGTTTAACTTTCTTTTTTTAAGTAGTTGTCTATTACTAATAGACAACTACTTAAAATATCTTCAAAAATGAAACTACCCTTTGCGTTGGCGAAGCGATTTGTCGCTGGAGAAACGTTTGATCAAACCATTCCCAAAGTAAAAGAGCTCAACAAAAAAGACATAACAGTCACCGTTGATTTGCTGGGTGAAAATGTAGAAGATCGTCAGACAGCCGATCAAACAGTTGAAAGTTATATTCAATTGTTGCAAAATATAGATCAGTCTGATCTGAACAGCACAATCTCCATCAAGCTAACCATGATGGGATTGGATATTGATCGGAACTACTGTCGCGATAATCTATTTAAGTTGTTGGATATAGCTCGAGAAAATGATCAATTTGTTCGTATCGACATGGAGAGTTCGGATTATACCCAAGTGACAATAAATATGTTTAAAGAAGCTTTTCAGGAATATGGCAACCACGCGGGTATAGTTATTCAAGCATACTTACATCGTACAAAAGATGATATCGAGGAACTTGCTAATATGGGTGCTGATGTGCGTTTGTGCAAAGGAGCCTATAAAGAGCCCAAAGATATTGCGCTGCAAAATATGGATGATATACGCGTCGCTTTTAAAGAATATGCTAAAGTACTGTTGGAGAAAACACCCTATCCGCGCATCGCTACCCACGACGACGAGATTATAAACTGGACGAAGGAGTATACAGGTCAAAATGGTATCGATCCTTCGCGATTTGAATTCCAGATGCTTTACGGGCTTCGACAGAAAACAATGGAAGAATTTGCGTCCGACGAATACAATGCCCGTATCTATGTCCCTTTTGGCACGATGTGGTTTGCCTATTTTAAACGCCGTTTAATGGAGCGTAAAGAAAATATCTGGTTTGTCCTTTCTACTTTATTTCAAAAATAACTGTGCTGGGTAAAACCTTTAGTAAAGACTACTTTATAGGTCAAGCCGGTGAGGATTTTTCAGAGATAGTCCCATTATAATAGTAGAGAAGCCCCATAACTATCCCCCATTGTACTAATATAGTAGCAACAGAGAATGCACTGAGAGGATTATACCAAGTATCCGGAGCATAGGAGGAAATGCTCAAATAAATCCACCAAATTAGCAAGGATATAACTTCAACGGGAACTACGTACTTAATAATAACTTCCCACCACCCACCGAGGGTATATTTTTGTTCTCCGTTATTAACAATCTCTGATCGAAAACGTTCTGGACCGAATCGGATAATAGCAAAAGACATAAAAGCCCCGGATACCATCAGCCCGACAGACCAAACAAAATCTTGATTGGCCAGAATATCTACTGAAAGAGCTGAGGGCAATCCCATAAAAAAGCCGGTCAAGCAGATGAAAATGGTTGCTGATCTGCGAGGGAATCCCATATCCACAAATACCCTACTTGCTAATTCAATCATTGATATTAAGGAACTAAAAGCGGCAAATGTTAAGCCTAAGAAAAACAAAATTGCAAAAATCTTACCCCCTGTCATTTCGTTGAAGAGCTGAGGCATCCACATAAAAGTTAGACCTGTTGAAGCGGGACCGGAGGTTTTCATTATTTCCAAAATCTCAACATTGTTCATAGTACTGCCCAAGGTCCCAAAGACTGTTGCAAAAATAGTCATGGCAGCAAGAAGTGATACAATATTATTACCGATGCCTGTTTGAAATGCACTAATGGTTATATCATCTCTGGAGCGCATGTATGCACCATATGTTAAAATAAGACCCCATGCGGCCCCTGTATCCCAGGCGTTTTGGGTAAGTGCTTCGAGCCATAGGCTTGGTTCTAAAAGCGTATGCCAATCGGGGGTAAATAAATACTCCAGCCCTTGCATACTACCCGGAAGAGTGACGGCCCGAACTAATGAGATTACAACTACTAAAAGTAATGAGGGAATCAGAATTTTGTTGATACGTTCAATTGATGAAATACCTTTTATAACAATAAGCCCCCCCAAACCCATCATAATAGCATGAAAAACAGAGGGCCAGAAAGAACCTTGAAATCCATCCCAAATCATGTTGGCCTGCTGCATATTTTTAGGTAAACTGGATGTGATAGATTCGATCAGGTAGAATAGTGACCAACCTGCAACTACGCTATAGTAGAACATAATTGCAGTAGCAACGAAACCTATGAATGCTCCCATCCATCCATATCGTTTTCCTACCAGCTTAACAAATGAGCCGATCACCCCTTTTCGCCCATACCTGCCAATTCCATACTCTGCAATAATTAGTGGAATGGAGAACAAAAAAAGACAGCATAACCAAGCTATTATAAAAGCTCCACTTCCTTCTTCACCGCCATTTTGTGCTGCAATTCGTGGGAAACGCCAAATATTGCCGGTTCCAACTGCGATTCCCAAAACACTTAGGATTAACCCTAATTTAGTAGAAAATAGGGCAGTACTGCTGGCATTCTTTTTATCGGACTTCATGCTAAAGTTATTTATGAAACTGTTCTGATTAGCCAAGAATGTAACTGCTAACTACTATGAATTATTTAGGATATGATCAAAGTGTACTGCAGTTAAACTTTGTAAATAATACGAATTAACGTTTTCGGATAAGGGTAAAAAGCAGAAATCATAACATGTTCTATATGTGGTATATCTTATTAATAAGTCGAGAGAGTGATATGTGATATTATAAATTATTGTAAAACACCCCTGCTGCCTTTTGGAAAGAGGTGAAGGTTAGTTATAGTAATTTTTAAATTGGAATGTAATAGGCGTAAAAGCTAATGCTATATAAGTAAGTCTATTTGAACGATAATTGTAATTGAAAATAAAATTGATGGAAATATGGATATAAGAAAAAGAAATATCTATTTGGAGTATTCCTGTTTTGTAATCTTATTTCTTGCCTTGGTGATGATGTCTACAAAAAGTCATGCCCAAGAGAGAAAGTTACCGGCAGACACAACGATTGTTTCAACAGATAATGTGACGATTAAGGGTGAAGAAGTGCCTTATCGTGTAAGTGTAGGGACTCAACCTGTTTACGGCGAAGACGGTAAGCCTGATGCCTCCCTGTTTTATACCTATTACGAACGAACTGATGTGGAGAATAAAGAGGATCGTCCTGTTTTTGTGTCTTTCAATGGTGGACCCGGCGCGGGTTCGTTATGGATGCATCTGGGATATACCAGTCCCAAACGCCTGAAAATCAGTGATCAAGGTTATCCCGTACAGCCATATGGGGTTGAGGACAACCCGCATTCCATTCTGGACGTAGCGGATATTGTGTACGTAAATCCGGTTAATACGGGGTTTTCCCGGATTCTCAATGATGGTGAAAAAGAGCAATTTTTTGGTGTTAATGAGGACCTAAAGTATTTAGCTGACTGGATCGATAATTTTATTTCGAGACAGGAACGCTGGGAATCACCTAAATACCTGATTGGAGAAAGTTATGGAACTCCGCGTGTTTCCGGTTTGGCCGGTCAATTGCAGGGAGATCACTGGATGTTTTTAAATGGTGTTATTCTCGTATCTCCAACCGGTTTGGGATTAGAGCCTGAAGGTCCGTCCCCCCGTGCTTCGGTATTGAAACTTCCATACTTTACTGCTGCTGCCTGGTATCATGAGCAGTTACCGCAGGATCTGCAGAGCCAGGAGTTGGAAGAGATTTTGCCTAAAGTAGAAGAATTTACCATTGAAGAACTTTTGCCGGCCCTTTCACGTGGTGGATTCATCGACGAAAAACGGAAGCAGGATCTGGCCCCACAAATTGCACGTTATTCGGGACTGTCAGAAGATTTTGTTCTTGATTATAATTTGGCGGTACCGGCGTCAGTGTTTTGGAAAGAACTGCTTCGTGATGAAGGTTATACCATTGGCCGACTTGATTCCCGTTATACAGGAATTGATAAAACAGATGGCGGTGACAGACCTGATTATTCTCCGGAGTACTCCTCTTGGAAGCATTCATTTACTCCGGCTATAAATCATTATGTACAAGACCAGCTTGGCTTTAAAACAGATCTGCAATATTACGTTTCAGGTCCGGTTCGCCCTTGGAATCGACAGGGAAATGAAACCGGAGAAATGCTACGTCAGGCCATGGCAGAGAATCCCAATTTGGAAGTCTTGGTACAGTCAGGCTATTACGATGGAGCTACTGATTACTTTTCAGCCAAATATGTAATGTGGAATATTGATCCCAGTGGTAAAATGAAAGATCGTTTCCATTTTGAAGGTTATCGAAGTGGTCATATGATGTATTTGCGGACTGAAGATTTGGAAACATCGAATGAGCACATTCGGGAATTTATAAGAGAATCGATGCCCGCTGAAGGAGAGCCGGCAAAATATTAAATTTTTAATAAGTCATATTTTAATGGCATAGCATATCTCATGTTATGCCATTTTTTAATTTATCGTAGCGAGAGTTCAAATTGAAAGTTACATCATGCCACAATTTGGGTGTATGCTTTTTAAGTAAAAGGACTAAAAGGGTTGGGAGACATTTCTTTGTATAGTGTCCTTATTGTAGCTGCAGAGGGTTCAAAATTATCTTTAATTGATAGTAAAACTAGTGAGAATATTAGTGTGGGGATATTGTTAGTAGATAACTACATGCTAAAGTTTTAGAGAAGGTTCTCTGCCTTTCTTTTATGAAAGAAGAATGAATATTATACAGCCTTATACTTTTTTTCATCTTTTTACAGTTGGGGTGTTGACTTTATGGTTGTATTAGCTAACTATACCAAGTCGAATTAAAACAATCTAATCTTCGGAAGGATAAATAAAATATACAGGGATACAGCTATGAGGATATATATACAAACGGCTCTAGTTTTGTTTTTTCTTTTGTGTCTTTCAAGTATCGGGTGGGCACAAACAGGAATAGTAGAAGGACAGGTTACGGAAAGCAACGGAACAACAATGCCAGGGGTTAATGTGGTTGTTGAAGGTGAAAATATCGGTTCAACAACAGATGCAGATGGGAACTTTCGTATAACCTCAGTTCCGGTAGGAGTAGTAGAAGTTACTGCTCGTTTTATTGGTTATAGTACCCAAACAAAAGAAGTTGAGGTTACTGCTGATGAAGTTGCTCAAGTTAATTTTACATTGAGAACCTCAACAATGAATTTAGACGAAGTAGTTGTTACGGGAACGGGGGGAGAAGTTGAGCGTAAGTCATTGGGTCATACCATTTCTTCTGTTGAACTGGATGGGGTAGAAAATGTTGCTTCAAACTCTGTACAAGATGCTCTACAAGGAAAAATTGCTGGCGTAAGTATTAACAACCAAAGTGGGGCAATTGATCAAGAGCCAAAAATACGAATTAGGGGAACCTCAAGTTTGGCAATGTCTAATCAACCCCTGATATATGTTGATGGGGTTCGAGTTAATGGGACGGGAGGATTTGCTCCAGGATTTGATGCCGGAGGATTGGGTTCGCCATCGGGATTATCTAATATAAATTTCGATGCAATAGAAAGAGTCGAGATACTGAAGGGGCCTGCTGCAGCAACACTTTATGGTTCGCAAGCAAATGCAGGTGTAATGCAGATTTTTACTACACAGGGAAGTGAACAATCAGCTCCTCAGTTTGATATAGAATTAGGAGCGAGCTTACACCAAATGCCAAATAAATTTAAGAAAAATGCCGGTTTTGCTGAGACTACTGCTGAACAGCAAAATATAAGAGATGTATTGGGAGTAAATGTTGATTTATATGAGCCATTTGAGTCCCCAGTTAATCTTATTGATCTGTATAGTTTGGGAATTGGGCAAGAGTTTTCAGGTTCAGTACAAGGTGGCGGAGAATCGATGACTTATTTTGCTAATCTCCGCTACAATCATACTGATGGTCCTTGGGATCCTCAGCCTTCCAATTTTAATGGTGGTGAAGTAGGTCAATCTACTGATATATATAAGAAGTTTTATTTTACCGGGAATTTAAATTTTATCCCTACAGATAACTTTCGTGTGAGAGCTCAAACGTCTTATACGAATTCAAATATAGACATTTACGAAAGTGGAATTACCATATATACTCCTACAAGTACCGCTCGCTATGCGAAGCCAGAACGTGTAGGGCAAGTGAGTGAATATGATACTTTCGGGATCCCCTTATTTGCTACAGTGAGAGAAGGTACATATCCGCAAGTAACGGATGTTTCAAATCAAGGAAGATTTGTTTTACAGGCCAACTATTTTCCTTCTGATAATATTTCAGTAGATGCTTCATTCGGTGTTGATTATCGTGATCAGCGCAGTGCTAACTACTTGCCATTTGGTTATGCTGTTGACGGACTTGCACCTACTCCTGATGGTGAAATTACTATAGGAACAAGGCAACAAATGGTTTGGTCTGTGGAAGCAAAAATGAACTGGTCTAAAGATTTTACAGAAAATATCCAATCAAAATTTGTGGCGGGATTTCAGGGGTATCATGACGAGCAAAACACTACAGCAAGTACAGGCACAAATTTTTCCGGTCCAGGGTTAGAGGTTTTAGATGCGACAGCTTTTCAAACTAGTATTTCTGGGTTTCAGGAAGTAGTTAATGCCGGTCTTTTTGCTCAAGAGCAAATTGACTATAGCGATTGGATTTATTTTACGGTAGGAGTACGTTTAGATGCAAGTAGTGCATTTGGGGATGACTTTAACTATGCAACATATCCAAAGATTTCAGCATCATTTTTGCCGACCGATGCTTTTAACTTTGAAATAAATAATGTTTCAACACTTCGATTGCGTGCAGCCTGGGGACAGTCCGGTCAACAGCCCGGTGCATTTGACAGGTTTACAACCTATACTCCGGTCAATTCCCCTGAAGGTTCCGGTGTGTTACCTGGAAATCCAGGAAACCCTGACCTAAAGCCGGAAATCGCAACAGAATGGGAAGCTGGTTTTGAGATTGGATTGTTAGAAGATCGAGTAGGAATTGAAGCGACTTACTGGGATAGGACGGTAGAAGATGCGCTTATCGACCGAACCTTTGCGCCTTCCGGTGGTTTTACAACGCCACAACTTACAAATGCAGCAGAACTTGAGGGCAGGGGCGTCGAATTAGGTTTAAATAGTGATGTAATACAAAGTCAAAACTTAGATCTGAATGTTTTTGTAAATGGAGCCTATCTATATGAAAATGTTAATTCTCTGGGAGGGGAGCCCCCAATAAAAGTTGATGCAACCTATATTCGTGACCGAATGTTTATTAGAGAGGGTTATGCTCCCGGCTCTTATTTTGGAACTAAGTTGCCGTCAGGTATCGACTTTCCTTTCGATAGTAATCAGGACGGGACCCCTGACTCACAGTCAGAACTTCAAAGCTTTTTCTCAGGTCCAGTAGATCCGGGGACGTTTAACTCAGCTATTATGGTTGCTGGTCCTGATGGAGAAGCGTTACCGGGAGGATCTACTTATTTAGGTCATTATCTGGGAAAGCAAACCCCTGACTGGGAAGGAAGCTTTGGATTCAATGCAAATATATTTGAAAACTTCACAATAAGTACTCGGTTTCAATATGCGACAGGTAACTACTATCATCATAACCTGACCGATGCTTTTAGAAGAGTAAACAGTGCTATCGGCCGAAACTTTATGAAGTCTGCTCAATTAGAAGCTACTTTAAAAGATCCAAGCAGTAGTACAGATGAAAGAATTTCTGCTGCTCGCACTTGGGTAAATGAGATGGTCTCCCTTTCTCCCTTTGATGGACTTAATGAAATAGAGAAGGCTGATTATATAAGATGGCAAAACCTAAGTATATCTTATCAAATCCCATCTGATAAAGTAGAAAGCTTAGGTATAAATAATGCATCTGTGACAGTCTCTGGAAGTAATATTGCCTTGTGGAGTAAGTACGGAGGTGTTGACCCTCTCGCTACTGGTGAGGCTAGTTTAGGGCAAGGAGCTGATTTGCAAGAGAACTTTGGGGGTGGTATGGATACCTATGGAACACCGCTTTTAAGGTCATATACAATGACTCTCAAGTTTGATTTTTAAAAGATACTTCGTGAGACCAATTTTCATATCAAAAATATTGTCAATTATGAAACGCTTATTAACTGATCTTAAAATACGTTTTAGTGAACTATTCGTTCTATCATTGTTCATTTTCTTTCTGGGTAGCTGTGGGGTGATGGATGTAGAAAATCCCAATAGCCTGACTGAAGAAGATATAAGTGTTCCTTCTTCGGCAAATGGTTTAAAAAATGGTGTACTCAGTGCATTAATGACTGGAACGGGATGGACTTATGCATCAATTACTACAGTAAGTGATGAAATATATTGGACTGGCTCATATGAATCATACAAGACTTATGATGAAGGAAGAGTTGCCTTCGAAGAGAATGAAATTACCGTTGCCGGGTACCCTGAAATTAGCCAAGCACGATATATGTCGGATTTGGCTATTTCAAGATTAGAAGAGTTTGATTCCAATGGGGAATTGGATGATAGGTCAATCTTGGTTCGCACATATATTTATGGTGCACTTGCACGCATAACGATTGCTGATTCATACGATAACTTTGTGTTCTCTGATGGTCGGGAGACGAGCCCACCAATAGGTGAGGGGAATATGAGTCAGCTTTATGATCAAGCTATCGGCATGTTAGATCAAGCAGTAAGTATGTCCCAAGAAATCGGGAATGAGACTTATGAGATGCAGGCGTTGGGAGTTCGTGCTCGTGCCAAGCATGCTAAAGGAGTCTGGGAAAAGCTAAATCCCAAGGGTGAAGTTCCTCAAGACCCATTGGTTTCAGGGACAGGAGCATCGGATGATGCAGAGGCAGCCTTGGCTTTAATGAACCAAGATTACAAAGCTAAATTCAACTATAATGAACCTCAATTGCTAAATTATTTGGCAGATCAGGTAAATAGTCGAGGAGAAATTACTTTGTCAGAACCTTTTGATGATATCAAGACTAACGAAGATGATCCCCGGGTTGTAGCTATTCAAGAGGATTTTGGAGATACGGATTCCTATACCGAAAGCTATTCTCCTTTAACATGGTTATCAGCGCGTGAAATGCGTTTGATTATTGCTGAAGAAGCAGTGGGAACAAATGATACAGAAGCGCGTAGCCAAATAAATGCAGTACGATCACTTGACGGTTTGCCTGATATGGAGCCTGGTGATAGCTTTGTTGAATTTATAGAGCATGAACGTCGAGCCAACCTTTATCTGCAAGGTAGAAGGCTAAATGATATGTATCGGTTTGGCACGCAATCAGATAATTGGTTGTCAGGAGAAGATGCATTACAAACGCCGGGTGTATTACTGCCAATTCCATCAAATGAAAGATTGGCAAACCCTGATGTATAGTAGTTCAAAATTATTCCAAATCTTTTCATAAAACTTAATAAGGATTAGTTATGGGTAAATTATTTAGAATAGGGCTATCAATTATTGTTGGCAGTTTCCTTTTAGTGGCAATATCAACTCCAATATGGGCACAGCCATCTGATGCTGCACCGGATCGTGCATCCGATGAGGGGGAAGGGCCTTATGAGCGACTTATCATACGAGGTGCAACGGTTATTGACGGGACAGGTGCTCCGGCATCGGGACCTAAGGATATTGTTATTGAGGATAACCGAATAGTAGCAGTAGAAAGTGTAGGATACCCGGGAGTTCCCATTGATGAGGAAAAGCGTCCCGATGGAGCTACTAAAGAGATAGTTGCTTCGGGAATGTATGTAATGCCCGGTTTTATAGATATGCATGTGCATACTGGTGGAAAACCGAAGGTACCCAATGCCGAATATACTTATAAGCTTTGGATGGGGCACGGCGTAACAACGGTACGAGGCGTTCCTTTTGATGCGATGGAATGGTCGCTGAGTGAGAAGGAACGGGCAAATAACAATGAAATTACCGCTCCCAGAATGTACAGCTATCACCGAATAGGTTCCGGATGGGAAGATCGCGAGGTCACGGATCCGGAGTCGGCGCGGGAATGGGTACGTTGGGCAAAGGACCAGGGCATTGATGGCCTAAAGCTTGGAGCTCATGATCCGGATATCATGGAAGCTGTATTGGACGAAGCAGAGAAGCTAAACCTGAATAGTACAGCTCACCTCGACCAGATGGGCGTTGCCCGTATGAATACACTGGACGCTGCTAAATTGGGGTTGGGCGCGCAGACACACTATTATGGTTTGTTTGAATCCATGTATGATGATCATGATGTACAGCCCTATCCCTATGATCATAACTATCAAAATGAGCAACACCGCTTTGGTCAGGTAGCACGGCAGTGGGACAAGATTGTGGAACCCGGTGGCAAGGAATGGAATGAGCTTATTCAGAAGTTTCTGAAGCATGATCTTACCATGGATCCCACAATGACAATATATGAAGCCAGTCGTGATGTAATGCGAGCACGTGCAGCTGAATGGCATAAAGACTATACGCTGCCAAGTTTGTGGGAGTTTTATTCTCCAAGCAGACGTGCCCACGGATCATACTGGTTTAATTGGACAACGAAAGATGAGATCGAATGGAAAAACTTTTATGACCGCTGGATGCAGTTCCTTGATGATTATAAGGATGCAGGCGGACGAGTAACAACAGGATCGGATTCCGGATTTATTTACAAGCTTTACGGCTTTGGATATGTAAGGGAGTTGGAGCTTTTACAGGAAGCCGGTTTTCATCCGCTTGAAGTTATTCGTTCGGCAACAATGTCTGGTGCAGAAGAATTGTATAAAAAGTTAGATGAAGATCCCCCGTTTGGTATCATACGTCCCGGCAAGCTTGCAGATTTGGTAATTGTGGATGAGAATCCGCTGGAAAATCTGAAAGTGCTTTATGGAAATGGCGCTGTTCAAGTAGAGGGGGTCAATGAGGTGAAACGAGCAGGTGGTGTTAAGTATACGATTAAGGATGGAATTGTATATGATGCCCAGGAGCTGCTCGAGGATGTTCGAAATATGGTTGATGAGCAAGCCGAAGAGCAGGGAGAAAAGGAATGGTACTAACGGTATTATTTAAAATATGAAGTTCATGCCCCTGAGATAATCAGGGGCATATTTTTTTTAAAAATTTAATGAGATGAGGATGTATCATGGGATGGCAAAAGGGGATAATATTTAAAACGGTAATTGTAACCATTGTATGTTTTTTCGCAGGATTTCAGAATGGAAAGGCGCAAGATTTTGGCGATTTGGCTGAAGGTCCGTATGACCGTCTGGTGATTCGCAATGCCATGGTGATTCCCGGTCACGGTGGACCGCCCGTTGGTCCGTACGATATTATGATTGAGCAGGATAAAATTACGGATATGATCCCGTTTGATCCGGTTACTGCAGAACGAAGAGGAGATGCCAATCGCCCGACCGGTGATCGGGTTATTGAGGCCGACGGTAAATATGTGATGCCCGGAATGATTGATCTGCATATGCATCTCCGGCAAGAACCAATGCCTATCGAGTATGTTTACTATACAAAATTGGCTCACGGGGTAACTACGCTGGTACCGGCACCTGATCGTGGTCTTGATGAGGCCATGAATGAAGCTACACGCAGTGAGCGAAATGAAATATTGGCTCCTCGGATGTTTCCGATTTGGGGTTGGGGTAGTAATACCGATTACGACCGGGAGTTTTTGGAGAATCCAGATAATGCTCCTCAGATTGCCCGGGAGATGGTAGAGAAGGGTGCTCATGTTGTGAGTGTGGGAAATCTGGGCTGGAACCAGGAGCTACTTGGAGCGGTTTCTGAGGCTGTGGAAAATGCCGGTGGAATAACAACTTATCACATTCCCCCGTCAACGACTGCTGTAACGCAGGCTGTAGACGCTGCGCGGCTCGGTGTTACGATGATTGAGCACCATTATGCGTATGCCGAATCATCCCTCGACAGACAGGTTCAGGATTATCCGCGTGACTATAACTATAATGATGAAAATGAAAGATTTCGTCATGCCGGAAAAGTATGGACCGAAGCCAATGAAGAACGCTTGTTGGGAGAAGTTGCCGATTCATTAGTGGAATATGGTGTGCATATGCTTCCCACGAGGGTTGTTTACGAGGCCAATCGAGATATTTTGAGAGCTTCAAGTTTGCCTTGGCACGAGAAGTATACCCACCAGGCTTTAATTAACTGGAATTTACCTAATCCCGCTTTCCATGGGTCATATCATTATGACTGGACATCCGATGACGAGTACTACTGGGATTATGCGTTTGACCTTTGGGGTGATCTGATCTATGAATTCAATAAGCGCGGAGGACATGTCTCATACGGAACTGATGACAATTATATCTGGGCGACGCCGGGCTTTTCAAATATTCGGGAACTACAGCTGCTCCGTGAAACCGGACTGCATACCCTGGAAGTGTTAAAGGCGGCAACACATAACAGTGCCCAGACCCTGAGGCAAGAGAAAACGGGGCTTGTGCGACCGGGATATACGGCCGATTTGGTTATAGTTGACGGAAGTCCGTTGTATAACATGCGTTTCATGTATTCTTTTGGTGCCCTCACGCTGGATGATAATGGGGAGATGTATCGCACCAATGGCATTGAACATACGATTAAGGGCGGAGTGGTTACGAATAACGATCGCCTTATGGAAGAGGTGGCTCGTATGGTTGAAGAATCAAAAGAAGGAGTATCTCCTTCTAATGCTATGACAGAACCATTTATTAAAGAATAAGTGCTTTTTATAAAAAATAATAGGACGAAATTAATTTTAATTAAAGAGTGATGTTATGGAACGACTAATCAGTCGCATTGTGAAAGGTATATGCTTAAGCCTGATCATTTTGGGCTTGGGGATGCAAAGCAGCGAAGCTCAAAAGAAGTTCGGTGATCTGGCCGAAGGTCCGTACGATCGCTTGGTGATTCGCAACGCCATGGTGATTCCGGGCCATGGAGGACCACCGGTAGGCCCGTATGACATTGTTATTGAGCAGGATCAGATAACCGAAATGATCCCGTTTGATCCGGTTACGGCAGAACGACGTGATGATCTGGAACGCCCGACCGGTGATCGTGTTATCGATGCCAGTGGAAAATATGTAATGCCGGGATTAATTGACCTTCACGGACACCTTCGACAGGAGCCAATGTCACTTGAATATATTTACTATTTGAAGCTTGCCCATGGGGTAACCACTTTTGGGCCGGCATCGGATCGCGGGGTTGAAAATGCAATGGAAGAAGTACGCCTCGAAGAAAATAATGAAATATTAGCTCCTACGATGTACCCACTATGGTCTTGGGGATCGGGGCTGGATTATGATCAGGAGTTTTTAGAGAATCCCGATAATGCTCCACAAATTGCCCGGGAGATGGTGGAGAAAGGTGCTCATCAGGTATATCTGAATGGCATAACCTGGAATGATGACCTTTTTGAGGCCGCTGCCGAAGCTGTTTGGGAAGCCGGCGGAGTAACAGGGGTACATATTCCTCCCTCAAATACAGCCGTAGTAGATGCAGTAGACGCGGCACGCTTGGGTGTTACTATGATACTACATCATTATGGATATGCTGAATCATCCCTTGACAGGCAGGTGCAGGATTATCCACGTAACTATAATTTCGATAATGAAAATCACCGTTTCAGAGAAGCGGGAACGGTATGGCAACAGGCCAACAAGGAAAAACTTCTTGGCGAAGTGGCTGATTCGCTGGCAGCCTACGGTGTTATTATGCAGCCGACACGAGTGGTGTATGAAGCAAATCGTGATATTTTGAGGGCTCAAAATCTGCCATGGCACGAAAAATATACCCATCAGTTGCTCATAGAATGGAATCTACCCGATCCGGCATATCACGGTTCCTATCACTACGAATGGACCTCTGATGACGAGCAAATTTGGTATGAGGCTTATGACCTGTGGGGAGATTTGATTTATGAATTCAACAAGCGGGGCGGCACCGTGGCTTACGGAACTGATGACAATTATATCTGGGCAACACCGGGCTTTTCAAATGTCCGTGAGCTTCAGCTTATTCGTGAGTCAGGGATGCATACACTCGAAGTATTAAAAGCAGCCACTCACAATAGCGCGAAAGCTCTTCGCATAGAAGATGAAACAGGATTGGTGCGTCCGGGTTATGAAGCGGATCTTATCCTTGTTGATGGAAGTCCACTGGAAAACCTACGATTTCTCTATTCTTTCGGGGCTGTGACCCTGGATAATAGTGATGAAATGTATCGTACCGATGGCATCATTCATACAATCAAAGACGGAGTTGTTGTCAACAACGATAAGTTGATGGAAGAAGTGGCCCGGATGGTGAAAGAATCCAAGGAAGGGGCTGAGCCGAATATTGCAAATGAGCCCTTTTTAATTGAAGAAGAATAGCTTTTATGTTTGGGCAAAAAGTGTCCAAATTTATTCTCTTCGGCGATAATTTTATTACTGATCTTCATTTGGGGTGGTACAACAGTATCGATACAAATCTGAACAGTAAATAATGGAGTGTTTTGGCCGGGCAGGCAGGATGGTAAAATATGAATTCGATAGATAGGGCGGGGCAGAATTACATACTGTTACAAGACTTACAAACAAATTAAGTCCTTAATGCTTGATAAGTAATAATGTTCTCAGTCTAAGATGAGGAAATAGAATTTCAACATAATGACTTCTATAATGATACGAGCAAAGCAATGGTTAGGTGCACTATGTATATGTGCAGTACTATCTATTACTCTAATAACATGTTCCAGTAATCCCGAACCCTACGTAAATGAAGTTGACCAGGCTCGGGATATGCTTGATGAGCAGCGATCGGAGGTACGTTCAGAACTGGACGAAGAAGTGACTCCGGAAAATATTGAACAGCTTATTGAGCTGGGTCTATGGACAGAGGCAGAAACCCACCTTGATAGTATCGATGAAAATAATACAGAGTACAGGTTGATAAGGGCACAACTACTGTTCAAGCAGCACCGATACGAAGATGCTGAACGTATTGTCAATGAAGTTTTGCAGTCTAATCCCGGCAGTCGTAAAGCACAACTGCTGCAGGCGGAGTTGGATATTCAGGCCTGGCAACTGGAAGAGGCCGATCAGCTGGCAGCTGAATTGCTGCAAGAAAATGATCGTGATGCCGAAGTTGGAATGATTCGGGGCAGAGTTGCGCTGTTAAATCGCAATTATGATGAAGCCTTGCAGTGGGCGAATAGGTTACAGGAGTGGGATTCGGAATTTGCCGGTGGATATCTGTTGGAAGCAGAAAGTCGTTTTTGGTCACAGGATCCTGCCGGGGCTGAGGGGCCGTTGATTCGTGCTATAGAGTTGAACCCGTTTAATCCCGATGCACGGTTTAGCTATGGATATGCCATCTGGCGACGCGTTGATGCTACCCAGCTGGATGATATGGCTGCCCAGTGGAATCTGGCTTTTGAACTTAACCCGTTACACTATCTTACACATTGGCATTTTGGAAATGGACATACTAATTTGACTTATGCCAATTATGCTCATCCTACTGATAGTTTGGTGCGGCCGCGTCTTGATGAGGCTGATGCGTTAATATCCGAAGACAGGCTCGATGAGGCGATTGATATTACCCGGGAAGTGGAATCGGAATATCCTGAGTCGGTACTGCCGGCGATGATGCGGGGCTCAATTTATTATATGTATTATGATATGGATCGGGCGACACGGCTTGATTCTGCCCAAACAATTTTTAGATCTATCCTGGAGAAAAAGCAAAATTATGGACCCGCTCACAATGGACTGGCCGCCGTTATCAAACAGCGTCAATTTGAGCAGCTGGATGGATTTAAAGAGTTGAAGGAACGGGTTGAAGAAACGGAAATACCGGAAGAGGGATCGGTATTCTATAATATCTTTGAAGATGCAAACTACTACCCGGGTGATCGCGTAAAAAAAATGATTGCCCAGCAGATAGGTCCGAGTAAGGCCTATTTGCCGATGATTAATAAATTTGATTCTGATTTTGCCATTCCCCCGCTTCATATTGATTTAGCTGAAGCGATGGAGTCAAACTATTTTCGGTATGGCACTACTTTTGATAATCGGCAGTGGATGGATATTCGCGGAGTCGGTAGCGGAGCTACGGGTATCGAATATCTTGAGCGGGGTGCCCACTGGGAGCGCAATGTATTAGCCCATGAATATGCACATCTATACCACGGACGCATTTTAACGGATAAGGAAAGTCGACGTATTCGTTCGCTGTATCACAAGGCAATGAAAAACAATCGCACGTTGGACTACTATGCATCCAATAATGAAAGTGAATTTTTCGCACAGGGATATGCGGGATTCCTTTCGGAGAAGAAAGTACATCCGCTTAATCATAAATCGATGAATACCCGGCAGTATATAAAGGATAAAGATCCTGCTTATTATACTTTTTTGGATTCCCTTCTGCAGAAACAGCAGGAATATCTTTCCGGCAATGAAGAAGTTATGGCTGATAATTGGGCCCAGACATACCTCTCGCTTGCTGAACGAGCTGGCAACAGTGATGATCTGAATACTGCTGTGGCATACCTTGATACCGCCTTGACTCACAGCGCTGATTACATGCCGGCCATACTGGAATATGCCGAAGTTGATGCTACACAGGGTGAGTTCGATACTGCTGAAGATAAGATTGCCCGTGTAAAAGAGTTGGATGAGGAATACGCCCCGATTTATGTAACTAAAGCTAATGTCATTCATGAGGAAGCGGTACAGGGAAGACTTTCGTTTGACAAAGCAATTGAGGAACAAATAGTCTTTTTGGAAAAGGCTGAAACCCTTGAAACAGATCTTGCCGAACGGGCACGTCTCAACCGGCTTTACCGGGAGCGCAATAAGAGTTACGGAAATTGGGCCGAATCGATAGAAGTTGCTGAAGGATATGTAGAAGAGGCACCGACCATTTCGACCTATCTCCGAGATCGAAAAGAAGAGGCTGAAACATTTGCCAAGTATATGCGGAGTTTGCTGGGATATTCAGAACAAATGACGGATTACTTTGAAACGCTGATCGATCAAAATCCTCAAAACTTTGAGTATCTTTTGAGGTATGCGGAGGTGCTTACGCTGGCCGACGAACCAGATCAAGCGCAAGAAGTACTGCGGGAAGGACAGCGGATTTTATCCGCTGCCGATAATGAGCGTGTTGATTACACGCTGCACATTGCCAAAATCCACGCCGAAAATGGTCAAAATGCTGAAGCGGAAGATCTGATTGACTCTATCAATAGACAGGAGTTGGGTTTTGCGGAAAAGCTTCTGCTTGCTGAAGTTTATGCCGGCCTGGATCGCGTGAGCGATGGAAAAGAAGTGCTGGATCAAGTTGAGGATCTTACGTTACCCGAGGAAAGAGGCGACTTTGAATATGTGAAAGCTGTGATGGCTGATGTCGATAACAATGTAGATGAAGCTGTAAGCAGTTATCGGCAGGCGCTTGACTATAACCCTTATCACTTGAAAGCCAGGGCGGCATTAGTAAATCTGATGAATGAACGCGGTGACGAAGAAGCTTCGAACCGGTTAATGGACGAAGCTGATAAATTGTCCATTCCCTTGGGACCTGATTTTAATCGGTTAACTTCATAAGTGATTAATTTTTAAATATGGTTGGGAAAGGGTAAAAATCAGCTATTGCAAACCAATAAGCATTATAACTTTGTATTTGTTTTAATTCTTGACCTTTTCGGGGACCACTTACAGCCTCTCCAAATATATTCCATTTAGTACCTTCTTGATCTTCTAAAACTATTGGGAATTTCTTATCAGTGGAACTAAATGTTAATTCTGTTCCATTTTCCAGTATACGGGAAAATGAAATGGCCATATTGATCTTACTATTTCCTACTACAACTAAATTGGTGGCTTCAAATGAATCGTTAATTACTTTAAAATTGTCGCCAAAGTTCGATAGGGGATAAGTTTTTGCTTGTAAATTATCAATTACGTTATGCACCAATTCTTTACGTTTAAGTCTATTATCTTCATTAAAAATTGGGAATAAAATGCGTTCATCATCTTCTGAGTAGTCTTTCCCATATAAATATTGGTTATAATTACGATCAAAACCTGTATTTGTATTTAGAACCTGTGATTCTGGGAAAGCGTTTCTCCAGGCTCCCCACGTCATTTCGACTATTTGTATAGTTTCTGTAGTGGTAGATTTGAATTCCCCACCAATGCTTTGATTTTTCATCTGTGACCAAAAACTATTTGTTGATCGATCATAGGCGATTAAGTTATTTTTATGTATAAAGCCAGATACTCCAAAAGATGTTGTTTGGCCACCAATAGTTCTATTCCATGCAATACCCGACCCTGTTAATGGACAATAAGTTACTGCTATAGGGGTACCATTGATAGAGTCATTCACTATCTCATGATAGTATAATATAACATTGGGATAAGCCTTAAGTTTATCTCCAATTTTTATACCGTGTACAAGTTCCCAGTCTTCCAGAAAAGAAACATCAGAGGCAGTAGTGAATTTAGGATTATCAATAGATGGGATATCATCTTTCCCTACAGCGTTTACTATTTGCTGACAAGGAATGATCCAATTTTCTCCGGCACAATCTTCAAATTTAACTTCATTACTAGTTTCAACAGAGGAAGTGGTGCATGAGATTGCAAAAAGAATAGTTGTAAATATAAATAGAAGTAAAACTAATCTATTATTCATGTAAAATTAGAATAAATTAGGTTGCTTTTATTATTGACTACTATATTACTCTCAATCTTACCAAAAATTTTACATTTAAATAACTATAGGTTTGGTAGAAGTATCTAAGTGCTTTCTAGGATTATATTTGATCTTTTTAAGAGCATAGAACTTTTTGACGGAGGAAGTCACTATGCACAGAAAAACTAACTACTTTTAAAAGTTTTTTGAGCAAAGCACTTATTTTTAGAGTACCCCCCAGCTGTTCTGGTACAACCAGATCATTATTCTGTCGAACGGCGCGGACACCAAAGTGGGCACCATCACGTCACCTTGGGAATTTTACGGGGAGTGGAAAAAGATCAGTGATGAAGACGAGCCGGGGCTGGTCAGCCTCCAAACGGCTATCTACGGGATTTGCGAGAAAGAGCGGCTGTCAGATCTGATGGAGCATTTTATTCTCTTTGAAAGCGCGAAGTCGAATCCGAAGAAACTCTTTGCCCGAAATCACCAATATCTGGGCGTGAATAATGCTATCGAAGCGGTACGTTCTATTGAAGAGAACAAAGGAAAGCTCGGGGTCTTCTGGCATACGCAGGGAAGTGGAAAAAGCTTTTCCATGGTATTTCTGACGCGGAAAATCATGCGCGAGCTTGCCGGAGACTGGAAGTTTGTCATCGTCACCGACCGACTGGATCTCGACGATCAGATCTACAAGAACTTTGCCTCCGTTGGGGCCGTCACCGAACCCGAAGACAACGTACGGGCCGACAGCAAGGAAGAGCTCCAGCAGCTGCTCAGCGAAAACCACCGCTACGTCTTTACCCTCATCCATAAATTTCACAGCCGGGATAACGAAGATTTCCCCGTCCTCAGCACCGACGATGATATTATTGTCATTACCGACGAGGCCCACCGCACGCAGTATGACAAGCTGGCGATGAATATGCGCAAGGCGTTACCGAACGCTGCCTTCTTGGGCTTTACCGGCACGCCGCTTATTAAAGGACAGGACGAGAAGACCCGGGAAGTATTTGGGGATTACGTGAGCGTCTATGATTTTCAGCAGTCCATTGAAGATGGCGCCACGGTGCCGCTCTACTACGAAAACCGCATCCCTGAGCTGCAGCTCACCAACGAGCACCTCAACGAAGAGCTGGAAGAGCTGTTGGATGAAGCCATGCTTAACGAGGCGCAGGAGGAAAAGCTGGAGCGGGAGTTTCGTCAGGAGTATCACTTGATTACCCGGCAAGACCGCCTCGAAGCCATTGCCGAAGACGTGGTGCAGCACTTCCTGGACCGGGGCTATCTGGGCAAAGGGATGATGATCTGTATTGATCGCTTTACCACCGTTCGCATGTATGATCTGGTGCAGCAGGAGTG
>ENA-ORDC01000213-ORDC01000213.1-marine-metagenome-genome-assembly--contig:-NODE-213-length-63644-cov-10.761653_pt1 | contig 63644 bp, 61 predicted proteins | sample MGYA00237783_ERZ508515 | MGnify/ENA primary metagenome ERZ508515 (study PRJEB26186, sample SAMN06268792) | marine metagenome | isolation source: Eden Landing Ponds, San Francisco, CA, USA | place...
TCTTCGAGTTCTGACTCCGGTTTCTCGACTTCGAGGACGTTCCGTTTGAGTTTCTTCGAGGTCAACTCCTGGAGTCGATCACTGTACTCCGAAATCGTCAGCAGTCGGTCGACGACGTCCACCAACGCGTTCTTGCTGACGGGCTTTACCAGGTAGTCGTCGACGCCGAGGTCGATAATCTCGAAGTCCGGATCGACGGCGGTGACCATCGCGACCCGACAATCTAATCCGTTCTCTTCGATAGCGGCGAGCACCTCGTTGCCGGAGGTGATCGGCATTCGACGGTCGAGCAGCACGACGTCGATGTCCGAAGCGAGCATGTCGATGGCTTCGTCGCCGCTGTACGCGGTTCGGACTTCGTGTTGCTCGGAGAGATAGTCGGTATACAGATCCGCGAGGTGGCGCTCGTCTTCGACGACCAGCACGACACCTCGTTCTGACGATGCGGTACTCACACATTCACCCGTATCACCAGATGGCGCCGGTTCCCACTTAACTGTTCGTACACCACCCCCGAGACGACGCCCGATCGCGAGAGCCATCGAGATATAAGTAGCCACGACGTGATACACGCACAATATGACAGTCAGGGATACACTCTCTGGGCTCGGCCAACGGGCGAACCCCGCCTTCGCTGTCGGCGCGGTCGCGGTTCCGCTGGCGGCGTTTGGAGCCGCCCTGACAGTCGGGTCGGTGACGTTACACATGTACGTCCACGTGATGGCAGGCGTGCTGTGGACCGGAATCGATCTCTTCATGGCGATGGTCGTCGGCCCGGTCCTTGGCGGACTCGACCCCGAAGAGCGCGCGAACTGGTTTGCGTCGTTCACGCCGAAGATGACGTTTCTGATGCCGACGCTGGCGACGGTGACGATCTTCGGCGGGATCACGCTCGCGATTCGGATGGGCTACTTCCCGAACGCCGGGCCCTGGATCGCGCTGTTCGCGTTCGTCGCGTTCGTTCCTGCCCTGCTGATCCTGGGGTGGGTCTTCGACGCGTTCGGTGATCGTCGGTGGCAGGCCGCGTTCGGGCTGTCATTGCTCGGAAACGGGGCCTATCTCGCGATTGAACTCTCCCAGTCTGGAATGGCGCTTCCCGAGATCAGGCCGCTCATCCTCGTCGTCCTCGCGGTCATGGTGGTGTTGACCGTCCAGAGCTTTGGCTTTCTCATGCCCAGCGAGGTTCTCGTCTATCGTGAAGGGATCAAAGAGAACCCCGACACCGACCGGATCGGCCGACTCGGGATGCGAAACGCCAGACTCAGCGGCGTGCAGGGTGCGTTTCAGCTGTCGATCATCGCGCTGATGGTGCTCTGGCGGTGGGGCTGGGAGTGGACTGGACTCCCGTTTTGAGAAGGTGACGCGACGGCCTTACTCACCGACCAGAACGTCGATCGTGGCGTCGTCGACGTACTGGGATTCGCGGCCGGCACAGTAGGTCTTGGCCAGCGCGATCGCCTTGCCGGTCTCCGAATCGCCGAAGTCCGGCGAGAGTTCGGATTCGAGGAGGTCGCTGGTCCAGCTCGTCTCGGCGTAGTCGATGTCACCGCGGACCAGTCCGAGACACAGCGAGACGAGGATGGAGTTCATCGCGTCGGAGATAAACTCGGGGTCGGCCCCGCTGACTTCGCTGAGGTTCTCGGGATCGACGGCCGCACCGCCGACAGTGGCCGCGAACACCATCGCACCCGCTGCGAGTTCGGGCGCGGTGTACTCTGGGTCGTCCGGGCGGGGTTGGTACTGTTCGAGCGCTCGCAGACTCTCCTCGCGGACTTCCTCGTCGAGTTCGAGCGTCTCGACCAGGCGGTCGACGTAGACGTCGGCGTCGAGAGTCGGGATCTCGACGTCGACGGCCCCCGAGAGCGTGTCGAGCCACTCGTACAGCGTCCGCGCCTGCACGTCGCCGGCCGCCGCGATGTCGGTCGCGTCGACGTCGACGTCGTTGATCCGGCAGGCCGCGAGCAGCGCAGCACCGGCGAGTTCGCCTGCGTTCTCGACTGGGATGTCTTCGACCGCATCGCTGACAAGCCCACGTGCGAACAGTCGTACGGAGGCGCTGGTCTCCAGCGCCTCGGCGAGCGCGTCGACCTCGTTCTGGACCGCGTCTTCTGTTAGGTCGGGGCTGAGATCCTCGCGCTCGCCCGGGAGCCAGACGACGGTCGTCCCGGCACGCTTGCGCTCGATCTCGCCGGCGTCGGCCAGCGTTTCGAGTTGCTCGTCGACATCCGCAGCGTCGACTCCGAGTTCCTCGGCGACTCGATCGGTCGTCGGGAGTTCGTCCGGGAACAGCGACCGGACCACGGACAGGACCTCCGCACTCGCCTCGTCGGCTCCCGTCACCGCCTCATCGTCGGCGTCGGACTCGATCTCCTCGGATTCAGTCGTCTCGGATCCCTCGGGTTCGATCGTCTCGGATTCCGGTTCCCCGGCCGCGGTCGCCTGAGCGTCGCCACCGTCGGCAGAGGCGGGGGCACTGCTTGCGGACATCGGTGCACCGGTGTCCGGGTCGAGCTGATAGCGCTCGGCGCTTTCGAGGTGATCTTCGCCGAGGAGGTCCCTGATACTCTTGTAGCGATTGCGGACGGTCACCTGGCTCGTCTCGGACACCTGCCCCAAATCGTCCTCGTCGACCCCCTCGACCCCGTTGATGTCTGTTGCGAGATAGAGGACGGCACCGGCCGTCGCTTCCGGTGTCGTGCCGCCGGCGACGGACTGTGAATCGGTTTCGAAGGCGTCTTCGAGAATACGTTTCGCGACGACGACGATGCCGTCGGGCAATTCCAGTTCCGCGCCGTAGCGTTCGATCAGCGCCCGTGGTTCCGGCGGCGTCCCGCCCATGTCGAGGTTCGTCGCGATATCGTCGAACAGCGCCGTCATCGAACCGGGATCGATCGAGCCGTCATCGAGTGATTCAGACCATGCTTCGGCGATGTCGGCGACCGTGATCGGGAGACCGTCCTCACGAGCCGACAGCGCCAGCGTCGTTGCACCGACGACTGGCATCGACTGGTCTTCGAGTTCGGAGCCCAGCTGATTGAGTCTGACACGGGTTATCTGCACAGTACTCGCCGGAATCGCGAGTACGTCGGAGACGCTCGCGAGCTGACGGTCGACACTATCTCGGTCGGCTGCGTTCGACATTACATTGGTATGCTCAGAGAAGGACCTTAACTGTTTTTCAGCCCCGACCGGCAACGAGCGGGAGGCTTTAGGGTGGCGGGTCCTACCGGCCGGATATGGACATCCAGCAAGCGGCAGCCGGCTGTCGTGACGTCCTCGACCGGATGAGCGAGGCCGTCGTCGTCGACCAGCGGGTGCTGGAGACGGTGCTCGTCGGCGTCCTGGCACGGGGACACGTCCTGCTCGAAGACGTTCCCGGGACGGGAAAGACGCTGACAGCCCGGAGTTTCGCAGACGCCCTCGGACTGTCCTTCCAGCGGATTCAGTTCACCCCGGACCTCCTCCCGTCGGACATCACTGGCTCGAACATCTACGACAAAGGCAGCGGGGACTTCGAGTTCGTTCCCGGCCCCGTCTTCGCAAACGTCGTGCTCGCCGACGAGATCAACCGCGCGCCACCCAAGACTCAGGCCGCCCTGCTGGAAGCGATGGGCGAACGGCAGGTCACCGTCGATGGCGAAACCCACGATCTCCCCGAGCCGTTTTTCGTCATCGCGACCCAGAATCCCATCGAACAGGAGGGGACGTTCACCCTTCCGGAGGCCCAGCGCGACCGCTTTGCGGTCAAGACGCGGCTGGGGTATCCCGATCGGGCCGACGAGCGCGAGCTGCTGGACCGTCGAGCCGACCGCGACGTACGGATGCCGAGCGTCAGCCCTGTCCTCGATAGCGAGGCCGTCCTGTCGCTCCAGACGGTGTCCGAGCGCGTCCGGGTCGACGAGAAGATCCGCGACTATATCGTGGATCTGGGGCGAGCAACCCGCGAAGACGACCGCGTCGAGGTCGGCGTCTCACCCCGGGGTGTCCAACGACTGTTCGAAACCACCCGGGCCCGAGCCGTCATCGCCGGCCGGGATTACGCTGTCCCCGAGGACGTGAAACGAGTCGCCGAAGCAACGCTCGCACACCGACTCGTGCTTCGCTCTGAGGCCAGCGTGCACGGCGTCGACCCGGAAGGAGTACTCAGAGACGTCCTCTCGCGAGTCGCTGTGCCCGCTGTCGCGGACAGCCAGGGACTGTCGACCAGCGACGGCCAGTGACTGGTGAGGACGAGACAGTAGCGACGACCAATACCGATCAACGACTGGCGACAACCAGCAGGAGTCCGGCAGCGACGGCCCCGACCAGCGCGACTGCGCCGACCGTCGAGCCGACGCCGGGATCGGTGACGGTCCGCTCGATCCCCAGGGCCACGACGACGGCACCCGAGCCGACCAATAGCGTCCCGCCACCGTGGACCAGTTCCGTCCGCAGCGTCCGGGCCCTCGAACCGAGTTCCCGGCCCAGAGTGCCGCCGAACTCACCGACGTCCCACACCAGTACGCTCGCGAGGACGCCGATCAGCGCGAGCGCAAGCGACACGTCCAGCACCGTCGCGAAGACCGCGGTCGTGAATAGTCCGACAGCAGCGACCGACGCGTCGGGGGCGGGACTGTCCAGCAGTCCGAACCGAACTGAGAGCAACGCGAGCGCGACCACCGTGAGCGAGACCACCAGTAACGCCGTCACCACGACGAGCGCAAGCAATTCTCCGCCGTAGGATGACAGTGCTTCCGAGCGCACCTCTCGGAAGGGAACGACCAGCTGCGCCGGGAGCTGTCGTTCTACCCGCCCGGTCAACGCAGACAGGAACGTCTCGTGAAACAGGATCGCACAGCCCGACAGCGCCAGCCCGGTCCCGTATGGAGCGACTGCCGCCAGCGTCTCCCGGCCGGGGCGGCGAGACGTCGACTGGGCAAATCGAGCGAGTCCCAGCGTGGCGGCAGCGACGCCAGCGGACAGGGCCAACAGCATTCGGACGGCTCCGGACCCGACCACAAGGCCGAGGGGCTCGACGAGCGTGGCGGGGAGCCACGCGTAGGGCGTCGATTGCCCGATCTCCAGCAGCACGGCCGTGACAGTACCGAGCGCGAGCGGCAGCGCGATTCCCGAGAGCCACCGATCGATGGTCGAAAAGCCACGGCGTGTCCCGGGTGTGATCGTTCCGTCGAGGAGCGCATCGATGGGTAGTGTATGGATCGCCGCACGCGTCCCATAGAGGGCAGCCCCCAGCAGGGCCAGAAACGACGCCAGTGGGAGGGTTGCGCTCGGATCGAACAGTACAGCCAGCGGATCGCTGAACGGCTGATCGTGAGAGGCGAACCGCAGGAGCGCGGCGAGCGTCATCGTGGCACCGACGACGACGGTCGTCCGGAATCCGGCCCGCAGACAGTCGCCAAGCGTCTCACGGGCAAGGACGTCACGGGTAGCGATCGCGCCGAAGACGGCGACGGTCGCGCCGAGGACCAGAAAGACCGAGCCAACCGGGACAGTGCGTCGGACCTGCGAGGTAAACGTGTAGCCGATCCCCGCGAGTACGGCTCCACTGACGACCGGCAGCGCGATTCCCGTGAGCCCAGCACCGGCGATTCGCCATCGGTCGCTCGCGAGGAGCCACAGTATCCCCGCCAGCAGCACTGCACCCGCACCGCCGTACAGCACCCGGCGCGTCAGCCCGGCGGCGTCGACCAGCAACCAGGTCACGGTGAGTGTCACGGCCGCGACAACGGCGGTGCTGAACCGCGTCGACCGCCAGGCCGGGTCGACAGGACGGATCACGACGATCCCTCCGTCCCAAGCGCCGTCTCCAGGGCCACGTCCAGCGGCTCGGCGAGTACCCAGTCGACGACAGTCGTTCCGCGAGCGCGGATCGCACGGACGCGGTTGTCCCGCTGGAGCGCCGCGAGACGCCCGCCGACCCTCCCGGTTGCGGTGACGTCGGGACTCAACACCGTCACGCCGACGCCCTGCGTGGTGATCGACTCGACGAGTGCCCGCGGCTGATAATCGAGCAGCGGCGTGACCAGTAGTACCTCGGCATCTGCCGGCAACTGTCTGCGGAGACGCCACCCCGTCGTTTCGGGATCGGCCATGCTACGACCGTCAGTATCCGCCGTAGCGCGATCAGCAGTATCCGCTGTGGCGCGATCAGCAGTATCCGCCGTAGCGTGCTCGTCAGTCCTGACCGTGCCGCGACCATCGGTCGCGAACGCCCGGTCAGGACGACTGGGCGCTCGATCGACGGCGGCGAACAGCTCCCTGGCCGCGGCGTCCACGCCGCCGCCGGCCGGCGACTCGACCCACGGGAGTCCGTCGACGGCGGGCACCGCGTCGAGATCGTCGCCGTCGAGTCCGAGCGCGGTGACACAGACCTGGTGACCGGCATCGACGAGCGCCTCGTAGGCTCGCTCGGCCGCGTATCCCGACAGTTCGGCCCCGCTGGGAAAGCCCGGATTGGCTGCCCGACGGGTCGGCGGCCGAGCGTCGACAACGAGCACCAGCCGCGCGGCGTGTTCCTCGCGGAAATCGATCGTCGAGAGGTCGTCAGTCCGGGCGAACCGCCGCCAGTCGATTCGTCTGATCGGATCACCGGAGCGGTACTCGCGAGTCGAATGAAACTCCAGGCCCGACCCGCCCGAGTCAGTCGCCAGCGTCCCGGTTTGCGAGCGAGTCGACCGCCGTATCGGTGTCCGCTCGACCGCCGCCGAGCACGACAGCGTTTGCGCGCCCGACGCAGTCTGCTGGTGTGTGACCAGCCGCGTGCCGCTGATCGAGCGCACTCTGACCGCGGCCGCCGTGAAATCGTGGTCGCCGCGAGTCGCCATCACGTCGTAGGTGACGGTTCGATGCTGACCGGCCGGAATAGACAGGCACGCACGCGGTGACCCATCGACGACCGCCATCCCTTCGGGAACACCGTCGACGACCCGGGCATCCGCGAGCAGTCGAGATCCCCCGTTTCGCACAGTTAGCGTGACGCTGACAACCGATCCCGGCGTCGCCGCCGGGGGTGAGAGCGAGCGCTCGATCTCGATCTCGGGGTCGGGATAGGCAGTCAGTGACCCGTAGACGACGTACCCGAGCGGAACGATCGCCAGCAAGAACGCCGACGGAGTCGCGTACAGCAGCGCGACACTGGCCGCCAGCAACGCCCCTGAGAGAGCGACGCTGAAGCGATGGCGTCTGGTCCGGCTCACGGGCTCGCACCACCCTCGACGTGCAGGCGTTCGATCGCGTCGATGGTCCGTTCGATCCGACGACGGTGCTCGGCGACGGGATCGAGCCACGCGCGGAGTCGCGACACCAGTGGAACCTGAACCGTCCCGACGAGTGCAGCTGCAAGCCGGTCGTCAGTCCAGGATCCCTCCCGGACGGCAGTCCGCGCCCGCTGTCGATCGAGACCAGACTGCTGGACGAGCGTCTCGACGGCCGTCGCCCTGAGAGTGTCTCGGACGTGACTCTCGCTGTCGGCCCGTTCGAGAGCGGCGTCGAATCCCCGGCCGGTAGTCGGCGTCGCCGACTGAGAGTACTCTGGCGGGGCCGTGACCAGCGGCGGGGTCGGATCGTCCGATCCCAGCCGGGAGAACACCGTCGCCACGAGCCCGACGACGAGTCCGACCCCGGCGACCAGCAGGTCTGGCCGGTCGGTCGGCAGCGCCGCCGCCGCGAGTTCGACCGGACGGATCGACGCCACTGCGGGGGATACCACCAGCGCGAGCGCCAGCACGGATCCGAGCAGGCCGAGGACGCCGACGGCCCGGCGCAGCTGTCTCATTCACCGTCCTCCCGGCGGAGTCGCTCGACCGCCGTTTCGACCGCCTGACTGTACGCGTCGGGAGAACGATTACCGTACTCGACAGCGCGGAACGCGTCCCGTAACGACTCGACGGCTTCGGGTGGGAGCTCGTCGCGCTCGACGGCGTGGGTCGCGAGCTCCTCGGGCGTCTTCGTCTCGGGCTCACTGACCGATACCGTGCCGAGAAACGCCGCCCACCCGTCTCGGATCGTTCCGTACGCAGGCTCCCCGGACGATCGTCCCGCAGTCTGTCGGTCGCTGCGTCTCCGGGTCAACGAATCGATCCACGAGCGAGTGCGCGTGAGCAGTTCCCGGAGAGTGATATCACCGGCGGCGAGCGACCGAACTCGCGCCAGCGACTGGGCCAGTCTGTTGCGGATGCGCGATCCAGCCCTCGCGAGGCCGTCGGCGACCACCACGAGCCCACCGACGAGCAGCGCTGGAACCGACCGGACGAGACCGGCGACCCGGTCGAGGAGACGCCCGGTTCCGAGGCCCCGACGGCGGACGACAAGTACAACAGCGACGACCATCGCTGCGGTCACACCACCGACAGCACCGAGATGACCGAACAACCCGTCGACGGTCACCGCCTCGCGTTGGCCGTAGGCGGTGACCGCCACCGTCGCGCTGTCCGCGAGCGGCAGCGACGTCGTGAGCCGGCCGTCGACGCCGGTCGTTCCAACGCGCTCGCCGTCGATTCGGACGGGAACGCCGGCTGCCGTCTCGTTGCCAAGGCGTGCCGTCACCGTCACACCGGTCCACGGGAGAGCCACCGGTGCCTGCGGTTCGACGTCGAGTCGCAACGCTTCGAGCGAGACTGTTCGATTGCCAGTCACCGAACCGCGACGCGCACGCAACCGGATCTCACCCGGTTCGTCCGGCAGCGTCAGTTCGATCCGTCCGCGGTCGTCGGTCCAGCCCAGAGCTGTCCCGTTGCGCTCGACGGCCGCGTCTGGAACTGGCTGCCCGTCGACAGTCACCGTCAGCAGGACGTCCTGACCGGTCGCGACCGTACCCGACAGCGATAGCGCCGCGTCGGTCGGGAGATCGTAGGTCCGTCGAGTCGTGTTGTTGGCACTCGCTGTCGGGTGTGACTGCCCACTCTCGATTGCAGGCTGTCTCTCCTGATCTCCGGAGTCGACCGCGTACAATGTCTCGCTATCGCCGAGCGCACCGCGAGGCTCGAACCGGTCAGAGGTGATGGCGTCCCAGTGGATACCCGAGTCATTCTGGTAGGGTGGTGACGCGAGCTGAACGACGGTCACGTTCAGTCGCCCGGCATACGGGACCATCCCGTTGATCTGGCCAGTCCAGCCGGTCGTCCCGATCCGATCGCCGTTGAACAGCACAACAGCGTCGGTCACCGGTTCGCCATCACGCTCGACAGTGACCATCACGGACCGCCCCGGGACCGGTTCTCTGGAGAGGGTCACGTCGTAGGCGTTCTCGTCGCTCTCGTTGGGCTGGTCGACTGTCGAGTCCTTCGGGTCCGGATCTTCGAGGAGGCCGTCCGGAATCTCGGCCGACAGATCCGGATCAGTGTCGTTCGAGGAGAACGACTCGCCCGGGCTTCCCGCCTCGGAATGATCATACGAGCCAGCTCCGGGGCGCTGGCGTTGCAGGGCCCGTCGCTCGGCGTCGAGACGGTCGCTACCGGGCGTCGGGTCGAATCGGACCCAGCCGACATCGGGGAAGTACACCTCGACCCACGCGTGGGCGTTCATCCCGCGAACCGTGTAGGTGTTCGTCCCCGTGCGCTGGCCGGTCGAGTAGCCGACGACGTAGCGTGCAGGGATGTCCTGCGTCCGGAGCATCGCCACCATCGACGTCGCGAAATACTCACAGTAGCCCGCATCCATCTCGAAGACGAAGTCGCTGGCCACGCTGTCGCCGCTGGGCTGGCTGGCGTTCAACGAGTAGCTCTTGTTCGTTTCGAGCCACCGTTCGATCCGCCTTGCCGTCTCGTAGGGTGTCTCGGCGTCGGCAGTCAGACGATCCGTAAACGATTCAAGCCGGATGTTCGTCACGCCGGGCAGCTGCGTGTAACGCTCTTCGATCGCGAAGGGGTAGTCGCGGCCGGCCGTCGAGAGAATCGCCGGGCTCCGTGGGGGAACGGCGCTGGTCGCGCGATAGCTTGCTCCGGGCGACAGCGGTGTCTCCGCTCGGATGGCGCGGTTGGCGGTGACTTCGATCCGGGCGTCGGTCGCGACTCGCTGGGGTCGCCACACCGTCGGAAGCACCGACGCAGAGCGGTTCAGCCGCACCTCGTAGCTCACGGTTCGATTGACGAGTCCGTCGACAGCGAGACTCTCGGCATCAGTAGTGGTCTCACCGGAGCGACGCCAGCCGCTGCCGGTATAGGTGTCGTACGCACCAGTCCGCCAGTAGCCGGGTTCGGTCGCCTCGACCACGAAGTGGACGGCCGTGCTCTGTGATCGAAATGTCCGACTATCGCCCGCCTCCAGACCGCCGACGGTCGTCGACTGCCCGGGATTCAGCGCGCCGAGGTTGCCACCGAAGGGCTCAGCCTGCTGGTCCGCGAACAGTGACTCGACCGGTGTCTGCCCGACGGTCGTCGTGATCGTCGGCAGGAGCGCAGCCGACAGAACGAGCGCCAGCACACAGCCACAGACGAACAGTGCGCGGCCGTACTCTCGCCCGCTCGGTGACGCGCTGTCGTCGCTCATCGTCGGAATACCGCTCTAGGAGAGTGATCTTCGGAGCGTTGCCGGGGGAGGGCTCTCATCGCGTTCGTACCCACAGCCTGGGGGTCGACTCACAAAACAGCTACGCCGACAGCCACCACTCGAACCGATCCGTCAGTGCTAACTGTCCACACGCGAGTCAGTCAATCGATGCACCATCCAGGCCCACCGCGGTTCTGCACGGTCGGCGAATCGGTCGAACTGGCACCGCGCCAGCCCGATCCCGATATTGCCGACGCATTCACCTGGACTGTCGTCGACGCACCGCCAGACAGCGACGTCACGGCCGGATCGGGTCCGGTGATCCACTTCGCACCCGACGTGGCCGGCGTCTATCGTCTCGATCTGGCTGCCCCTGACGGGACGCACACCCAGACCATCCGGGCGTTCCCCGATCCGCGAAAGCCCGCCCGGTTCACCTGTGATCCCGACCGCCTTCCGGACCACGAGTTCGACGACATCTCGGTGGCCGGGACGTTCAACGACCACCGGTTCGGGGACGACCCACCCCGTGTCGAAGACGGCATGTACGTCTTCGAGACGGAACTCCCGCCGGGCGATCACAAGGCAATGTTTGTTCCCGGAATGCGTCGCGATCAGGCCGTCGACGCTCACTGCACCGTCGAGGGGCCGGAGAAACCGCGCGTGACTCTCGACGCCAGCGTCGAAGACGGCGTGGTTCAAACCGAGGCGGCGGCGCTCCCGGGGCCGACCACCGACGAATCGGCGTCTGATCTCGACGTGGAGTTCTACGTCGATGACCGGGATCGCGGATCGCTCGCTGGTGAACTCGACATCGACGGCACCGCCGCCACCATCCCGCTGGAAGCGATCGACGGGTCGGTCCGGATCCACGCCGTCGCCGTTGGCGCACGCCACTCCGTCGCCGACGCAGTCGAGATCTCCGACAACGGGGATGTAGACCACCTCAACGACCCGCCCGAGTGGATCGGCGACGCAGTCATCTACGAGGTCTTTACAAGATCGTTCGCGGGCGCAGCCGACACGACGTTCCGGGAGATCGAACGCCGCGTCCCCTATCTGGAGTGGCTGGGCGTCGACTGTCTGTGGCTGACGCCCATCCTCGAATCAGCGAGCCCCCAGCGCGGCCCGGACGCCCCGGGCGGTCCACACGGCTACGACACGCTCGATTACTTCCGGACTGCGAGCGACCTCGGCACGCGTGAGGATCTCGAATCGCTCGTGGCGACGCTACACGACCACGGGATCAGGTTCATCTTCGACCTCGTCGTCAACCACACTGCACGCTCACACCCGCACTTCCAGTTGGCCGAGTCGGGTGTCGACGACTATCAGGAGTGGTACGAGTTCGAGGATGGCAAGGCACAGTTCTACTTCAACTGGTACAACATTCCGAACCTGAACTACGACAATCTGGCAGTGCGCGACCACGTCCTCTCGGTCGTCGAGGAGTGGGCCGACGTGGTCGACGGCTTCCGCTGTGACGTCGCCTGGGCGCTCGATCCCGGCTTCTGGCAGGAGGTGCGCGAACACGCCCGCGAGATCGACGAGGAGTTTCTGCTACTGGACGAGGTTATTCCGCGGAACCCGGCCTACCACGAACTGAACTTCGATCTGCACTACGATACGACACTCTACGGCATGCTCCGGGGGATCGGCGAAGGGCACGAACCCGCGGAGATGGTACTCGACGCCGTCGAAGCCACGGCTCGCGAGGGATTCCCGCCCCACGCCGAGATGATGCGCTACGCCGAGAACCACGACGAGACGCGCTATCTCAAAGCCTGCGGGCGCGAACCACTCAAGGCGGCGACGGCTGCGACGATGACTCTGCCCGGTGTCCCGCTGGTCTACTACGGCCAGGAGACGGGAATGCTGGCTTCCCGCGGCGACATGGAGTGGGACGCCGACGACGAACTGACGCCGTTCGTCCGCCGGCTGATCGCCCTCCGGAACGATCACGAGACACTCCGACGTGGCGACCTGATCGAAATCGACTACGACTGCGACAGCGACCGCGGTGTCGCCTACGCCCGCGAGCACGACGGGCAGACACTCGTGGTCGCGCTGAACTTCGGGGAGCGACCGGTCGACGTCTGGCTCGACATCGAGGTCGCCAAGACCGACCAGGTCACCGGCGAGGACGTCAAGACAAAGACCCGGGACATCGGGACGACCGTCACCGTCGAGGACGTCGTCGTGCTGGAAGCCGTCGGGGACAGCAAAGCCCCCTAACTTCGATCTCCGAGTTCCGTCGATCCCAGGGCTATTTTACACCGGCGCACATACTATCGGATAATCATCATGTCCTCGCGTGGGTGGCAGGCTCTCCTGCTGGTCTGTGCGGTCCTCCTGTTGAGCGGGTGTTTCGCCGTCACGAGCGGCGACGGACCCGATGCAGGCACTGTCGTCGAGCGGGTCGAACAGAAGATGAACGAGACCGAGGCCTTCCAGGCGCGGTTGATCCAGCAACAGCAGGTCGCTGGCGAGACGACCGAGATGGAAGCGATCGTCGCCTACGAGGCACCGGGGAAGATCAACATTACCTACCTCTCCCCACAACGGTTCGCCGGCACGCGAGTTGTCAGCAACGGCTCGACGACGATGATATACAACCCGGACACGGGAACAGCGTCGGTCCAGCCGACCCAGTCGGCGGCCGGACAGAATGCCTCCACCTCGGGGTTGTTCTTCGGACTCTCGTCAGTCGACAACGGGACGAGAATTCAGAACACGGCCACGAGCGACGGGGCTGTGTCGCTGTCGTACGCTGCGGACGGCCAGCAGTTTTCGCTGTTCGTCGGTGGGTCGCCGAACAGGCAGAGTCGACTGCACAACACCGAAGCCCCCGTAGAGACGACCGTCTGGATCGACCGCGATCGGTGGCTGCCGACGAAAGCACGGCTGAACTACACCAATATGCGCGTGCCGATGATCCAGACCATCGAGTACGAGAACTTCACTACGATGGAGGACGTGCCGGACGACCGGTTCAGCACAGAGCCGCCCGGGGACGCCCGCATGAGGGAGGGGACGATGACTCCGTTCATGGACGAGAACATGACATCGTACCTCTCGCGATCGGCGATGGTCGAGGCGGTCGACCAGCCAGTCCCCGAACCCGAGGTGCCCGACCGGTTCTCCTTCAGGCGCGGGATGACGATGGGCAACGATTCGTTCGTCTGGGAGATCTACGGAAACGCGACCGACGTCCTGCAGATCCAGCGAATCCCCGGGACCGTCTCCGTCTTCCAGAGTGACCGCACAGTAGCGGTCCACGGTGAGGCGGCGACGCTCACTCGCGTCCAGGGCCAGCGGATCGTCGAGTGGCACTGTGGCGGGTCGACGTTCGCCCTCTACGGGACCGCCAGTGCCTTCGACGCCGAGGACCTGGCCGACATCGCCGAGTCGATCGAGTGTCGGTAGCGATCGGCAGTCTGCAGTCGCGATCGGCTGTCGGTGCGGTTTTGTCTCCCGGGACCGGCCATCCAGCATGGACAAGGAGGCGATCCGCCAGCAGGTCTGGGACGACCTCGAAGACAGTGGCGAGGCACGGTTCCCGTTCCCGCCGCACGGCCGAATTCCGAATTTCGCGGGTGCCGAGGAGGCCGCCGACCGACTGCAAGCCACCGACGCCTGGAACGCAGCCGAGACGATCAAAGCCAACCCGGACGCGCCACAGCTCCCAGTCCGCCGGGCGGCGCTCCGCGCCGACAAGACCCTCTACATGGCCGTCCCGCGACTCCGTGAGGAGCAGTGTTTCCTCGAACTCGATCCCACTGTGATCGAGGACATCGACCATGCGACGACTGTCGGCGGCTCCTCAGAAGTGGGTGTCCCGATCAGTCCCGAGGAACTGCCGGAGATCGACCTGATCGTCAGCGGCAGTGTCGCGGTCGACGGACAGGGAGGACGGATCGGGAAGGGGGAAGGGTATAGCGACCTGGAATTCGCGCTCCTGCGGGAGTTCGACCGCGTGGACGAATCGACACCTGTCGCGACGACCGTCCACGAGCGACAGGTCCGCGACTCAGTTCCGAGCGACGCCCACGACGTGCCGCTGGATCTCGTGGTGACACCGGAGCGAACGACCGAAACCGAATCGACCCGAAAGAAACCGTCGGGGATCGACTGGGACGAACTGGACACGGAGACGATTGCAGAGATTCCGATTCTGGACCGGATTCAGTAACTACAGTGGCAATTGAAAGAGTTTACACACCGATCGTACTGCAGTCGTGCGATACGGTGTACAATCACTTTCGAGAATTACAATAGTATGCAACCGACACTTCGATATTTTTATCCCTTATTTGGACGGTTCTCTGTCTGGAAATGCAGAGACTGTCCGACTACCGCGACCGGCAGCGGTTCATCTTCGGCGTTTGGATCTGTCTGGCGACGATATGCTACGTCGTGGTAGACGCCGGTGCGGCCAGAACCCTCGCGACATACGGAAACTCACGAATCGCCGACGAGCTCCTGTTGTGGGCCTTTCCCATCCCAGTCGCATTCGTGCTCGGGTACCGCGCCGCGAATCAGTCCGACAGGACATCGGCAGTCGAGCGGTGGCCGTCCCTCGTCAGCGCAATCGCAGCGGCCGCGGGGCAACTCCTCGGATACGTCGGCACGCTCCCGATAGCGCCGCTTCCGGAACCGCTCGTCGTGGGAGTCGGGACGGCAGTGACGGCGATATTCGTCGGTTTCGGGGCCACCCTCGGGACGCAACTGGCCCACCTGTCGAACGGAGATGTCACTATCGACTGGCGGCTAGCTGCGGTAGTTAGTGGTATATTGCTACTCGCGAGTCTCCTCGAATTCACCTATTATCAGCAGATTTTCACCGGGGTCTTCTTTCTCGTCTTCGGGAGCTACTGGACGGTCGCCACGTGGATCGTTCGACAGTGACTCCGGCGTCTACTCACCCCAGGATCGTCTCACACGAGGGGCAGACGTACAGCGTGTCGGTCGTCTTGCCCGCGCCCATCGGCGCAATCCCGCCGCTACTCACGCTCAGTTCCAGCAGCTCGTCGCCGCTGATTCGAGACTCGCAGTGTGGACACTTCGCGCTATCGAGCGCCATACCCACTCCTACTGGACCAGCCCTGATCAATCATCTACCGAGACGGTCTCCCAGTCGTGATCACCGTGTGCCCCCTCTCGCTCCTGCCCGCTCGGCGCGACTTCGATGAACTCCGCGCGCTCGCGTCCCGCCTCGATCGTATGGCCGCCGACGTAGGACAACCCCGAACGGATCCCGGCCGCGAACTCCTGAGCCACGTCTTCGAGCGGTCCCTTGTACTCGGTGAGGCCCTCGACGCCCTCGTCAGCGCCGGGCGCGGCCGCGTCGGTCTCCTTGTCAGATCGGTTCTCGTTGGCGGCTGTCGTCGCCATCCCCCGGGAGCGTTTGTACCGTTTGCCGTCGATCTCGACGAACTCGGAAGGGGCTTCCTCGGTCCCGGCGAAAAGACTCCCCATCATTACCGTGTCCGCGCCGGCAAGCAACGCCTTCACGGCGTCTCCCGAAGTTCGAATTCCGCCGTCGGCGATCGTGGTCACACCGACCTCCGCGGCCGCGTCAGCGCAGTCGTCGACGGCCGTGAGCTGGGGGACGCCCGCGCCAGCGACGCGGCGGGTGGTGCAATGACTTCCGGGCCCGATCCCGACTTTGACGCAGTCCGCGCCGGCCTCGGCGAGGTCGCGGACGCCCTCCTTCGTGGCGACGTTGCCGGCGACGATATCGGCGTCGGGGAACGACTCTCTGAGTTCGGCGACGGCGTCGAGCGTGCGTTCGAGGTGACCGTGCGCGACATCGACCATCACGACCGACGCGCCCGCATCGAGGACTGCCCCCGCACGGCCGACTGTGTCCTCGGCGATCCCGACCGCAGCGCCACAGTGCTCGCCCGATTCAACGACCGTCTCGACGGCAGCGACCTGCTCGTCGACAGTCATGAACCGGTGGATCGTGCCGAAGCCGCCCGCTCGCGAGAGTGCGATGGCCGTCTCGGGGCCGGTGACGGTGTCCATCGGCGCGGACAGGAGTGGACTGGCGAGTTCGATTCCGGGTGTGAGCCGCGTCGAGAGATCGACGTCACTCCGGCTGTCGACTGGCGAGCGCTGCGGCACGAGGAGTACGTCCCCGTAAGAGTATCCGGTGCGGATGTCGTCCATGCCGAACAGATGTCGGGTCCGCACGCCAATAAATGGTGGTCGCTGAGGACGCCACAACATGTGAATTTGCTATAAAATTACTTAGAAGGTTTTATTTATCTTTTGTAGGACTCTGGTATTGTTATGCCAGGTGGGAGTGGGCCCAACGACGCAGAGAACGTATCAAAGACTAGTCGCCGTCGAATTTTAGAGGCGTCTGCACTCGGAATCGCCAGTAGCGCCCTCGTTCAAGGCGCGGCAGCTGGAGAGCCCCAGTCGAGTGCTGAAAAACCGGACGGTGTCACTGCAGAGTCGGTAGACCCGTATTATGGTGGGTCACACTTCGTCGTCGTCAAAGACTGTCATCCGTGGGGCGTCGACGCGAACGAGCAGGCACTCCAGGAGATGGGCGAGCACTACGACCGGATCAACTCCTCGCAGTTATCCAGTTATGATCTCTCGTCGCATGCCATCGCTGTGCTTCCGTCTACACAGTCTCGGTCGTACTACGACAATCTTCGTCAAAACGCAGGCGAAATCGAACAGTTCGTCGCCAATGGTGGTGTCCTCCTCGCGCACGTGACTGACGATGGATGGCCATGTACTACAGAAACGTCGGTGTCGTACCTTCCAGGAAACGTTTCAAAGTCATCGGAATACGATGACTACCTATCAGTCTACGACAATAGTCACCCGATCACAACGAACGTCACTGATAACTCTCTGGACAACTGGAACTTTTCGACACACGGTCACTTCACGTCTACCCCACAATCCGCGGAGGCACTGATGGGATTGGAGGGTGGAAACGAACCGACGTACATCGAGTACGAGTACGGAGATGGGGTCGTATTGGCGACGACACAAACGATTGAGTGGCCGTGGCAGACTAATTACGGGACAGAAGACTTGCTTCGAGACGAGTTTACCTATGCACTCGCTAGCACGGAACAAAAATCCGTACATATCGAAGAAGCAAATAACACAGTTTCACTCAACAACTCTAACTGTACGGGCGATGGCGATCTCGCGCTCGAAGTCGGTGATATCTACTCGACAAACTGGCGAATTTCCGGACAAGACGTTCTGTTTGAAGAGTACTTCGCGCTTCGGGATGGCGATGGCAACGTCGCAGTATCCTTTGAGCCCATAGCAGTTCAATACGAGCTTCCCGAGCAAGGCGAGCCGGGCGAGGTGTACTCGACCTTTCTCAAATATGATCTCGGAGGGAAGTCAGTTGGAGTGCTCCGGAAAATTACGCTCGCAGCCGGAATAAACAAATTAGAGATAGAGTACGAGATATCGAACACCGGTACTGAAAGGATCGACTCAGTGGAGTTCATCCAATACTGTGACTTCGATATAGGCGACCCAAGTGGAAACAGCGCAGAATACGTCGCCGCAAGCGACTTCGTCAAAGTAACCGACGGAGACATCGCAGCAGGATTCGGTGCAGATCAGACAAGTGCACACCACCATCTCGATTTGTACGCCGAAAATGAGGATGTCGTTTCCGATCCACTGAACGACGACGACTCCGTCCCGACAACAGGGTCGGATGACGTTGTGACTGCGATGGAATGGTCGCTCGGTGCCCTCGACGCAACGGGGTGCAATAGAGGTAACACGTGTTGGAGAGATCTGACGATCTCGTTCGGGATCACAGAGCAACCCTCCACAATCGGGTCGATTGTCCCGAAGCCTTTGGATGAGCTGCTCCCAGAGGTCGTACAAATCAATGCACCACCAACAGCTGTCGAAGTCGACGAAAGGGCGCCCTTTTCGATTGAAATCGATCCGAACCTTGTCGATCCAGAACACATTTCGATTGACGCCGATAGTTTCATGGATTGGCGTGGTTCCAGTGGGCTGAAACTCGTGGAACACCCTGTCGATAAGGCAATACTCAACAGAGGGAACCTACTGTTCAGTGGTGAACTTCCGAAAGCCAACGACGTGGCAACCTTTCCGAAGGGAGCGGAGTTTGAATTCGCGATCCAACTCGAGGTATGTGATCAGATCTATGGCGATCCGCAGTACGATGGTGATTACGTTTTCAGAAAATCCACATTCGCATTCAATCGAGTGGAAGATGTCTACGGAATCGTCGCACGGCCGAGAGACGCCACTGCGGACCAATACAGCTTGATACAAAATGACCTTGACGCTCATCTCAAAGAAAAAGTCGAATACGTAAACCGCCATTACGCGAGTGGCCTGGGGAGTATGGGAATGCAAGGGTTTAGATTCACTTGGTTGCATCAGGACTATCCGTCAGTCGTTGACGATCAGGGATATCTAGAGTTACCGAAGACACATTCGGAGTATTACGATGGAGGAGCAGGGGGGAACTACAACGATTCGACAGACTTCGTCCAAGATGGCCTTGATACCGCCAGTGATAAAACGTATGTCGACTACGATTACTACGATCTAAGCCTGGTCACCTCGGGCCCGTATACATCCAGAGATGACGTATTGAGTCGGTCTTTCTATCAGGGGAATGCACTCCCAGACATAAGAGTGCCGGTCATCAATAAAGAGATCCCATTAGATGCTATCAGCGGGATGGATCCGTTCGACACCAATGGGGGGACCACTGATGGAATCTACGTCCCCCTGTTGGAGGATACGTGGGTTCACGAACTGGGCCACGGGCTCGGACCCGGCAACCGTGTCGGGTTTCCTGATATCTATCCAACTTCAGCACCCTTCCAAAGCTTCGGGAATCTCGGAGATTGGGGTCTAATGGGCAGCAGGGGTGGGAAAGTTATCAGCTCGTTCTGTCGTGGCTTGGGGTACGATCCATCGGAAGCCGGAGACGGATGGCTTGATGAAGTCGTACACAGCCATATTCTGGACGATACCAATGTCGAAGTGCCAGCGGTAACAGAGCTGATCGAAGGCGACGAAGCGAACTATATCCTCTCAATCTGGGGAACATTCAGTGTCGACGTTGGACTGAAGATCCCTGATGTTGACGTTGGATGGAAACTTGGGATCTTCCTTCTAGAAGGCCGGTACCACGGAGACGCTGACTTCAGTGCCCCCGAGTACACTCCCACTCTCTCACCCGCACCAGCCGACGGTGTTGAGCTATTCGAATTTGGCATCATCGACCTTGATGTCGACACTCCCGGAGTGAAAGATATCATAGACGATATCTCAAGCGGTGAAACCCCTGATCTCCCCTCCCTGAATGATGTTGAATTGATAGATATCGATCACGTGCCTCCAAGTGCTGGACAAGCGAATACGCCGACGCTACAATCGAGTAACGACACTTACAACCACGCTCGGTCGGCCACTGAATTCAAACTCGAAGACAATCTGAACGTCGATGACGATAGCAACGACACTGCTGACGTGAAATTAAAGCGAAACAAGGGGAAACTCGGAGATGTGATACACTTCGTCAACAAAATAATGGGTGGACTTGAGGACTACGTCTCAGGCGGGCCATATTTGGCCGCTGGGAGTGATCCGCTTCCGGGTCTTGATGTCATCGCAGTCACTCAGGATGGGCGGAGAGCCGGCTTCGACCCTGCGACTGGTGAGGTGATCAACGAGATTGAGGGTGCTGAAATCGGCGGTACACCATCAGAGACGCGAATATCGGTCCCAATATCGGAATCCGTTGAGCTGATTGTTTCGTCTCAGAGACTCGAAGAAGAGCTCGAAAATCGAGGTCTCGAACTCGAACGGGAGTTCGAGTACGAACAGCGAATAATACTCGACGAGGATGTATCGATCGAAGATCGGGAAGGGTTACCGTTTATTTCGGGACGAATAGAGATGCGAGACGAAGCCAATGTATCTGCGTCTACGACTGCGGTACGGGATGTCGAAGTAGACATCACACCCCGTAAATTGAATCCGAAATCCAACGGCCAGTTCGTTAACGTCGACCTCGGATTCGATTCCGATGTCAACGTTGACCAATTGCAGATCTCTTCGATCGTGTTAGGTGGCGTACAGGCGGTCTACGACACTTCATATGGATTTGTTTCGAACCCGCCAGTCAGGCGACAGGATGACAAAGTATTCGTCCGTGTCAAATTCCCACGTGGGGAGTTAATATCGGAGTTAGGTGAGGGCGAAGTGACGCCTCAGATCCTCGGATCTGTTGACGGCGGCTTATTTAGAGGGGAAGGAGTAGTGACAATCAAGAAAAACAAACATTGAGTTGGTAATAATCGGTTCGCGAAAGATTAATTAAATACCACAATAGTATTCTATTCAGTGTCAATGAAGCGATTTCTGGTTTGTATACTTTGTCTGTCGATTTGCGTGTCGGGAGTCCCATCAGTAGTGGGCTCTGACCACCCGACGATTCAGGAGACATCGGGCGAGACCCCAAGCGAGATCTACAACCGATTTACTGCAAGTTTCGATGATCAGCGGACGACCGGCCGATTCGAGGTCGTCGCGGTGTATCCAGCCCAGTCAGCTGCAGAGGCCGACGCGGCAGAATCCGGCGACTTGTCGATACCGGAGTGGTATACCGGGCCAGAGCGTGTCCGAGAGATATTCGTGGACACTGCATCTCAAGACGATCGTCTACGGATGGAGAATACGACAGCCCACCGATCGTACTGGCCAGACACCGATCAACTCTCTGTAGAAGACCCGGAGCACGGCTGGATCGTCGTCAAAACCGACGTCTGGTGGTACAACTACTCCGAGCCTGAGGAGAATATTACGATCGGGCAGGAGTACATCGAGGCACTCGGTCCGGGATGGGACATCCAGGTAATCGCACCCTCGGAGTGGGAACCAACAGCTATCAACGGGAACCCGGGAACACAGTTGGAGGGCCAGAAGGCGACCGAATATCGATGGCAACTCACCGGGAACGAGTCACTGCCACTAATCGAGTTTGATTCACCAGTCACCTTTCGAACCGAGTCCGGTGATGGATCACTGAAGACAGGACCGCTGTGGATGATGACGATACTGTTGGGTTTCTTGTACGCGGTCATACAGAAAGCCTAACGAAGATCCCGTTACCGGAGCGGCTCGATCCACACTGCCACGACCAGCACGGCCAGAAAGACGTACGAGCCGCGAATGAGCAACATCGTCGCGATCTCGGGATCTGCCCGGGCTGCGGCGAGCGCCACAGCGCCGAACGCGACCGCCGCGAGCACGGCACTCGGCGGAAACACCGCGACTGCCACGAACGCCACGACCCCACCCAGACCCGCAACCATCAACCCGAAGGCGAAGCGCTGGGCCGAGCGCTGTCCGAGAACCACTGCGACGGTGCGCTTGTCGATCGAGCGGTCGTAATCGTAGTCCTGGGCGTCGTCGATCACCTTGATCCCCGAGAGGATCACCAGGAAGACGCCCGCGAACGCCAGCACTTCCGGTGACAGGCGTTCGACCTGCACGTAGTAGCCCCCGAGCAGCGCCAGTGCGATCCCGCTGGGGTAGCCGACCGTCGCCGTGACGGGATTCATATCGAACTGCGGCGCGTGGAGATAGCCAATCACCCACCCCGGAACCGTGATCGCGGCCGCGAGCGGCCCAGCGAGATACCAGACCCCCGCAACACAGCAGGCGAACGCGACTGTCGACATCGCCATCGCGACGCGACAGCCCCGAGCCGTCAGGGGGTGGTCGTCGTCCTCGCCTCGGGCGAAGAAGTCGACGTAACCGTCCTTGACGTGGGCGGTATAGAGCGCGAAGAACGCCGCTGTCGCATGCAGGAGGGCAAGCGCGACGTCGAACCGACCTGCCAGCGCCGCACCGAACACCGATGACGCAACCGGCGGCAACATGAACACGGGATGGATCTGGGAAACCAGTGCCCGCAGTGCTGGCTCTGGACCCGACCCGCGGCGGGCGATAGTCATATGTTGACAAATGGCTCGACCGACAAAAAGGATAGACTCGTGTCATACGGACCGCTGTAACGATATACCGCTACGACCGCATCAGGGCGTCCTGCTGAGTGACATGAAGCAGGGCTCGAAAGAGCTTGCTCTTCCGGCGTGCGGTCGATATAGAACAGACGGACAGCGGTCCGTATCAGGCCCAGTTGTCTCGGTCGAAGACGAACGTCGAGATGTGCGCTGCGAGGTCGCTGGCCGCGTCCTCGCTGGATTCGTGAAGGTCACCCGAGACGGGACCGGCTTCGCCGCCGACGCCCTCGGCCTGAGAGATCGGGTCCGTCCCCGTGGGATAGGTGCGCTTGCTGGCGACGCGATCACGGAGGGCCTGGACGGCGTCGGCGCGCAACTCGGCGTCGAGATGTGCGAGGTCGTAGCGGACGATCCAGCCGCGACGGGCGTTTCGGATCGCCAGTGCTGGCTGTCGCTGATCGAGACAGCGCTGCCAGATCTGCTGGCGCTCAGCGTCGCTCTCGTAGACGGGAACGTTCGAAGGTGCGTGATGGTCCATCGACGCAAGGTCAGGACTGGACCAGTATGTGCTTGCCGCCGTCACCGAACGGCCTGCGTCGCCGCGTCCATGATCTCGATTGCTTCTTTCAACTCGTCCATGCCCGTGGCGTAGGAGATTCGTGCGTACCCCTCGCCGTGCTCGCCGAAGGCGTTTCCAGGGACGACGACAACACCGCGGTCGATCACCTCGTCCACCCACCCGTCGGGAACCTTCGGCATCGCGTAGAACGCGCCCTTCGGCGTCGGACAGTCCAGTCCCATGTCCTCGAAGCCGTCGAGCACCACGTCACGGCGCTCCTCGAAGGCCGTGACCATCGCGTCGACTGGGTCCTGTGGGCCAGTTAGCGCAGCCTCGGCGGCGTACTGGGCCGGCGCACTGGCGCAGGCCTGGGCGTACTGGTGAACCCGGAGCATCCGCTCGACGCGCTCGGTTGAGCCCGTCACCCACCCAAGTCGCCAGCCAGTCATCGAGTACGTCTTCGAGCAGGCGTTCACGACGACGACGTTGTCGCCGAACTCCGCCGGCGAACGATGTTCGCCCTCGAAGACGATGTGCTCGTAGACCTCGTCTGAACAACAGAGCACGTCGTGTTCGTCGGCGATCCGGGCGAACTCACGCATATCTTCGGGCGACTGGACCGCACCCGTCGGATTGGCGGGACTGTTGACGACGAAGAGTGCGGTGTCTTCGGTGATAGCGTCCTCGACCGTCGCAGGATCGAGCGTCAGGTCGTCTCGGAGGGGAACTGGCTTTGGTGTCCCACCCGCGAGATGCGTGAGGGCGTCGTAGGAGACGAACCCCGGATCCGGGAAGATCACTTCCTCGCCCGCATCTACGTGGGCTTCCATGACGAGGTGGAGGGCCTCGCTGCCGCCGGAGGTCGCGATGATATCCTCGGGATCGACATCCAGATCGTTGTCCCGTGTGTGTTTCTCGCTGATGGCCTCCCGGAGCGTTTCGGTGCCTTTGTTGGAGGTGTAGCCGTCGGCTTTGCCGGCCTGAATGGCGTCGATCGCGCCCTGGCGAGCGTGCTCGGGTGTAGGGAAGTCAGGCTGGCCCAGTCCGAGATTGATCGCGTCCTCGCCGGCTGCTTCGAACACTTCGCGGATGCCCGAGATCGAGACCTGCTCGACCCGGTGTGAGAAGTCGGTCATATCTCCGTCCGGGAGCGCGAGGGCGATAATACTGCCGACTGTAACATTTCGAAATGATCCGCCATGCAGGATGGCGAATATCTTTCCGAACTTACAGTCGGCAGTATAACTGTTGGTGGTCTGTTCCGGCACGTTCAAGCGGCTGAAGTCCGAAGGGGTGAGTGATGAGCATCGAGACCGACGCGGCCGACGTCACAGACGACAGCGTCGAGTCGCTTGCACGTGCGCTCGGCGACGCGATCACCGATCTTCCCGAATACGAGGCCTACAAGGACGCCAAGGCCGAAGTCGAGGCCGACGAGCAGGCCCAGGAGCGCATCGAAGCGTTCGAGGAGATCCGCGAAGAGTACATGGTCGCCCGCCAGACAAATCAGGCCGATCAGGATGATCTCCGCACCCTGAAGAAGGCCCAGCGGGAACTCCACGAACTGCCCGTCATGGATGACTATCTCCAGGCCCAGAGCGAACTCGAGCTCCGCCTGCAGGAACTCAACGAGATCATATCCGAGCCTCTGACTGTGGATTTCGGCGAGAAGGCCGGCGGCTGCTGTCACGACTAAAACCACTTTTTACTGTCGTTCGGGAGAGCGATGCTCTCTCGTGATGTGGCCAGACGCAGTCTGGCAATGACGTAAGACGCCGACGGCGTCCCTCTCAGCTTACAAAAGCTTGGAAAAAACATCGTGTTACCTTTGGCATCGGTTCCACCAGACAGCTACGCTTCAAGCCAGGTCTCTGCCCTCGCCGACTCGACGTTGCTAAATATGTATGAAGAGATAGCATATCACCATTTCACCTGAAAGATGATATATAGGACGCCATTACGGTCTCCGTGGAGACAGACCTGAAATTGGAGTCCGAGTCGCGACAGTGCCGCATGGAGATGGTCGGCGTCGTCGAAGAGAAACGTTGCATCGGCGATGTCGTGTTTCTCGCGGGGTTCACGTAGAAACTCCTGTGTGAGCCCTGAATGCGTCGTGGGGAGCAGGCGGACGTACAGAAATTCGACCGTTTAGGGACCGACAGCGTTCATAAGGGCGACGCTCTCATACAGCCCACCAGACGTCTCTGACTTCTGAGGGCGGCGTACAGCCGAGAGCGCTCAGACCCGAACTGAATTGCAGTCTCGTCGAGCACAACGTAAGTCGCGGACCTCGCTCCCGTCGGCTGTAGAGCGGCTTTTTGCACCCAGCTGTGGATGGCAGTCGGCTGCATTTGACGGCCAATATACCAATATATTGTCTTGTATTTGAAATTGATATGAATGTCAAGTGAGACTGAGTAGCCACTTCAACGGTCTCGTCGGGTATCCGCTCGGGTTCGATAAACTCCAGGTCAATCCAGTCGCTATCTCGGTTGAGGCGGTCGATGGTCTCGCGATTGTTGCGTTCGGCCCGGAGCATGACCATCTCGGCACCAAGGTCCTGAAAGGCGCGACTCTCTCTCGGTCCAGTGCTGGCTGAAGGTGGCCACCGATTTCAGATATTCGCCCGTGGGAATCAGAATGTTTCATTAATAACTAAGTATATTGTGTAAAGTGGACTGACAATCTACAGATATTTTCACTCGTGGCGAACGAGAGACAGCGCAACACTGGCTCGAAGGCTTTACCGCCACCCACAACTCGCGCCGAACGTAACACACTGAATAACCTGAGATTGACGACTCAACTAGGTTTATTGGTGCACGGGTCCAACGCGACTACAATGAGCCCAGACGGGCAGTCGTTCCGTAGCGACGGCGAAGGACCTGGAGATGATACCAAGACGAGGGAAGAGTGCGTTCTCTACCCTGTTTTCGAATCGTTCGATCGGGCAGCCTTCGAGCTTTCGCGAGACATCGCCGAAGGGGCGGATATGATGCTGTTGATCCTCGATTTCGTCGAGCCCGTTGACGACAGAGTCGACGAACCAAGACACGTTGGCGCATCGATACTATCGTCCCGGATGGATGATCACGACGTCGAAATCAGATCGCGGTTCGAGGAAGCCACCGATCCTGTTCAGACCGTCGTCGAAGTTGCACAGGACCACGACACGCATCTCGTGATCTTCGATTCGAACACTCCCGAGCCACTTGTCCGCGTGCTAAACGGTGGCGTCGAGGACCGTATCAGTACAAACGTTCCATGTGACGTCGTGACTGTCGAACGGACACACGGTCACGATGTCGAGTCGCTGTTCGTCCCCGTTGGAGGTGGACCGCATACTGGGCTGAGCGTCACTGTTGGGGGCGCGATTGCCCGCGCTATCGGAGCGACCGTCGAACTATTCCACGTCGTCGAACCGGACGAACCAGACGGAACGGCGACAGCGTGCTTCGAGGCGGCTAGAGAGTGGATCCCTCCGGACGTGACTGTCGAGACGAGTTCAGTCGAAAGTGCCGACGTGACCGAGACAGTCGTCGAGCATGCAGCGAGGGCCGACGTCACGATCATCGGTGAACCGACCCAAAATCGTCTCAAGCAGTTTCTGTTTGGTTCCCTCACAGACGAGATACGTGCGGAACTGACGAATACAACGCTTGTCTGCCGGCAGGGGAGCGGGAATCACTTCTCCCTCTAGTGGTCTTCGTAATGGCCGAAGATGTCGGTTACTGCGGGTGTCGCACCGGTCGCTGAGTAGACGGTCAAGATGTCGCCTTCCGTTATCTGGGTGTCCCCACGAGGCGTGATCGGCTTGCTATCGGTTTGTCGGTCGAGCGCGACGATCAGAATCTCCTCGTCGGTGAGGCCCTGCTTTCCAGCCTCGTCGAGCGTCAGTCCCGCAATCGGTGCTCCCTCCACAACGGTAATCTCGAAGATCTCGGCCTCGTCGCCAATCTGCATGAAGTCGACGATCGTGGGCCGCTTCACGGCACGGTAGAGATACTCCGCGATGAGCCGCTGGGGGTTCTCGATGGTGTTGACGCCGATCTGTCGAAAGAGCGGCATGTGCTCAGGGTTGTGCACAATCGAAACGACTGTCGGGACGTCAAGTTCCTGGGCGAGCAGACAGACCATGACGTTGGTCGCGTCCGCCTCCGTCGTTGTCACGACGGCGTCTGCCTGATCAGCGCCGGCATCTTTCAGTACCGCTTTCGCGGTCCCGTCGTCGTTGATGACGCGACAGTCGAAGTTCGACGCCGCTCGCTCGGCTCTGGCTTCGTTTTGCTCGACGACGACATCGTTGCCGCTCCTCGTCGCCAATTTGAGCAGCGGTGTCCCTACGTCACCCGCACCAACGATGACGATGTACATTGAACTCTGTGAACATTTCGATTGAGGTGGCATTTACATCTTGCTACCGAAAGATTTCTTTGGATGACTTTTGAACGTTGAGGAGATGACCGAAAAAGCCGCGGGTAAAGGGTCTTCTGAGTCGACAGATTCCGTGGAGACGGAATTATCCCGTGACATGAGCCTGTTCGATATCACGTTTATCGGCGTCGGGGCGATGATCGGTGCCGGGGTCTTCGCGCTGACTGGCTTCGCGGCCGGGCTGGCCGGGCCAGCCCTGACTATCGCCTTCTTACTGAACGGATTCGTCGCGCTCTTCACGGCCGTCTCGTACGCCGAGCTCGGTGCAGCCTTTCCCGAGGCCGGAGGTGGCTACCTCTGGGTCAAGGAGGCGCTGGTCGATCCGAATGGATTCTACGCCGGCTGGATGAGCTGGTTCGCCCATGCGGTGGCTTGTTCGTTGTACGCCGTGACCTTCGGCGTCTTTCTCACCGAATTCCTCATCTACGGAACCGGACTCGAACACGGATTCACCCTTTACGGATTTCTCACACCCGAACTGCTGGAGAAGGTACTCGCCGTCGGAATGATTGCACTGTTCGCGTTCATCAACTACCGCGGTGCAGAGGAGACGGGCAAAGCCGGCGTCGTCGTCACCGGAATCAAGGTAGTGATCCTCGGCGTCTTCGTCGCCTTCGGAATGCTCGCAACGTTCAACACGCCGGACTGGCCCCAGAAGTTCGTCGGAGGCGCGAGTGGGTTCGCCCCGAACGGGGCCATCGGCATCATCGGCGCGATGGGTTTTACCTACATCGCGTTCGAGGGGTACGAGATTATCGTTCAATCCGGTGAGGAAGTCGTCGATCCGGGCGAGAATATCCCGAAGGCTGTGTTCTACTCGCTGATTATCGTGGTGCCGATCTACATACTCGTCGCCTTCGCGGCGATCGGCGGCATCGACGTGCTGCCGGAGCTGGCACAGCGAGCGGATGTCGCGGCAGACGCGCCGACCTGGAAGCTCCTCGGGAACCTCGGTGAACTCGGCATCATCGAAGCGGCCGGTCAGTTCGTTCCCTACGGCGTCCCGCTACTGTTGGTCGCTGGGTTGGCAGCGACGATGAGCGCGCTCAACGCCACGGTCTACTCCTCTTCTCGCGTGTCGTTCGCGATGGGGCGTGACGGCGTTCTTCCGGGTCTCTTCTCGGAAATCCATCCGGAAAAACGGACGCCTCACTGGGCGATTTTCCTGTCGGCAGCACTCATCGCGGTCATGGCAGTTTCACTCCCGATCGAGGCGGTCGCCGCGTCTGCGGACATCATGTTCATCCTGCTGTTCGTTCAGGTCAACTGGACGGTCATCAAGATGCGCAAGACCCACCCCGACCTCCCGCGCACGTTCGAGGTTCCCTATATGCCGTGGCCGCCGTTGATCGGGATCGTCCTTCAGTTCCTGCTCACGCCGTTTCTCATCTCGGCGCTGGGTCTGCAGGTCGGACTGGGCCAGGATTCACACGGCTTCATCGCGCTCGTCACAACCATCATCTGGATGGGGGTAGGGTTGGTCATCTACTACAGCTACGCCGAGCCCAGAGAGGAAGCCAAGATGGAAGAAGAGACACCGACGGTCGTGACCGAGCAGGCACCGGCGGCCGAACGTGCGACTCGCGATCAGCAGTTGCTCGTCCCAATCGCCAATCCGGAGAGCGTCGAACAGCTCATGCGGACGGCCCTCGACCTCGCCGAAGAGCGCGACGCCGAGATCGAAGTGATGAGCGTCGTGACCGTGCCTCAGCAGACGCCGCCCAGCCAGGGCCGTCAGTTCGTCGACGAGGAGCGGGCGGTGATCGAAAGGGCGATCGAGTTTGCCGAATCTGAATCCCCCGATATCCCGGTAAGCGGGACGGTCCGGATCGGCCACGACGTTTCGAAGGCCATCCTCAATACCGTCGAGCAGGACGATATCGACCTCGTCCTGATGGGGTGGCGCGGTCGCGGCAGGCGTCGCGGCGTCGCCCTGGGGGGCAACGTCGACGACGTTGTGACGAAGGCCCGCTGTGATGTCCTCGTCGAGCGGATCGGTCCGGCAGCCGACGCCGAATCCATCGGGGCGGTCGACTCCATCCTCGTCCCGACTGCCGGTGGTCCACACGCCGAATTCGCTGCCGATATCGCTCGGGCAATCGCGCTGCGTAACGACGCGACAGTGGAGGTACTCTACGTCACCGACCCGGACGGTGAACAGCCGGATCCGAACTCGCTCGTCGAGTCGACGGTCGCTGCGCTTGAGGGTATCGAGACGGAGACATCTATCGTCGAGAGCACGGACGTCGTGGACGTGATCGTCGACCGTTCGGTCGGCCACGATCTAACGGTCATCGGGGCATCCAGAGACAGCCTGTTACAGCAACTGGTCTTCGGAGCAATCCCGGAGGAAGTCGGGCGACGCGCACAGAACACGATCATCATGGCCAAGAGCCACCGTGACATCCGCTCGCGGCTGTCGCGCTGGCTCCGAAGCTACAGGCAGTGATGTAGCTTCCGGGTATCGTCTCGTGGTACGGATCGGCCCGGAACGAAGCCCGATGGCGAGGCGCGCGAACAGGTTCCCGTGGTAGAGCAGAGATGGAACGTACTCTCGCCACCGGACGAGCACACGTCAGGCGAGACGTGCATCCTCGAATACCACATCGAGTCGAAAACCTGTTTCGATACCGGTAAAGTATATCGGAAATGGAATAACGACAGGGGCTAAGGGGTTGTCAGACACCTGGTGACCTCATCGAGACGAGAGCGTTCGTCCGAAGGTGACCGAGACGACAGCGCTGGACATGGTCTTTGCAGCCAGTCCCGCCGAAGAAGCGTCTCGAACACGGTCCGGGGATTTTGCTTGCTCGGTATAAAGGCCGGGGGGATACTGGTCTGAAACGAGGGGCTACCCGCGCCGGAGATTACTAGTGATGGTGGACCCAGTTCTCGATTCGAACGAACTCGGAACCACCACAGCCACCGCAGGATTCAGGTGGTTCGAATTCATGTTCGCCGGGTGAGCTTTGAACTGGCGTTCCCGCGTGGGTTATCTGACACTGCTCGCAAACGAATTCTTCGACTTTTTCTGGGCTGTGTGCCATACGCTAGTGATTGATTCCCACACACAAGTATCTGTTGAGTATTTTTAAATAATAGAAAAATTGAATGTTTGTGAACGGGACTCAGCATCCGTTCGGTCGCTTCGCTCGGCGACTGCGAGCGTGGTGTGGAGTTTCGAGCAGTTGGCGGTCGCGGTATTGTGCGCACCGATTTCTGGTGTCTGAACACGGCCAAAACATCCGGAGTAAGCACCGAAGACGTGATCCAGAGAAGCGGCGTACGTGGTCCAGGAGGAAATGGATAACTCGACAGCCACTCTGAGATGGTGTTACGAGGACGAGGAGGGGGACGTCTGAATGTTCAGCGTTTTCTGAATGATCTGACGAGACGCCACTGAGCAGACGAAGTACCAGACAATCCAGGTCGGCATCGGTCCCAGCAGCCCCTGCTGATAGGAGACGTGGCCAGCGAGGGGGACAACCAATCCGTGCGTACTGCCCAGGTGCCCGCCCCTGACCTTCCAGCGCAGCCAGAGGAACACGGGAATCGTCAGCAGCATGATCCAGACCATCGGCCTGAACTGCAGTTTGAACATCCCGAGCTGGTCTTTGGCGGCTTCCATCTTCTCCTCTTGAATCGCTTCAAGCGCTTCGTCGTCGCCACGTTCTCTGGCGGCCTCCTCACGGTCGGTGATCTCACTCATTCGCTCCTGATAGGCCTGCATCGCGTCTTGGTCCATGAGCTTCGATTGCAGGAGTGTCGAGTACAGCCCCGTGATTATTGCCAGGATCAGCACGACGACGTGGAAGGGGAAAAGCGACAGGAGCGGCTCCAACGCGACGTTGTCGATAGAAGCGATGACGTCTCGAATCCCGTTATTCCAATATCCGGCGAAGAAAGCGATCGCAGTGAGCCCAGCTAGCTTGTCGTATCGACTCCAGGACTTCGTTTCGATAGCTTCGAACGACACTTGATCTGCGGGCTCGCCGTGGAGTTGCTCCCGGAGGCGTTCTGGCTTCGCGACGGCGAACCCGGTCGTTCCACTTACCAGAACATTCTCCTGGATCAGTCGTCCCCACTGACCACTCGTGAGACTATCACTGACGTCCGCCCATCGAAGTTCGTCGTCGGGGTCGTCGAGCTGATCGAGAACGACCGTGACTGCCTCACGGAGTTCTGGATTGTCTAGTAGTACCTCTAACTGCTCGCCTGGCATACTGTATAGTTGGATTTTTCCCCAAAGTCATCAATCCTTCTCTTCGTCCACACTGCTGACCAGACGATGGCGAGGCCCGATGGTGGTTGCTGAATCGATTTACCGATAGGCCGCACACCGCGGAACACAGTTCCACGAGCCCTGCCTCGCCCCGCTCGTCAGGACGCCGAAAGACTCGCTTCGCTCGCCTTTCGAACCCTGCTTCGTGTCACCCAGCAGAACGCCGGAAGACTCGCTTCGCTCGCCTTTCGAACCCTGCTTCGTGTCACTCAGCAGAACGCCGGAAGACAGGCCTTCCGAGTGGTGGCGAACGCTTCGCGTTCGCTGCATCACGGAAATCAAAGATTTCCGACGACCATGGCTCACTTGGTTCGCCAGGACGACATCGTGCGGTCGATACGGAACAGACCGACAATATGAGTCTGAAGCGCAGATCCCCACCGCCACACCGTTCATAAGTTGGCCGCTGTAACAACTACTTAGTCGCTGTCAAACAATCACAAAACATTCAGGATCGAAACCTATATGATCGTCTTAGTCCGAGTCGACGTATGGGTCACAACCTTCGGCTAGACTACGCGACGTACGCCAAGCGCGGGTTTTTTCTGGGATTAGCACTACTCGTTATCGGCGCTATCGGTGAGTCGATTCTTCCATCCGTGACTGGATCGCTGCCGGGCTGGGAAGATGCGTTGTTCTTCTATTGTATGACCGGCGGCATCATAGTCGGTTTCTTCGCGGTCTTCGGTTTCGGAATCTTCCTCCCGCTGACTGACTAATCAGCCACGAGTCAGGTTGATGAGGGGACTTCGCGGTGCGAGACGACCTCCCACTCGGACGGCGAGAGTTCGTTGCCATCGAACTGGTCGTGTTCCGGATACGCCGTAAGGACGAGATACGGCGCTCGTCCGTCGAGATAGTCGACGAACGCGGCGAGGTTGTCGCCTGCCAGGCCACCGAGCCGGTCGAGTAGCAGGACCGGAACGCGCTCACCGACGTCGAACGCCTCGTGTCCGGCCAGCGCAGCGACGAATCCGAGCAATTCTCGTTCGCCTTCACTCAACGCATCTAATCGGGCCTCACGCCCGTCACGGGCGACAACCAACTCGAAGGTACCCGTGAGGCGAGCCGTCTCGAATCCCGTGTCGAATCGATCGAGGACGGCTTCGAGCGCACTGGAGAACGCCTCTCTGGTCCGGCGCTTGACTCGCTCCTTGCGAGACCTGAGGGCCGCAATCTCGTCGGTCAGCGAGTCGTATTCGTCTTCGAGCATCGCCCGCTGCTCGGCGCGTCGTTCGAGCTGTTCCAGTTCCTCGCGTTTGTCTTCGAGTTCAGCCTTCGTGTATTTGATCTCGCTCTGCAGATCAGTGAGCCGATCGTTCGACACCGAGACCGATTCCTCGAGCGCTGTGATGTTGTCGTCCAGTTCGGTTCGGCGCTCTCGTGCCGTCTGCAGGTCCGCTTCTGTCTCGGAGAGCCTGGTTTCGAGTTCACCGATCGCGTCGTTCAAATCAGATCGACGACGACGTGCCGAACGGATCTCCTCGCGCCGGGATTCGAGCTCCTCGACTCGCGAGCGTAGTTCGGCTGCTTCGGCTTCGAGTTCACTGAGACGCCCGTCCAGCCCGGCCAGCTGGGACTCGATTTCGTCGCGCGTCGTCTCCGTTCCACAGACCCAGCAGTCGACTGTATCCGAGAGCATCTCGTGGGAGACTTCGGTCAGTAACTCTACGCGCCCCTCGTCGAGCACCCGCTTGTTCGCCTCGTAAACGGACTGCAAGAGTTCCGTGTCGCGTTCGATCGTTCGAAGCTCCGCGTGGAGCGTCTCAAGTTCCTCCTGTACGCCTCCGCTGGGGACGCTGATCGTGTCGAGTTCCGCTCGTTTCGTTTCGAGTTTCTCCTCGATCCGCTCGGCCGTCGTTTCGAGCCGCGTTACCTTCGAGTGTACCGTGTCCCGTTCAGCCCGTAGATCACTCAGTCGCTCGCGCGCGTCGTCTGGCCCGTCCTCGCTGGTCTCGATCGACGCACGCTCGGATTCCAGTTCGTCCAGCTCAGATTCGAGCGCGGTGATCTGCTGCTGGTAGTCGGGGACGTTCTCAGCGGCGGCCTCTGCCCGGTCGAGCTCCCGTTCGACCTGATCGCGTTCGGTCTGAAGCTCCGTAATTTGCCCCTCGATATTCTCGAAGTCGAGCGGCTCCGTGAGGATCGATTCGAGATTCTCACCGTTTCTGACTGCGTCCCGAACGGGGTTGTCTTCGTCGAGGAACGCGAACAGCTCCGCACAGATCTGGTCGTACTCGTCCGCCAGATAGGGTTGGCCCCGCACTGAGACCTCGCCGTTCGTCCGTTCGAGGTCGACGACGAATTCCTCACCGTCGGTTCGAAGAGCGACTCGGCCCGAAGGCTGGCCATCCGTGAGCGGTGTCGCAGTCCCGAATACTGTCTCGATACTCGCCAGGAAACTCGATTTCCCCTGCCAGTTGCTCGCTCGAACGGCGTTGATCCCCGGCTTGAGCGTGGCCTCGGCCTCGCGGATTCCGGCGATGTTTTCGATAGAGAGCTGCCACGGCATAGTCACAGCGGAGCACCCGCGAGTGTCTCGAATACGAGTCCCTCTTCGACAGCCATCGCCTGCAACGCTTCGACGAAGCCATACGAGACGGCGATTCCGGAGAGTCCATTCTGGGCCCGCTCACGAAGCGTGTCGTCGGACTCGGTTTCGGAGTGTGTCTCACAGACGTATCCGCGTTCGATTGCGCTCTCGAAGGGGACCCGAACCGAACACTCGGGACAACCGAGTTTCACTTCCACGTCGACGTCGACTCGCTCGGCCTCGGCGATTTTCCCCTTCGTGTCGAGCGAGGTGAGCACCGACCGTGTTTTCTCTTCAGTTCGTTCCCGCGCCATCTCGACGGTATCTGACTCCCACTCAGTCGTCGCAGACTGCGTTTCTTTTTCAGCATCGAGACAGTCTTTGAGATGGTGTCGCATCGTGCTCCACGAGATCAGTTCTCGCTGCACATCTTCGATGTCGAGGCCGTAGGTAGCGAGGTCGGCAGCCAGTTCGTCCTGTCGAAGATCGTCCTCTCCCGTGATAAGTTCGTACTCCTGGTCGAGATAGAGGCCCATGGTATCTCGGTCGTGGTCCTCGTAGATGCGTTTGAGAAGCTGTTTGTTGAACCACGTTGTCAAAGACTTGTAACCGTCTGCCGAACGACCGTCAGCTCCTGTCCACCGACCCACGAGGTACTGATCGACGGAATCGTACCCCTGTGCAGGAACCCTGAGGTCGTATCGTTCGACGAGCGTGTCGACCTTACATCCCATATGTAGCGTCAGTAAGTCCTACCAGCAATTGAATGTTCCCCCGCGCAGGTAGCGCGGGGAATCCTGCTCTCACGAGCAGGCTTCCTGTTTCGGTGACGTGACCTGCAGACACGGACTCAAGCTGAGCCGTGTCCGTAGCGTTAACGAGAGCAAATCTCTCGTTTGTCCACCGGAAACGCGATGCGTTTCTGAGGAACGGCCACAGTCACCACAGGCGTGTCCTCGGGCCATCCCAGCCCTGGTTCAGCAAAGCCGCGTTTGAGGATATTCATCGCGGACGATCTGAACGAGGTAGTGACGAGTCTCAAGATGAGGCGCACGTAGTGGACATTTCCAGACAGTATGTGTCGCCGCCCGTGGATGATCTTATCTGACGAAAATAACTATTCTATATAGTATCTTATTATCTGATTGGTTTCCGGTACCAGCCATATCTGTTCGACCGGATGTGACCGGATTTACATCGGTTACTGGCCGATATTTGGACGAATACCAGACCAGATTCTGATTCAAACTTTTATAATGTAGGCAGAATACAGCACTATTTCCAACAATATAGACGATAGAGATGTGATATACAGATATTATACGATCGTTAATTAGAGCTTCGTACATTCCACAGTTTCCGTAGTTATGTTGTTAGAAATATTAGGGGTGAAATATCGACGACGCGGCCACAATCTTATCAATAATTGTATCTAAATCTGCATTAGTCAGAAGTATGTTTATTATTTAGACCCCGAGGTCCTACCAGTCGGCGAGTAACTCCTCGATGCGATCGGTCCCTGCCTCGACGAACTCACCGTGAAAGCGGAACGTCGTCTCGATGTCGAGTGTTGCGAGCTCTTCGACGCTCTCCCAGGCGGCCTCCAGATCGGGTGTCGCGTCCTCGCGTGGGCCCACAAGTTCGTCGACAACCTTGAGCGCATCGGCGCTGATCAACAGTGCTGCGTCGGGGAAGTAGTAGGACGTGTGGCCGGGGCTGTGCCCGGGCGTGTAGACGGCTCGCATCGGCCCGGATGCAGTCGCGAACGTCTCCCCACCAGTCACCCGGACATCGACCGCTGTCGGCGCGATCTCCATCGGACACCTCACACTCGATTTGACCAGCTTCTTCTCGCCTTCGAGATACGGCGTGTCTCGCTGGTGGGCGAACACGACGGCGTCGGTTCGCCCGGCGACTGCCGCCAAACAACCAGCGTGGTCGACGTCTTGGTAGGTAACGGCGACCGCCCACGTGTCCTCCAGGGTCAGCACCTCGGCATCGAGAGCGTCGGCGTTGTCGTCGAGTCCATCTGGGAAACCGACGTCGAGCAGGAGAAATCCCTGCGGCATCTCGACGGTGACCGGGTTGAGCGTCATCTCGCGGTCACCTGGAGACACGTCGAGTGCCAGGCATTACACACCGTCAGTAAGTTCCATACCAGATGATGGTCGCGGTGGCCTGAAACACGAGGCTTCGATGAGAGACCCAGTCCTCCGAGGACCGGAACGCCAGGACGACTCCGAGCTGGCCAACGCGACCTGTGTCCTGAACTGTGGGTCGATCATATGACAACAAACGGACTTACTAATCGGTCAGAAGGCTCTTAACTAACCAGTTAGTAAGCCGGGATAGAGAATGGAATCGGAGACCACAGACGAGATCATCGACGCGACGAACCGGGTACTCTGCAAACACGGATATGCCGGACTCACGATGAAGAAAATCGCCGACGAGTCGTCGATGACCACCGCGGCGATCCACTACCACTTCGACACGAAAGAGGAGTTGCTGAACGCGTTCCTCGACGACCTGATCGAGCGGTTCGAGTCGGAACTCGCTTCGGAGGCGACCGACCCGCGGGAACGACTCACTGCGTTCCTCGATGCGTCCTTCACACCGTCCAATCCCGAGGCCGACGGCTTCCCCGTAGCGATCATGGAGATGAAATCACAGGCCCCCTTTCAGGATCTCTTCCGAAAACGGTTCCTCGACCTCGACGACGTGATGCGCGAGGTTGTCGCCGGGATCGTTGCAGACGGCATCGACGACGGTCATTTCGAGGAGACCGATCCAGACGAAGTCGCCAGACTCGTCACAACGACCATCAATGGCGCACACGCGAGAAAAGTGGCTCTCGGTGAGTCACTCGACGAGACGCGTCACGTCCTCGAAAACACACTGGAACTGCACCTCGGATGGCAGCCCGGATCGGAGGTGGTCGCGTGAGCCTCTTCAAAGGTCAGGAAGAACTCGACCTGACGGAGGGTGGCATCGCCAAGCCGCTGTTGTACCTCTCCTTGCCGATCGTCCTCACGAACCTGATGCAGACCGCCTACAACCTGGCGGACACCTTCTGGCTCGGCCAGTACTCGACGAATGCACTGGCAGCTATCTCCTTCGCGTTCCCGATGGTGTTCCTGCTCATCTCGCTCGGGATGGGGCTCTCGGTCGCCGGCAGTGTCCTCGTCGCCCAGCACACTGGGGCAGAAGAGAAGGACAAGGCCGAGTACGCCGCCTCACAGACGGTCACGTTCGCGTTCCTCGCCTCGGCGATCCTCGGTGTGATCGGATATCCGTTCGTACGACAGTTCCTCTCGTTCCTGGGTGCGTCGCCGGAGGTCCTGCCAGGCGCGACCTCCTACATGCAGGTCGTTGCGCTGGGCTTGCCGTTCATGTTCGGCTTCTTCGTGTTTATCTCGCTGATGCGCGGCGCTGGTGACACCATCACGCCCATGCTCGTGATGTTCGGAACGGTCGTGATCAACATCGTCCTCGACCCGTTTCTGATCAACGGCTGGACGCTCGTGTCGAATGCCCCGGTGGTGGGGACGATTGCCTTCCCTGAACTCGGCATCCAGGGGGCGGCGATCGCCACCGTCTTCTCGCGGAGTCTCGCGATGCTCGTCGGCCTCTACATCATGATCTCGGGAAGACGCGGCATCCAGATCAATATCGAGGACATGAAACCCGACCTCCGGTACTGGCGGAAGATTCTGCATATCGGGCTGCCGGCGAGCGTCGAGGGGACTGGCCGTGCGCTCTCGATCAACGCGCTCCTGATCGTCGTCGGGCTGTTCTCGAAGGAAGTCGTCGCCGCGTTCGGCATCGGGACGCGCGTGTTCTCCGTCATCTTCCTCCCTGCGATCGCCGTCGCGCGCGGTGTCGAGACGATGACCGGACAGAACGTCGGGGCTGGAAAGTACGACCGCGCTCAGAAGGCGAACTACGTCGCTGCAAAAGGATTGTTCGGCGTCCTCGGCGTGGCCGGCGTGGCGATTTTCTTCGTCCCGACGCCCATCATCTCGGTCTTCACCAACGACCCGGCCGTCCTCGACATCGGAGCGGAGTTCCTGCGGTACGTCGCGCTGTCGTTCGGATTCATCGGGATCCAGCGGGCGTTCACCGGTGGCTTCCGCGGCGCTGGCAAGACACTGATTGCCGCCGCAATCTCCGTCATCACGCTCGCCGTCATCCGGCTTCCCATCGCCTACGTTGCCTCACAGGGCGTACTCCCCACAGACCTGTGGTTCTTCGGCCAGTCCGATCCTCGCGGCATCTGGATTGCGTTCTTCGTCTCGAACGTCGCCGGAGCGGTGATCGCCTGGCTGTGGTTCCGCCGCGGAACCTGGCGTGACGGGGGCGTTCGCGACACGCCCGAGCCGACTCAGGACGGACTCGATGCCGGTGTCGACCCAGCGATTGACGACGATTAGTCCCCGGAAAACGAACCCTTGCACAGACGATATCCGATACGTAATATGATCGACCCTGACTCCGATACCACGACACCGGATGGATGGTCCGAAACGTCCGAGACGCCCCCATCAGACTACGCGGAAGACGCGCGGTTGTTCAGGGCAGTCCAGAGTGTATCGAAGCGTTCAACGCAACGATCGACTCCGGGTGGTCGTTCTTTACGAGCTGAACGAGGAGACGACAGATGAACCAGGCGAGATGGAGACGACAGATGAACCAGATGATACCCAGACACAGCGCAGACGGTGAACAGTATGACTGACTCGGTGTATTCGAATATCCTGATTCCGACGGATGGAAGCGAGCTCGCACAGCGTGCGCTCGAGGAAGCACTCACGATTGCGAGCCTGACCGATGCGACGATCCACGTCCTGTTCGTCGTGGACGACGCGAAGATCGCGGAGCTCGCGAGTGAATCCGGGATGGATATGGTGACGTTCGACGCCGATGTCGATGCGCTCTTCGAGCGCTACGAAGCCCTCGGCGAACACGCCCTCGATGACCTCCGGGACGCCGCACGGGACCGCGGTGTGACGGTGACGGCGGAAAGTCGGAAGGGCCTCCCCCGGGACGAGATCCTTGCGTACGTCGACGATAACGACATCGACCTGATCGTGATGGGGACCCACGGCCGTCGTGGCCTGCAACGATACGTGCTCGGCAGTACGACCGAAGCGGTCCTTCGGCGTGCGTCAGTACCGGTCCTTGCCGTTCACGAGGAATCGACCGAAGAGTGAGTCACAGCCGACGCATCGAGCGTATCGAGTGCTATCATCCGACCGGCTCGATCTCCAATCACACACAGCGAGGACGTGTTCACGGGATGGGTACCGTCATCGGAGCGTTCACCGCCTCGCCGAGCGTAGGTCGGTCCTCGAACCTGTCACCTTCGGCACCGTGGTAGACGTTTTTTCGACCCAGCGAGCGTGAGAGGGGCGTCCCCCCAGTCGTCACTCCTAGTGTGCTCTCAAAACCCTAGCCTGAATCGACACAACTTAGCACGACAACCGTGAGAGCTTCAGATATGGTACACAGCGACTGGGGCGACTGGCTGCCCCGCGCGGTCGAGAACGCTGACCCAGATGGCGTCTCGATCTGGTATCTCGGCTGCAACGGCTTCGTCCTGAAAGCCGACGACGGGACGACCGTCCTCGTCGATCCCTACGTCGGCCTCGGCGATCCGCCCCGCACCGTCCGCATGGTCCCGGTGCCGTTCGATCCCCACGACATCGGCCCTGTCGACGCAGTGCTGGCGACTCACGAACACACCGACCACGTCCACGGCGAGACCGCCGGGCCGATCCTCGAAGCCAACGACGCACCCTTCTACGGTCCTGACGACAGTATCGCCGTCGCGCGCGAAGAGGACTGGGGCGAGCAGTGGGACATCGACGCCGACCAGCTTGCCGAGGTCGTCGAGGGCGACACCATCGAGATAGGGGCGCTCACCATCCACGTCGAACCCGCCAACGACCCGGACGCGAGCCACCCCGTCGCCTACGTCTTCGAACACGACGCGGGGACGTTCGTCCACGGTGGAGACGCCCGTCCCGGCGACTTCGAGCCTCTCGGCGAAGCATACGACGTCGATCGCGCGGCACTCGCGTTCGGCAGCGCCGGGATGATCCCGGACAAACAGACCCGCGAACCCAGGTATACCAGGTGGTACAGCGACGAGAACGAGATCATCGAGGCCGCGAACGAACTCCAGGTCGACACGCTTCTGCCGACCCACTGGGACATCTGGAAAGGCCTGAATGCTGATCCGGCGGTCCTCCACAATCACGCCCGCAGTTTCGAGTATCCCGAACGCGTGCGGGTGATCGAGATCGGTGATCGCGTCGATATATAAAGGGAAGAACCGTTTTCGGAGGGCTATTATGTCCGATGATAAATAGTAAGTAACTTTAATACGGTTGCTCGTCCGAAGTAGAGCCATGAGTGATTCACAGACGTACGATCCAGTGACCGTGTCCTCGGATGGGGTGACCGTGGCCAAGCGATTCGAGGCCGACGAGTTCCCCGTGCCGGCGATCGCGTTCCGGATCGAATCAAGCCGCAGCGAGACGGTGGCGATCAAGTTGGTCGACAGCGTGCCCGAAGATGTCGCCGTCGAGGACCTGGGTTTCCACCCAGAGTACGGCAGCGAGTACTGGACGATCGACGATCAGACGATCACCTTCGAACGCGATATCGAACCCGAGTCCGAGTACACGACCGTCTACGGGATCCGCTCGACCGGGACCGACAACGTCGAGCAGTTCCTGACCGAGCCAACGATCGAGATGGTCGATCCGCCGCTGGACGAGGAGGAGGGTGACGTGCTGGACGAGTCGAGTTCCGACGTCGTCAAAGACGTCATCGCGGGCGAGAGCGACAGCGTCCCGGGGCTCGACGACGAGGGTGACGACGAGATTGAGACGCTCAACCTGAAAGACCCGAACGCGCCTGAACAGGAGCAGGGTGAAGACGGCGGCGACGGTGAAGACGGTGGGACCGAGCCGTCGAACGTGACGACGACGCTACTGGCCGAGATCCACCACGGGGCCGTCGACGAGGATGTCGTGCGCGCACTACGAAAAGAGCTCTCGGTCAACGGCGCGAGCAGCGGCGGTAGCGGCGGCGGTGCGACCGACGCCCGAATTCAGCACCTTCAGAGTGAGGTCAGCGACCTGTCTGCCTACACCGAAGCCCTCGAAGAGTTCCTCGCGGACAACGGAACGGGCGATCAGATGATCGAGGACTTCCGCGACCGACTGGCCTCCTTCGAGAACGAACTCGACCAGATTCAGAGCATGGCGATGGAGAACGACGAGCAGATGGACTCGGTCCAGTCGGAGGTCACCCGCGTCTCCGGACAGGTTTCGGACGTCGAGGACACGGTCACCTCGATGGAAGGCCGCGTCGACGACGTCGAAGGGACAGTCGACGAGGTCGAGGGCACAGTCGGCAACCTCGACGAACAGGTCGACACGCTCGATTCGGAGGTCGAATCGATCAGCGGTAACGTGAGCGGGTTCGAAGACGACATCTCCTCGCTGGAATCGGAGGTCCAGTCGCTCCGTGACGACCTCGAGGACATCGATGGGCGCATCGGTGACATCAGCGACGTCGATAGCCAGATCGACGACATCGAATCCGAGATCGAAGACCTCAAAGAGTGGCGCGAACAGCTGTCGTCGGTCATCGGCGGCGGCGAGTAGATCGCGGTCGACCGTTGCACAGCCGTTTCGGCACGAACCGGACTCGTTTTACCGCCTGCGGTGCAGAGTAGCGATAATGACGACCGTCAGCGTCGCCGTCCCGCGCAAGGGCCGGCCGCTCGAAGCGGTGCTCGAACGGATCGCGACCAGCACGGACGCGACCGCCGTCGCCGACGAAATCATCTCGACGCTCCGCTACGAGAAAGCCATCACGAAGGGCAACCAGTCGAGCGAGGCCCACGTCTACGATCGACTGGCCGACTACAGCGACGTCGAGGACCCGACCAGCCCCGAATACTCGCTCTTGCGAGACGACCGCGAGGGAATGCCCCGCCGGCTCGTCTTCGACAGCGTTACCATCCCGACTGAGATGGGCGATCTCCGGTTGATCGGCCGGGAAGAACCCTTCCGTGCGCTACGGAAACACGAGTTTGCGCTCGGGTTCGACAGCGCCGACCTCGTCCTCGAAGAGGTCGTCGAACTTCGAGGCGGCCCCCTGGGCGACCTCGCAGCGGTCAACGAGCGGATCGATCCGATGGATACCGACGTTCGGCTCCGGACCGGTCTGGGGGACACCGTCTATCATACCCTGCTCGCGACGCCTGAGGTCGCACCCTCAGGTGACACACTCGACCGCTCGTTCGTCGACGAGTACGAGGGGCAGGTCTGTATCTCACCCCGGTACGAGCGACTCGTCGAGGCCGTCCTCGGGACCGACGCGCTGGACGGCCTGGAGTTCGTCTACCCAGCGGAGGGCCAGACTGAGGAGGCGGCCGTCGCCGACGCTGGACTCGGCGTCTATCTGACAGTCACCGGCTCGACCGCCCGCGATCACGGTCTGGTCGTCGGCGAGTCGCTGTTCCCAAGCGAGACGGTATTGCTGGAGAACGCCTCGGAACGCTCCGACGCCAGCGAGGCGATCGCCTCCTTGCTGGCCACTGAGGACATCGAGACCGAACTCCAGCTCGCCTGATACTGCCGGCTGTAACATCTAGAAAGAATTCGGAACCCGGGGGGTGCCGAATATCGTTACGAACGTACAGCCGACAGTATGAGCGCTGTTTCCGGGTGCGATCAGTGCCACCTGCGAGGGGGGTATCCTCGAAGTGACACGCCCGATCGCTGATCCAGGCGTGACCCGAGTCGGGAGATCACGCTCGACTGATCGCACCGGCGGCAAACACTGCACGCGAGCAAAGACATATGCCTGAAAGGAGTGCTAGTGTGTAGCGTGACAGACGTACTCGTCGTCGGCGGCGGTCCCGCCGGCCTGAGCGCAGCACTGTTCACCCAGAAGAACGGCCTCGACACCGCGGTCTTCGACACGGACGAGACGTGGATCCACAAGGCCCACCTGTTCAACTACCCGGGAATCGGCTCACAGGACGGGACAGCCTTTCAGGAAACACTCCGGACACAGGTCGACAGTTTCGGCGTCGATCACCACGAAACGGAAGTGGTCGATGTTTCCGAATCCGAAGACGGATTCACCGTCTCGACCGACGACAGTGAGCACGAAGCCGATTATCTAATCCTTGCGACAGGAGCGAATCGCGACCTCGCGGAGTCGCTTGGCTGTGACTTCGACGGCGACCTCGTCGACGTCGACCTGAGCATGGAGACCAGCGTCGAAAACGCCTACGCGACCGGCGCAATGGTGCGGGCCGAAGAGTGGCAGGCCGTCATCTCCGCCGGCGACGGCGCGGCGGCAGCCCTCAATATCCTGAGCAACGAAGAGGGCGAACACTTCCACGACTTCGACGTGCCAGCGGACGCCGCCGCAGTGTTCGGCCCAGAAGACGCCTGATCCCAGGATTTAGGCAAACCCAAAACGCTTTTATCTTTAGGGCGGCCTAATCACCTTCAATGGCAGATTCGTGTTCGCCCGACAAACTCACCGATGACGACCGGCCGGCAGTCAAAGCTCACACGTGCCTGGAAGACCGAACTGTGTTCACCGAGGATGGGAACGCCGACGGCTGGATCGCGACCGACCTCACCGTCGAACTTCCCCGATAGCCCTCTCGTTTTGACCGCCGACTGCTCCTTCATACGGTCGGTTGTAACGATTTACCGGTATGACCGCACGCAGCGTCCGTCAATCCAGAACAGACGTACAACCGACCGTCTCAGCGGAACCGCCGCCGCGAACTATAATGTTTGAACACCAATTTCATCAGACTGTAGAAACTATTAAGTTCCGAGGAGAAGAATTCTTCACTAGTGATACAGATGTGGGGGAGCCACGCACCCAGACGGACCACCGCAGACGCTGATGGGCCCAGTACAGATTCAAGTAGCGACGACGGTCTGCCATTGATTCCGGTCGCTGCGCAGGGCGGTGACGTCGTCGATCTGGGTGAGTTCCAGCGGGGAACCGGCGGCTGGTGTGGCGGGAATCTGGTGTCGGTCGAACGCATCCGGGACCCAGCCCGGCCAGGGGCCGTCAGTAGCGATTCGGCGGCACTTCGGTTCGACGTCGACGGGGCAACAGCGGCGACGATCACGAACGAACAGCGGGCCCGCGACGCAGACTGGGTTGGTCACCCCTATCTCACAGCGACGGTCACACCAGGCAATCTCGCCGGGACGGACGCACCAGTTCACGCGTACTTCCGGCTCGTCCACGACGGCCACAACGGCGGGAAAAGACGATCCAGCGGATCATCGGCTCACCAGACCCGTGCCCACACCGGCCGCGGTCGCGCCGACCGGTCACGCTACGCGAGCCTCACCTCCGAAACCTTCAGCGTCCCGCAAGGCCAGCCAGTTCGGCTCTACTGGGACCTGAGTGGTGTCGACGAGCGCGTTCGAGACAGTGTCGTGCGGCTCGAACTCGTCTGTGAGCGCGCCGATCAGCCGTCTTCGGACGGGCCGTACGGACGCAGCGGCGGGATTCGTGGGTCGATCACGCTCGACGGCGTAGCGCTGAGCGATTCCCCGGATGTGATCGCGGCCGCGAAGTTGCAGACGCACTGGCAGCGATTGCTCGCGAAGTACGGAGGCCACATCGAAACCGTCCCCGAGGTGAAGAAGACTTCTGTAGAATCGGGCCGATTCATCTTCGAGGACGGCGACATCGAGTACGACTTCGAGAGCGGCGACGACGGCACGCACGTGTTCACACTAGAGTCGACGGCCTATCGGTTCGAGGACGGAATGGCCGCGATCGAACGGCGGTAACGAGCGCGTTCGCGCTACTGGACCAGCGAGCCATCTTCGAGGTTAGTCTCAATCGTCGTTGTGCACGTACGCCCTGACCGGCTCCAGGGCACGATAGGAGCGGTATTCTGCCACAGCCGTCGAAGCGACGAGTACGGAGAGTGCCCCGGCAGCGAAGAGCTTCGAGTCGGTCGCGTCGGCAACGTCGAGGGCGTTGTGAAACCAGAACACGTTGGCCAGCGGCGACCCGTGGAAGAGTTTCAGTTCGGCCGTGAAGACGGGGCTAATCCAGTGAAAGTCCGGGACCATCGCCCACCCGCCACCGAGTAAGCTCAGAAGTCGTGGATACGGCACATCCGGGAGCAGAAATGTGACCACGAGAATCGTCCCCGCAGAGCCCACCGCGAAGTGGGCGATTGCCATCGACATGAGCAATGATACGAGGTTCAGAGTGCATCAATGTAGCGCCCGTTCACGCCGCTTAGGCCGCCCTCGCTTCGGGTTGATTTTCCACTCCAGTATATTTAATAAGGTGGGATGTGGTCCGACTGGTAGGGGGATTCGAATGACTCACATTGGGGGTGTATCACTGGATACACCAGCATCTGAGGGTACAGAAGGGGACGCCCTCAGAGAGACGCTGGCGGCGGTCAGTGACGACACCGACATCGAACGAACGATATCATGTAGCACAGTCGGGCGCGACCCGAAGGAGGGCGAGCCGACGTCGATCAAAACCTCGAATGGATCGTTAGTGGTGACACACAGGGCAGTACACGTCCTACAGGACGGAGTCGAAACCGACGCAGACGACGTCGAGACGATTCCGTTCACGACAATCGACGACGCACAGTCTGGCGGACTCGTTCGGCGACGGCTCACCATCACAACCGACGAGGAGACTTACGAGATCACAGCCGAGGGACGGCCGGATCTGACGGACGTGGCACGCTTTCTCAGGCGAGCGAGCTGGTCGTGGGGCCGCGTCGCTCCGCGACTCGAAACCGCCCGGGAGGGGATCGAAAGACTCGAATCCGACCTCCAGAACAGTGCGGTCGACGGCCTCGAACGTGATAAACACCGGGCGAAGATGGCGCTCTCGAAGGCGCAGTCGGCCGCCAGTCGACTGGACATCGCTGTCGATGCGATCGAGATGGAGATCGAACGGCTCAGAGAGCGTCTACTATACCAGCGTGTCCGCTGGCACGTCTTGCAAGGTGAGGCTGACGCCGAGGCGGCAGACGAGAAGCTCTCGGTCGGGCTGGCCCACGCCGCACAGCCGCTGTTCGAGAGCGCGCGCGAGCACTTCGAGCAGGCGCTCTCGATAGCACGTAACAGTGAAACGACTCGATCGAAACAGATCCACATCCGACTCGAAGAGATCAGAGAGAAACTGTACGACCTCGAAGTCGAGCCGGTCAGCGAGGCCTACGAGGCTGTCGAGCAGGCGATTGCTGCTGGCGAGCCCGAGTCGGCGATCGAGCTCTGGCAGGACGCACACGAGCGGTACGAACAGTCGCTCGAAAGCGCCACCGACGAGTCGGCAATTCGCTATCAATTGGCGTGGATCGACGCCAACCTCGTCGAAGCCCGTCGAGCGTACGCACGCGAGCTTGCGGCCGATGCCGACGAACACATGGCGAACGGCCACGAGCAGTGGGCTCGGCAACTATACATGGCCGCTAGCGACCAGCTCCTGGCCGCAGGGGAGTTCGCCAACGAGCACGAGCATATCGATGTCGCGCCGATCGAATCCCAGTACGAAGAACTCGCACTCTCAGAGGTCGATGACGATCCTGCGTGGCTCTTCGGCGCGGTGGAAAGCGACTGACCGGACCAGTGCCCGAATGCCGCCACAGTGAGAAGCCCCCGTGAGCATATACGCCTCGCACGGTTAGACGTGGGTATGACTGATTCGAAACCGACCGGCGAGCTACCCGGGGCCGACGAGGAGTGGCGCGAGATGCTGACCGAAGAGGAGTATCACATCCTTCGCGAGCGCGGGACAGAGCCGAAGTTCAGCGGCGATCTACTCGACGTCGACGACGAGGGTGTGTTCCGGTGTGCCGGGTGTGGCGCGGCGCTGTTCGATTCCGACTCGAAGTTCGATTCCGGGCACGGCTGGCCGAGTTTCTACGACGTCGTGGAAGAAGGTAACGTCGAAACTGAAGTCGACACTCGCCACGGGATGCGTCGTACGGAGGTTCTCTGTGGAAACTGTAGTGGCCACCTCGGCCACGTCTTCGACGACGGCCCCGAGCCGACCGGGAAGCGCTATTGCATCAACTCGGCGGCACTAGATTTCGATCCAGAGGAGTAGGACTCTCGACGGCCGGCACGTGAGCGCTCCTGTGCGCGAGTAGTTCAGCCGGGAGAAGCGCTCTCGACGGCCGGCACGGCCGCGCGTTCATGCGCAGCCAGTTCAGCCGGGAGAATAGACCGAATCCACCCCACCGGAACGTTTTTTGTCCTGTTCGGGGTTCGTTGTGATGTGTCCACAGACGACTCGCCAGACGACGGGCCGTTGTTCGATCCGCGAATCACGAGCTACAATTGGCTGGTCGGCGTCCTCGCCGGCGCCTGGACGTTCGTCGTGAGCTATCTCGCAATGGGCGCAGTCGTACTCGTGCCCGACGGACCTGGTGAGAACGCGACTGCCAGGGCAGTGCTCACCGAAGTCGGCCGTCTGACCTACAGCGCACACCAGGTGAATCTGGACGTGCAGACAGTCAAAGAAAACGTCGTTATCGTGAGTTCCAGCATGGGGATCAACTCGACGCGGATCCGCCCGGGCGAAACGGTGATCGTCAACACCGAGAGCGGAAGCCCAGTCACGGTCATCGGCGACAATATCGCCAGCATTCACGTCTACAATTTCGACAAACTCAACAATCCGATCGCGTACGCGGAGTCGAAACCGGAACTGCTCTACTATCTAGTCCCGATAGTGGTACTTATTGCAGCTGGCGCGATCCTGGCCTGGTTCACGCTCGCTCGGGGCCAGAAGATTGCTGAGGCCGTCATGCCAGGGATAGCGCTGACGGGTGGATACGTCGTGACGGCAATTCTTGGGACGTTTTTCGTCGGACGTGAACTGGCAGATGGCGCGGCGCTACTGACGCCGAACCTCGCTCAAACGGTCGTATTCGCGCTCGTCTACGCGCTCGTGTGTGCCACGATCGGCAGTCTCGCAGTCGGAGCCTACCGAAATCAGGACGAACTCAGGCGTACGTCCGATCGATAAATTCCAGAATCTTCTCTGATTCGGCCATCGTCACGCCGTAGTCGTCGTCGATCAGCACGGGAACACCGCGCTGGCCTGAAACCTCCTTGACTTCGTTTCGCTGAGAGTGGAGTGCGTCGACCCAGGTCGTCTCGTAGTCGATTCCGAGTTCGTCGAGGCGGTCAGCCACTTTCTCACAGAACGGACAACCGTCGAGCTGGTACAGCGTTCGTGTCATGTTCGATCGAACGGCCGGGAGCATCATATGCCCTCTGGGTCGTGGTATGCAATCTGTCACCACATTTTATCCGCTCGGCGGTCGGCCGACAACTATGCACCAGCAATACGGACTCGACGCCGACGCAGCGATCGTTACAGGTGCCTCCCGAGGGATCGGGCGGGCCGTCGCCGAGCGCTTCGCCGACGAGGGTGTCGACGTGACGATCTGCTCGCGGGACGGCGAAGAGATTTCCGAGGTCGCGGCGGCGGTTTCCTCGGAGTTCGACGGCGAGTGTTACGGAGTCGAGTGCGACGTCCGGGATACCGACAGTGTTGGGGCGATGGTCGAGGCGACTGTCGAGCGCTTTGGCGGCGTGGACCTGCTGGTGAACAACGCCGGCGCGAGCTTCATGGCAAACTTCGAGGACATCTCCGGGAACGGCTGGGATAGCGTCGTCGGTGTCAATCTCGATGGAACGGTCAACTGCACGCGGGCTGCTGGTGAGCACCTCCGCGAAGACGGCGGCGCAGTCGTCAACGTCGCCAGCGTCGCCGGCCAGCAGGGCGCGCCCTTCATGAGCCACTACGCCGCAGCCAAGGCAGCCGTCATCAACCTCACGACCTCGCTGGCCTACGAGTGGGCAGGCGACGACGTCCGAGTGAATTGCGTGGCCCCCGGCTACGTCGCGACGCCGGGACTCGCGACACAGATGGGGATCACTGCCGACGCGATCGACCGCGAGACTGTCGACCGGACAGTCGGAATCGAAGCCGAGATCGCGGATACTGTCCAGTTCCTCGCCAGCGACGCCGCATCCTTTATCACCGGCGAGACGATCGCTCCGAAGGGCAAACCCCAGATCGAAGACGTTCCCGAACCCTGAAGGCCCTCGCCTGCCGGCGGTACAACTTTACTACCGTGGTCCGTTTGATTCGATCATGAACGATACAGACCGGGATATCTACCTGCCGGTGGCCGCGCAGCCGAGCATCGACACCTTCGCGACGTTCGCAACGCAGGCCGAACAGTTGGGATACGATCGGGTCTGGTGTCCCGAAACCTGGGGCCGGGACGCCGTGACGATCCTGACAGCGATCGCCGAGCGCACAGATGAAATCGGGATCGGCACGTCGATTCTCAACGTCTACTCGCGCTCGCCTGCCCTCCTGGGCCAGACTGCCGCCACCCTCCAGGAGGTCTCTGACGGGCGATTCCGGATGGGTCTGGGGCCGTCGGGACCGATCCTCGTCGAGGGCTGGCACGGCACTGACTTCGAATCACCGCTCCGGTTCACCCGCGAGACGATCGAGATCGTCAGGGCCGTCGCCGCCGGCGAGCCACTGGAGTACGACGGGACGATCCACCAGCTGTCGGGCTTTCGACTTCGATTCGATCCACCCGAACCCGCACCGCCGATCGACGCCGGCGGAATGAGTCCGAAGTCCGTCGAGCTTGCAGGCCGATTCGGCGACGGCTGGCACGCACTCATGCTCACTCCGGAAGGACTGCGCGAGCGGATCGACGACTTCGATCGCGGGAGCGACCTCGGAGACAGGAAACGGGAGAATCAGCGCGTGACGCTGTCGCTGCCGGCGATGGCGCTCGAAGACCGCGAGCGAGCGCGATATCTCGCACGTAATCACATCGCGTTCTACGTCGGCGGCATGGGGACGTTCTACCGCGAGGCGCTGAAACGCCAGGGGTACGAGGACACCGCCGAGACGATCGCCATCGAGTGGGCCAACCGGAACAAAGAGGCCGCGATCGAGGCGATCTCCGATGACTTGCTGGACGAACTCGGTGCCGTCGGAACGCCCGAGGAAGTCCGCGAGCGCGTCGCGGAATTCGAAGCGATCAACGGTATCGACGCGATCAATATTTCGTTCCCGCGGGCCGCGGAGCCGGAAGAGATCGCCCGCACCGTCGAAGTGCTGGCCCCGGAATAATTCCAGCGTGTGTTTTATTCGTCGCGAAGTATCGGATTAAGACTGGAGAGACTCGGACGACGCCTCGATTTTCACACTGAGTTCGGCCGTCTTCTGAGAGAGGTCGCCGCGGATGGTCATGTCGGCTGCGATGACCGACACGAGATCGTATTCGGCCAGGCTGTGGCCCAACACGTCGTCGTAGACCGTCATATCCGAGTCCCCGTGCTGTTTTGCTTGCCGTAGGCAGTGTGGTGTGCTGGCTGTCGATTTGAGCGCTACATTGTTGCCGACATGTATATAAAATCCACCTATGTTATTAAGTTTGAAGCCATATTAATAATTTCCGTCACGGTATAAATATATGCTTTCCAGTGGTTGTTGCCGGAGAAAATATAATTAATTACTCGGGTAGTAAAGGGTAGTGTGGGGATTGGGGACAGATGCCATGCCCGCATACCAGTACGACAGATGAGACTGCTACTGCAGACTCAGAAGGAGTAGACAGACGAACGTTCATGCAGACTGCACTCGCGATAGGGGGGAGTGCAGCAGCACTGGCAACACAGGAGCGATACGGCCTGACCGGAACGGCCAGCGGTCGCAGAGATCATGAACATGATAACCGTGATCATGACCGGATTTCCATTACTGAGCGGGACAACCGCCAGCACGCGTGGAACGCCTTCCAGGTGTTCAACGCGAACCACGGCGTAGCGATCCCGCCGGAACATCACGTTGCACTGTTGCTGGAGTACCAACACCGGGGCGAACCCGAATCGGAACACCGCGAAGAGTTCGAAGAGGCACTCCGGCAGATCGAACGCGCGTTCGAGTGGAGCAACGAGGGAGTGATGTTTACCGTCGGGTACACGCATACGTACTTCGATCGATTCGACGAACCGTTGCCCGACGGGCTGCAGGGCCCGCCTGGGTTCCCACGGATCGACACGACGCTCGAAGCGACGACCGTCGGTCTGGACAAGGGTCCCGAAGACGTCGAAGCCGATCGACCTGACGCCGTCATCCACATGTCCAGTGACAACGCGGCCAATCTACTCGCAATCGAGGAAGCGCTCTGGGGGAACGAGCGATCACTCAACGGCGTCGACATCGACGCGACACTCGAAGACATCTTCGAGCGACCGCACGCGTATCCACAGCGACGGACGGGGTTCGCAGGTGAATCAAATCTCGACAGCGCGTTCGAGGACCTGGATTTCGATGCCGATCGGATCCCGGACGGATCCAATCTGTCGATGGGGTTCAACACGCTGTTTGCCAACAGCGTCCCACGGGAGTCAAATGCGACCATAACACATGATCAGTTCTTCGCACCTGATCCACGCCCGCCAGGGATGTTCGCACAGGGGACGACGATGCACCTCTCGAAGCTCGATGTGAATCTCGAGGAGTGGTACGATGACTTCTCGTTCGCCGAACCGGGCACCGAACGCCATCTTCAGGAAAACGCTGAGGGTCGCCGCGAACGGCTGTTCAGCCCACACCACGACCACGAAGACGTGGGCAACGTGGGCGAGAACCTGGGTCAGAGCAACGCACCCACAGACGGGAACAACGGAAAACTTCCCGCACGCGACCTTGACGGGGAAGATATCGCCGAGAGGACACAAGCAGACGCCGAGCGCGACGGGACTGCCATCGATTCGAAAGGATCGACCGACGCACCAGTCGGGCACGTCCAAAAGCTCGCTCGGGCGCGATTCGATCTCGAAACGCGCAAGACCGAGCACGACCCCGAGCCTGTCGATGACGACATACGGAGAGACGGAGACCGCATGGCAGGCCACGACGGAGTTCAGGAGTCCGAGCAAGTGATCCTCCGCAGAGACGTCGTCTCGACAGACGAACGACGGCCCGGAAACATGTTCGTCGCGCTCGCTCGCTTCGGCGGCTATATGCACTACGTTCGCCAGGCGATGAACGGTGTCGAGTTCGACACTGCAAGCTTCCAACTTGACGGCGACGGACGGTTGATCCACGATGCCGTCGAGATATCGGAGACGGACAACGGTATCGTGCCGTATCTCGATACGAAGCGTCGGGCCAACTTCCTTGTTCCGCCGCTGTGGCTACGGTCACTGCCGCCCGCGCGGAGCATCGACGCCGAATGTTTCGTCGAGCCCTACGACGAGCCAGGAACGATCGATCTTTCCGAGGACTACATCGCCGTCGCGATCACCGAACCGGATCCAGCGTACGATATCGATCCGGACACCGTCCGTTTCGACGAGATCGAGACCGTCAACAAAGCCCACGGTGCCGAGCCAGCCGCCGCCTATCACCACAACGGATTGGGGCGATATGACCGTGAGCCAGAGCTGTGGGTGTACTTCCGAACGACCGAACTCGCGCTCGAACCTGGGACGCAGACTGCCAGGCTGTTCGGCAAGCGTGACGACGGCCATCCATTCGTCACTGATGTGGAGGTCGAGGTGGTCACTGGTCGTCGGGATGGTGACCATGATGGCGATGATGACCGGTATCGGCGCTAACCGAACCAGCCATGGCCGAACGAACGTCCGAACGGCTTCCGACACTGTCCACCCGTTCGAAACGGGGGGTGGAACCGCCATCCACCGGCGGGACGATCGCGGGATCGAGCACCGCGTCCGAACAGGGGGCTGAAAGTCGCCCGACAGCGCCGGACGATATGGAGACGTTGTATCGCTGGGCGTATGCGGTCGGGCGTGAGCAGAGCGCCCAGGCCCAGCGACGGCTCGACAGCCAGGGCTCGCTCACGACCAGTGAGCGCGCGACGATCACCGCCCTGGCTGATGCACTGGTGAGTTCGATCGTGGTCGGATCGATCGTCACGCGTGACGGAGATCCGGCGACTGCACCAGACCACCAGCGGACTGCAATAGCCAGGACACTGTTTGGCCCAGTACTTCAGCGACCGAATCGGGAGCGGTAGGCCGGCTCCTGCCCGGGTTCGCGGATCTGGGCGGGGGCTCGTCGGCGTCGACGACTGCTTCCATTGCTCCGTCTTCGATGGGAGCTGTCCCGTCGACAGCCTCGCGGGTCGCACAAACAACGATGTATGCTGACGTGGTCTGGGTGGCTTCATCAGGACGCCAAACGAGCACCCTTCGAAAACCGCTGAGGGGATGGCAGTCGAGCAACCCACAGCGGACGAATACCGATGAAGTATCTGTGGCCAGACGATCGCCTCCGAGGAGCAGCTGCAACACCACGTCGGGGAACTCTGGATCCCTGGTAGAGTGAGTTCGACTCGATCAGGGGGGGACAGTGAGAGCAGCGCGTCGGCCGTCGAGCAGTCCGAACTGTTCGTTCCGACGGGTTTCGAGCCAGTAGAGCAGACGTTCGGCCCATCGGAGTTTGCGACGCTTTTCGGGGCCGACGCCTGGGTCGTCGAAGTCCCAGCCTGGAAAAACGAGCCTCGACGCGCCGAGGTGGTCGGCCAGAAACGCCGCTCGATCACCGTCGGTGAATCCCCCGAAGTTCCGGACTGGATCAGCGGGTGCGGCCTGGGTCGTCGGAAGCACGTGTGAAAGCTGGCACCGCGGGACGAACTCCTGAATCGCGTGGGTGTTGTCGCCGTGGGCGTGAATCACCACCGGCGTCCCGTAGGTCGTCAATCGGACTGCCGTCTCCGGTGTGCCGTCGAGATCGGTGACCAGACAGTCGACGCCGACATCGTCTGCGCGGAGTGTCCGTGCGGCACTCGATGCTGCCACGACGGCGTCGGCTTCCCGAGCCACGTCGAGATCGTCGTCAAGCGAGGCTGCCGCGCCCACGACGGCTACCTCTTGCCCCGTGAAGTCCAGGGCATCGACATCGAAGACTGGCCCCTCCAGGGATCGCAACATTCCGACGAAGACGTCTCTGGCCCGTTCGTCCGCTGCTCGGTCGAACCCGAAATCGTCGAGGATCGCGTCGTAGACCGGGTCCCACGTCTCGAAGTCCATCTCAATCGAGACCCTCGGTGATAGTCGTCAGAGCCGATCCGAGTGCGTCCTCGCCACCGACATCGCTTTCGAGTGCACGGAGTGCAGCAGGTGACCCGACAAGCAAATCGGTGTCGCCGTCACCCGGCGCGTAGACTGCGCCGTGTGCCGGGGCGTGAGTCGCCAGTCGATCACGCTGGGTCGGCGATAGATGTGAGAGCTCGAACACGCGGCGGACCGATTGTGCCGCCATCGCCGAATCCGAACCGACGCGCTCGCAGTGGCGTTCGGCCTCGCGAACAGTCGTCACATCGAGTTCTTCGACGCCGACACTGTCGTCACGAAGCCGCGTTCGAGCGAAGGTGTCGCCGATCAGGGCGGCGTCGCGCGTCTCGGCCACGTCGTGGGTCCTGATCACGTGGGCACCGCGTTCGACGGCCATCGACGTCGCAGCGAGGCTTACGGAAAGGGCGTCTTCCGTCGAGCGGTCGGCGACCGATCGCAGGAAGTTCTTGCGGTTGATCGACACCAGGATCGGCTGGCCGAGGCCCCGAAACTCCCGAAGACGACGGAAGGTCGCGCGGTCGTCTTCGAGCGTCTTGGCCTCGCTCCAGCCCCCGAATGCCGGGTCGACGATCGTCTTGTCGGTCAGGCCGTTCTGTGTGAGCGCCTCGTAGACCTGGTCGACGTAGTCGGCCTGATCGGCCCATTCGGCCGATCGGCGTTCGGTCCAGGGCGTCTCCTCGACGGCTCCGGGCCGTTCGAGGTTGGGTGGGCTGGCCATCTTCGCGACGGCGACGTCGTATTCCGCACAGATCTCGGGCAGTTTCGGATCGGCGAAGCCACAGATGTCGTTGACCATGTCGAAGCCGCCGTCAAGCGCTGCCTCGGCGACTTCGTGATACCGCGTCTCGATCGAGAAGACGGCGTCGCCGCTGACCGACTCGATCGTCTCGATCGCCGTCTGGAGACGGTCGAGTTCCTGCTGGGCAGTGAGCACCTCGAAACGCCTGTTGGCGGATTCGAGACCGACATCGACGATATCCGCGCCCTGCTCGATGAGTTCGGTATCGACGTACTCGGCCGCTTGCCCTGGGTCGTCGAACACACTGGGTTTGTACGGCGACTCCTCGCTGATGTTGAGCACGCCCATGATCCGCGGCGGCTGGTCGTCGCCGATCGACAGACCCGCGGCGTCGACGGTTTGCATGGCTGTCCACAGGGACTGGCCGATAAAAAGCGGCCGGATTTATCCGGTCGTGTTGACCTGACCGATCCAGCTGGGTTCCTCGACGGTCGTGTCGTTGATGTCAGAAACCGAATACTGGAGAGTCGTCGAGAGGGCCCCACCGTCGGTACTGGTGCCGTTGACCTCGATGATCGTGTAGGTCACGAGTCCATCGTCGGTGACGTACGAAGTCGCGTCGGCACTCTCGAATTCGGCATACGAGTCGTTGAGTTGTTGCTTGATGACCGGGAGGTCAGCGACTCCTTCGGCCCGATACTCGGTGACTGTCTGTCCACGGAACTCGGCTTCACCCTGTGATTCGAGAGACGCGTTCCACTGTTGGTAGACACCCACCCATCCGACGCTCTCGAAGGTCACAGGCGGGGGTTCGCTCGACTCGTTGTACGGCTTCTGGCCATAGCCGTACTGCGGTTCTGGCGCCTGTGAAGCGTTCTGACGGAGGAACGTTTCGTTTCCAGCGGTGTACACGTCGGTGCTTCTACTCATTTGCTGGAATTGCGTCTGGATCACTTCCTCGTAAGTTTCGGTGCCGACAGACGCCTGGAGGTCGTACGAGCCCGAAATCCCAGAGGAGAGGACGCTAGTGTTCCCGTCGATTCGCTGCTCGAAGATGACACGCTGCTCGGTGGTCACAGAACTGGCCGACTCGATAATGGCAGCGTGGTTCGACGCCAGTTCGGCCGGATCGATATCACGATCGGGTGCCGGCGTCGGCGTTGGTTCAGGTGTCGGCTCGGGTGTCGGCGTTGGTTCGGGCGTCGACGTCCCGTTCGAGTCAGTGAGTGTCTGGTTCGGCGTCGGCGTGTCGCCACCGCCGTCGCCTGTCGAGCACCCTGCAAGAGCGACGAGCGCGACCGCCAGAACGACGAGAGTGATCCGCTTGGTCTGCGCGGAGAGCAATCGGTCCATCACGTCCGCTTACCTCGGCGACGTATTTAAATGACTGCATATGCGGATCCGATGTCAAGCCGCTTTTATCACCCGGTCTCGAAGGTTTCAGTATGACCAAAGTCAGTATCGGGCTCCGCGGCTGGCGCTTCGACGAGGATGACGTCTTCGACGCCGACGGCTCGTTGAAACCGCTGGCGCAGATGCCACCCGAGCCTCGCCAGCGAGTCTCCCGTCTCACGGCAATCGTCGGCAACGCCTGTGATGCCTGCTGGCTCACCGAAGACGAGAAGGAAGACTGCAACGTTGCCCGGGTCGTCTACGGGGAACCGATGGGCGAAGTGTTGCTCTGTGACGAACACGAACCGGACTTTCTCTACTGGTTCCGCGAAGCAGGCGGCGACGAGTTCGCCGGTGAAGTCGCGCTGCAGGAATACTTCCACCAGTGGTTCGCCGACGGTGGGCGCGCACCTGACGGCTACGCGAGCCTCGAACACGTCGAGGAGGAACCCGACGCCTTGCCCGAGGCTCCCGAGTCCGGCGAGATCGAACCGCTCGAAGACGAACTCAAAGAGATGGACGAAGAGGAACGAGAGGCGATGGACGTCGACCTGAGTGACCTGAACCTATGATCAGCGTCGCGGTCGTCGACGCTGAGACACCGGGCAACGTCGGGACGATCGCGCGGGCGATGAAGAACTTCGGCGTCTCGGAACTCCTGCTGGTCGACCCACCCGAACTCGATCCTGACGGCGAGGCCTACGGCTTCGCCGGCCAGGCACGCGAGGACATCCTCCCGAACGCACGGGAGGTCGACTTCGACTATCTCGTCGAGAACTACCACACCGTCGGATGTACGGCGATCACCAACGAAGACGCCCGCAAACACGTCCGCTACCCGTTCCGAACGCCGCGCGACCTGGCCGACAGCCTCGTCAACGTCGACGCGGACACCTGTCTCGTCTTCGGTCGCGAACGGGTGGGATTGACAAACGAGGAACTGGCCCGGCTTGACGAAATCTGTGCGATCCCCGCCGCGGCCGACTACCCCGTCCTCAACCTCGGACAGGCCGCGACGGTCGTCCTCTACGAGATGCGGACACTGACGCTTGAAAGGACGCAACTCCCCAATCCCGAGGTCAACCGCGCCAGCGAGCGGGAGATCGAAGGCTTACACGACCAGTTCGAAACATTCCTGACCGAAATCGGGCATCCCGAGGAGAAACAGGGGAAAGCCCGACGGCTCTTTCGACGACTGGTCGGCCGTGCCCACCCCACAGATCGGGAAGCGGTCACACTCCGGGGAATTTTCCGTCGGGCAACACGAACCGCCCGAGAGACCGAGGACCGCTGACCGCCGAAGTTTTTTGAGGGACCCCGTTGAACGACCGCTCATGACATCCTACGAAGATGTCCGAGAGATGGTCGTCGAGTCGGAGTTCACAGACTGGATCCGATTTCAGAACCTCGGAACGTGGACGTTCCAGCCGGACGTGTCGCTCCGGCTCACCCAGCGCGAGCAGTTAGGCCAATCACAGCAACCATGGACGAATCAGTTCCAGGCCCAGAGTATGCGGTATGGCTACGTGATCTACTACGGGGACTCTCCCGTCGAGTACCACACGATCATCGGTGTCGACAATAATCGGGCGTTCGTCCCCGAGCCGGCCCAGCCCCAGGCACCGGGCGGCGACTACACCATCACTCCCTATCAAGCGTCGCTGGGGGAGATTATCACCGGCGATCCCAGTACGTTCGACTCCTATCGCAGCCGGGCCGGGATCGAAGTCCAGGAGTGACAGGATTCCGATATCGGGGAAGTCAGGGGGAACAGACCTGTAGCGTCCGCGTCCGCGGGCCGTCACACTCGACCAGCAGGATCGACTGCCAGGTCCCCAGATCCGGTTGGCCATTACTGACAGGGATCGTCACGCTCGGACCGACGAGCATCGCGCGGACGTGACTGTCGGCGTTGTCGTCGATCTCGTCGTGGGCCCATCCCCCGTCGGAGACGAAACCATCGAGAGCGTCGGCAAGATCGCCCAGCAACCTCGATTCAGCCTCGTTGACGGTAATTCCTGCAGTCGTGTGGCGGACGAACACCGTCACTGTCCCGTTCGCATCGCTGGGAAGTTCCGCTTCGATCTCGTCGGTGATATCTCTGACTTCGAGGCGCTCACTCGTCGAGATGGAAATCGTCGACATGCACAGAACTTCGAAACCGAGTGACTAATGCTTTCGATCACGCCAGCATCAGCGCGATGTTGTTCCCAGTGACCAAGAGACCGACAACGGCCAGCACGAGCGGCGGCCCGTAGAACATCAACCGATCGCGCTCGGGCAAGCCAGCCCAGAGACTGATACCGAGGACCGCGTAGAACACCAGTAGCTTGAGCGCGAGAAATCCACCGCCGCCGAAGATTTCGACGGCGAACTGGATCAGCGGATTCGCCTCGGCGTACAGTGGCATGAACCAGACGATCGCGATCGTCGTCACCACGTCCCCGACCCCGTAGGTCGCCAGTGCCACCAGCCACACCGTCCACAGCGAATCGACGTCGAACGGAGACTGATCCAACGTCAACCACTCAGCCTCGGCTGCTTCCATTAGCAAGTCGTTCGTCCGGTGTGCATAAATAACACCTGTTCTAATTATCGATACTAAAAATCGGATCTGGACAGGTGTTATACTGTTGCCCAGATAGTCCGTAATATTCGCCATTAGCCGAGAATAGCGAAGGTATTGGTACTCAGTCGAGTATCCAGATAGGGGAGTTTCATTTTCAATATCGGTATCTAGAACGAGAGTGAGAACAGCGACAGTTCAGTGCCGACAGTGTGAACACCTCGCCAGTCGAGGCTGGCGAGACGGTTCACGAGCGTGCAGCAGGCAGTAGCAGTCGTCAGGCAGTACATATATGGATGCAGCGACGAAACGTACGGAAAGATGGTGGTCATGGGGTCGAACTCACGTCGTGGAGGTGGCCGGCGGTGAGCGAGTCCGAGAGCTGGCTCAGAGACCGTCGCCGACTACTGGTCCTGTTGCTGGTCGTTCTACTGGCGCTCGCCGGGGCCGGTATCGGGTCGTTCGTCCTCGATGGGGACGACGACCAGCCAGGCGTGCAGACCCCAACCGCGAACGAAACACTGAACGTCTCTCTAATCTCCGACTCGGACACGCGTCTGCTGGACGCAAGCGATGTCGCACCGGGTGCGAACGGCACGCGAACGATAGTCCTCCGCAACAACGGTGAAGACCCCGGAACACTCACAATTGCGGAGACGTCACTCACCGAGCGTGAGAACGACCTTGTTGGTCCGGAGATCAACGTCGACAACACGTCTGAGACCGGCGAACTCGCCGATCACCTGCTCGTCCAGCTACAATTCCGAACGGCAAACGGAACATCAGTCGCGCTGTACGGGACCAGTGACGGCCCGCGACCGCTCTCGACGATTGTCGCCGAAAGTCGCTCCCAGCCCGTCGCTCTCCAGCCCGGAACCCGGGCACGACTGCAGTTCGAGTGGGTGCTTCCGGCAGACACCGGCAACGTCGTCCAGAGCGACTCGCTCACGCTGAACGCGACCTTTCAGGTTCGCGCGAGCGACGCCGGGTGAACAGTCTGATTATGACGACTGGGTGGACGAAAGAGGAATGTCGAGCTGTCTACCGATAACCTCCCAGTCGATCGGCCGTTCCAGTTTCTCGGGCGGTGATCTATCAGAACCCATCGTCGAGCCGGGAGCAACAGCCCGATTCGCCGCGGCCGGGCGACCACCGCCTCCCGACCCGGAGCTGACAGATCCAGCGGCTGGCGTTCCATCCACGCTTGTCCCTCTGGGGCTGTAGATCAGGGTATCGTCACTGTCGGTGATCGACGCACCATCGACGAACAGGGTCGAACTGCCTCGGCGAAGATCGGCCGTAATCTCACCGTACGGTGCCTGGAGTTCGGCGGTTTCGAGTACCATGTCTCCACTGGACTCCAGCACGATATCGCCGCCATACCGACTCTGGAGGGTGGCACCCGTCGCGTCGAGCGGGCCACCGCCGCGTTCTCGGGCCGACAGCGTCGTCGTTCCGAAGTACGAAACGACGTTCGCGTTTCGTGCAGAGACGGACTTGCCACTGACACTCGCGTCGCCGAAGACACCAATGAGGGTAGCTCCGTCGACGTTCGCCGTCCCGGTGGCCGTCACGCTGGCCGTCCCGGCAGCCAGGACTTCCTGATCGTTCAGACCTGCGTCCCCGTCGGTCGCAGCGAGCGAGACGCTCCCGGAGTCCGACTGGAAGTTCGTTTCGGCAGTGATACTGCCCGCCGTGACATCGATCGAACCCGAGTTGTTGATCGTGCCGACGTCCGAGGGGACGACAAGGTCTGCCGAGGAGTCGTCGAACGAATAGAGGTCACTCTCGGTGTAGGTCGGCTCGCCCTGGTCCCACTGCCCGTTGCCGTTGGCGTCGTCGTAGGCCCGCGGGCCTGGCGGTCCCCGGTCGAACGACGCGGCGGCGGTCACCGACCCATCTCCGAGTTCTCCGTCGACGAACGCGGCCTGAGTCGTCCCATCGACGGCGACCGTCCCTGTCGCGACCAGTGACACGCCCAGCACGAGCACGAGCGCCCAGAATCGACTCGGCCTCACGATTCTTCCTCCCTCTCCTCGTCGTCTGATTCTGTCCACGCGCCTGCGAACAGCGCACGTAGTTCCGAGACGGCGAGTGCGATGGCAGGAATCACAACCAGTGCGGCGATTCCCAGCGGTGTCCGGAGAATCGACAGCACGTAGCCGACCAGCGGCAGATCGAACTGGACCACCCCGACGACCTGGCTAGCACTGACGCGTCCTGGATCGGGATCCTCGTTGGCGTCGCCTCTGGTCTGGAACTGTCGCCCGCCATCGGCCTGCTCCACGGCGACCACGCGGTGGGTCACCCGTCGTGTCTCTCCGTCGGGACCGCTGTCTCGATAGGTTATCACGTCTCCCTCGGCGATCTCGTCGGCTGGGACGTCGCTGACGAAGACGACCGCGCCGGCGTCGATGGCCGGCGACATGCTGTCGGACTGGACGACGTAACTGTGATCCGCGCCGACGAGCTGTGGCACGGCGGCGACGACGAACACACCCAGCACGAGGACGAACGCCACGATGGCGACGAGCGTCACACCGCGTCGCCAGTTGATCGGCCCAAGTCGCTCGGAGAGTGCCGCTTTCATGCTTGCTGAAGCCTGAACGTAAGGTCGAACTCGAAGCCGTCACTCTGTGCCAGGTCGCTCGTGTCGCTGGGCAGCCACCACTCGACCGTGAACGTGATCGAGCCGCCGCCGGCGATGGCCGACGAGGCGGTGTAGCTGTTCCCGACACTGATACTATCGGCAGTAGTTCGCGGGAAGATCGTCGTCCCACCGATCGAGACTCGGAGTTCGAGGTGCTCGTCGAGTTCGCCGTCGTTCGGGGTACTGTCCTGGCCGTTCTCGCGGCCGTAGTAGCCGTTCTCGGTCGACCGGAGCGCGTCGACCTCGATTTCTGGAATGCCCGCGACCGAGCCGGTGTTACCCAGTGTGACCGAGGACTGGCCCTGATCCCCGGGCTCGGCGTTCGAGACATCGAGGAACGTCACGGTCTGCTCGCTGCCGTCGAGCGTCAGATCCAGCGTCCCCGCCTGGACGCTGTTGCTCGGGCTCGATTCCGAATCGGAGAACGCGGCCATCGTGCCAGCACCTGCACCAGCGCCAGCCACACCCGTGGCTAGGGCCGCACCGAGCAACCGCCGCCGGGTGAGTGTGATCCGATCTCCCATGCTGGGTCTATCGACTGGTCGTCCCGCGAATCAGCCTGTGAACGTGTCCCTAGACCTGGGTCAGCGTGAAGTCGAAGTCCAGCGAGACGCTGTCGGACTGGATCTCGTTGTTGGCAGCCGAATCGACGGTATAGCTGAGGTTGAAGTCCGTCGAGTTCCCGGCGTTCAACGCCTGACCAGAGACAATAGTCTGCCCGCTGGAGATGTTCGCCACGGTGTCGCTGAAGACCTGCGTTCCACCGAGGCTGACGTCGATGGTGACCAGCGATTCGAGTTCGACACCGTTGCCCTCGTCGGGCGAACTCGACTCGGGATCGTTGGTCCCGTTCTCGCTTGAGTTCACCGCGGCCACCGTCACGTCCAGCGTCCCGTCGACACTCCCGTCGTTCGAGAGTGTGATCGCACTGCCACTGCCGGACTGCCCGGGCGTCGCGTCGGACACCGAAAGGACCGTGACTGGGGAGCTACTGCCGTCGACCGTCAGATCCAGCGTCCCCGCCGTAACCTGGTTGTTGTTGCTCTGTTCGGTGTCACTGAACGCTGCGTACGTCCCTGCGCCGGCTGCAGCCGCCGCGACACCTAGTGTTGCCATTCCGCCCAGTACTCGCCGTCGATTGAGTTCAATTGTCCTGTCTGACATTGGTCTCACCGTTGGGACCCGTAACGGCGAGTGCACGAGGCACCGCCCCCTGCCACCTACTTTCTGGAGGGTCCGGGTCCGTCCTAACGCGTTGTGCTCGCGTTCGTCCTGACAAAATAGCTGTGCCTACTTAAACACCCGAGTGTGGTTAGCGTTCCTGAAAACGCCGCCTATTAGCATTTCAGACCCTCTCGGTAGAATTTGGCTTCGAGGGCACGAAACGAAGGTGTGCTGGAAGCTTTGTGGTCGACCCGACAATCCCCAATCAGGCCAGCCAGTCCTCGGGCCTGGTGTCGTAGTCGATATCCGTGGCTGCGAGGTGTTCGACCTCGCTCCAGGGGATGTCTTCGATGGTGACCTGTTTGCCGTCGTATCGCAGGCGTTTGCCGACCTCCGTGGCTTCGGGTTCGCGGTCGCGGCGACGGGCCACTTCCAGATCCTGCTCGTCGTACTCTTTACTGATCGTGTGGAGGTTGACGGGCCGGCCCCAGAGTTCGAACACGCGCTTGAGTACCTCTCTGGCCTGGCCGACGTCCAGCATGACGCCGTTGTACCGGTGGGCCAGCAGGAGTTCACCGGCGTTGTCGAAGTTGCCGTCCTCGACGACGACGGT
>ENA-ORDC01000217-ORDC01000217.1-marine-metagenome-genome-assembly--contig:-NODE-217-length-62575-cov-5.092371_pt1 | contig 62575 bp, 56 predicted proteins | sample MGYA00237783_ERZ508515 | MGnify/ENA primary metagenome ERZ508515 (study PRJEB26186, sample SAMN06268792) | marine metagenome | isolation source: Eden Landing Ponds, San Francisco, CA, USA | place...
TCTCGTGTGATCTGGGCGAGATCTGTTTCAGCCAGCAAGTCGACCGTATCGGTCACGCTGCTAGGGCTGTGATCGGTCGCTCGTCGAATATCTCGGATGCTGAACCGTGTATGCGGGTTGTTGGCGAGCAGTGTGAGAACGTCGCCGGTTGCAGCATATCGGAACAGCCGGTTGTTTGGTACAGGCAGTGGGAACGTGAGCTCCATCCCTGCAGTCTGTTCCCTGAAGGCTACCATGGTCGCTTTTAGCTATCGATACTCTTGTAGATTTTGGTGAGTCCGTATTGAACGGCGAAGTAAGACGAGGTCAAGCACGCAAGGTTGAATCCCGGTTGGGGTGATATAATCTCAATCTTAAGATTAAGAAACTGGATTACTGTCTGAATCCAGTCGATAACATCTGAGTGGACACTCTTCTATTCGTGTAAATCATTTTGTGCTAACGACTCACAATCCAACTATGGGACTCATTGACCGGCTGTTTGGGAATACTCGTACGTCCGAGGAAGAACCGTCAGAGACGATTCCACAGTACGACTGGAACGATGTTGACGCTCGTTCTGAGGCGATACACCAACATTACGAAGATATCCCGGAGTCTCAGGCTCAGGAGATCGCTGAGATTCTCTGCAGAAAACTGACTGAGGGCAATTATAGTATGCGAGGAATCGCCGACGAGGTAACTGAACACACGGGATTGGATGAAGATAGAGTATTCACGATTATAGGATCGGAAAGTGCTGCGATGTCAAACCTGAGACGGGTGCAAAGCTATTCGTCTCGAGCTGATTCCCAAGAGTACGTCTACCAATGGATGGGGCCCGATGATCATCGAACGACAGACATATGTGCTGGCATCAAACGAGACATCGAGTCTCAAGGTGGGGCTGTTCCGCTCACAATGCTTCAGTCACTTATCGAGGAGCATGCGAGTCAACACGAGAATGGAACGCCAGAACGTGCATCTGAATTCCTTCCCCACCGTGAGTACCGTCACGCTCTCACCCGACACGTCGACTTCTGAGCGAACTTAATCTTAATATTATAATCAACTGCTTTTCTGTGACGCTGGTTCTTAACCAACGAACGACGCCGAGAGCTTCTCGTTGGTTAATTTATTCGCTCAGTAGATCATCGACCTGCCGCGCAGTCTCTGCAGCTTGGATATCAGAGTAGGATTCGTGGGTTGTCTCGATGCTGGCGTGACGGAGTGCTGACTGCGCGAGTTCAGCATGACCGTTAGCGTAGAGCTCGTGACCCAGTCCTCGACGGGCGCCGTGGGGTTTCAGATAGTCGCCGTCGACGGCGATGTCGGCATCCTCACAGAGCCGCTTCATCAGGTTGCGTGCTCCGTTCGTCGAAATTGCTGGAGGGACGACATCGTGTTCTCGGAGTACCGTATCGATGTTGTCGCTCTCGAGGATGGCCTCGATCTCGTCGTCGGGGACGTCCCGCTTCGACAGCTGCTCGCGTACGGCGCGGTATTTCGAGGGAGCGTGTGCACTGGGAAAGACCGGCCATTCGTCAGTAGGTGGATCGAGGATGGTCTTGTACCGTTCAAGCGCCGTCGCAGCCTTTTCAGGAAGCTGGGCATACTCGTACTCGCGTGACTTCCCGAGAACGCGGACGGCACCAGCGTCGAGCTGGACGTCCTTCCAGGCGATGCCAGTGCGTTTCTCGTCGGACGGTTCGGCGAATACCTCTGCTCCACGCACACCCGAGAGAGCCAAGAGATAGATAATTGCCCGGTCGCGGTAGGCTCGCTCGCGAGAGACGTCTGCCTTGTCGTCGAGCGCACGCTGGACTCGTTCGTCGACGTAGCGCAGAATCGCACGCCGTTGTTCTTGTCGCCAGAACTGGCGATCTGCATCACCGAGGTCTTCTGGGAGTTCATCGGTCGCGCGCTTGGCCTTCGCAGGGTTCGTATCCAGGAGTTCGTCGGCAACGCAGAAGGAGAGGAACGCACGGACGTACGCATAGTAGGTCGTCGCGGTACTCGCTTTCAGGTCCCCGGCACGAACACGGCGTTTGAGGTGGCGAGCGTACCGCCGGCAGTCGAGGACGTCCAGCTCCTCGAGGGTCGTCACTCCCCGCTCCTCGTGTAGCCAGGACTGCCACGTCACGAGGGTCGACTGGAAGTTCTTCCGGGAATTGCCCGCCTCGACGCTGTCGAGATACTGCTGGATGGCCGTCTCGACCGGCGTTCCCCCGGATGTAGCGTCTCCCTCGTCGGGTTCCATGGTTCGTGCTCGACCGACGGCGGCGACCCACGTAAATCTACTGTGTACAACTCGTCTAATACACAGTAGACTGGAGAACTCCCAAAACCCCAAATTTCGAAGATAGAAGGTCTGAAAACACGGAACACAAAATTATAAATTATATGGCGCTATACCCTTTTTGAGGGTGTGGTAGTTGAGACTACACCGGGTTTAGCGGGGCTGTGATGCGTGGTTTCGACCGAATTGACGAGGGGAATCTGCTTCGGATTATCCTCGAAACGCGTGTTCTTGTTGAACTGGAAACTAATTCGGAGGATTTCCGAGACTCTGGATAGTGTCGCCACTCAGACACCGCGCTAACACAGGTAGAACCCCCCACTACCCGATTCCCGTTTCCTTCTTCAACAACGTCAGTGTATTGTCGGCTGTTACGATCGGCGAATGCTCGTACTCACCGGTCAACTCAACCTGCACGAGCAAATCGACCGCTCGCCAAATCGAGTACAAGAGACACGCGAATGCGAAGTAGAAGAACCGCAGCCCGAAATCCTTCGACGTCGTCGTGGCCATGAATCGCTTGATCGACTTGTAGCCACTCTCGATTTCCCACCGGTAGCCGTACTCCGTGAGGTGCCCAGTCCCTCTATTCGTCATGAACACCGAGTACTGTCGATGGTCGTCGTGCTCAGCGTTCTCTTTGCGGCGGTAGATCAGCGTCGTCTCGTGCCACTCACTCTTCCCAAGATGGAGTTTACGATCGGTCTCATACCGGTCTTGATCGCGCTGGAGCAACCGCTTCGCCTGCGTTTTCTCGCTGGTCTGCATCCGCTTGGGGACGACGTAGGAGAGCCCACGCTGGCTGATCATCTCCAGAACGTGCTGACTATCGAATTCCCGATCCATCAGGACGTTATCGACGTGGACGAGCTCTTCAGCCGAATCGAGCAAGTCCTCGACGATCTCCTTGCGTGACTCGCCTTTTCGTACCGGGCGGGCATCGAGGACGAGTGGGACAGCGTTCCCGACCAGCTGGACTGTCGCCCACTGATAGGCGTACTCGTCAGTGTTCTCTTTCGTTCCGATGATCTCGTCCTCATGGCCTGTGCGGTCGCCGGTAAAGGGGTCGGCCTCGGTAATGTCGATAGCGACGATCCCTGCGCGGAAGAACTCCTCTGTCTCTGCGAGCTGGTTGATGAGCTGTCGGACCGCCTGTCGGTACATCTCGCGAATCTGCTCGATAGAGAGATTACGAATCTGGTCGCGATGACCGTGCCCGAGTGGTGTTCGATCACGCGTCGACTCGTGGATGAAGCTGCGAGCCCCCTCGTTGGCGGCCAAGTTCTCACGGAGTCCTAAGTAGGTCTGTAAGCCCCAGTAGGCGTTCTCGGGAATCTCACAGCCCTCGCCACGGTTGAGCGAGAACGCGGGGAACACGACGTGACTGACGTGCTTGGTAATCGTCCCTGTCTTGTCGAGGATGGCCTGGTCGTCCGGGTCCGGTTCAGCGGCGTCGTGGCCTCGAGTCGGGAGGTTTCGGTCTGGTTCGCGTGGCACAGCGATATCCGCGTTTTCCGCTTTGATGAGGATCGTGCGAGCCGCTGTCCGGACCGTTTCCCGGAGATCTCGCGTGAAGCGTTTGTTCCAGGTCCGCCAGAGCGTCGATTGATCGGGAACCGTTCCCAACTCTAGACGTTCGCAGAGTGTGGTCCGGCTCTCAAGGTACTCCAGGAGTTCTGTTTCGTGCTCCCACCCGTGGAGTTCTTTCAGCACGAACATGCGAAAGAGGGTATCCATCTCGTAGCGTGTCGAGTTTTCGTAGCAATCGTGGGCCTCGAAGCGAAAGTAGGCCAGCGGAAGTTCGCAGACGAATTCTTCAATCGAGTCGTGGTCTGGGTGCGTAAACCAGACATTCGAGACGACTCGAACGTCCGATTCTAATCCGCCAAGCGAGGTACGATCATATAGCGGCGTCGAGTTATATATGGGCCACTCAATGTGCTGCCGGCGTGCGATCCGGCCAAAAACACTACGCTGGGATTCACTTGTCCCAGTCACTACGAGATCGTGGCTGCGATATGGGAAGAGCCAATCTAACCGCCCAACAGAAGGACTGTAGTTTGCAGTATCGAGAACAGCTCATGCGGGCGAAGTTGCCGAATCATCAGCGTCTTTCCATTCGTCGAGTCCAGCGGGATCAAGATGGACGTGGACGTCTGAAACTGATTCGACCTCACGGACACATTGGCGAAGATCTGATTCGAGATCGTGTGCCTCGACCACAGTTAGATCTTTGGCTACTTCAGCATGGAACTCGACCTCAACCATGTGCCCGGAGTAGTACGCAACGAAATCGTGAATCCCGTGAACGGCGGAGTGTTCTCGAATCTGCTGTTTGATTTTTTCCTGTTCTGATTCGGGTGGTGCACGATCAGCAAGGTACTGAATATTCTCACGAGAGATGTCTACACCTTGGTGGATGACGAGCAGACTCACAATGCCGCCCGCAATCGGGTCAAAAATTGGGTAACCGACAGCCATACCCAGGACGCCCACAAGGGCTGCGCCTGTGGTATAGAGATCATTGAGGCTGTCAGCGGCAAGCGCTCGAAGACTTGGCAACTGGAGTTCTTGATTCTTGTATTGCGTATACCAGTAACAGAGATACATATCACCGAGTGCGAACAGGAGTCCGAGTACGAGCCAAATACTGTACTCGGCAGAGACTCCAGTAAAAATCGAGTGACCTGCATCGTACAACAGTTTGAGTCCGAGAAGAACGAGGACGCCGCCAACGAAGAGCGCAGAGAGCGGTTCGAATCGATTGTGTCCATGTGGATGTGAGTCATCAGCATCGTCGAAGGCGGATCGGCCCCAGATCAAGACAACACCGCTTGCGAGAAGGTCAGCGACGGAGTGCGCTGCGTCAGCGGTGAGTGCGAGGCTTCCAGTGAGCAATCCGAGTGCGCCCTCGACACCGATTTTGAGGGCATTTAATAGAACATTGGCCCAAGAGACTTTGAGAAAGGCCACGCGTGAGTCTGCCATAGAATGATAATACTGCTACTTCCGCATAAGAGACCTCATTAGTCGCGTATAATCGAGTTTTTGATTCAATCTAAACTTTGCTCGGGGCACTGAGAATCATCAAGTAATCAAGAGGCCCCTCAGACGACTGTGCCTACATATGCATTGAGACAGGCGGTCTCAACTACTGTGAGGGTGGCCACCGCGCTCAATCCTTTTTCGTAGATTCTTCCTCCTCACTTCTTTCGTCCGTCAGAACCTGCAGTTCGTAACACTCGGATTCTTCAGTACGGAACGGGTTAACATCGATTCTTGGATCGATTGCCTCAGTGCGGCCCGTTGGGTCGCTCAGGACGACCAGTTCATAGGAGGTCCCGTCTTCGAACCGCTCGTACGCTCACCTATAACGGAGACGGGTTTGACGCCATCCACCTTCGCAACTGGGGCGCACTTGTGGGCGTCGACGTTGAACCGCTGCTCGTTGGTCACGAGGATTTGAAACATCCGGCGACTGAACGCCACGGTAATCGACTTCCGGAATGGAAGGACTTCCCAAAGTTCGAGACGCTCTGTGACTGGGAGGGCGTTGAGACGACACCCACCTACTACTCCGATTACAATCTGGAGACGTCGCTGCAGGGATACGACGCGATTGACTCCGTACATGTACAGGGCAAGCACATTGGGCAAGTTCTGGGAGAGCTGTATGTCGATGGACTCGATAGCGGCGATACTGGCCCCTGTTCGATTGATGACCTCGAACGGTTGATCTCACATTATGCCACAGGGGACATTGAGCCCCTTTTCGAACTCGACCGTCTATTCAACTGTCCTGAAGAGCCTGTATAGCAGATTCACTTCTACTATCCAGTGCTTCGGCGTCTGAATAGTGGTTCGACAGCGGTTCTGATGTACTTAAGATTAATATTAGGATTAAATAGCTGTGAAAATCCATCTAACGCGCCATTAAAAAATCTGATTCAGATTGTGCCTATAACTAAGAAAGATACATCGCGTTTCGGCTTTCTCCCTAGAATTAAGTTGTGTGATGCGTACTTCTGTTTGAGGATGAAGACCCAGGACGACATTGCCCACAAGCAGCCGATAACAATCGAGGTTCAGGTCCTCAAGGAGATCGACAAGCCCAGCCCGAAGATGGCGACTCGTCTTCTCGTCGCGGACCGTGCCGGGAACCAGTTCGCGCTAGCGATCTGGAAGAACAACGCGCTCTCGGATTACGACTGGACGGTCGGCCAATGGTACCGACTCGAGAACGCACGCGGAAATGTCTTTAACGGGAAACAGAGTCTGAATGGCTCGTCGAATATGCGTGCGATACCCCTGGAGGCATCAGAGGAAGAAGAGACGAGTGCCGACGACGTAGGTCGGGTTGACACCATCCTCGGAAACATGTCGCCTGACCAGGCCTACCTCTCGCTCTTCCCGATCAGTCGGTCCTTCGATACCCTCTCGGTCTACGAGTACTCGATTGAAGCGGCTGAGGCCTTCGAGGATCCTCCCGATACAGTCACCTACCGATGTGCTGGTCGGCTCCGTCGGATTACTGGCGCGGGTGTCGCGTATGCGGGTCCGATGCGGATCGTGTCGACCCGGAAACTCCCGGATAAACTCGCAGACCCGTTCTCGCTGAGCGAACCGACGGAGAGAGAACTGAAAGCGGCTGATGCCCGGGATCGTCACCGAATCGAGCGGCTCCTCAAATCACTCGTCAAAGCTGCAATCGACGACTCGACGTACGACCCGTACCAGATCAACCGGATTCGTGCGCGAACACCGTCGATCACTGCCGGAGATGGGCTCTTCGAGGCGTGTTACGAATTCGCTGCACGGGTTGATGTCATGCCCTCGGGTGATGCATTCGTGGGCATTGAAGTGCGTTACCACGCACGGAGTCAGGTCACTGCTGACGTCTACGAGGACAAGACTGGCGAATTGGTCGGCACTATCGTCGAGCACGACCCCGAGCGGTACAACATCAGTGGGACCGGGCGAGTTGTGGGATTCACTGACCACCACTTTACCGATTCCCTCGACGAACTCGGTGGCCTCTCACTTGCAGACTGGTACGCCCAGAAGGGTCGCGTTCCTGAAGGCGTCCTCGAGGCGCTCCGCGAGAAAAATCCACAGCTCGTCGATATCCAGTATCAGGAAGACGAACCTGCTCGAATCCACGTGCCAGAGCTACTCCGAGTCGCGCCGCGCAAGGAGGTGGTCAAGGAGCTTGACCCAGCCTTCCATCGACGGTGGGACCGCGAGGCAAAGATGCTCCCAGACAAGCGGTTCCGGCACGCTATCGAGTTCGTCGATCATCTCGGCAGTCTCCCCGACATCGATTCGACGGTTGCTCCAGAGCCCCTCGGTCCGAGTCTGTCCTACATGTCGACGGCTGTCGATCGCGAGAGAAATCTCCGATTCAAAGACGGACGAACGGCTACCACTCCGTCGAGCGGGATTCGCTCCGGGGTTTACCAGCAACCCACGAGCTTCGATATCGCGTACGTCTATCCTACGGAGAGCGAACAGGAGAGTAAGCGGTTCATTTCGAACTTCGAGAACAAGCTTTCACAATGCCACTGCGAGCCAACGGCAACGCGTCATGTTCCCTACGAACTCGGCGGTGAACTCAGCTACCTTGCTGTGATCAACGAACTAGAGTCGGTGGACGCTGTCCTTGCTGTCGTCCCGCCACGGAACGACGACCGAATTGTTGCTGGGGATATCACCGACCCGTACCCTGAATTCAAGAAAGGGCTCGGAAAGCAAAAGGTCCCATCACAGATGGTCGTGACCGAAAACCTCGGCACGAGATGGGTGATGAACAATACTGCGATGGGGCTCATTGCCGGTGCCGGTGGTGTCCCATGGCGCGTCGACGAGATGCCCGGTGAAGCGGACTGTTTCATTGGCCTCGACGTCACTCGCGATCCGGAGACGGGGCAACATCTCGGGGCCAGTGCAAACGTGGTCTACGCTGACGGGACGGTCTTCGCCTCGAAGACCCAGACACTGCAATCGGGAGAGACGTTCGACGAACAATCCATCATCGACGTCATCAAAGACGTTTTCCAGGAGTTCGTTCGACGCGAAGGGCGGTCCCCCGAGCACATCGTCATCCACCGCGACGGTCGGCTATTCGAGGACGCAGACGAGATTCAGGCGCCGTTCGCAGACTCAGGCGTCTCAATCGACATCCTCGACGTCCGGAAGAGTGGTGCTCCACGTATCGCCCGGTACGAGGATAACTCGTTCAAAATCGATGAGAAGGGCAGGCTGTTCATCTCCCAAGATGATACCCACGGGTTCATCGCGACCACCGGGAAACCCGAATTCGATGACTCGGATAACCTCGGGACCCCGAAAACGCTACGCGTTGTTCGACGTGCGGGAGACACGCCGATGCTGACGCTCCTGAAGCAGGTGTACTGGCTGAGTGAAGCCCACGTTGGAAGTGTCTCGCGGAGTGTTCGGCTCCCGATTACTACCTACTACGCAGACCGCTGCGCTGAGCACGCTCGAGAGGGCTATCTACTCCACGGTGAACTGATCGAGGGGGTTCCGTACCTGTAGTCACCCTCGGCCGATGGTGAGCGGCAATCTCACCACTGAGTCCGTTCAAACCCCACAAACCCATGAACTTCAGCACCCCAATCACAGTCCCACGCAGTGACGGCGACGACACGGTCGAAATCGAGATGGAGTTCGCGATGGTCCGGTCGTGGCGGTCGTTCGTGAAGTACTTCGGTGCGGCACGGGCGATTCGTACTGTCACCTACTCTCAGTCGCCACAGATCATTCACGAAGTATTCAATCACGAAAAACTCGACATCGACTTTCTCGAAGTGGTCATCGGCGATTACCGACAGAGCGAGTATCGAAAAGATTTGCAGGGGGACGTCGACCTAGCAGCACAGCTAAACCATCTGCTCCAGGATGAGCAGCTTCAGCTATTCACCCTCGATAAGCAGGTGACGCTTCACTCGAAGCTGTACCTGAACGAGAATCGCGATGGTACGCGTACACTCATCCTTGGGTCACCCAACCTCTCGAAACAAGCGTGGGAGGGAAACCAGACGAACATGCTGGTTGCCTTTACGACGGATGGGACTTCGGTTATCGACACCTGGTTCGAGAAGTTCTACGAGGCGCATCGAAAGCAATGCGAGGTGTTCATGAAGGATCTCACAGAGCGACTCGATGCTGCCGAGACACCGGAGGAGCGAACGGAGGAACTGCATCTCTGGGTTGATGGAACGATGCCGTCGAACAACCCTACTGGCGACCTACACCGCCGTATCGTCGATCTTCTCGACGAAAACGACGAGCGAATTCGACGGGTCAACGTGGCTTCCGACCCGGACGAGGCAGACGAAGTCGTTGCGCTGGCTACGGACGGCTCTGGAGATGTCGACCCTACCGATGTGGGACCGAGCCAGCAGATCCGACTCTCACCACAAGGTCTCGAAGGCCCGGTCAAAAGTGCCAAATCAACGCTCACACGCCACAACGTCGTCGTGAAACCGACCGAACTACGGGGATCGCCAGCTGGCTTCGCCCGCTATATGCGGTCGTTCAACGACGACTTCCCGATAATGTGGGTCAATGAGGAAGAGCAGTCAGTCAGGATGCAGGTGGACAATACTACGCTGGAACTCACTGCTTCGCCTGACCACGCCACGGAGGTCGACGACGCACTAGCACATGTCGAGTCGTACATCGAGACGATTCAGCGCTTTGGGGACACGAAGCACTCCGAGGCAACGATGGCGCATTTCTATGAGGCACTGATCTACTTTTTCTGGGCCCCGTTCGCAGACTACTTTGCGAGTCACTACGCTGGTACCCCCGGCGCTGAGCTTGACAAAGACCTCCCCTTCCTGTACATTCACGGTGGAAACGACTCCGGAAAGGGGATGTTCATCCGGTTTGCGACTCGGCTCATCTCGAATGGGTACGTGGCAGAACCTGTGGAGGGAACGCAGTTCACGAAGGACGCGATCAACCGGTGTCGAGGGTCGAATACCGTCTTCCCGTTCGTCGTCGACGACGTCGATAAGGGCAATGTCGAGCGGGACATCGTCAAGACCTACTGGGAAGGTGGCTGGAATGGCTCAGTTTCGTTTCCCACATTCATTTTCACCAGCAACCACACGAAGCCCAAGTCGGAGTTCCGCACCAGGATGAAGGTCCTCGACTTCGACGTCATGTTCGACGTTACTGGTGATCAGCGCGAGAAAGCCGCCCGGATTGCAAACGAACAGAACCGGCTCTTCTCCTGGTTCTCGCACTTCATGTTCGAGCAGGAGCTTTCGCTTCCAGATCGGTCGGACAAGTTAGCCGTCGCTCGCGCTGTCTTCAAACAGCTGTACGAATTCGCTGGGCGTGACGAACCGGACTACTTCCCGTCTGAAGGTCCTGCTGAGGACATCTATGACCATGGCCGGCGCGTGTGGCGGCACGCACACGAGAGCGGCCTATTCACTCTTGAAACGCGGAACGGAGTCATCCGAGCCGACTTCTCCGCAGAACTCGAGTCACAAGACGTTTGGAAGTACCAGAAGCTCGTTCCCGCGACGATTCGGGCAGAAAAGCAACGAGCACGGATCGAGTTTAGTCAACCTGAGCGGTTCTTTGAGTGGACCGGTATCGAACCCAGACGCGGGTTCTTGCAGCGTCTGGGATTCAGATAGTCTGCATACGTTCTTACACTATCCAATCGTTGCGTTGCTATGCGAGCATGAGATAGAACCAGTATGGAATACGTACGATAGGAGTCTCTTCAAGAACTTGGACTGGTTCTGGTAAGGTCGCTGTGTCTCCCGCGACAACGATACCAAGCGGAGCTTCGTAGGTCTCGATGAACTCCGCGACTGCGTTCGTTGTTGGTTCCATTGAACCTGCTTTGTAGCCGAGTCCGATCGGAACGGGGACACCAGCACATTCGAACACGAAATCAACCTCACCCTCTGTTCCGGGCCAGTACTCGACTGTCGGTTCAGCTGGTGGATCGTAGTCATCGAAATCATATCCTGCATAACGGTTCATATTGAAACTGAACCGCATTGAGTGGTCGAATGCCATGGCTCGCGCCAGTTTGGATTCGAGCTGATAGTCGTTGAGAACCTCACTGGGGTTGTGGCCTAGATAGGAATTGACGAGCGCAGTATCACGCAGGTAGAGTCGAATGGATCGGGGGCGGCTGTTATCATATTCTGGCGACGGAGTGAGGAGAAACAACTTATCGAGTGCCTCGAAGTAGCTCTCTCGTAGGGTTCGCCGATCGACGTCGAATAGGTCAGAAAGACGGTTGTACCTAAACGGCGATTCTAAATCTGCAGCAACAAGCGCACACAACCGTTCTAAGTCCGCAATGTTCTTTACTGCATCCAGGCCTGGAATCTCTTGGTAGAGTGAGAGTCGTACGTCTTCGCGACGCCGTTTGTAGGTATCATCTGAGAGGTTCGATGCAGAATCTATTCCTTCTGCTTCGTAGCTGAGAACACCACCGAGTGCAAGATAGTGCGCCACCTGTGAACGGATGCGGCTTGAGTCGGCCTCGACAGAGTCGTAGAGTTCGCGTAACGTTTCGAAAAACTGCGTTGGATCTCCCGTTCGGCAGGCGTTTGGCAATCCCGTCTCGCCCTTTCGGATAGGTCTTGGACTCAGCCGCCTCTCGTCCTCACCGAGTTCTGGGAAGACACTCTGTATGTGGTCACTGAACTTCTCTGGGAATATCGGCCAGACCGAATATCGATCGGAATCAAATCCAACCCGTTTGAGTTCTCGTTCGATCTGGAGTTCTGCACTCGCGGTGAGAATCACATGCCGATCTTCAGCTTCGTTGATTAGTGATTTGACTTCCTTACCCCAGCCTTCTAAGGATTTGTTTGGGTGCTCAATTCGATGGATATCGTCTAAAATGATGTACTGTGGTGCATCGTTCTCGAACACCTGACTCAAAATACGTCCCTCGTAATAGTTGACCGCACGTCGCAACTGATCATTAGACTGGAGCTGGTAGAGCGGTTTTTCGTCAAAAGGAATGTAGAGTACGTTTTGAGGTGGTATCCCGTCCTCTTTGACTCGCTGACGGATAAATTGACTAATGAGAACGGTTTTCCCGACTCCTCGTTGCCCAACTAACGCATAAACGTCGACTCCGTCGGGCGCAGGCTCTGATTTATGCGGTGATGCGAACCCATAAAAATCACTTTTTTTCTGTGCTGGAATGTTCAATTCGTCAAATGCGCTCACTCCGTTTTTCCACCATGGATTGTGACGATGGAGGTTGGATAGAAGCGAGTTGTCGATCGTGTCTTCGGTCATTGTTCTCTATCTTCGACTGTGTGATGATACTATTTTTGCTAATTCGCTCCTGTGGCGAGCTTTCCAGCGCTAATTAGACAATCTAACGTAACTAATTAGGCCAGCACTATCAGACTTTCTAATATACGGTTTTAAAACTCCACTCTGTCGATTTAATGTTAAAGTTAATCTCATTTTCCCTCCTGTTACTGGTCTATCTGGGCAGTAGCTGGATTTTCATCACAGCTCCCCTCAGCGGAGACTCTTGAGAACTGTAGTAGCTCGTGGTGCTGTTCATGTCTCCACGACCGATGTTCTATCTCGGATTCGAGAGACTCAATTTGCTTTGCGATGCACTCGGTGGCCTGCGATATTGGGCCACTGGATTGGCCAGGCCGTGGGTTATCTGGAAGCCGTCCATCTACATCTCCTTCGTAATAGCTGCCTGAGTGGGACTTTACTTCATACACCCCTCCCTTTCGCAGCAGCGACACGTCCATCTCTTCCGTCAGAGCGCGCTCCGTTCTCGGATCGATATTGTTGTCTTGGTCATCATCTCCTACTTCGGTGACTGAATCTCTGCATCGCCTGCATCCGATGCAGAGGGAACGGCAACGACCCCACCATCGGAGGCGAAACCATCTGAATTACTGATCACTTGCTTCGACTGGCGGTTCTCGTGTGGTTACTTCGCTCGGTCATGAATGCGGTCGCTCTATTCGACGCGATGTTCCTGATCACGCCGTCGCCCTTCGACGGCAGAAAAACCTTCTCTGAACCGCGTTACAACTCCGGTTTCTCTATATCGCCTTCCTGATACAGAACCCACGACTCGAAGTAATCTATCTCGGTCCCCTCCTCTCGTCGTCTCTGAATGTCAGCAAGCGTTACCCCATCTGGTTGAATCTCGATGGATACTGAAACATCCAAATCGCCACCCTCGGGGACGGAAATTCCGGATGAAATCATGGACTCAATCAAACCAGTGGCTAACAGTGGTGTTAAGCTCTTTACGAGCATCGGAAAGAGATCTAATAGCGTCTTTTGGCGGCCGCATCTACATTGCCACCGTCGATGTGTTTGACAAGTGAGGCAACTGGCTTTCCAAACACATCTCGGTCTTCGATCGTATCTAATTGAGATAGCAGCCGGAAATCGAGAAGTGAGGAACGGGCTCGGTTGATAATCTCCTGGCGCTCTGGGTCATCTTGATGGGGTTGTCGATCGCCGCTAAAAACATCGAGCAGATATTGATACTCTTCTACTGACAGAAACCCGTCGCTCAGCGAGTCGTAGTGAGATTCTCGGAGTTCGTCGGGGCAGTTCGGCAACGGAGTTGCGCAACTCCCGCAGAAATTGTGTTTCTCGCCAACCTCTGAACCGCAATTCGGACAGTATGGCATGATATGACAAGCGGCGCCTGAAGTATTAATTCGAGGTCAGATCTCTGTACCGCCGTCTCGCTACGTAAGTCAGGCAATGGGCTGATTCACACGGTCTTCCATCGAACGAATTGATTGCCGTTCAGATCTGGGTTTAGTGCTGGATTAGTCCATGAGTATCTCGATGACTTCCGCGCGCTTGAACCGCTTAGTGGTATCATCGATAGTCACGTGCAGCAGCGCGTGAGCGTACTCATGAACTCGCGTCCGTGCGAGGTCAGTCTGATTCGGACAGTCACAAACTAGTAGTCACAGAGGTCCACTTGAACACTCAATCTTTGCTATCTGAAATCAGAAAGCTACCGTTTCTGGAGAAATGAGGTTAATATACAAATAACTCACCACAGGGATTGATCCAAGTTTGAGCTTGTCGGTGAGAAGACACGCAACACAGATATTCTCCGAAATTGTGAGGGCAGGTACGTCGCTGAACGCTGTCAGGTACTCTTGAAAATCATTAATCGTCATCCAGTAGTTCAATAATTAGTTCTTCAAGGCACAAAATCGCTAGATGGTTTACTGCGTCTGTTGGATCAGGTCCCGTAAGTTCGTCAAAGGGGACAGGTGATTCGAATTGCGTTGCAATACTCCACGGACAGAGGTTGAAATCTGCCCGGATAGCAGTTGCAGCTTCATAGGTATCGTACTCCTCAGCGACTGACTGATAGTTTGCAAGGTGCTTGCTCACAAAATCCCGAACCTCCGCTGCAGACTCAAAATGAACCATTTCGGATTGATGTCCACTCATATTTCAACTCGATGGTTGTTCAAGACTTGAACCTTCGGTCCCGCTACTGGAATCAACCGGTTCAATGAATCTCGAGAGGGGCAGATGCTGATAAACAGTACATTTGACCACTTCTCTAATTCAGTCTTCTGTCCAGCCCTTGAGTTGGTGTTACGATTCATTGTAGTACAACGCAGGTCCACATACGCGCCTGCACCCCTATAGGCGCAGAAAAACTCTCTGTCAGCGTGGAACAAGCGTGGCAGGACGACGAAACTGCAGGGAGGCATGGCAATCGTAGTCGATGTCCGTCAAACAGAATTGATTGTCAGTAAGACTGGACTCTCGAAATGTTACTTGAGTCGAGAACTGACAACTACAATCTCAATGTTGCGAGTGGTGACATTCTCATACGCCATCTCGTTATTTTCAAAATCAAATTCAACATCCCCCTTCTGATACCCCTTCCGTTCAATCTCCCTGAGCTTGTCTTTATCCCCCACTTCCCAACAAATGAGCTTATCAACGTTCTCTAAGGGCTTGTCTTCTGTAAAGTGGTCAGTCAGTTGGAGATGAACTGAGCTCGCGTACAGGCGACCTTCTTGTTCTACAATCGCATTGATTTCTGAACCGAGATCGAAGTCCTCAATGGTGATTTTGGTATGGCCTTCGAGGCGGTTGGACCTCTCTAGTCCGAGAATGACTTCTGATTGGTTCGTCGCACAGAAACCACCTCGCTTAGAAATTTCTTGTTTTCGAGTTTCAACAGAATTCTGTTGGGATGATGCTCTACGGTTTAATTCTGCGATTCGCCGCTGCTCCAGATAGTCTTTGAACCAGGGGTCAGCGGACACCTTTGAAAGGAAGTAGTTCAATTCTTCTTCGATTGCTTGATAGATGGCACTCGACTTGTTTCTTATTTTCTCCCTATTTGCAGATAACTCAATATCTTGAGAATTTGCAACGAATAAGAAATGAATGAACTCATTGTCGTGGGAGATTGCCTCATTCAAACGTTCAACCTTGATGTGATCTTTCGCTAGCCAGATTCCGAATTGCGCTGAGTGCCGGCCATATGTTGGAAGTTTGTCTCTGGCTTCTTTTCCACCAACCATTCCAACAATTTCAAGCTCAGTCGTGTCTCCATTCTCAGCTTCAACTGCTAGCGTTTTTGGACCATAATGTTGACACATTTCGGATTCTGGGAATGGTCCATCGCCTGGTTCAGGGTTTGGTTCTGGGAACTCCAGCCTATTGTTCGTGACTAGCTTATCTCGGCTATCATCGATTTCGTCACCCAAGTTTACAGTAATTTCCAGTTCATCATGCTCCTCAGGATGGAAGTAATGCTTTGTAGACCCTGCAAGCGTCTTCCACTTTAGATAATGCTCAATTTTATTATATGTGAGCGACTCTGGAGCGAACCCCTGCCCGGATTTAAATCCACTAACTTTGATTAGTGTTCCATCATTACCCTGCCGAGTCGTGGATTCAGTTACTTCATATTCCGGAAGAACGCGATTATTAAGCTTCTCCCACGGCTTGTCCATTACAGCACGGAGATTCGTCCCGTCCCTGGCCGTGTTCACGACTATTCGATCGCTTTTGTAGAGGATCTTTGTTCCGTGACCTTTGTATCCAATTGAGTCGTTCTCAGGATTCGTCTTGGTTGAATTACCCAAGTCAAAAAACGACTCAAGGTCTGACTGAGACATCCCCTTTCCGTTGTCTTCGATGATGATTTCAGATCCGTCTGGACGACTCTTGATACTAATTTCGACACTGGTTGCTCCAGCATCATAACTGTTTGAAAGAGCTTCACGAATGACCTCAAGCGGGTCCTCGAAGTCGCTTGCAATCTCCAGAAACTCGTTTACTTCGTTAACTTTTGGTCGTTTCTTTGTTTGTGTGTCTGCGGGAGCCTTTTGCATGTTAGAAATACCCACCTAGTGATTCGTTTACGACGCGGTGAGCGAAACGCCGCAATCCCTTATTTTGACCGATCGATTCCTCAATATATTCTACGAAACGTTCACTACCTGGTTCGTGGATACACTCTCTAATGTGTGCAACCTCTCTTTTTTGCAGGATGAGGTTGTGCATCGCGACAGGTCCAAGCTCATCTTTTCGATACTCTGTATCTCCCTTCATTTGGCGAACGAGATCCTCGTTGGAACACACAGGACAATCACAATTGTTGAAGTCAACGTCGTCGAGTGGTTTTGTCTCAATTAACGACGTGTTGTATTTCCCGTTTATCGCCGAGTGCAGATATGACGAAGAGTCAAATGAATCTGCACCAACTGCAGCCAAGAGCGGAATCGCACTTGAAGAGATTCCTAAGACGTGAAGTGGTAGGTCATCGAATTGCCAGTCCTGAAGAACGGACCGACAATCTTGAACAGCATCAATGAGTGCTCCTTTGTTGTCTTTCATCGGCACGAGACTCCCCAATGCAACACCGTCGAATTCGTTGTGCGCTCGCTTAGATCCAACAACATCATCGATTTCCTGAAGGAATGTGTCGAGCATTGAGTAGTTATGGCCGTGGAGTGTGAGATATCGGGCACTTGAGGTTCCTTCAGAGAGATCTAAAAATTCGACGACGTTCTCAGCTGTCCGTCGAGCTTTCTGAACCCGCGTCTCATAGTCATCATCACGGGTGATTGGGCGGTCTAAATTCACGATAATATCTCCACCCATCTGTTGCTGTATCTCGTACACCTGTTCTTGATCGATTTCAACTTCGAAGTTACTCCCGTCGAGGCCATATCCTCCAAGGAATTTGAATCCGCCTGAGTCGAGAAACAACGTCCCATTGAAATCTTCAAAAACCTCACGTTCCTTAACTGGCTCAGCAATGTAATCCTCATACCGCTCACGTGAAATATTGTAATCCGTGAGTGAGCCAACAGAGGTCATGATACCATCGAAGAACTCGCTGTAATCACCACCTCCGATTACATCATGCCCGGTCATGAATTCCTTCATTGTTCGGTGGATTCCACCGCCGTAGAGGCTCCTGTCCATTCCCCCCGCGTAAAGGTTCACTACTGGGAGAAGGTTAGGAGTCTGAAGAGACGTATCCTCTATTCGGAGCGTGCCAGCACGAGCATCTCCAGCGGTAGATTCGATATCAAATGTAGCAATATCTGTTCTCGGTGAGGAGAATGGCATTCACCCAGACACCTCTAGTACCGTATCGTCACCGCGGACAAATCGCTTGAGGACGTGACCCTTATAGCCGATTCCTTCACCACCGATATACTCGGGAATAATATCGAGTCCATCATCGAAGCCGCGAATCGCCATTCTGTACTCTTTTCCCATGTTAACAACAACGCGTTCATATTCTCTTTCGAGAATGAGTTGTTGGAGTTCATCAACAACTATTGGGCGGAGTTCTTCTGCTCGTTGCTTGTCCATTCGATAGTCATAATATTCGATTTGTTCATCAGGTTCGAGGAGTCCGTATTTTGCGGAGAGTATCTTTAGGTCCATATCTGGACGGCACTCTCCATCTCGTATCGCTTTTTTTATGATTTTGTAGAAATATCCAGAGTATAATTCCAGGGCAGGACGGCTTTCTGAGGCCTCTCGCTTAGAATTTGAGCAAGACTGCAGCAATAGCAGAGACATGAACTATGTTGTCTCCGCCGAGGCCTTATTCTTTTCTCCCTCTCAGTCAAGGATAGTGTGCATCAATAGTTTTGAGAATAAAGGTATGTGATGTGAAATGATAAGTACGTGCGTTTCATCTGCTTAGAATATGGTTGAGAACGGGGCTCGGCAGATAATCATAGATGTTATTTCTAAGACGGGAGAGCCACTTGATGGTGCCTTCGTCTCCGTAGTCTGCGGTGACTTTGCGGACCACAAGAAGACTAAAGGCGAGAGTGTGACATTTGAAGGGGAATTTGATTCGTCAGTTCTAATTACTGTTTCACACCCATCATGTATTCCCCAGGAAAAAAGTATAGACATTGCTTCACAACGCCTTCGACAAGCTATAAGAATGACAACCCAGAACAACCATCCTTATTCAGAAAGTGTAGCGACGAATGTCACACAGTAGTCACAAACCAGATACAGTCGCGGAACATCTTGCTTCCGCCCAGAGACAAATTGCTTCAATAGACGATGAGCTGGATTCGCCGAGTGAGGTCTACTGCTCTATTCTATTAGCACATAACTCACTCTGTGGAGCGCTTCGTCAACTTTCGACAGAGAGCAATCACGAATTGACGGATCGAAAAGCATCTCAAATTCGGTCAGATATCAGCGCACTCGAAAAATACGCTGAATTGCTCAAAGCCGACATGAGAGTTCTGGAAAAGTTGTTTGCCCCCCCTGACGGATCAGTTTCCTCGTTGAGTGAAAGCGAGATTGTCCAGCTGCAAGACTTTCTCACCGATATAAAAGAGATACCCACCGTTGGCAACGCAAGCGATCTGAGTGGAGAGTCAATAACTCAAATTTCTAGCCATGTCTGGCACAATCTGCTCAATCACGAAGATACCAACCCAAGCCGAGATGAAGTACTAACCTATGTCGAAGATCTCGCAACGCGGATGGACCGTGTTCCGTCTCACGAGGATGTTCGAAATGAGGGTGTGCGAAATCTAGACATATTTTATGATTATTTTGATTCGTGGACTGATGTCATTGAAGCGTCGAACATTGCTCATCGGAGCGCCTTCATTAGAGATCTTAAGGCCGTTGGAGAGAAGCTAGGCAAGCGACCGACAATTGCTGAACACAATGTACACGGTGAGTATTCACCGAGTCGGATACAACGTGCATTTGGATCATGGACCGATGCAGTAGCGGCCTCCAAGATTGACCCTGCAACAGATAAGGAACTCTGTGAAGCAATCGAAGAGTTAGCCGACGAGCTGGGTCGAATTCCTACTGCTCGTCACATGGACGACCAGGGTCGATTTAATTCGCACATGTATGCGGAGCGGTTCGGCAGCTGGGTCGACGCAATAGAAGCAACAGAGCTTGACTATCGCACCGAGGTACTTGACGACTTACAAGCAGTTGCGGTGAAGCTGGGGCACCTCCCGACGACAACTGAGATGGAAACTCACGGTGTGTATTCACCAAACGATGTCTACAAACACTTTGACTCTTGGGACGAGGCCAAAGAAGCAACTCAATTTGAGGAGAGCGACAGCTCAACAAAGGAGAGTTCGACCACCGATGAAAGCCAGAATTCTTCTTCTGTGTCCCCTTCAGAGCTTGCAGAACGGTACGAGGTGTTTTTGCAGCTCAGTCGAACAGTCAATCGACTCGTCGAGCAAACTGCTTCAGAGACTTCTGAATCGGTCATGAGGGAGTGGCGTGACACTCTGTCCAAGTTCATCTTGGAAGGAAGAGCAGAGTGGGAAAATGGATACGGACCACAGCAAGCAGACCGATCAGCGATCAACATTAACGACTACAGAGCTAAGTATGGCGATGGCGAACAGGTGACCGAGTTCCAAGTTATCGGTGTTGAACCAGTTGACTCCGTAGTTAGTGATATCCTCAAATCGGTTCTCGAATGGGAGACCGTTGCAGTTCACCGCCCTGTCTCACCGGAATCTATGGAACCGCTTCCAGTATTTGTTGAATCAGAACGCGAACTCAGTTATGTGACGAAGTTACTTGCGGAATTCCCAGCAGAGCCACCAGTAGATCAATGGGAATGGCCTGACCGAGAAGATATAATTGACCCCAGAGGCTCACAAGAGCAGACGGAATCATCCGAGGTTACCCCCGCTCAAGCGACAACTGAGTTGTGCTCTGTGAGTGGGGTCGAACAGCGTGAGGCGGAGGCACTCTTTGCTGCGGGGTTCGGTTCGATTGAGGATCTTAAAACTGCCACAGTAGACAACCTGGTCGAAGTTGAGGGAATCTCCCAAGAATTAGTTTTCAGAATAAAAGCAGATGTCGGGGGAAAGTAACCGACGTTCCGCCGACAATGCAAAGCAAAGCGGATAACAACCCACACCGACTACCAACTCAAAGCGATGTCTGTCTTTCGCGTCGACGAGGAAGGCGATGATGGCTACGGCAGACTCGGGACTCTCGATTTGCCTTCCTACTCAGTTGACACACCGGCGCTGTTTCCAGTTATCAATCTAATCGGTGGGACGACAAAGAAGTCGGGTGGCGTGTGGAGACGAATGCGAGATCGCCTTATGTCCGCTGAACGACTCCAGGGGATTATGTTTCAAGCGATGAGCTTCATCGACTATGGCGTCTCTCCGAAGAACCTGAATGAGTTTTGGCGGACTGAAACGTTCCATGAGAAGTTCGAGGAACTGAGTGCACCGGTGTTCATTGACTCGGGGGGCTTCAAGTTAATGAATTCCGACACGTTTGGCGCCGCTCCGTCTGAAGGCGGTGCGAAAAACGAGTGGGGACTGTACACAAACCCAGAAAGTATCCTCGGGCTCCAACTAGACTTTGGTGCGGATATAATCGCAACGCTCGATTACCCTGTTCCCCCGAACCTGAATGCAGAAGAACGCGAAGAGCGGATGTTGAAGAGCATCGAGAGTTCAATTAGATGTCTTCAACTTCTCGATGAACCTAGTCAGTTGGACCCCGATACATTTCTGAATCCAGCTGTGGCAGAGCGGATTCAGTCTGGGGGGTTTAACCCAGAGGACGGGGGCCAAGAGCGACCAGGTGTATACGTTGCAATCCACGGCCACGATGATGAATGGGTAAGCTGGTACGTTCAAAAATTCATCGAGCGGGTTGAGGAAGAAAACCTCGAAGGTTCGTTCGAAGGATTTGCAATCGGATCACTTGTGCCCCTCCGGAGCAGTATCGACGTCTTAGTAAACATCGTCAACGGTGCGAAACAGGCGATTAAACAGAAAGGGCTCGACGACGAGGTTGGTATTCACGTGTTCGGTGTTGGAGGGAAACAAGTGGGTCTTCTTTCGCTGCTCGGTGCAGACTCGTTCGACTGTTCGAGTCACATGCAGACAGCGATGTACAAGAAGTACCTCATCCCCGAGACATGGGAGCACATCAAACTCGATGACCTCGAATCACGTCTCGATGATGGACAGTTCCCGTGCTCGCTCGAGCACTGCCCGTTGTGTAGTGGAGAGTACGATATTGATTACGAGCTGCTAAACGAAGAACTCAACCTCAGCCTCGATTACGATGAACGGCAGGCCCGAAAGGCGAATGACGAGTGGATTAAAAGCGATTACTATGCGTTACTCGCGGGGCACAATTTCGAAGTGTACAACGCTGAGTTACAGCGTGTTCGGGATGCAACCTCCGATGGTCGGCTCCTCGAATACGTCGTCGATCTCGCTCGTGACCACGCTGATATCGCAAAAGGTCTGAAACAAGCACAAGTACAAGACCCGACAAACCAACTTACGAAAGATCTCAGGGAACTCGGTGCAGAGGACTTGATACCGGGCCCATGGCTCAGAAGCGAACAAAAACAGCTTACCGAGTGGGGCGGCGGAGCCTCTGATTTAGAGCCCACACAGACAATCTCACTTAAGCACCGGCCGAGTGACTTCTATGTTCTTCAACAGAAATTCGAACCCCCAAGCGAGAAGGACGTTCTTCTCTTAATCCCCTGTAGTCAGGTAAAACCGTATTCGGAATCACGGACACACTCTGTCCTGTGGGATAAGTTGGGGTCGAAAACCCGCCGGATACATAAAGTAACTGTCTCCGGGATGTATGGACCAGTACCACAAGAAATGGAAGAAAAAGACCCTGTGCTGGAATACGAATACGTACTTGCGAACGAGGACACGAAACAACGAGAGCTCGTGACTAAACGGGTGACAGAGTACCTCGAACAGTACGGTGAGGAGTACGATCATATCGTAGGATACGTTGCGAGTTCGAACTATCGACAGGTAATCGAGGATGCATTCACAGCGTATGGACGAGGTGAGGTCTTCCCCAGAAATCCCCGTGCGCTGCAACTTACTGAACACTTCCGGAACGAGAATATCCAGCAGTTGATCGATTATCTAGAAGAACACCCCGCAGACTTGTCCACAAGCCACCGCACCTCGACATTAACTGAGTGACAATCTCACGATAGCGACAGCTCGACGTGCTCTTCAAGATCAGAACGACGAAGCTGTTCTAACTGAGCATCACTCAAACTGCTGAGCGCAAAACGTTCGTCATCAAGTAGTCCATCGACGATTTGTTCAAGCGGTGTATCCGTGTAGGGTCCAAAGAGGTCGCTCTTTGCTTCTTCATAGAAGCGACGCATATCCGCACCATACTCACGTGAACGTTGTTTTAACATCTCGATATCAGCGTCGTCATTGCGGTAGACTTGCTCTTTCCAGTTCCAGTTTTTCAGGAGTTTTGAGATTGAGTTGAGCTTGATCTCGTTTACTCGGTCAACACGTTCATTCAGACGTTGCATCCCGTCCATCTTCTTTGACATCGAAATGCGGGCTTTCTGAATTCGGTCATTTACCTTCCGCTCTTCATCAGCAACGACATCTTCGAGGTTATCGATGTTCTCTGAAAGCGTGTCCAAGTCACCATCATTGAGGGATGCCTGCGCATCTCGGACAGCTTTCTTTGCTTCAGGGTCAACTTCGATGTTGGTGTGGAGAAATTCCTCAGCGAGGACGCGTTGAAGCACAGTCTCCTCGATCACCTGTGCAACGTCATTGAGTCGAGTCTCGAGTTCCGAGTGTTGATAGCGCTTATACACCGATTCGAGCTGAGCTTGGAAAGATTCATTCGACATAGTATTGGCTCACCTCCCTGAATGCTGCGCCAATTGAATCGGTAGTCGTACCTCCCTTACCTGCAAACGGTACCTCCTCGAACTGCCTGACGAGTTTTAGATTCGAGAGTTTCTGGCTCGCAAGCGCGGCAGTTGCCTGATCAAATGTGTCACCAGAGGACAACTCTCGTGCGAGATGAGCGATGTCAATCGCATCCGCAACGTCTTCGTTTGAGTGCTGACACACTTTGGCAAGAGCTTCGCGGAAGTCCGGGTCCACACCATTGTACGCTGTCAGATTATTGTAAATCTCGTTTATCCGACCCATATCTGTTCCCTCGATCGTGGTTGTTACGTACTTAACAGTTTCAGCATCATATCCTCGATTGACAACGTCGTCTAACGCTTTCCGAACGTCATACATCGTATTAGCAAAATCCTTGACGTTGTGCCCAGTATCGAATCGAACTCTAGCCTCCACGTTCTGGATGTACTGTCGGCCCAGCATCGCCAGTACTTGGTAGGGTGAGCGTTGACTCAGCCGTTGGCGAACGTGAGGCACGTCGAGTGAACTCGCAGAGACACCGAAGAGTTCGCCAACTAGCGACTCAACGTATGCAGCGTTATTCATCGCGGTTGTGAAGTGTGGATAGTCATCCTTGTCCACGACTTCTTTGAGGCCACTTTTAAGATCTAGATCGAGAGACAGGTCTTCTGGGTCTTGGAATCTCTCATTGAGCCGTTCTGCGGTTACCGGCGTTGTAGGGTCGTCAAGTACGACGAGTGTCGCGTACGACGCGAGAATGAAGTCAGAGAAGTCATACTGTGCGTGTTGTTTGTACAGAGAGTTTTCATTGTCAAGTTGGGTTTCAAAGATACGGCGTCGCCATCGCTTGGCGTATCCAGTTAATTGCGTTCCGATTCGACTTCGTAATTTCTCATAGTTCGCGCTTCGCGGTTTCTCTACCCGTCTAACTCCAAACTCTGCCAACTGGCGGAGATCAGAGCGTTGGAACTCTTCGCGATCGATGATGATCTGGTCCGGCTCCGGTGAATCAGTTGAGTCCGGGTAGACGAACGGATCTTTTTGGCTACTGAGTTTGTACAGCAACGGTTGACCTTCGTAGAGTCTGAAACCATCGGTGAGATGTTCGAGGAGATCTTTGATCCCACGCCGAATGTACATATTCGTGTCCGGGTACTTCTGTGGGTTCTCTAGCCAGGAGTCTACCTCCTCTTTAGCGTTCTTGATTTTTCCTACGACCGGATCATCTGGTGGTGAGATTTCTTCACCACACGAACCACAAACAACTCTCCCGCTCTGCTCGGTCCTGAATTCAGAAGAAAGCGCATTGCAAGATGGGCAACGGGTCTTCTCCGGCCCAATAGTTCCTCCTGTCTTTTGAACACGGATGTGGTCATCTCCAATTGATATTTCGTCCGGGAGATTCTCAATCGGTAACCCAAACGCATCAACAAATTTTCTATCAATTACTACTGACTCACCGTCTTCAATACCGTACCATTTCGCCAAGTCTGCGTACTCTTCGGCTTCATCGTAGACCGAATCTGCGACCGAAATTGTGTTTCGAAGCGGTTTGAGGATATCCGCGCTCGACGGGGCGTGTACGAACCCTTCGTAGAAGTCACGAAGAACCTCGAACACAACCATAACCAGCTCACGGGGTGATTGTTGGTCCTCTTCGAGACTCGTGTATATTCGCCGGAGAAACGGTTTGTTGAACGGATAGAGGTCTCGGAACGACTCATCACAGAATCCACAGTCTGCACAAATTGAGCCACTTGGTGCAGGAAGGAGTTCGAACGAATCTCCCTCAGAATCGTACCGAACGCTTCCGTCGTGCTTTTTCATATAGCCGAGGTACGGGCGGACAAAATCAACCGCCGTCTGCTCGGTGAGGAAGGGGACACTATTGGAGTTCGGGGTATTCGTCTGATAGAATTTGAATCGATCTCCAGCAGTCTGCGTGTGCAAAATCTCAGTTGAGTCGTGCGTCCCCGCGATGATGAAATCCCAGTTGTCGCTGGTTTTATCTCGCTCCATGTAATTTCGGAGCTTCTCCGCTTCCATCGCAGCAATCGAGAAGTCTTCGAATACAAGGACGGGCCTCGTATCCTCGAACCGACTGCCGACGTGTTCTAACACATTATCTAGTGATGCGGTGTTATACCGGTCGCGGACCTCTCGCCACAGTTCTGCGTCGAACGCGCTTGCAGCCTCAGACGAGTGGACATCGTCTTCGAATATCTGGAGATCCTCGTTCTGCTCGTACTCCTTGTCACCAACAAACTGGACTTTTCTGTCGTACTCTCCCCGCTCAACGAGTTGGACGAGTTTGTCCGCTACGTAGTCTCGAATCTCATTTTCCTGATCTGCCGTCGTCGATACGTCGTAATCTAGGCGTTTGAGGTTCAATATCGCCCCGGACGTTGCATTGTTCGCGACTGTCTGCGGATTATCTTCGATGTCTGATTTCAGATTCTTGAAATCGCTAGCACCTGGTAGTTCCTCATCGAAGTGTTCCTCATAGAATTCTGGAATCCGCTCTGAGAGGATTGTCATCAAGTCATCGTTTTTATCGATGTGAAGGGTTGGGCGGTCATCTTCAGCCTCGAGTCTGTGTGAAAGGTATGCACAGAGTTCAGACTTCCCGGTTCCAACAACACCCTCAATCACGACGACGAAGTTCCCTTCGCGGTTTTCAGTAAATTGGCGATAGACCTTATCCTCGCTGACCGTTCGCTCGGTACGCGGGTCCGATCCGTTGTACACATCCATCGGACGATGGGTAAACGAAAAGAGGTCGTAATCCTCGGACCGAACGGCTGCAACTTTACTGAACAGCCTTCTGAGTGTCTTTTCATCGACTGCATCAAAGTGAGGACAGCGTCCGAATTCGCTCTCTGCTGGGGTAGTGTACGTACTCATGAAAGTATCTCAATCGAATTTGCTTCGCTGTCAATGCCACGGTGGGGGGGGACTTGTTGGAGATCAACTGCACCTGCGTCGCCCGATTCAAGAATCCTGATACGGCCGTCGACAACGAGGTTGAACAGGACACGCGAAAGTGGCGCAGGAATACCGTCTGGACCCATATCCACGAGAAGTAGATTCTCGTTAAGCCAGTTCTCGTAGGACTGTATCGTGATTCTCTCGCGACTAAGGTCATCCGAAGCCCATCTGATTGACTGATAAATCAGCTCCTCGTCAGGATACGTCGTATAGGTCCGTCCGCTAACCTTGTAGATAAGTCCCAAGAATTCAGCCAATCGTGTCCAGTTTACCATCTTGGGTTCGTTCATATCGATTGGTCCCTGTTTCGAACGAGGTTCATACCCACGCTCTCTCGCAAACTGATTCATCCGTGTGTAGACGCTCTCCGAATTTGCTTCGAACGTCTGTATGTTTTCATCGAGTAGGTACTGGTAGTTCAAAAGGACGACAGACTGTTTTCCCCAATCATCTGGAGTTGCGATTGAAGCAAGTTGATGGAGAGCAGCTAGCCGAAAGTCTACGTCGTCATCTCCAGACACCCATCGGAAGTCGACAGTATAGTAATTGGGTTCTTCGCGCCCAATGAGACCAATCTGTTGCAGCCCACTAAACCCCTGTTCAAGGAGATTCTCGGGAAGCGATGTGTCTTCTTGGACTGCGTCCTTCGTCGTGTTTCCTCGCTCAATGGAATAGTAGACTGTCTGTAGTGGTGTCGGAGTCTGTACCGCATTCAGTAGGTATCCTTCAGATTCACTCATCGTAGTGTAGTGGTCAGCCAGCGGTGATACTTTTCATCAATGTCGTTCGTTTCGGGACTCAATTCTTTCGCTGCCTCACGTGCATCTCTGAGTTTGGGGCTTCGTGCTGCGTACGAGAGATCAAACGTCTCGATATTCGCGGCCACAGCCCGATTCAATTCTCGAGCAATCTGGATACTCTTTTGTCGATCCCATTCGATTCGTCGTCGAAGCCACCCGCCAAGCGCTTCAATTTTTGTATCACTCTCTAGTGGGCTACTTCGTTGGTCGCCACCAGTAGTAAAGATGTCACAAAATGTCTCATACATCGGAAGATACGGAGATTCAGGGAGTACCGTGAGAAGCTCATGTGCCGTCGTAAGCCGCTCTCCCTCGACGAACTCGTAAAGCATAGCGTTGTCTTGGACGAAGAGATTCTTGGTGTCACGAAGTAGTGGGTTCCATCCCGCGTTGATGTACGTCTCTCTAATCGCGTCATAGACTCGCTCGTACGAACCCACTCGGTCGACAAACTGCTCTTGATACAGAGGCCTGGTGCCCCCTACCGGCTGAAAGTCACGCTTGTCTGCGATGACGACCAATGTTCCCTCTCCCAGCGTATATCGGTCAATGAGTTGTTTGATGGAGTATTTTGTCTGGTGTTCGTAGTAACTCGTCGTGACCACTCCCAAGTCTTCGTCATTTGAGAGGTCCATTCCCCCAATGACATGATACGCTCCTCCTGGGAATTCATACTGCTGACCGCCCTTCTCATACTCCCAGCTCTGTTTCAGCTGTCGCCATGACGTTGGATAGGTGAAATTCCCAACACCGAGATACTGGAGTGCAGGGAGCACACGAAGTTTCCAAAAGTGAACACTCCCCTCTGGGTCATGGATGAACGCAACGTCATTCGCCTCCAGCCGACGCTTGATGGCTGCCAGCGTCACACGTTCACCTTCCCAACAAGTGCCGCAAGCGTTCGGTGGTCGAGGAGGTTATTCTCGAGGTAGTGTGCAGGTGTCCGCGAGAGGAGCAGACACTCGTCACAGTATGCGACACAATCGCACTCTGCAATCTCGTTAATCCGCGTCTCGACTTCACCAAGGCTCTCATGAATACGCCAGGTGATCCCGTTGCCACCCTGGCGGCTATCAACGAGTGAAACCTCGACTTTCGTACCAGTCGTCGTCGACTTGACTCGGAAATCGCTTCGGTCACACTCTGCAACAATCGCAACCGCGCGCTGGAGCGCCTGTTCTAAACTTGTGAGTGCCTGTGGCCAAGATTTCGGCTCGTGAGTCGCCTGCTCATATCGCTTCTCAAGCGTCTCACGATCGAATCGGAGGATGAGCCCTTGTGTGTGGTACTGTTGGCCAACAGGTCGATACTGTTGGGCTTCTGCCTCATCAAGGCGATCTCGCCACGAGAGTCCACTTGTGGATGCTCCCTCACTTTCATCTTCTTCAACAAGCGCTTCCGACCGAATCACTTTCGTGTCGGGACTATTCGAATGCCCTCGCTCGAACGCATAGACGAAGTCGGTGAGTTCGTACTGTCCGTACTCAACTTCACACGGGACTCCGAAGACAGTCACCTCTTGGACCGTTTTGTCCGCAGTATCCTTGGGCTCGATGTACGTCGACATCTGAGCGTGTGTCCGCCACCCAGTTTGCGCACCACGGGCGAGTTTGCACTCGACGTTTGCAATGCCATGAACGTCAGTTCGTTTCAACTCCGAATCACAGTGTGGGCAGACAGTTTCGCTCGTATCGTAACTCTGGAACCGACGGTCGCACTCCTCGTTGTCACAGATTGCGACATCGGTGAGTTCTGTCGGTGTCCCGCGAACGTCGGCGACAAGATAGTCCGTTCCGTGAAGGGTAACCAACGCACCAAGATCGTTTTCTTCACCAGGGTACATGTCGTAGAGGCGTCCACTACTCTCGAACGAGATTTCATCACTATACCCACTAAATTTGACCGGGAACGATTGACCAAATGACCGGTAATTCGCGAGGTATCCGAGCTTGTCGAGCCATTGGTCTAGTCTGCTTGCGTTCTTTGTGAGGTCTCGGTTCGCCGTTGCACCACTTGACATGGTTCGCAACCGACCAAACGTCTGTTCGACTCGAACTGAAAGCGAAAGTGGCCCGGTATCGAAGAAGATCTGTTCATATACTGCTACACCTCGCTCCCCAAACACACTCCGAACGTGATTTCGAAGGACTGTCTCTCGTTCTTCGCTGATGAAGTCCGTGAGGATGCTGAGCCGTTGCTGTACGGCAGTTACAAATTTACTGAGGTTCTCTCGCTCGGGTTCTGGAATGCTGTACATCCGCCTGAACACGTTTGTCTCGTGGGGATTCCGTGCGAGGTAGGCAAATACCTCTGTAGCGACGTGGCCAGCAAGAAGTTCATCGAAGTCATAGGGATCTGGAACACGGACCGGCTCAAAGCCTCCGAGATAGCTATCGAGGTTTGCATAATAATGACCGTCAACTGGGTGCTGGCCACGGACGACGGTCATGACGAGCGATGAACTCCCTCTCGTCCGCCCAGTACGACCGGATCTCTGGACGTAGTTCGTTAGTGTTGGCGGGACACCAACCTGTGCGACGGTGTCTAAACTACCGATGTCAACCCCAAGTTCCATCGTTGGCGTCGAACTCACGATATTCACATCAGGATCCTCTTTTCGGAAGCTTTCCTCAATTGCCCCCCTGACGGTGTGTGGGATGTTTCCTTTGTGAATTCCGACCGTGACGAACTCCGGTGACTTCCCGTTCCGAATCGGCCTCGTTACGTCATGTGCCCAGTGGTCGACTGCGTAGTCCCAATCCGTGTCGACATCCGCATACCCGGGCGCAGCGACGAGTGTCCCATCATCTTGCTCGGTAAACCGCCGGTAGACATCGATCGACGATCCACAATGCTGACAGGAGTCAACTACCTCCCCAGCAGAGGTCACCGGATACGATGAGTAGCAGTCGTCACAGAAGGCGACCCTGGGAAGTAAGACAAGATTAGATCGATCTTGTGTGATAATCCTCGTGAAAATACCACTATCGGCAGGCTCGTCGAGGATATCCAGCTCATCAACACGCTGCCGTGCTGACTCAAGATATTCTCGGAGTCCTTCGATTTTTGCTTCACTTGCGCTCGATGAGCTCACCGACTGCTTGACATCATCAAACGGCATTATCGAGATGATTCCGACCTCAAGCATGTCCGTGAGCACATCAGTAACAACGGACTCAATTCGACTACTACCAATCGAGAGCCGATTGTCCAATCGGTCAATGATCTTCGATCGGGTCAATCCATCAAATGAGACGCTATTGTACGTGAATGACGCTTTATTCAGGACGAACAGCTTGTACACCTCATGAGCAATAGTCATCTCAACTGGATCGGAACAGTCAGCTACAACATCCCCAGTAACGAGTGCACTATCGAGAAGCGCATCGCAATTCGATAATCCAGCGTGGTTCCTAATCGTCCGTTGAAGTGGTTGCAGGAAGCTGTACGCCTCCGAGCTCTCATCGATTTCGTTCTGAACAAGAGGGTCCCAGTACTCTTCTTGGAGCCGAGATGCAACAGTCACGTAGAGGTCGTAGTTGTCTGCCCGTCCCCCTTCGCTGATGAGCTCTTCGAGGTAGAGCGTTTGAGCCATAAGACCGTACTCTGTGTCGATGATGGTATCACCGACACTTTCTGCTGCACTATGAGAGTCAGAGAACACCAACGTCTTCTTTGACGGTGTCACATGGCACACCTCGGTCAACATGTACGATAAGAGCGAGGAGGTGGGGACCCCAACGTCACTCAGAAGTGGTCGACTCTCACAGCCAGGACACGTGTCCGTTGGTGTAGGTGACGTAATCGGGACGAACTCTTCAGTATCATCTTCGGTGTCAATTTCTACATATGGTTCATTACAGCGACGACAAAACCTAATCTCTGGAAGCGCCTCTTGACAGTCTGGACACCGTTCGTCTCGGGTGACCTGCTCACACTGACGACACCAGAAGACTTTGTGTGGTGGTTTGAGGAAGACATGGTATTTTTCAGTCACGATGCCGGCGAGCCGACCAAATGCCATAATGGTTTCAATTGTTCCGTCAGGAATGTCGACCCCTTGGTTCGCTGCATCTTCGAGTAATGCAGCGTACTTTTTGAAGCCGACAACACCAGTAGTCCCTGTATCAAACCACTGGGTGAACGCTGCAACTTCTGGAACAGAGTCGATTACGAAGTCGTACCAGCCGCTTGTGGAACCGCTCTCCTCGATTACGTTCTCAACAATGCGGTTTCGCCCTGAGTTCGAGCGAAGGATGGCACCCTCGTCTGAGAACTCCTCGTGCGCGAGAAGCCCGTCGACCGCATCTACAATCGGCTTGATAGCGAACTCCGGTGGACCAGCGGAGACCTCGATCCGGTCGTTCTCGAGGAGTCCAACTTCGCGAAGTGTCGCAACTCCGTTTCCAACATCTAATTCGTCGACGAGGTTATCAGCATCCTTAACGTCGAGTACTGCAATCGCAAGTGCAGTTACGAGGTCTCCCAAATTGCACGGTGTGAAGCGATTAAACGCCACCTCGCCTGAAACATCAAATCCTCTGGGGGTGAATTCAACTGCGTTTATGTCCTCTTTTTTTGCACCACTCCCAGCCAGAGAGGCTGCCAGAGTCCTCGGGTTGTCGACGGTTGCGGACACCATCGTAACCTGAGGATCATTGTCTGCATAGAACGACTTGAGCCGCTGCGACAGGAGTGAAACTGCAGCACCCTTGATCCCGCTCCAAACGTGCGCCTCGTCGTAGACGATATGCTTGAGCGGTTGGGACCCGGGTTGATCACCGAGAAGCCCTCTCGTCTCATCGTTATCTGAGACGAACATATAATCGAGTGCTTCAGGAACCGTAAGGAGGATGTCGACTCCTTGTCGAATCGCATCGCGCGTTACTCGAATCCACGAGTACTGGTTATCATCCGTTCCGACGCTCGTATTACTCAGAACACGTAGCTTCTCAGAGTCGTCTTGTGGATCGACGAGGCCACGGATGTACGACCCTTCCTCAACCTCGTAGCTTCTCGTTCCAACACGCTGGGGAGTATCAGAATCCCAGATACCAATCGTAATCCGGTCGTCAGGGTCTAGAGGTCGGTTGATCTGATGGAGGTACGTAATAAACCGATTGAGCTGATCAACACCCAACGTCTTCATTGGGTACAGAATAATCGACTTCAAGCCTTCTTCATCGGTTGACAGACAGTAATTGAGAATCGGGAGAAAGAACGCCTCAGTCTTGCCAGCCGCCGTCGGAACGGCAAGGATGTTGTCTCGGCTCGTGGTCTCAATCTGTTCAATCATCTCAGCCTGGTGCTGGTACAGCGACCCCGATGCGTCCCCACCGAACAGTTCGGTGATTATCGTGTTCGAGATTGCGTCGTCGTATCCAAGCTGTTCAAGGAAGTCTCTGGCAGTCTGATCGTGGAATTTCGGCGCATCAACGAACTCTACGTATGGGCCTTTTTTCTCAATTAACTCGTCGGATACGAACGACTGTGCGTTCGAAATGCCGTCAAGCCCAGCGAGCTTCGTCATTCGACGGTTCCACCACGTGATTTCCGCGGCTCGATCCATCGCCGCGTCCAGAGTGTCTTGTGGTGAGTGCATTCGGGAGATTCCTATCTGATATTTTCTCTCAGGGACTTTAACTATGTCCTGTATGTTGTTTGTTACCTGTAGTCCTGATTTGGGAGGGGTTATTGCAGAGTACAGCATCACTCACAGCGGGAATTGCCCACAACGAGAGTTGTCGAAGGAGTAAACATATGCATTTGAATAATCGACTGTAATTATCTCAATGAAATATTTCGACCGGAACTCCAGTCGGTCGCGGATGGATGAGAGTGTTCGTCCGCTACTCCAGGGGCTTTTACAGAATACACAGATCTTCGGACCGGATGATGACACGCTGCGGCACGTTACAGATGCAATCAAGTATACCCAAAAACCTCAGAAACGCCGTCAAGTCACCCAATACACAGGCGATGATCCATTCATTAGCAATATTCTCGATATTTTCGGAGCCGATTTCCATCCCTTAGACTTCCAAGCAGAGAGCTGGAAGCTAGTCCAAGAGCTAGACCACACCCGTCGAAAACGAAATCGCTCGCAGGGCGCCATCTTTTCGGCACCAACCGGATTTGGGAAGACAGAGGCGTTCCTTGGCCCGCTCTATCAATTACTCCGTAAGGGCCACCAAGAGATGGCAATTCTGGTGTATCCAAGCCGTGCACTCCTCCAAGACCAGCTCGGTCGCATCCTCAAACACGCGCACAAAATCAAATCAATCAGCGATGACACTCTCTCAGTTGGAGTTTGGACTGGGAACATACCATACAATCCGGGTGATCTCGAATCGACACCAGAACTGTTTGAGCGGTCAAATGGACGAAGTCGCTTCCGGCTTGCGAACTGCTGGTGTGGAACCGAGGGGGAATCGCACTCGTTCCACTACAAGGGTGGCTACGACGGGTATGAGATTGTATGTGAACATGACGACTCACACAGTTTCAGCGGTCGGGAACTACTACTCAACAGGTCGGATATGCGGCATGGCGGACAGCCGGACATCCTCCTGACAACACTCGAGTCCTTGGAGCTATTCGGACTCAAGCCAAACTACGAGATTATTTCCCACGCGAGTACCATCGTTTTCGATGAGATTCACCAGTATACCGGTCTCAGAGGATCACATACAGCCAACGTGGTGAAGAACATCGAGTCCGTTACTGATGATCCAATACTCTGGCTTGGCTCAAGTGCGACAGTCGACAATGCGGAGCGTTTCGCGGGGAAAATCTTCCCTGTCCCAGCGAGCCAAATCGAATCCTCGTCCCCAGGTGCCGCTGATTTTGACACAACTCACGACGACAAAGAACACTATTACTTTCTCAAATCGACGGATGACGGGCCGGGAGTCTCGTCAATGTTCATTCAGCAAGTGCTACTGCTTGCACATGGCCTCCTGAAGAAATCTGATGGAACCCATGGTAAGCTCCTCTCGTTTATCGATAGTATTAGCCAGGTGAATCAAAAGCGAACTCAGTTGGAGGATGCCGACCACAACCGGAGACTCTGGGAGTACCACGTCGGGTCAGGCGACGAGGAAGACTGGCAGGTCGTTGCTGATGAGATGGGCTACGAGTTTCTCTCAGATGACATTGAGTTCTCATCCGTCTACTCTGACGTTGGATTTGACGCGTCGGTACTCGAAAGCGACGTCCTCCTTTCAACAAATTTCCTTGAAGTCGGCATTGACGTGGGGGATATCACAATTGTAACGCAGTATCGTACACCGTGGAACCTCGCCTCGTTCATCCAGCGTGCTGGGCGTGCAGCCCGAAAAGAGGGGACAGATTCGCACATTTTCGTCTTCCTGTCGAACCTCACGGATGACGCGAACATGTTCTACCGCGCCGACCGCTTCCTCGATTCTGAAATCAAAACACCACTAAAGGTTGATAATGAGGTCGTCGAATGGATCCACGACCAATATGAGACGTTTTACGAAGTGTCGACGGAGGTACGGAACCAACGAAATATCTCGCAACGACAAAATAAAGACACATTCCACGAGCGATTCCTTGTCGATGAATTACAGTGGGCCGACTATCATACGCTCCTGACGAATCCGTCGAAGGTTCTCTCACGTGAGTTAGATTTGCATGGGCATTTTGATCCGCTAACTGGGCAAAAGCCAGTCGTCGAGGTGCTTGCTGCATTAGAAACGAAGCAAGAAGAACTCAACGAGCGAACAGCTGTCGAGGGGGCCAATAACCAAGCCGGAACTGATGTGGTCGTCTCACTCGCCGAATCCGTCCGTGAGACCATCTTACAGTTCGTTCAAGAACGGGTCGATATTGTCCAGACATGTCGTGAACATTCTGGGGAGGTTGTATCCGAATCACACCTCACGGATGTCGAAGATCAGTTAGCGTCTGTTAGAGAGCAGGCTGTTGCAGAGCAAGCATCAACCGTGGAGTTGGTCAGTAAATTTGAACAACTGCTTCCAGACCTGTATCATCTTACTGGCGACATGATGCACGTGAGAAACCGTGCAGGTGCTCAGGGTGTCGACGTAAAAACAGATCAACATGATGTTCAGGATGTCCAAACACAGTTGACGAAATTAAAAGGCTTAGTCGATAACGACGAGATTGAGAAGATCACCCGCCAACAAAAGCAGATTTACTACTTAATGCAGGCACTCGAGCAGTTACACGAGTACTTCAGCATTGAGTCGAATTTCCTCAGTTTGTACTACGTGAAGTATCTACTTCGAGGTGGCTACTATTATGACCGATTCCTCCGAGCAAATGGTGGATCGATTGGAAGTGAAGTATGGTACACGCCCGAGAACTACTTCGACGATGCAGGCAAGTACTTCACAGTCTTCCAGGGTGAGGAAGACACAAGTGGGTCTGAGCAGCCGATCGACAAGCTGGTCCACACGTACACGCCACTACGAAGTGAATATCAGCAAGAAGCGGGACACCTGAAAGCGTTCATCCCCAAAACTGTTGTTGAAAACGATACTGTCAAATTCGATTTCAGCGAGATAAACGGGGAAGAGAGGGTTGGACTGCTTGTTCCAGAGTCGATAACACTTCGTGATGTCTCCGACCTGAGTGGTAGTCAAGCGCTGAATATTGTGCGATACTGTCCGGTGTGTCTACAGATACTTGACCAGAGCAGTTGTCTGCGACACAACGAGTCACAGACCGGAAAAATTCACGCCAGTCCACGCATCAAAACCGAGCTCACAGACAGAGCTGATGAGCAGACGAGAGGGAACATGACGCTTGCAGATGTTTCTGGGAAGGTTCGTCTTACTGGCACCTCGCTAGAAATTACACCTGCAAGGTACAACCAGACGACTGGCGAGTATCGGTTTACAGGTGGTGATCGAATTGAACGAGAGATTGACGCACCAGACCAAACACTTGGCTTTACGCTAGACACACGTGGTCTCCTCTTCGATATTAGTGGCTTCCTTCACGCAGCCACGTCGGCAGAGACGGAACAGGTGACTCGCTACAAGTCGTTTGACGAAACGTCGAAAACGGAGGTTGCGGCACATACCGCTGCACACTTCTTCACCCAGTTTGTCGCAGACATGTCTGGCATTACCTCGAATATGCTTTTCTATAGTGTTGACTTGGACAATCAAGAGGTCTATGTGTTCGAGCGGTCGCAAGGTGGTCAAGGAATTGTTGACCTAGTCTTTGATGATGTCCGTGAAGATCCGGCATCTGCTCTCGAAGCGATTACCCGAATCACATACAACCCACAAGTACTCAACGAACGTCTCTGGGCCGACCGGACATTTATTGATGGAATTTCTACGACTGACCCGAACCACGGTAGCATCGAGAACCTGGTTCGAGCATCGGACAGCGTGCCCATATTTGATCACATTATCGATCTCGTTGTCGAAGAGGCCCAGTCATCGATTGACCGAGCCGAGCAGCTCGCTACTGAAGAAGGACTTTCCCGAGACGTGGCGTATCAGATAAAACACGTGATTGCGCGAGAGCGGGTTGCTGGAAACGACTCCTATCCCCGTGAGCGCGTCTCCGAAGTCGTCCCAGATTTCGACGGTCATAAACGCGCGAAACAGATGTTCTTCTCACCAGATATCGATGGATGCGTGGATAACTTACACCTCTCAGAATGCATCTCTGCTCACGATCAGTCTGATGTACTCAGTTACGTCTTCTTGGAAGTGCTACGGGAACAGCTACTCGAACGGGTCCCTAGCGAGCAGGTAGAGGATAAGATGTTTAATCTCGAAACGTTACCGGGGGGTGAGTTCGATGGTACAAGCGTTTTCGTTACCCTCTAGCGCACTCCGGTACTTTATCGGCTTCTCGCTGGTCCACGCTGACAAGGTGGCAATTTGTTCACCATGGTTGAGCGATGTCGAAGTCAAGCTTCCATTGGGGCAAGGTGTCGAAACAAGGCGAATGACGCTCTCAGAAGCTCTTGAGCAGTTCGAGACTACTATAGACATCTACGTCAGGGAGGGTGAGTCGCACAATAGCTACGCACTCTCCAGGCTAGAGGACCTAGCGACAATCTTCGAGGTTGACGATCTGCATGCCAAAGCAGTCGTGACTGACGGCTACGTCTACATTGGGTCTGCAAACATCACCAGAGGTGGACTCTTGACGAACCGAGAGCTCTGTGAGGTTATCGAGAATCAATACGATAGTGTCGATGCGTATTTGCGATCTGAGCTGGATTTACCCTGAGTTACCACACTCGTTGGGCGACTCTGTTCCTCCCCACGTAGTTACTCTTCGTCCCAAATTGAGAGTGTAGACTGTTCTCCAGGAGCATCGATATCGAGGAATTCTGCGAGGTTCTCTCGTAAAATCCGCTCGTGTTCGTACAACGTTCGCTTGGTATCGTCACTATGTCCCGAAAGTTTGATTTTGTCGACCATTCGAGAGATGTGCTCAAGTTTCTGTTTTGTGCGGTTGTAGGGTTCAGACCGGAACCGCTGTTCATCGTCTGAAGCGAGCGCGACAGAATCGTCCGGACAGGTCGGGTCAATGTGAGTCTTCACATCACCCACGGCAGTCACTTCTTCGAAATTTAGGTACGGTCTGTAATGGGCAAGGAGTTGTTCTTCGGCGTCTTTGTCGTGCGGCGTTTGCCACCAATCGACCCGTCCGATGTCCCAGATGTCTAACCGACCATAGCTCACCACGCTCGAGTCTTGTCGGACGAAGTGTTGGCGTAAGCGCGAGCGAAGATCACTTGATCGGCCGGCATAAGCCGGCTCACCATCGAGATCAAACATACAATAGACCCCGGATTCACCACTTGGGACTGTCTTCAACTGCTCGCCGAGCATGTATAGATGGTAAATCCCGGGGGGATATTATTCACGTGGTGCCGATTTTACACAACGTCTGGTAATGCGTCCGAATTGTTTGAGTTGAGGTATCACTCACGGCCGCAACGCGCGCCTGCGTGAGCGGCCAGTCCCGCTCAGTCGCAGCAGTGTACACACACGCTGCCGCGACTGCATGCGGATTCGCGCCCCGATGAGCCCACTCACTACTCGATGTCTCAGCTAACGACCGTGCTCGTCGCCGAATCCGGTCTGTCACGTCAAGCGCATCTGCCACCCGCGGAACGAACTCAACCGGTGTAACTGGCTCCGCAGGCAGCCCGAGTTCTGTATTGAGTGCGTTGTACGCCGACCGAACGCGCGATTCAACCACCCGTGCGAGTGGGACAAGTTCAGCGAGCGTTCGCGAAAGCCCCGAACATCGGCAGGCCGCGTGGACGCTCGCAGCCGCGACTGCTTCAATCGACCGCCCCGGCAACAGATCCGCCTGCTGAGCAGACCGGAAGCACCGACAGGCTTGGTCACGCAGGCTGTCGGGGAAGTCGAGCGCGCCGGCGAGTCGCCGGACTTCGTCCAACCCATGTGCGAGTCGACGCTTGCGACTCGACTGATACCGACTCCGACTGTGCTGGGTGCGGAGCCGGGAGAGTTGCTGTCGGCGTTCGCCCGGAAGCGGCCTCCCATTCGCATCGACGTGTCGGCCGATTTCAGTAGCGAGGCCGTGATCGTGTCGCGTCGGCGTTCGCGGCGCCCCGACCCGCTTGCGCTCGTCACGTTCGAACGACCGCCACTCCGGGCCGTGGTCGATGCCGTGGTCGTCGATGATGAGCCCACAGGACTCACACCGTTGCTCGCCAGCGTCCGTAATGACTTGACCGCCACACTCCGGACAGGAGGCGTTTCCACAGGATTTCCCGCACGATTCGTCGAACTGTCGCTCGTAGACATCTCGTGTTGCCATCTCGAACACCGCGGGACGCATCTCGCTGCGCCCCGCACCCTTCAGGGGCTCAAAAAACGCCGTCGCCGTCTCGGACAGGTTGGCTTCGGTTGGCGGTCATTAAATGACTGAACCACAATACCAAACATGCTAGCAGGTGGATTACCGTTGCAGGCTCGTCGTGTCACACAAGACGTGCCCTGTTCTGCAACGGGTGCGGAATCGCGTACCAAGCTATCTGCATCCACCCCTTGATAACTCCCTCGTGGGCCTCGTGCCCACCGAGTTTCGTGCACTCGAGTTATCGATATCTGTGGGCCACGAGTCGCGGACTGCGGTCGTAGGAATCTCTCACCAGGCGAACAGTTAACTGAGACAACAAATTACTATCTGGTATGAGTAGCTCACCATGGACTGCGAACTTTGCGACTGAAAAAAGCGAATGTGCAGCTGACGTCCAACGCCTCCTCAACAAGTATCCCCAGCCAGTCGTCTACGAAGTGATGAGCGAACTGCTCCGTCGAGAGATGCGCGAGCAGTTTGCTGGTGCGTACGCTGCGTCCCAGCAGTCCGACGACTGATGGGTGATTGGTGACGTACGAGGCCCTCACCAACGACTACTCAGACAGCTTACGCCGCCCAGCGACGATACAGTTCCAACAGGGAAGAGCTTCAGAGAGCTGTTCACACTCGCAGGGCAGGTCTGTTGTGTCATCATCACCGCGTGATGTTGACCCACCATCTGCGACGACGCGCATCTGGACGGCGAGGTCGAGTATTCGTGGGCGGATCGCGACCGCAACTCGATGCTTACACGGACCGTTACCGCTCGCATCAGCGGGACACGAACACGAATCGGGCACGCCATCACGAATTCGAACCCGGTACTCGTGGGCAGTCGGCTCAGCATAGCTCTCGTTGCGAACACGGACATCGCCCTCGAGGAGTTCGAATGCAAACGCCTCGTACTGCGCCCGCTTGAGGACGCGTGCAGGTGGGTCGAACTCTGGTAGTACAGGAATCATGGTAGCCAGCACGCAATGCGCGCACCCCTTCGGGCGCATGAAAAACTACACTGCCGAACAGAGTGACAGGTGACACAGAATCTGGTGGGATTCTTTGTGCTGTCCTGTCCTGATTGTCCTGCAGTCAATACAGGTGCGACACCGACTAGGGGAGTTGCGACTGAAAGACGTATTCAGAGTTGGCAGGGTCGCCCAAGTTCTCGTTCGTACTGCGATTTAATTTGCTCGAACAGGTCTTGGCCGAGTTCTGTCCGGAAGCGAGGCGCGGCGGTCGCAAAGAACTCGTCCAGATTCTCGAACTCGGCAAAGTGGTCGTTCGTCTCGTCCTCGTCGTACCGACCTTGGCGCTCGTACTTGAGCGCCTGGAGACAATTATCAATCAGATCCATGTCCTTGACGAACTGTGCTGTCGGGGTGTCACGAGCTTCGTACTCTTCCCAAAGCGACAGCAGTTCGGTGTCCGCGAACGGTCCGACAAGATCGGTTACTGCACTCCGTTCAGCTGCCTCCTTCTCGGACGTGGGAATGGTCTGGCGTCCGTCTTCCGCGCGGGTTGCGATATCGCCCGTTCGAGCTTCGCCGAGGTCATGAATGAGTGCCATCGTCACTGCTTTCTGAGGGTCAACGTCTTCCTGCTCGGCATAGAGCAGACAAAGCGACGCTGTCCCCCACGTGTGGGCCGCGACCGATTCAGGCGAGTCGATATTCCGAAGCACCCATCCCGTCCGAAGTTCGTCCTTCAACTCGAACCATTCGAGCAAGGAGTCGAGTTCGTTGGTCATCATATCGTGGAGAAGGGAAGTGGCCAGTTCAACTCATCGAGACTATTCCACCGGGGCACCGACATTCAATCAATAAATCCCCAGAAACGGTGTGCCTAGCAATTCACCGCTGGACCTGCGAAAACATCACCCTGTGAAAAGTTCTATATACCCTGTTACAGACAAACTACGTCTGACAAAGAGGCACAGAGCAGCGACAACCGAACCACAGATAAGAGATCTCAGACCGCGTCGAGTGTTGAGAGAATCTCTTCAGCCGTCCCGCTAATCCGACCCAGTCGCTCTTGCAGCACGTCTGTCTCGTCGCCCTGCCACGCTGCAAGGTAGAACGCCGACCCACTCGTATCCAAGCCGAGATAGCGACCGACGACGTACGCAACGGCCTCCGCTTCGACCTCACGTTTCGCCCGCTCGGTCGCGTCGGTGATGTCGAAGTGCAGAATCGCGTGGGCGTACTCGTGGATGATCGTCGACGCGAGGTCGGCACGGTTCGGCCGATTCTTCACTTCCACGAGTGGGGTGAGGTCTTGGACGCTCCGCGACTGGCAGACGCCCTTTGCCTCCCCATGTCGCCACTCGTCGGAATCGACGATGCGGATGGTCACGCCGAGGTCCGACGCGATGTGAGTGAGGTCGTCGACGAGCGTGTCAGGCTCACTAGTCGCCGCCGTGTCCAGCCTTGGGAGTGGCTCACCCTCAGTCTGCGAAATGTCGAAGACTGGAGCGGGCTTGAAGCCCACCAGTCCCTCTGACCATTCCTCGGGTGGCGTCTCGTCGTACTCACACTCGCTGTTTTCGTGATAGCTCGGTGCGTTCCCACACTCGGGGCATTGGGTCGTGATGATCGGCGCCCAGATCCAGATCGCCGACTCGCCTTCCTCGACGTATCGGTCGAACTCTGCTTGCCACGTCCGGTAGCCAGCAATCTTCGTCGCCTCAGGGCATTGGAGGGTGATGAGGAGTGTATTGCGGTGGGAGTAGTCGTGGAATCGGCTCTGGATGTCCAGCCATTCTTGGAACTGCTCGCTCGCCCGAGCGTCGTCGACGTCGTCAGCGAGGTCAGCAAGCCACTGTTCGATCGTGCGATGCATTTCATCGTGTCGCGTGTCGGTCTCGTCGAACGACACCGACGGAGAACTCGTTGTTGCCATTGGTTTCAGTTCTAACACGTCTCTCTAGGACGCGCCGCACCCCTCTGGGGCGCACAAAAAAACAGCGGGGCGAACTACTGGTCGGTGTCCTCGCACTCGAGGCTCCGAAGGTACTGTCGACACTCGCCGAACAGGCCGCTTGCAGTCGATTCACCGGTTGTGAGGTGGCGAACCCACTCAATCGCCCAGCAGTACACGGGATCGGACTCACCTGTGCCGTGGATGTACCACCAGCGAGCGGCTTTGAGCACAACGAGCGGATTCGTCGGCGGTTGTTCACTCAGAAGGTCCCACGAAATCGACTCGATTGCATCGGGAACGTCGGCTCGGGTGAACTCCGAACGATGCACGAGGTCGAGGTCGACCGGAACCTGATCGATTGACACGTCTGACTCTGTTTGTTGGTGACTCATGGAAATCACGTCACACGGACTGTGTCTTCAGCCCGCACCCATCACGGGCGAAAAAATAACCACGGCGCGCTAGTACCGACGGGTCTCCCGACCGACGCTATGCGAGGTGCGACACTTCCTCCGGTTCGGACTCGTCAGCGAACTCGTTGCGCTCGACTGGCGTCCAATCTTCGGTCGTGGTTGGTGCCCACCAATCGACGTGGTAGTCACCGGGCGCACCGAGAATCTTAACTTGTGCTTCGTCGTCCGGGAGCGGCCGGCGAAGTTTCTCGTCGACGTGGAGATTCCACGTCGTCGTCGCGTCGAATGTGATGATGACCGCCTCATCGTAGCCACGCGACTCAGGCGACTCACGGTACGTCACGCAGGTATTGCACTCAGTACAGAACACCCCCTCGAAGGGAATGTGCGTGAACGCTTCCGTGCCACACACCGGACACCACAAAAACTCGAACAGCGCCTCGTCGTGACGGGACACGCGCTCGAGACTCATCAATCATTCACCACCGGAGCAAGTATCACGAGCGGGTGGTGTGGGAAGTGAGACAACTCGACTGCCAGCGTTGGAATTTGTATCTGTTACTGCGCCTCCGCCCCTTTGGGCGGCGCAAAAACAACACCAAGCGCACCACCGTCCTACTCGGTCGCTCAGTCTGTGTCTGCTGCTAACTCCGCGAGGACATCATCGTGTGAGGTCGTTCGAACGCGCTCGACAAACGCACGGGCAGCAGTGTCAGTCGCAAACACCGACGCATCATAGCCGACGGAGCCACCGAACACAGTCCACTCGTCGGTCACCACACCACCGGACAGCGGCGTGTACTCGACACGATAAGTGTCAGCCACGTCGTCGATGACGATTCGAACAGCAATACCACGATCAGGAAGCGGCTCTCTCAGGAGTACCATTGGACACAGCGTCGACTCAGTAATGGACATCAGCGGGAACGATCCACAGATGGTCGTTGGACCCGACGAGCTGCTCAAGCCGCTCGCGATGCCGAACCCCGTCAGCGAACTCGTCGTAGAGGTACACCGCCGGTCCGCGGTATGCCCCGAGGTTGTGGCACGCATGCCTGACAAGATCCTCATCGCGCATGATCGCCGCAGCGTCGAGGTTGTCAACGCCCTCTCGAACACGCTCGAGGTTTCGCTCAAACTCGCGTGTCGTCGCCTGCCACCCGCGCTCAAGGAGCTGTTGTCCGTCTTCTGAGCCAACAGGCTCTGCAACCGGGAGGTCACCCCACCGGGCGCTGCCGGCGACTGTTGTCGAGTCGTCGTCGAACGTCACATAATAGTCGAACACCGCCTCGGCGTGCGGGGCGGCCCCCACCAGTTGATCGAATACGTCAGCGGCCCGCGAGAGGGCTTGGTCTGTTGTCGATGCAGTCACGAGTGCGTAGATTACCTGGTGCATTCGTCGTCACCTCACCGGCTCAAGAGTCGAAGTCTGTCCGACCTCCTGCGCCGGCGCCCATCGCCGGCGCACACAAACACAACCCACTACGACACACCAGATTTCACGTGTACTGTTGCTCTTAACGAGGTTGGATGACGCTTCAGACTGCTCTGTTGAAAGCCCAGTCGCTGGCAGTCGTTGAAGCCGTGCTGAACTCAGGGTGCAAGTTGGACCAGGCATGATGTCTAGCGAAGAGAGAGTCGAATCGCTCAAAACAGGTAAGCTACTACCCGTCTATTAGTTTCACCCGGTGGTGACCCTTCTTGTTTCTTTACCACAAGGGACGAAGTATGACTCAGCGTATTCCACTCACTATTGTCTCACGTGACAAACGCATCGCGTACGATCTCATCGACCCCGATGAGAAACGAATGGCGATGGGAATGTCCAATGAGATTGCTGATGGTGTAGAGATTGAATTTAATGGGGCTCTCATCCAGAAAGGCATCGACACGCCACCTGTCGCTGATTTCGTACTATATGTGGGAGGATCGGTGGCACTGAATGTTGCGAGTTCCTGGCTCTATGACAAACTGAAAGACAAAGATGTGTCGCTCAGAATCGGCGACGAATCCGTTGAGTTGGAAGAGGATACGATACAATCGAAGCTTGATGAGTTCAGGGAACGCTAAATTCGCTGAATTGCTCAGCCGTTGTATAACTATTGATCAGACTGTCGCTGTCCTGTTTTGCATACGTGGATTCCGCCGGTATCGCTCAAGAATTCCTCGCGATGACCACACGGTCAGTAATCTCAATGACTGGCACCCAGGTCAGGTCCGTACTGCGGCGTTCGACATACGGAACACCGCCAGACAGGCTCTCCAGCCCACGCTGCGGGTGGGCTGTCGTCGCGTGAGTCGAACCGATGCGGTGTCTGCTCACCACACGACTGACAGCGGAGCAGTTGCCGTGTTGGTGAGGCTGACGACGACTGTGATGGCGAGGCGTCGACAGACGCTCGTCGAAGCGCAATCGCTGGGACAACCCACGTTCTCGGGTCCGAAAGTAACTGCTCACGACGGGGTTCCTCAGTAATCTGCGTCCCAGCAGCGTCGTACCACCGGGAAGCAGAACCCTCCGTCAAAGGAGAGGCGGACCACAACGAGACTGACCGGGCTTTCGCCACGAAGCCATCCTCCCGCGACCCAGTCGCTGGGACGACGTCCGGGAGGTGACCCCATCGAGTTCGAAGTGGCTCCGCGATCGGCTGTTCGAGCGCTGCAACAGGTGTACACTCATCGATGGGGGACGAGTGGGAACGCTGCAGTAATCGTGCTGCTGCAGTTCCTTTTGCGAGTGCACCCCGCGATGACTGCGACGGAACGAGCAGACAGATGATGCCGTGGAGCGATTGCTCGTGGGGCGCAGAGGTGCTGTCTGGGACCGAGACGTCCTGATCGAGGCAGAACCGACACTGGCTCTGGGTCCGAGGAATGGCCCGCTCACAGGTCTGACAGGTGTCCGTATCCCGGTCGTTACCTGCAGGGTAGTCACGCTCCGGGATTCCGTCGCCGTACTCGGCATGGTCAGTTTCCAACTGTGCGTCTGTAATCTGCGTCGCTTCGCCATATGGTCGAAACTCCGCGGTCGGGTCACGGTAGGGCGGCATATCGCATCGTGGCTGTACGTTCCGATATAAACGTTCGTCCAGCGAGGCCGCTCTGAAACCCGGCCGATAGCCAACAAACGTATATGTATTCTTAAACTAGCTGCGGGCAGCAAAATGTACGATTTGACTGGGTTCCAACGCGACCTGCTGTATGTCACCGCCGGCTTGGAGGAGCCACACGGGCTTGCAATCAAAGACCAACTCGAGGACTACTACGAAACCGAGATCCACCACGGTCGGCTGTATCCCAACCTCGATACACTCGTTGAGAAAGGGCTACTCGACAAGGGCGAAAAGGACCGCCGAACAAACGTCTACGCGATCACAGCTCGCGGTCGCCGAGAAATCGAAGCCCGCGACGACTGGGAACAACAGTATACGAGTACACTCACCGAGTGAGAACGAGCAAGGCGACCACACACAGCAAAGATACGGTATATATCTTGTTGCGAGCTATTCTTTGCATCGAATTCTGTTACCGCTCGCTTGATTACGACTGGTCGACGGCTGACGCGACCTGAAGCAACCCGCATTAATCCCTGGGGGTAGTACTCATCGCTATACCCAAAGATTCGATTGACAGCAGCCCGTGGGACAGCAACCTCGTCAAACTCAGTAATAGTGTAGATGAGATTCGACGGTGCGTTCCGCCAGAACGTTGTGCTTTCCCAATCGGAAGAATCCTCAAATGTTAGCCCAACGAACCCAACACCTACGTATTGACCATCCTGATAAAACAATACAAGATCGTCTGACACCATTTTCTCGAAGTAGTTTCGGTTACTCTCACCATCACGGGCACCCCAGAACCGGACAGACTCAAGGTTGGAAAGTGCAGCAGGGTGATCCGGGTAGTCATCCAATTCAACGTGGTTTAGAACTGTTCTTTGGAAGTTTCCGGGGTCACATGGGACGAGAAAGACATTTGCAGCCATTATAGTTCACTACAAATACATATCTTATAGAACTTCTGGACCACACATTATTAGATCGTGATTCCTGCTGTTCGGCTCTGTTGAAATCCTCAGTCACAGATAGTTTGTTGAGGCCGTGCTGAATACAGCGCACGAATGTGCCACCCGAACTGCTCCCATTTTCACGTGTCAATCGTTACTAACCAAAGATATAATGTACACTAATTGAATGATAAACATATGGCGCGAACAACGTTCTTTAGCTTTCATTACGATAACGACATCTGGAGAGCTAGTCAGGTCCGGAATTCAGATGTTGTTGACCAGAGTATTGAAGAATCTGGATTTATTGATGGTGCAAGTTGGGAATCAATAAAACGTGAGGGGGATGATGCAGTTCGAGACTGGATTAATAGGCAAATAAAGGGTTGTTCTGTGACCGTTGTTCTAATTGGAAGTGACACATACGATAGAAAATGGATAAATCATGAAATCGAAAAAAGTTATGAAGAAGATATGGGATTAGTCGGCGTTAGAATTCATAAAATACGGGATGAAGATGGAAACAGAGGTCGGCGAGGTAAAAACCCGTTATCAAGGTATAAAGATCCAAACACAGACCAAAAACTGTCTTCCATTTTTAACACCTATGATTGGGTAAGTGACGATGGCCGGGAGAATTTAGGGGATTGGGTGGAGGAAGCAGCTCAAATTGTTAACCGGTAATGGGAGACGGCCCTAATATATCAGATCTTGAATTTATTCAAGACATCATTTCCCGTTTAGCTGGGAACTCATTTAAAATTAAAGGATGGTCAATCACTCTTATTGTGGTAGTCCTTCTTTTCCGGACTAAAGATCTGCATCTCCTAGTTGCGTTTATACCTCTTTTCGGATTCTGGATATTGGACGCATACTACCTCAAACTTGAGCGAAGATATCGGTCTATGTTTGAGGATGCAAGGACGGGTAACGAAAATAGGGCCCAGTTCGAGATGGATGCATCTGCGTATAGTGTAGACTCAATCCCGAAGTTAATGCTCTCAAAATCGCTATTGCTTTTCCATGGGACAATTTTTGCTCTACTACTAATATATTCCATTTTGGTTTTCGTATTGTGGTTATCTCTTGAACTGAGTGGTGTATCACTATAGTCAATCATATTATATACACTATGAGGGTCTAATGGATTTTAGCGGCAGCCATTAAACACTGGCAGAACGAATAATGACTTCTGGCTGTAACGGTATCACTATGGAAGATTGTGAGTTCTGTAAGATCGTAGCTGGAGACGCGCCGAGCAGCGTTGTTTATCAGAATGATTGCATCTTGGCTATGATGACTCTCCGGCCGATGACCAGAGGTCACGTCCTCGTGATACCAAAAACACACACAGCCTCACTGTCAGATATGGAATATAAGGCCGGAGGAGAGCTATTTGAGGTAGGTATGAAGGTAGCTGAGGCGCTCAGAGCTTCAGAGATAGAGAGTGAAGGAATCAACTTTTGGCTAGCAGACGGAGAAGCAGCCGGTCAGGAAGTGTTTCATGTTCATCTTCACGTGTTGCCACGGTCAGCAACAGACAAAATTCGTTTGGAAGGTCCGCGACTGGACTTGAACCGCTCGGAGATGGACTCCGACGCGGAGATCATCAAAAAGGAATTGATGGGAAGTGAACACGAATTTTAATTTCGTACCTGCTCAGTACGAACGGCCATACCAACAACTGATCCGGCTTTTAAGTATATTTCTTGCCCTCTGCTGACCACCCACTTTCTGAGTTGGTCACGACGGTTGACGAAATTGATGCAGTACTTCGCAGGACCGGATATCGAATCGATCAACGAGATGTACGACTTCTGAATACGCGGTAGACTATTCATTAATCTAGTTGGTGAGCTGGGTGAGCGACTATCACCGGGTGAGTTTAGCTGAGAAACTGATCAATATTTCAAAAGTGGGTGTTCAAGAATTCTTTGAACCTCCTTCCTGTTATTACTTTCACCGCGGTCGGGAAATTTTGATACTGGTAGGTATTCAATGGAGCTATAAGTTCAAATCATGGTTCGAAGAGTCTTCTTCAGTTTTCATTACGAGAGAGACAAGTGGCGAGTCAACCCGGTTAGAAATGCGTGGGTGACGCAAGGGAGAGAAGCGGCTGGTTTCGAAGATGCTGCGGACTGGGAGGAAGTAAAAAAGCAAAGCGAGGAAGAGATCAAGAACTGGATAGGCGACCAGTTACACGGTACCTCAGTAACAGCGGTTCTGATTGGTAACAAAACCGCGGGCCGGAAATATGTCAACTACGAGATCAAGGAGAGCGTCAGGCAGGGTAACGGGATAGTCGGCATCAAGATCCATCGGTTGAGAGACAAGGAGGACGGCCAAGATTTCCAAGGCTCCAACCCGTTCAAAGATTTCGTCATCGAAACCAAGGACGGGGTGAAGAAACTCTCCAACGTATTTGAGACATACGAATGGAAGAGAGATGATGGCTGGGATAACATAGGGGACTGGGTTGAAGATGCCAAACAGCAGGCCGACCAGCTCACTAAGAAGGAAAAGATGTCGGTCAGAGAGATAAATAGCGGAGAGAAGTTTGTGAAAGTCCTCCAATCTGCAGGTAAAATAGGAGGAATCGTCGGGGGAGGCTATCTACTGTACAAATTTCTGCAGAACGCCAATAACGACTCTACTCCTGTTCAGAACCAGAATGGGCCTGAACTACCGAACAACCATCAGCAAAACATGGGTGACATCGACGTAGAGTCTCTCGTAGAGGATTTTGCTAACTCTGGGATTGACCTCATCGATCAGGACGACGATGACAACGACGGGTTGATCTGAAACCGCTGAACGAATACTGTTCTCTGATTCCAGTCGTGACCAGACATATGATTTTTGGGGGCCAGATACTCAGGGTTGTTCGACAGAACGAGGACCGTCTACTGCATACATCCTCTGTCTGTGTTACGCAGGTTTGTCAAAATCTAAGGACTTCCACAGAGCCTGCTGTTCATATCAGAGGGGTTGCCGCCATGAACATGGATCTCGATGTTGAGTATGGACCAAGGTCGTGGCTGCGCGCGCAGCGGAGTCACTCGTGAGCATCGCGAACGAGGGCACGTGAGACGAGCGAATGCGAGTCTCACGGAGCGAGCACGGAGCGGAGGGTGGGGCGGTGGGGTCTGGGTCGGCCCGGCCACCAACAAAAAAGAGGGCTGCCTCGCGCCGTTAGGCGTCCCACCAAGCGTCACGCTCGGGGAAATGCACGGTCGTCCACCCCGTCAGCGCCACCGAGACACGCCCGTCGTACCAGTTCCGCGCCGCTCCGTGAATCCGCACGCGTTCGCCCTCGCGAATCCACGGCACGTCCGACGCCTTCCAACTCGTCAGCTTCACCTGCCCGCTTTCGTCTTCGAGTATTCCTGCTTGCTGAATCGCCGGTGACTCTGACTCCCACATCGTCGTCAGCCTCCCTTCAATGCACACCTCGCGTCGCGACACGCCCTCCAGTTTCCCGATCGGCACCATCGTCCCCGGTGCACCTTCGAGTTCCTCGAACACGCTCACAGTTGCCGACAGCATGTCTTTGCCGCTTAATACCGCTTCACTCAGCCGCCGACTGATCGCCGCTCGCGACCACCCATCCAGCTTCTCTGCCAGCCGTTTTGCCTGAGAGTTCACTGCGCCCAACTGTGCTTGGGTTAGCTCCGTCCGGGGATCCGCCCGGTCGGGGTCCGCCATCGGGTTCACACTCGCTGCGCGCTTCTGAAACTGCCGCCGTCGCGCAGCGCTCCGCTCGGCCGCAATCACCCGCGACCGTGCCTCACGACCCTCTTGCGAGCCCAGTTCCGCACGGGCACTAATCCGTTCGAGTTCAGCTTCCCGCGCTCGAATGCGTTCTTCTTGGGCCAACGTCATCCCGTCAATCCGCTCGTCGCTCGTGTCTGCAATCCCATCTGGGTGGTTCGCATCCACCTTTGCTTGGATCTCCTGTTGCACCGTCGCCTGAAACGTCGGCGTCTCGTCGACGACCTCGAACCCGTCTTCGTCGACTGTCTTGTCATCCGCTTGCTCGAACGCCTGTTCAGCCACCGAAACTACCTTTCGACTGGAGTTGTTACTAGACATCGTTGTTCCTGAAGGCGCTAACGCGCCGACGCCCGCGACACCACTCGCGGGATTCTCACGAACAAACCTACTCGAGCCACGGCTCCGACGTCGACCGATGACGCCGTCACCGAGGTGTCCGCGCCGCGCCTTCACGCCGGACCCTGTCCGGCGCGGCGCGGCACCGACGGCACCCCGACAAACGAGTGCAGGGGGTGAACCTCGAGGTGAGCGCGCGGTCACCACCATATACCCAGCCGGTCACCGCGGGTCGGCGCCTCGCCGACACCCGTCCGTCGCAGACGCAACGGCAGCGGCCGCGGCGCCGAGGCGGCACGGCCGGGGGGTATACGGTGGTGAACGGCGTCGCATACGGCCACAGCGAGGCCGCAGAGAGCGAGGACCCGCCGGACCAGCACCGCGCCCGGACCCGCACGAGCCTGTCCCGTCCGTCGCAGACGCAACGGAAACGCCTCGTGCGGCAGCCCGGTGCGGGCTGGACGCCCGCGGACCCACAGCTCGTCGCGGCCGAGTTTGAGCGCATGCCCGGCAGGCCGCACAGCCGGCCCTGAGTGAGCCCCGGACCGTGGCATATTGGGGGTGAGCACGGCGAGCCCCCAGTAGCCACCGCAGCCCGGGCGAACGAGGGGTGAGGGCAAGTGCCCGAACGGTGAGCAGCCCGCCCGGACCGCGCAAGCGGCCACGTCTGAGCCAGCCGGCCGGCGGCGCGACCGCATCGAGGGAGCGCTGACGCAACGGCTGGTGAAGATGCAGCCAGCCCGGTCTCGGTCAGGGCCCGGATGCGGGTCGAGTGCTCGCAGACCCGCCCTCGGGGCTGACCGGTATCGGGTGGCTGCACTTGGCCCGACCCGGCCCCGCGACCGTGCCCCGTCCGTCGCAGACGCAACGGCAGCGCGAAACGCCCGGGCCCGGCAGGAACGGGCTGCCCGCCGGAGCGTGCGCAACCCGAGCAGTCGCCCCCCAAACGTACCGACACGACTTACCTCCCAAACACGTGAGATTGCTAGTTTCTACTCGCTAGCTTGCTATCCAGATCGTTGAGGACGTGGGCCTCGTCTCCATCCCAAATGAAACACAAACAACGGAGTATCTCACGCTTGCTTCGAACATCGCAGCAGTACGAGGCCATCAGAGATGCTCTCGAAAAACTAACTCAGCAGACGTCGTCCAACTCTCACCACGTGATCTCAAATCGTGCGCCACCTTCAGAACCCGTTGTAACGGCAATATCCCAACCATGGCCCTCGACAATTTGAGAGACGATCGAGAGCCCATAGCCAGTTCCATCAGCAGCTGTCGAATATCCGCGTTTAAATATCTCTGACCGAATCGGCTCAGCGATTCCGGGGCCATCATCTTCGATATAGAGTCCCGTATCGTCAGAGAGACTGCCAACAGTCACAGTCGCCTCAGCACCAGCATGTTCAATTGCGTTGCGGAACAAATTCTCTAGCAGTTCCTGAAAGCGACTCTTATCCGCGGTTATCACTCCGAGATTATCTTCTAGTTGGAGCGTCGCTTGCTGTGTCTCAACACTACTCCACGACGCATGGAGACACTCAACGATATCAATCGACTCGGTCTCACCGACGACTTCGCCCTTTTTTGAGAGATCAAGAATGTTGCTGACGAGAGTATCGATCCGATCGAGAGACGCTAAGACCCGCTCTAATTCAGGACTCTCGTACTGTTCATGCGCAATCTCAGTATACCCGTACGCGATAGAGAGTGGGTTTCGAATATCATGTGTTAAGATATCGGCGAACTCATTCAGCCGGTCCTTCTGGTCTTGAAGCTGGGATTCGCGCCGTCGCTGCTCGGTGATATCCCGGATAATGCCAGTAAAGTACTGTTCACCATTGTGTTCGTGCTCACGAAGGCTGATAAGCGTCGGAACTTCGTGTCCGTCCTTGTGCAGCGCCGGGAGTTCGATACCATCCCAGTCGATATTGCGCTCTCCTGTCGCCACATACGACGCTAATGCAGCCGCGTGGACTGGTTCTAAGCGCTCTGGGATGATTTTCATCTTCGAACTCCCAATCAACTCCGCCGGAGCATATCCGAGGATATCCTCAACGGCCGGATTGGCATACACGATATTGCTGTCCGAATCGATTGTCAACATCCCCTCTGCGGCATTTTCGACAAGTGTCTGATAGAAATCGTCAGCGGAAATTGGAGGTGGCTGAGCGTCCGTCATAGAAGATTACTCATACTGTTCAACAGTTAAGCGTTTTTCAGGATAGTACTGCGAGGCTGATTGTATACCTGTCAAACGGTCAGTCCAATCACTTACTGGTGACCTCAAATTGGGCTCCGTTAAGAGCTGTTGGCCGTCTATCTGGACGATCCACAAGTATCCAAGGTTTGACGAGTATCCCCGATAACAATCCGCATACTCTGGTTTATGAATCTGAGAGAGTACACGAGAACCTCGATTATGCCGACCTCTCCACTTCGGAGAGGTCCAGGAATCTACAGACAGACCCATTACTTCAGAGAGGGGTCGATGACTACGCTACTTCGGAGTGAAATGGAAAGAGAAAACCGTCTGATGTGTATCAGGCCGAGCGCCCTGGTCCACGTCAATGCTGGTGGTTTAGAGGCACTCAACACGATTATAGTCGTTCACGTGTGTATTTAATTTAGCAGTTGCACCTATCCTTGAGATACCAATAGGTGATTTGATCGTGAAACAGCGAGAGTGCTGAACCGATTACTGGTCGTGAACGGATTTTCTAGTTCATTCGTCGACAATTCATTGAGACTCGCACTGCCAGTACCACACCACAATTTCCAGTAAAGAAACTGGCTCTCTCGACGAGTTCGATAGGGGTGAGTATCTGACGTGCCCGGCGTCAAAGCTCCATCTTGGAGCGGGAGACCCATTCGTGGACGAGCAAAACAGACGTTCGTGCTACTTGAGTGACATCGAAGGCGGTTGGGTCGACCCGACCGGGAGGAAAACGAGGTGTCCCACGCGCGGCAGCCCACTCGCGACCGGTCGGTGAGCAAGTGCAGGAAACCTAATCCTGTTCCGCATCGCTGACTGACCGAAAAACGACGCGCCGAGCCTCGAAATCCTCTAAGAACGCCTTCGAGCCACCGACGGTAAACGTGTCATCAGACGTCTCAACGACGAACGACTCCTGGGTCGGAAAGTCGTTTGAGAAGGGTCGAACGAGGCTCTGTTTTACCCCCACGATTGTCCCAGTTGTCGTCTCGAATGCCGCGTTGCTCTGGGTGGGACGGATATCCATCTCGGCCGTGACGACAGCTCCGTCCATCAGATGTAGCGTCGCGTCGAACACCGCATGACGGAAGCTCGTGAATGTCGCCGGCAGTTGGCTTTTCGACCCGACGTGCACCTGCTCGCCCATCGGCCAGTAGTTGGCGATAAACGAGTCAAACAACGAGGACACGATATGCTCCTCAGCGTGGTAGATGGCGTACTCATCGGAGTTCGAGTTCAGTATCGCATCTGCCGAGGCGATGATACCGTCACCCCGGTCAACGGTAAGCGTCACTGGTGCCGGAGCGCTCCACGTCTGGATGATACTCGCGGTCGCACCGTCGATTGAACTCGTGCCGTCGTACTCCGTGACGAGGAGCATACAAAATACTCCCCGACTCTGCGCCTCTCTGAGAGAGTCCTCGACCCGATGAAGAACCGATGCGGGAAGTGCCAGAACGAGTTCCGATTCAGCGGCGTCGATCAGCTTGTTGAGCTGAGCGAGTATCGTCCGTCGGGATTTGATGATACTGAACTTCTGCTGTTCGTAGCTCTCGGAATCAAACAGGTCCTCTAACTGGGACTCGACGGTATGTAGTTGGGAAACGAGATTGTCGATGCCCTCTGCGGGCGGAATCGCTCGTAACTGCGTCGGTTGGACGTGGTCGTCGATTTCGATGAGGTCGCGCTCCTCGAGTTTTCCGACGATATCGTACGCGTAACTCTTAGAGATGTCAGCCTCTTCGGAGACGACACGGATTGTCGTGGCCCCGTTACGGAGTATCGTCACGTATGCTCGCGACTCCTTGTCCGAGAGCCCGATCCTCATGAGGCTGTCCACCACCTCGTCTTCCACCATACCCAAGTGTTCGGCCAAGGCGGGGGATAAATCTTAGTATGAGAGCACAGACAGGGTGCTGTCCGGCGTGTGACTGCCTCGAACCCGTTGTTCGAATGTAACAATCCTACTTGGTACGGGCACCTCGGGTAACACGGGACGCGTGCGTTGCCAGTCGAATGGCGTGGGACCAACCCAATGGCGTCGCGCTGTCCGGCGCGCCGGTGTCGAAGAACTGCTCTGGGAGATAACCCGATGGAAGGCACAGACTGCCATCGAGGTCAATTTCGTCGAACAACCGGTCCGCCCACTTCTCGGGGTCGTATTCGTCGGTCGACGAGAAGAGTCGAATCGACTTCTCGGCCGCGTACGCGCCCCAGCCAGTCGAGACGGTCCAAACCTTCTCGCTTCCCTGCCCCCGCTGCCGCCACGTATCGCCCTCGAATCGCGTGAGTCCGGAGATGTCGCCGGACTCTTTCCAGAGCCTGGAGAACGCGGTGTGGAGATGACGTTCGAGCCGCCGCAATCGCGTGTCGCCGATGTCCTCGATGTCCCGATAGGCGAGATGGGCGTCGACGAGTGAGAAGGTAGTGCTGTCGACTCGATCGTCCAAGTCACCGTCCCCGTCGTCTAATCGGAGCGCGTAGATACCCTCGTCGGGGGCCCACGCCATATCGAGCGCGTCGAAGACCTGCGTTGCCCGCGTAGTTGCACGCTCTCTGGTGGTTGCATCGCACGTGACGGCCGCAATCGTACTGTAGGCCTGAACGAACTTCGCGGCGGTGTGCGTGAAACGACCATTCGTATTCTCCCACGCGTTTTCGCATACCGTCGGAAAGCAATCGTCTTCCAGCGAACTGTTGAGCCCATCAACTCCCGACTGTAACGCGCTCTCGATGGCCTCGATAGTGACGTTTTGGAGCGACTGTCGGTGTGCCGAGAGGTACTCGGCGAGGAAAACGAGGACGCTCGCAGTCTGGTCGGCTTGGTACTGCGTTTCCGTGCCCTCGATGTGGCCGTTCGCCCACCCCGGCGCAAGCCGGCCGTTCATCGGCCACACTCGGTGGGGCCACCGGCCGTCGGGTAACTGCGTCCGCAAGTAGAACTCGGCGCTCTGTCGGTGTGCCTCGGCTGCGTCGAACCCGAGCGATTCGTCGGCTTCCAAGAGAAACGTAGAAACTTCTCCGTCGTCTCGAAACCACGTGTAGCCATAGCCGCCGGAGTACTGGTAGTATGGGTCGAAGTCCGGTCCTGCAATTCGGGCCCCAGTCGGTGCGGAGAGTAACTCAAGGACCGAAAGGTCAGTCGCGACGAGCCGGTCCGTGACCGTGGGGTACTGTCTGGCCTGCCGTGCCGTCGCGAGGAGCGCGACTGAATCGCTGTTGGTTCGTCGCGTCCGGGTCGCGACCGCAGAGAGCGCATCCGAGCGCGACTGCGTTTCGATGTCCGACAGCAGGGTGACGAGACTGGTCTCACTATCCTCGAAAGCGACGCGGACTCCAACACCGCCAGTGAGGCGACTCTCCTCGTACTCTTCGGACGTACCGAACTCCGGAAACGACCGCGATTCCGCGGCGAGTATCTCGCCGAATCGCTCGAGTACTTGGGGCGTACACTCCACGAACTCAGTCGAGGTACCGAGGTAGTCGTGTTCTCCGTTGTGGTACACCTCGACGGCGTCGTCATGGACGAGCTGCCCAACGCGCCCATCTCGCCCCTCCGGGCTGATCTCGACGAACCCGGCCAGCTCGATATCTTCTGGCGCACCGTCGCCGAGCTCAAACGCCGTCGTGTGGGCGAGCCCGTCAGTAACGTCGCGTTGTACCACGTCGAATCCATCGAGACGGTGCGTCGTCTCGACGAGCGACCGACCCGCTCGGTACGTCTGGCTCCCCGTGTCGAGCGCATCGAACCACTCGACGGCGTCGCCGACACGGACGCCGAATCGTGAGGACACGATGCCGCCGAATCCCGAAAGTGGGTACGAGTAGTCTCGAAGCGACCCGGCTGGTGAAACGTGAACGAGGCGTTGGTCCGACCCGCTGAATCTGCCTCGCCGCGTACGCCGTTCGCCCGGAAATACATCGGTCGCGTCTTCGTTCTGCTTGTAATCGTCGAGTGACCGTCGGAGTCCCATACACCTACTGGCCACAGAGTTCAGATAAAGTTCTTGTGATATCTCAAAGATAATCCCTAAAGTATAAGTGGCCCTATTTTGATGAACAATTCGGACGATGACAGCGAATCCAGAGACGAGCAAGACGACGAAGAAGAGCGTCTCGCGACGGCGGTTTATCACCGCTGCTGGTGCGACGGGGGCCACAGCGGGCCTCTCCGGCTGTGCGAGTATGTTTGGCAACGGCTCCGGCACCGGCGGACAGGTCGGTGAGTCCGAAAGCGGCGGAACGACCGTCGTCTGGGGCTTTGACGCGACTGTCGCACAGGACCACGCGGACCAGCTCCGCACAGCGCTACACGAGAAAGGAGGGCTGTCGGATGACATCCGCGTCGAGTTCCAGCCGGGCCAGCCGGACAGCGGGAAGCGTCGGTCAACGTACAACCGGCTCTTGAGCTCTCAGGAGACGACGCCGGATATGTTCATGATGGACAACGGCTGGGTGAACATCTTCATTCAGCGGGGACAGCTCGCTAACCTCTCGGAGGTTCTCCCCGAGAGCGCGCTTTCAACCATCGAAAACGAGTACTTCGGCGGATTCACCGAGACGGCCATCGACCCCGCCAGCGGGGACCTGTTCGGTGTTCCGCTGTACCCCGACTATCCGACGATGCTGTACCGGAAAGACCTCGTCGAAGAGGCGGGTTACAACCCGACCGAGGAGAACTGGGCCACCGAGCCGATGACGTGGAAACGGTGGTCGAACATCGCTGCCGAGGCACAGGACGTCTCGGGCGTCGATTACGGCTTTACCACCCAGTGGGACATCTACGTCGGCACCGCCTGTTGTACCTTCAACGAGGTGCTGTCTTCGTGGGGCGGCGCCTACTTCGGTGGTCGCGAGAACCTGTTCGGCCCCGTCGGCGAACGCCCCGTCACCGTCGATTCGGACCCAGTGGTCAACTCGTTGAATATGATGCGAAAGTTCGTCCACGGCGAGAGCTTCGGCGGGGAGTTCAGCGATTACGGCGGTGGCTTCACACCGACAAACATCCTCGGGTGGATCGAAGACAGTTCGCTCGCACCGTTCATCGACGGGAACGCCGTGTTCCACCGAAACTGGCCGTACGCGATTAACCAAGCAGCGTCGGAATTCGGTGACGACCTCGGGACGATGCCGCTTCCCTACGGTGTCCCCGAAAGCGAGGCGCAGTTCCCCGGAACCGGTGGGTCCACCTCCGCACTCGGTGGCTGGCACATCACTGTCAATCCGAACAGCCAGAAGCTCGACGCTGTCACACAGGTCATCCAAGCGTCGATGCGCGAGGAGTTCCAGCTGTTCCTCCTAGAGATCGAGGGGTGGTTACCGCCGCGGGCGAGCCTGTTTAACTCCGAGACGGCCGCGGAGCTCGAACCGGCCGGCGACTACATGGACACGCTCCGCGTCGCCGGTGAGAACACGATGGCTCGACCGGTTACAGCGGTCTGGAACAACCAATCGAGTAAAATCGCGGAGCAGGCCAATCGCGCGGTTGGACAAGAGGTGTCTTCGTCCGAAGCGATGGCGACGCTCCAGTCCAGTCTCGAAGAGACTGAGAGAAACAACTGACGAGCTGAGAGCTCCACACTCAACAGATCAAATCATGAGTCCCACACCTCTCGGAGGGATAGTATGAGCGCCGATACGACTTCGAAGCCGGCACGCGAGTCACGGCAGTCAGGGCCAGTCGTCGGCTTCTTGCGGTGGCTGGAGAACCTGAGCGACACGCAGTACGCGTACCTGCTGTTGACCCCGGTTTTCGTCCTGCTCGGCATCGTGGCCATCTACCCACTCTTGCGGACGTTCGAGCTGTCACTGTACGCCGTCTCGACCGACCTCTCGAGTGTCCGTTTCGTCGGGCTCGACAACTACGTCGCGCTGTTCACCGGGGAGAAAAATCGGTTCCTCCCCGGCGGGACGACGTTCCTCCCGACCGGGCTCGACGCCGCGAATCTCCTCGATAGCGCCCTCGTAATCACCCTCGTCTTCGCCGTGGGCAGCGTACTGTTCGAGACCCTCATCGGACTTGGTCAAGCGCTCGTCTTAGATCAAGACTTCTACGGCCGGCGGTGGGTCCGTGCGGCGATTATCATTCCGTGGGCCGTCCCAATTGTCATCCAGGGGATGATGTTCTTCTTGATGTTCGACTCGAACGTCGGGTTCGCGACGCCGATTCTCGCCGATCTCGGAGTAGTAGCGCCGACCAACACACTGAACGACACGGTCAGCGCGACGTTCATTATTATCGTCGCAGACATCTGGAAGACCTCGGCGTTCATGGCGCTACTCATCCTTGCCGGGCTCCAGAGTATCAATCGCAGCCTGTACGACGTGGCCCGCGTCGCCGGTGCGAGCAAGTGGCAACAGTTCAGATACATCACTCTCCCGCTCATCCTGCCGACCATCGGGGTTGCGGTGTTATTCCGCTCGGTGCAGGCGATGCGCGTGTACGGTATCATCGACACTGTCTCGAGTTGTACCGTTGTCCCCTCACTCTCCTGCATGGTCGTTTCGACGTTCAACACGCACGAGGGGACGTCTGCCGCCATCGCGTTCGTTACGGCCGCCATCATCGGCGTCGTCGTGATGGGAATCATCCTGTGGCAGGGGGAGGACGCGATATAATGTCCAGCGCTACCGACGGCGCGTCAGACGACACCGGACCGCTCGCACGGTGGGCGCGGACTGCGATCCACAACCCACGACGCGTGTATCGAGCGTTGTTCTACGTCGCGATGGCGTTTTTCATGGTCACGACAGTGTTCCCGTTCTACTGGTTACTCGTCCTCGCGGTGACGCCGCAGGGGAACCTGCTTTCCGGGAGTTTCCTCCCGACAGTCGACCTATTCGGCGTCAGGGGTACGTTCCCGCTCCCCGTACCGAAGGGGTTCAATCCGACAGCGTTCGTTACCGTCTTCGAGCAGGTCCCGTTCCACCTGTACGTGCTGAATAGCTTCGTGCTAGCTGCTACGACGACAGTTATCGTCCTCGTTGTCGCGAGCCTCGCAGGCTACGTGTTCGGACGGATTGAGTTCCCCGGGCGCGCGCTGTTGATGCTCGGTATCCTCGCTATCAGTTACTTCCCTCCCGCAGCGTTCGTCATCCCGCTGTTTCAGGCGTTCGCCGGTAACGCCCCGATAACGATTCCGTTCATAGGCGTCCCGCTATTCACACCACCCCGACTGCTGAACACCCCGGGATCGATGGTCATGCCGTTCAGCGCGCTGTTCCTGCCGCTGTCGATATTCATCCTCACGACCTTTTACGGGCAGATTCCAGACGGGTTGGAGGACGCGGCGCGGGTGGAGGGGACGACCCGACTGGGCGCGCTGTTCCGCGTCATCGTGCCGCTTTCGGCACCCGGTGTGGCGACCGCGGGCGTCCTCACGTTCATCAGCGTCTACAACGAGTACTTCTTCAGCTCGATTATGGCGACTTCACCTGAAGCGTCCAAGTGGTCGCCAATTGTCGGCGGGATTCTCAGCTACCAGACTCAGTACACGACGCAGTACAACCTCATGGCCGCAGCGAGTGTTGTGGGGGTCATCCCCGTCGTCATCCTCGTCATCATCGCACAGGAACGCATCGTCAGCGGACTGACCGCAGGAGCACTTAAAGAATAACAATGGCACGAGTACGACTCGAACACGTAAGCAAGCACTACGACGACGTAACGGCGGTCGACGACATGAACCTCGATATCGACCACGGCGAATTCATCTGCTTTGTCGGCCCATCGGGATGTGGGAAGTCGACGACGATGGAAAGTATCGCTGGACTCACGAAGCCGAGTGAGGGTGAAATCCACATCGGCGACCGCGAGGTGACGAACCTCCCGCCGAAGGATCGCGGGGTGGCGATGGTGTTCCAGAACATCGCGCTGTTCCCCCACATGGACGTGTACGACAACATCTCCTTCGGGCTTCGCCTCCGCAACTACGACAAGGAGGAAATCGAGCGCCGCGTCGAACGCGCCGCCGAAATCGTCCAACTGGAGGGAATGCTCGACCGTATGCCCGACGAGATGTCCGGCGGGCAGCGACAGCGCGTCGCCATCGCCCGTGCCATCGTCCGTGAGCCCGATGTCTTTCTCATGGACGAGCCGCTCGCGAATCTCGACGCGAAGCTCAAGGTGCACATGCGGACTGAACTCCAGCGCCTGCACAAGGAACTGGACACGACCATCATCTACGTCACCCACGACCAAGAGGAAGCGATGACGCTTTCGGACCGTATCGCCGTCCTCGACTCCGGACGGCTCCAGCAGATAGACCCGCCACTCGTCTGTTACAACGAGCCGGCGAACCTGTTCGTCGCGGGCTTCATCGGCTCGCCGTCGATGAACTTCGCCGAGGCGATGGTCACAGAGGACTCGCTTTCGACGGCGAACTTCTCGCTCGCGTTCGATCCGGCGTCTGTCAAGGCTGTAGACGTGGGCGACGAGGTGACTGTCGGGATTCGTCCCGAAGATATCTATCCCGGCGGAACGCGCGTCGAAGTGGAAGACTCCTCCTCGCTCATCTCCACGCGTGTCGATATTCTCGAACCAATGGGTGACGAGATATTTGCGTACATGCTGTTAGGCGAACGCCGCACATCGATGGACCAGTCGAGAGCGGATGACCAACTGCTGATGAGCGTTGACCCTGACTCAACGATTCAAGAAGACACGGACGTCGAAGTCGTGATAGACCGAGAGAACGTTCACCTCTTCGAGACGGCGTCAGGCGAGGCACTCGCCCACGGCCTGTCCCCTGTTTCAGCCGAGTTAAAGAACGAGACGACAGCCGACGCAGACAACTGAAACGACCCGACGACTCTCGCCGTCGTCGACGAGGTCATTGACGAGAGAATGGGCTCTCCTCTCGTCAATATCCGCTACCGCAACGCGGGCGGCATCTTGGTCCTGTGCGACGAGTTCCGCTTCAAACCGTTCATGGTCGGCTGATGCATCGTCGAGTGCGTCTGTCCCGGGCATGGGAATCACGTCGGCGCGTATTGACGCGCCTCGGCCTCTCGGGCGCGGACAAACTACTACCGCTGCCACGTCGTTAACCAACACTGCGAAAGACTGCGGTTCTGTGTTGGTTAACTCGTGGGGGTTCAGAACTGATGAACGGGCTTCACGCGGAACGTATCTGCGTCAGTGTTCGGCGTCTCACTGGTTCGATTCAACGACGACCGCGAGAGCCGGTGGACCAACTCCTCACGAACCGTTTCACGGCTGACTGTCGTTTCGTGCCAGCCGAGACGCTCATCGAAATACCGCTTCTTGAACCGCTCGTCGACGTCATCAACGGCGATGAACTGTGTCCGCTTTACGCCCGCTAGGTTCGTCGAGACGAACTCGGCTCCGACGTCTTCGTGGGTGAGTTCGACGAGTACACGCTCGACAAATGAGACGATGCCAGTTGGACTTCTGCCGTGGGGGAGCGACAGTTCGACATCTGCCCACGGTTCTTCGTTCGGTTGTTCAGTGTGCTCGCCAGAGAGTCGTGATCGCTGTTGCTCGTGTTCGGAAGACATGGTTGTTGAGTGGGTACCTACAACGGCCCCCTCGCCCCTCTCGGGGGCGACAAACTCCACCGCGGACCGCACTCCCATCCAGTGAGTAAATTCTGATATATCGGCTAGAGGCAGCCGTCGTTTGATGGCCCTTCAACCGGAGAGAGCCAGCGGCGTTTGCACCCGTGTACCCTAGCCTTCCTTTGGATGATTTTGGAGGTACAGAGAGGGTTGAAACGCCCTTAGATTTAGTAAC
>ENA-ORDC01000218-ORDC01000218.1-marine-metagenome-genome-assembly--contig:-NODE-218-length-62451-cov-10.448568_pt1 | contig 62451 bp, 57 predicted proteins | sample MGYA00237783_ERZ508515 | MGnify/ENA primary metagenome ERZ508515 (study PRJEB26186, sample SAMN06268792) | marine metagenome | isolation source: Eden Landing Ponds, San Francisco, CA, USA | place...
CATCCAGCGGATTATTGGGTCTCCGCATGGTACGATATTCTCAATCAGACATTAATAAAACTTTCCATTATAATTTCAGCCCGATTCTACGATAACGAAACCACGGGGCACCGTGATGCATCCCGTTCTCTCCCGGGAGTCGCTTCCGTTCGGCCAACCCCTAACTCGGAACCCATTCTCAGTAGTGCTGTTCGTTCAATATGTGTCGGCCCGTTCATAGCAATGGCGTACTATTTCTTCACAATACTATCACGAGCGTATGCGCGCGCGTAAGAGCCAATCAATCCAGGAATCCAGTTTGGGAACTGACGAGGGCATGCAGCGTCGACTCGTCGATCGAAGATTCGTCTCAGCACACCGCAGATCGGGAGGGAAACGTTTTTTCAGCGGCGTCCAAGAGTGCTTAGTATGTCCGCTCGCCTGAACGCTGTTGGGAGGCCACGCCAATGACGGACGAGCCATCGATGTTCATGGTGGAAATCTGTGATCGCCGGATGCAGTTTTTCTACATTTTCGCCTTTTCGCTGTTTTTCCTGTTATTGATGATTCCGTACCTGTTCGTGCTGGATCCGAACTCGGCGGTCTACGTCGTTTCGGCGATGAATGCGTTCGGCCTCGGGGTGTTTGCGCTCCTCAGTGGCGGTGCGATCTGGTATTGTAAGCGTTACTACTGAGTGTCCGTTTGTCGATCTTTGGGGGACGCGTTACTCTCCGCGGATACCTTCCTTCGACGGGTGTCGTCCGTTCGTCAAAAGAGCGAATCGCGGGCTGATTTTGGCGGGCTGCAACCGGGCAGTTCCTACATCATGCCGCCCATGCCGCCCATGCCACCCATGCCGCCGCCCATACCGCCCATGCCGCCACCCTGGCCGTCGTCCTCATCCTCGTAGTCTTCGCCCAGCGCGGTCGCCGAGATGATGTCGTCGATCTTGAGCACGAGGTTTGCGGCCTCGACCGCACTGCTCACTGCCTGGGATTTCGCGTGTGCGGGTTCGACGACGCCAGCCTCGAACGTATCGACGACATCGCCGTCGAAGACGTCAAGCCCCGCGTGACCGTCGCCGCTCTCGTGGGCCGAACGCAGTTCCACCAGCGTGTCGATGGAGTCGAGTCCGGCGTTCTCCGCGAGGACGCGCGGGATGAGATCGAAGGCGTCCGCGAACGCCTCGACGGCGAGTTGCTCGCGACCGCTGACGCCGTCGGCGTACTCCCGGAGTCGGTCGGCGAGTTCGACCTCGGTCGCGCCACCACCGGCCAGCACGCGACCGTCGGTGATCGTCGCCGCGACGACGTCGAGTGCGTCGGTGATACCGCGTTCGAGCTCGTCGCTGACGTGCTCGGTCGAGCCCCGGATGACCAGTGTCACGCCGTGGTTGCCGTCGCTTTCGACAACGTACCACCCGTCTTCGGGGTCCCGCGAGATATCGCCCGTGGCGAGGTCCTCCGCCGACAGTGACTCGAAGTCCAGGTTCGAGTGGAGCTGGGTTCCGAGGACTTCGCTGAGGAACTCGAGGTCACTTCGCTTGATCTGGCTGATCGAGAGGATTCCTTCGCGCGCGAGCAGGTGCTGGGCCATCTCGTCGATGGACTTCTTCGAGAGCACGACGTCGACGCCGGCGTCGGCGACCGCCTGGACCTTCTCCCGGATCGCCTGTTCCTCCTGCTCGATGAACTCCTGGAGCTGATCGGGGTCGTCGACGCTCAACTGGGCGTCGTTCTCCATCTCGTTGACGGTGAAGGGCGCATCCAGCAGCAGGATGTCGGCGTCCTCGGCCTCTTCCGGCATGTCCTCGTGGTCGGGATCCGTGTCGATGGTGCCACCACGGACGATCTGGGAGGCGTCGACGGGCCGTCCGGGCGCGGACTTGATGTCGACGAACTCCAGATCGACGACCGTCGAGCCGTCGTCGGCCTCGACGGCGACCGCCTGCGCCGTTTCCACGACCAGATCGGAGAGGAGGTCCAGATTGAGTTCCGCACCCTTGCCGGTCATGCTCGTCGCCGCGACGCTCTTGAGCATCTCCTCGTCGTCGGGCTCGACCGGGACCGCGATGTCGTCGATCTCTTCGCGGGCCCGCTTGGCTGCCATGTCGTACCCGCGGATGATCGAGGTCGGGTGAATATCCTGTTCGAGGAGGTCTTCGGCGTTTTTCAGGAGTTCGCCAGCAAGCGAGACGGCCGTGGTCGTGCCGTCGCCCGCCTCGTCCTCCTGGGTCTGGGCGACCTCGACGATCATCTTCGCCGTCGGGTTCTCGATGTCCATCTCGTCGAGGATCGTCACACCGTCGTTCGTGACGGTTACGTCCCCGATCGAGGAGACGAGCATCTTGTCCATCCCTTTCGGTCCGAGCGTCGAGCGGACCGACTCGGCGACCGCGCGGGCCGCCGAAATGTTGTGGCTCTGGGCGTCTTTGTCCTTGAGACGATCCGCATCGTCGCCGAGGACGATCATCGGCTGTCCCTGCATTCGCTGGCTCATAAGTCGATAGCATGTTTGTCTGTGGTTCTATATAAGTGTGCGGGTTTCGATCGACTCCGGTCCGGGCCGACTCAGCGATCCACAACCCGGTGAAGCCGATAGAACACACGGTAGAACCGATATATACCGAAGATAGCACACCTTCGGGTCCAGCAGTCTCAGGACTCGGTGGAGCGAGACTTATATGTATCTCTCAGGGGGATCGAGGACTCCGGGCCTATGCGTCGCGGTTCAACCGCCGGACTGACCCCCGTATCTGGCGGACGTTGGCGGATTGCTCCTGGTTTGCCGCCGCGATGTCGTTGACCTCGTCGGCGATCGTCTCGGCCTGGCCGACGAGTTCGTCGACCATCGAGGCGACCTCCTCGGTGCTTGCCGCCTGATCGTCGGTCGCCTCGGCGACTTCCTGAATCCCGCGGGAGGTCTCGGTGACGGCCTCGACGATGTCCTCTAGGTTCGCCATTGCGGCTTCGACGCGATCGATCCCCTCCTGAACCTGCTCGGTCGTCTCTGCGAGACTCTCGACCGTCTGTTCGGTGTCGTCCTGAATCGCCGCGACCATCTCCTCGATCTCGCCCGCGTGTTCCTGGGACTCCCCGGCAAGACTCTTGACCTCGTCGGCCACGACGGCGAAGCCGTCGCCGGCCTCGCCGGCACGGGCGGCCTCGATCGAGGCGTTCAACGCGAGAATGTTCGTCTGCTCGGCGATGTCGTTGATGACCTCGACGACTTCGTCGATCTCGCCGACGCGATCCTGCAGGCGGTCGACGTCTGCGGCGACGTCCCCGGCCGAGTCATCGACTGCCTGCATGACGTCGATCGCGTCGGTGGCTGCGTCCCGTCCGTCTTCAGCGAGGCGTTCGGCCTCGGCACTGGTGGCGTCGACGTCGTCGGCTGTCGCCGCGATCTCCTCGATCGTCGCACTCATGTTCGAGACCTCCCCCGAGACCTCGCTGACACTGTCGACCTGTTCGTCGGCGATCGAACTGATCCGCTGGGCGCTGTCGGCGAGATCCTCGGCTGCCGTCTGGGTTTCGTCGACTGCCGTCTCGACCTCGCTGGCGACTGTCCGTCGACGGTCGAGTTCCGCCTCGACGCGCTGGTTGTAGGCGTGAATGTAGGTGTCCATCGCCACCTGCTGGTCGAGGTTGAGCAACTTCAGCGCCGACAGCGACCGCTCGACGACCGCGTCGACCGCCTCTTCGGGGCTCAGTTCGCCCGTCTCGCTGCCGGCAGGCTCCCCTTGCCCGGCGAGTTCGGCTTTGACGTCGTCGGCGATCGTCTCCATGATACCCTGGTAGTAGATGACATAGGCCCCGAGGTAGAACTTCGGCCCCATTTCGAGCATGTCGTGGAGTTTGCCGATCCTGGCTCGACGATCAAAGTAGTCCTGGCCGTACTCGCCGTCCCCTAGCGCCCGGAGGTACGCCGACTGGGTCCGTTTGAGTGCCTCGATGCCCTTGTTGGAGCGCTCCATCACGTCGACGGCGTCACCGAACTCCTGGAGGTGATCGTAGAACTCCTCGGCGAGCTCGTCGGCGAGCTCATCGAACTCCGCCTCCATGTCGGCCAGCCGCTTTTGGTCTTCGTCGTCGAACTGGGAGAAGTCCTTTCGCCAGGTGATCTCTTCCCGGTCGATCCCGATCTCGTCGGTGAGGGTCGAGCCATCGACCCGACCCCGTCGCTGTGCATCGATCACGTCGTCATCTGTCGGTGGCATGGGTCTCACTGTCAGTGGAACATGTCGACCCCTCACGTCGGTGTTCGGGGGAACGACTGTTTCACTTTGGGCTTGTTATCTTCTGGGACCTATTAATCGGCTTCCTCCCAATTTCAAATATGATTTCGAAAAGAGAGAGCTATATAGATGTAATTTTCACACCTTTTGGAAGTTCTCATGGTGGGTCAGGGCGGCTTCGATCGATACGTTTTCCCCCCGTGCCGGCCGATCCAGGCGCATGTTCCCGGACTTTACGGTCATCCCAGCAGTCGACATGCAGGAGGGGCAGGTCGTCCAGCTCGTCGGCGGCGAGCGTGGCACCGGAAAGACCTACGGCGACCCCGTCAATGCGGCCGAACGATGGGTCGAGGCGGGCGCGGAAACCCTGCACCTGATCGATCTCGACGGTGCGTTCGAGGGCGAACGTGCGAACGCCGACGCCATCGAGGCGATCCGGGCGGCCGTCGATGTCGACCTCCAGCTCGGCGGCGGGATTCGAACGGCCGAGGACGCCCGGAATCTCCTGGATGCGGGCGTCGATCGCGTCATCCTCGGGACGGCCGCCGTCGAGGATCCCGAGATCGTCGCCGAGATCACCGAGACCCACCCGGGCAGCGTCCTCGTCAGCTTAGACGCCAGCGACGGCGAGGTCGTCGTCTCGGGGTGGACCGAATCGACCGGTCTCGATCCGGCCGAAGCCGCTGGCAGGTACGCCGAGCTGGGCGCGGCGGGCATCCTCTTCACGGACGTCGACGTCGAGGGGCAACTGGGGGGCGTTCGGACAGCCCCCGTCGAACGCGTCGTCGAGGCCGTCGATGTTCCCGTGATCGCCAGCGGCGGCGTGGCGACCGTCGATGACATCCGGGCCCTGGAAGCCACCGGCGCGGCGGCGGTCGTCGTCGGCAGCGCGCTCTACGAGGGGAAGTTCACACTCGAAGACGCGATCGCGGCCGTCGAGTGAGTCGGCGGGGCGACCTCCCAGCGACTCCCGGCGAGGCACAATCACCAAATACGAGGGGGGAGTGTATCGATCCATGACCGACCGAACCGCCGCAGTCACCCGCGAGACGGGCGAAACCGACATCGAGGTGACGCTCGATCTCGACGGCGACGGGGAGTCGACCATCGAGACGGGGATCGGCTTCTTCGACCACATGCTCGATGCGTTCGCCACGCACGGCCTGTTCGATCTGACCGTTCGATGTGACGGCGACCTCGCTGTCGACGACCACCACACTGTCGAGGACGTCGCGATCACGCTCGGCGAAGCGTTCACCGAGGCGCTGGGCGAGAAACGCGGGATCGACCGTTTCGCCGACCGACGGGTCCCGCTGGACGAGGCCGTCGCGAGCGTCGTCGTGGACGTGAGTGGTCGGCCCTACTTCGACTTTGAGGGGGAATTCTCCCAGGCAACCGTCGGGGAGTTCACCAGTGCCATGGCGAAGCACTTCCTTCGCTCGCTCGCGATGAACGCCGGCCTCACCCTGCACGCGAGCGTCGAGGGCGAAAACGCCCACCACGAGGTCGAGGCGCTGTTCAAAGGGCTGGCCCGGGCACTCGACGACGCGACCCGGATCGACGACCGGCGCGCCGACGCTCCCTCGACGAAAGGGGAGTTATGACAGCCGACCAGTCCGCCTCCTTCGAAGCGATCATGGAAAAGTTCGAGGACAGCCCGAGCCAGCAGCGGGTCATCCGTCTGTTGCTCGAACGCGGCTTTTCCGTCAACGACGACGGTCGGGTCGTCTCCGGCGGGATCGAGATTCCGAACACGGGCATCGCCCGCGAGGTGGATGTCGACCGCCGGGTCGTCGACGCGACGACTGATGCCATCCTGGAGGACCCACAGTTGCGGCGGATCTTCCAGAACATCTCGGCGATCCCGAGCCTGATGGATCTCGCGCCGGTGCTGGATCTGGCGGTGATGACCGTCGCCGTCCGCGAGGCCGAGGAGTCCGGCATCGTCGCGACCGTGACCGAACTCCTCGCCGACCGGGACATCTCGATCCGGCAGGTCATCACCGAGGACCCGGAGTTCACCGACCAGCCACGGCTGTACGTCATCACTGACGACGCCGTGCCGGGCGACCTGCTCAACGAGATCCGCGAACTGGCGTTCGTCCACAAGATCGAATTGCAGTAGTCGAGCCGCTCCGCCAGCGCTGATCGACAAAGGTAGGTGGGAGCCACTGGATGGCCTTCGTATGCAGGTAGACATCGGAAACGCACTCGCCGAGGTCGCCACGCCGGGGATTCCCCGTGAAGCGCTCGAACGACTCGACGATCGCGTCGCCGCGGCCCACGCCCGCATCGAGGAAGGCCGAGCGAACGACGAACACGGCTACGCGACGCTGAACCAGCCCGAAAACGTCGACGTCGACGCCATCGAAGCGGCGGTCGAACCCTTCGCGGACTGTGAGACCCTTATCAACGTCGGGATCGGCGGCAGTGCGCTGGGCGCGGCCACGATCTCGGCCGCCCTGGACAGCGACGTCGACGCCTACTACCTCGACAACGTCGACCCGAAGTGGGTCGCCGACCACCTCGAATCGATTGATCTCTCGTCGACGGCGCTCAACGTCGTCTCCAAATCCGGGATGACCGCCGAGACGCTGTCGAACTTCCTCGTCGTGCGCGAGGCGATGGAAGACGCAGGGGTCGACTGGACCGAACGAACCTGGGTCACGACCGGACCGGAGGGTAACCTCCGGGACCTCGCGGAGAAGCACGATCTGCCGTCGCTTCCCGTTCCTGACGGCGTTCCCGGTCGCTTTTCGGTACTCTCGACGGTCGGCCTCGCGGCGGCAGCGCTCCAGGGCCACGACATCGAGGCGATCCTCGACGGTGCCCGTGACGCCGACGACGCGCTCGGCCCCTCGCTGTTCGACTCGCCCGCCTACGCTTACGGCGCGGTCAACTACGCGCTCGACCAGCGCGGTGCCGGCATCAACGTCCTGTTGCCCTACGCCGAATCCCTGGAAACCTACGCCGAATGGTACTCACAGCTGTGGGCCGAAAGCGTCGGCAAGGACGGCGTTGGTCAGACGCCCGTCCGGGCGCTTGGCGCGACCGACCAGCATTCCCAGCTCCAGCTCTACCGGGCTGGCCCCCACGACAAGATGGTCACGTTCATCCGGCCAACGGAGCGGGCGGACACGACGATTCCCGAGACAGACCTGGCGGGCCTCTCGTATCTCGGCGGGTCGACGCTCGGCGAGTTGATCGACGCCGAGTTCGAAGCGACGGAGGCCAGCCTCGCGAATGCGGGACTGCCGAACGTCCGCATCGAGATCGACCGCGTCGACGAGGCGGCGATCGGCGAGTTGCTCTACAGCATGGAGGCGGCGACGATCCTCGCGGGCGAACTCTACAACGTCGACGCCTTCGTCCAGCCGGCCGTCGAGTGGGGCAAGAAGGCCACCCGCGGCCTGCTCGGCGGCGGCGACTTCGAGGAAGCCGACGAGGTCGCCGAGAAGACCGAACTCACGATCGAGTGAGGGCGTTCAGGCCGCTGCAGACTCGATTATTCCGCTCGAAACGACTCGATCAGGTCGGATTTCGACTCGAACGCCCGATCGACCATCCGATCGAGGAGTTCATTTTTCGACACGCCCTGGCCCGTCTCGCGCTCGATTTCGGCCTGCAACTGTTCGAGCTTCTCGTTCGTCTCCGCGATGATTGGAACAGTCGGTGCCATACGAGTTGTCAGCGGACACGACAAAATGTGACATCCTCCTCGCCGTGAACGGCGAGGCTTCCCGTACCGCAGTTGGGATATTTGCCGGTTTACGATACGACCTGTTCTCTCGTGCGAAACGTCCCGCTCTCGCGGTCGAACAGGTGTACCGATGGCTGTGCCACGCAGCCGTTACTCCTATCCTCGACGTGAGGACTCGGAGTTATCTTCTGGCGCATGTTCTCCGCCCCATTACAATCCGCGTTCCCGACCAAACCGCACGACGAGCAGATGTACAAGCCACGTTCGACACGGTTCGACTTCGTGTCGTCGCCACACCGTGAACACGTCTTCGACGTGTCCCACTCGTTCTCCTTCAACACCTCGACACCACGTATCTCGCCTTTGTATTCGAGGTACTGGTAGATGCGGTCGAACGCCCACGTATGGAGTTTCTTGTTTCCAGTTTTGCCCCAGTCAGATTCGCGCACGTCTTCGGGCCAACTCACCGCGAGCGTCCCAACACCGCGCTCAACACACTCCGTGATGATGGCGTCCGTGAGCGTGTGGTAGAAGTGCGTCTCACGGTCAGCGAGTTTCCTGCGTGCCCACATCGACTTCTCAGACGGGCCGTCCTCACCCTCGGTGTCGTACTCGGCAAGGGTGAAGTAGTGCTTGTCTTCTTTAAGAGAGTTACCGGGGTACAAGACGTATTCGTTGGGGAACGCAACTGTGGCGATGTTTTTGATGCCGAGATCGATGCCTGCAACGTCGTCGCCTGCTGAGTCGTTTGTTTCGAGTTCGACTTTGCAGACGAAGTGCAGTTCCCACTCGTCGCCGTTCCAGACCGCCCGAACGTTCTGCACGCTGTTGACTTCTGAAAGGTCAACGTCCGGGCGGGTCTGGTACTCGCAGAGGATGAAGTCCGACCATGACTCTTTGAGGTTCGAACCTTTCGAGATGCGGACGCGGTTTTTCTCGGGGTCGTGTTTGAATCCGTCTTCTTTGAAGGTGACTGTACTTCGTGGTCGGGTGTCGCCGTGTTTGCGGTAGCCGGGTGGATTCGCCTCTGGATCTTTCTGTCGCAGGTCGAACCACGACTGGAAAGCGTCAGAAAGTTCTTCGATGACTTTCTGACTGGATTGTGCGTTCAAGTCTTTCCAGCACGACTGGTTCTTCATATACGATTTCAGCACGCCCTCATCTGGGATGTCGCCGGTTGCATCCCAGATGCGGTCGGCTGTCCAGCGTGCGACGTTCCAGATTTTCGAGGCGGAGTCTCCGAGCGAGTTGAGGCCATCGCAGACCTGTCGCTGGTTCTGGATGGAACCAACGTAGGTACGCGTGACCTCAACCGCCATACATAGCCTATGTAGGCAAACCGACTTAATAGTGTGGATTGGCGTTGAATATCCGGCCTGCTGTCGACGGTGGTTGGCGTCCGCGTTGTCGGATTCACTCCCGCCGTAAACGGCGGGATTCTCTCCTCGCAGGAAGATAGCTTTCTACAAACTCACGGCACCAACTGCTCGCCCTCGTCGTCGTAGACCGTGATCGCGTCGACCGGGCACGTCCGGGCGGCGAATTTCGCGTCGAGTTCCTCGTCCGCCGCCACGTCGAGTGTCACCATGCCGTCGTCCGTCTCCTCGCCATCGACGAGCACGGCTTTCCCGGCGTCCTCGTCCCGTTCGAAGGCATCGTACTCGACGACGCACTGGAACATCCCGATGCAAGTCTCGCGGTCGAATTCAATGCGCATGGGCCTCCCTCGGGGCCGGCCATACATAAGACTCTCCGCCGACGAACGAACCCTTAAACCGGGGGCCGACCCAAAACATGCCCAATGGACGTTGCGGACATTCCGGGGGTACCCGCGTGGTTGCCCGAGCACCTGCAGGCGGAGGGCATCGAGGAGTTGTATCCACCACAGGCCGAGGCCGTCGAAGGTGGCGTCACCGACGGGGCGAACCTCGTCGCGAGCGTGCCCACGGCCAGCGGCAAGACACTCATCGCCGAACTCGCGATGTTCTCGGCGATCACCGACGGGGAAGGCGATGAGGCCGGCGACGACGAAGGTGTAGACCACGCGGCGGAAACTGACGGCACCGCGCTCTACATCGTGCCGCTCCGGGCGCTCGCCAGCGAGAAACGCACCGAGTTCGAACAGTTTGAGGCCTACGGCCTGGAGGTCGGCGTCTCGACAGGTAACTACGAGAGCGACGGCGGATGGCTCGGTGACAAGGATGTCGTGGTCGCCACCAGCGAGAAGGTCGATTCCCTCGTGCGAAACGATGCGCCATGGATCGACGACCTCGATTGCGTCGTGGCCGACGAGGTCCACCTCGTCGACGACGGCGAGCGCGGCCCGACCCTGGAGGTCACGCTCGCCAAACTTCGAAAGCGCAATCCGGATCTCCAGACGGTCGCGCTGTCGGCGACGATCGGCAACGCCGACGCGCTGGCCGAGTGGCTCGACGCCGAACTCGTCGACTCGACGTGGCGACCCATCGACCTCAAAAAGGGCGTCCACTACGGGCAGGCGCTCCATCTCGAAGATGGCAACCAGAAGCGCCTCTCCGTCCGGAACAGCGAGAAGCCGACCGCAGCCATCGTGCGGGACACGCTGGAGGACGACGGCTCGACGCTGGTGTTCGTCAACTCCCGCCGGAATGCCGAGGCCGCGGCCCGCCGGCTCGCGTCGACGACCGAACCGCACCTCGATGGCGAGGAACGCGAGCGACTCGCCGAGATCGCCGCGGAGATCCGCGACGTCAGCGACACCGAGACCAGCGACGATCTGGCCGACGCCGTCGAGGGTGGCGCGGCGTTTCACCACGCCGGGCTCTCCCGGGAACACCGCTCGCTCGTCGAGGACGCCTTCCAGGAGCGTCTCGTGAAGGTTATTTCGGCGACCCCGACCCTGGCGGCGGGCGTCAACACCCCCTCCCGGCGCGTCGTCGTCCGGGACTGGCGGCGCTACGACGGGACTGCGGGCGGGATGCAGCCCCTCTCGGTGCTTGAAGTTCACCAGATGATGGGCCGGGCGGGCCGACCCGGGCTGGATCCGTACGGGGAGGCCCTCCTGCTCGCGAGCAGCCACGACGAACTCGACGAACTGTTCGAGCGCTACGTCTGGGCCGACCCCGAACCCGTCCAGTCGAAACTCGCCGCCGAACCCGCACTCCGGACGCACATCCTCTCGACGGTCGCCTCCGGCTTTGCCAACTCACGGGAAAGCTTACTCGACTTTTTAGAGGCCACGCTCTATGCCAGCCAGACGACCGAGGGCGGCCGCCTGGAGACGGTCGTCGACGAGGTGATCGCCTACCTCGAGGCCAACGACTTCCTCACGCGCGAAGACGATCCGGACGGCACCCTTCGGGCCACATCCATCGGCCAGACTGTCTCGCGACTCTACCTCGACCCGATGAGCGCGGCGGAGATGCTCGACGGCTTGCGCGAGTTCGAGCGAACGGCCGCGGGGCGGGAAGCTCGATCGGCCTCCGACGGGGAGCGGGACGACGAGCCGCCGGGCTTCGAGCCGGCCAGCGAACTGGTGCCGGACGCGGGCGACGACATCGGTGAGTCCGACGACACTGACGACACCCCCCAGCCGACCGCGATGGGGCTGTACCACCTCGTCTCCCGGACGCCGGACATGTACGAACTCTACCTTCGGTCGGGCGACGAGGAGGAGTACTCCATGGAGGCCTACGAGCGCGAAGCGGAGTTCCTCGGCGCGATGCCCAGCGAGTTCGAGGAGGGTCGCTTCGAGGACTGGCTGTCGGCGCTGAAGACCGCCCGACTCCTCGAAGACTGGGCCGACGAGGTCGAGGAGGGGACGATCACCGAGCGCTACGGCGTCGGGCCGGGCGACATCCGCGGGAAGGTCGAGACGGCGTCCTGGCTGCTCAACGCCGCCGAGCGACTCGCCGGGGAGGTCGGCCTGGACGTGACGCCGGCGATCAGGGAGGCTCGCGTGCGCGTCGAACACGGCGTCCGGGCGGAACTGGTCGACCTCGCGGGCGTCCGCGGCGTCGGTCGGAAACGTGCCCGTCGGCTCTTCGCTGCCGGGATCGAGTCCCGGGAGGACCTCCGGGAGGCCGACAAGGCAGTCGTGTTAGGGGCGCTTCGTGGCCGGGAGAAGACCGCTGAAAACATCCTGACGAACGCCGGCCATCGCGACCCCTCGATGGAAGGGGTAACGCCGGCGGCGGGGAGTGACGATCTCACAGCCGCGAACGGCGCTGGATCCGGAGACCGGGACAGTGCCGAAGACGAGCAACCGGCCGATCAGTCCAGCCTGGGTGATTTCTGATGGAGGTCCTCGAGGGCGAACTCCGGATCGACGACCTGGACGGCGTGCTGGAGCGACTCGACGCCATCGGTGACGAGCACGGTGTGGCGGTTCAGGCGTTCGACGCGCGGTACGTCGCCGGTCGCGAACATCTCCGGCGGGCCTGTGCACTGGCTGATCGCGCACACGTGCGAGATGAGATGATCGCCCGTGATCCCGGCGTCGAGATCCTGCTGTATGCGGCGGGTCGTCGCCAGATCCAGGACGCCCTGGCGATGGGTGTTTCACCGGGCCAAACCCCCGCACTCATCGTCTGTCATGCGGTGGGCGACCGGCCGGGTGAGGCCGGGGCCGAGAGGGCGACCGAACGCGAACGCGCGGCTTGCGAGGTCATCGAGACGATGGCGTGTCTCGATCTGACGGCGACGCGCGAGGCCGCCGATCCCCAACTGATCGCCGAGTTCTTCGACATCACGGACGCTGAGCGGGCCGCGACCGACGCGACGCTTTCCGAGCTCGTGTGTGAACGCGTCGCGATGCTTGTCGTCGAGAAGTAGGGCAAGAGAGTCCGTTCGCCAGGGCTCGTCGTCGATCAGGGCGACCGCTTCGCCGACATCGACTGGACCGCTCCTCTCGACTATTGGCTCTCGTTCTTCCCCGAGCACGCCGTTCGTATCGGGCAGGTCAACGACGACAAGTCGGTGATTTTCACTGATCGTTCCGGGACTGTACTGCCTGGGCCGATAGTTCCGTGTCGTTCAACGCACGCTCATAGAGCCGGATCTCGTCGATCGTCCCGTCGAACGTATGCGTCGGGTCACCACCTCCGCCGAACGTCAGTTGCCCACCCCAGGAGGGAGGCCCGACATCGACGGTGTCGGTCGCAACGGCCGCCCCGTCGACATACAGCGTTCGCTGGCTGCCGTCGTAGGTCGCGGCCACGTGCGTCCAGTTGCCGACCGGGACGGACCCACCACCCAGTGCCTTCGCGTCAGTTCCCGGCAGCCAGAAGGTAAGGCGTCCACTCTCCTCGACGTTGAGCACCAGTCCGCGTCCACTCCGTGCCAGGATGCGATAATCGTTCGCGTCGGTCGTGTCCAGCGCCTGGGGCTTGAGCCACATGCTTACCGTGAACTCCGGGGGCGACTCGACGGCCGCCCGGACCTGGCTGTCGTTCTCGCGGGTGAATTCGAGGGCAGTGCCGTTGACGCCGTTTTCGGCTACCGTCGCGTTCGATATGTCCCCCTGAATGCCGCCGACCCGGTCGTAGGCGACGGTTCCGTCGGTCGCATCGAAGGGCCAGTGGGCAAGCCCGTCTCTGGCGTGGCGTACCACTCTGGTCCCGTTCTCGACGGCGGAGGCAGCAACGTCGACCTGATCGCCGGCGATCGAATACGTTCCAGGGTACGGGACGGTCACCGCATACGTTCCGTAGGGGTTGGGTGCTGCGTTACGCTCGTAGGTATGGGATTTCCCGGAAACGGTCGGACTCGTCTCGGCCGTGACGGTGTCACTGGTCCGGTCGATCCCGACGATCGTCGCTCCTTCGACCAGCTGAAACACCCGTTTCGGACCGCTCGTATGGACCAGACGATACTGGGCGAAACCCGGCGTGGAGTCCCCGGTTTCCAGTTGTCTTTCGACGGTCGGGCCGCTCGACCCATTCATCGGCCTGCTGTAGACGACGAACCCGTACCGGTCCCGCAGTCGCTCGTACCACGCGTCCGGAGTAGTCGACCCGAGGAACGACTCGAAATACTGTTGTTCGAACCAGTAGGAGTCCGCGTGGCCGTTCACGAAGTAATTGTAGATGCGCGTCGAACTCCACCCGGTGAAGACGCCGTTTTCGGGATACTCCAGGTTCCGTTCGTCGCTGTAGCCGTCGATCCACTGTGCCGTCTCGTAGGTATCCTCGGAAACGACGAGTTGACTTTGCTTGATGGGGAGCTGGACCATCCCGAGACTACCCACCAGCAGAAACAGCAGGAACAGCGACACCAGCTGCCCGCCCTCGGGTCGTTCGAAACGGGCGATCGGCGTTTTCTCGGTGAAGCTGGTGACTGGCCTGGCAAGGTCGACCCATGCGGCAGCTTTGACGAACCCGATGCCGCCAAAGATTGCCGTGAATATGGTCAGCGGCCCCCCGAACCGCACTTTCACGCCAGCCCAGAACAGGAAGTACACCCCATAGACCACGGGTGCCGTCCAGCGTGGGTCGTTGTTCTCGAAGACGTGCCACGCGCCGAGGACGATGAACGGCAACGCGAGAAACAGCACGAATCCGAAGAACAGGATCGGCTGGACGACCAGTCCGGATTCGGCACTGAACAGACCGGCCGACTCCGCGATCTGTTTCCCCCTGAACAACCCAACTGCTCGTTCGACGACGGCGTCCATTCCGGGTCCAACGAGGGCGAACCCGACCGTCCCAACTACCGAGAAGACGACACTACTTGCCACCGTCACTGTCGCTGACAACGATAGTGACCGACAGGCCTCGAAGTACCCGACTGCTCCCGCCCCGAGGACGAACACGGCTAGCGGCACGATCACCCGCGAGACCGGCAACCACCCGAACGCGAGATGCATTGTGCCGACGATCACGGCCGCGATGGAGATTCCGCCGAGATACGGCAGTGCCGCAACTGCCGGAGAACGCGACTGCCGGAACGCAACTGCCCCCCGAACGAACACCAGCAGACCGAAGGGGACCAACACCATCGGGGAACCGACCCAGCTCATCGTCTGGACCGCAAGCGTGCCCCCGAGTGCTGCTATGGCTACCCACAAGCGTCGCGACTGGAGTCGGTTCCGGATCGGGCCAGTGGCCATCCCGTCGGCCGATCGTTCCCACCAGACGACGAGCAGCACTGTCAGCGCGATCCAGACGTAATCGAAGGCGTGGTGATCGCCGAACCCGAGTGCCATCCGATATCCGTTGATGGGCGTCACCGCGAGCATGAGCACACTCGCAAGCGCGATCCGAATGTCGTCCGTCAGGAGCTTCGTCGTCGCGTAGACGAACAGCCCAGTCACGACGGCAGCGACGACCGGATAGATCGCGAGCGTAACGCGAGCCGCCGCCGGGGTCCCACCGAACAGCTCTGACACCCACCAGAGCGTCACGAGCATCATCGTATCACCCGTGAGGCGGACGCCCTCCGGAATCGAGCCGAGCGCACCCGGATCGAATGCCGGGAACGCCTGGAGCTGTTCGACCCAGTACAGTCGCTTGTACGGGTCGTTCCCCAGCAGCGTGATCACCTCCCGGAAAACTCCCTGGTAGACGAAGACCACACGGAATGCGACGAGTAGCGAGAGGGCGCCGAGCAAGGCCAGCACCGTCTCCCGCGGGACATCGAGTGTAACATTGACGTCCGGGATCCTGGACGACTGTTCGGACTCGGCCGCGGAATCGACGTCGTGGTCGAGTGCGGCCCGCACCGCGTCAGGGTTGGCGAGGCGATAGCCCCCGTCGTCGTGTTCGACCGCGATCCCCCGGGAAACGCATTCACCGAACGCGCCTGAATCGAGCGGGATGTCGTCGAACTCCCACGGGCCGCCCGCGTCTATCGTGACGAGCGCCTCGAGTTCGGCTTCCAGCTCTGGATTGGCTTCGAGGAACGACTCGACCTCGTCGCGGCCCGTTTCCATGTGGGCTCCCAGCATTGGGACTCTCATTAACGTTCTGTCCCACCGCCGAGAGTGTCCAGTTACTGTTCGTTGACAGTTCACTGCTAGACGTGTAGTTTAATCACCGCCATCGCCAAGAAACGCGTTACTGCGACCACACAGTTTTGCTCAAACGAATTTTCGTTATCGTTATGTGAACCGAATATATTTAGTAGGTGCCGTGATGTCTGGTTACCAGATAGCTTACCCATGGGTGGGAAATTATCAAACGGTGACGTTTCGGACGCACAGCAACCAGCCGACTCGGGCGCGTACGTTGTCGAAGACGAAGACGGACGGCGAATCATCGAGGATCCGATCGCCGAGTCAGGTGGGACTGGCCACGAGGCGGCAACGGCCGACTTCGAGACTGCGGCCACCGGGAACGTTGCTGTGATCGTCTCCGCACCGGGTCAAGTTGAACGGGGCCCGATACCGTCGGATACGACGGCGACGATCTGGGCTGGGTCCTACGACGACAGCGGGGCCGCGCCGGTCGGTATCGCAAACGAGTCGCTCGACGTTGCCGTCACGCGGCCTGACGGCACGACCGAGAACTTTTCGGTCCAGACGGATACGAGCGGTGGAGCGTCGGTGACATACGACCTCTCCCAGGCAAACCGGGGCGAAGGCACGTACGACATCACCGTCACCAACTCTAACGACGTGAGTGTCTCCACACGAGTGGACGTCGGAACCAACGTTGTCTTGACAAGTGAGTGGGGTGGAGGGAATGTGTTCGTGGGTGAAGAATCGACGTTTGCGTTCTTCGCACACGATGGCGAAACGGGCGTCTCAGGGCTTGATCTCACGCTTCGAGTTATGGACAATGGGACGACTGTCACGGAACAGCAGACGACTACGGATGGCGATGGCTTTGCGAAAATTTCGTTCACACCGAGCCAGACTGGTGGGTACTGGATCGAAGCGGATCGGAATGGGTCCACTGTCGCCTCCGAATCCATCGAAGCGGTCGAGATCATTGGGACAAACGAATATGACCTCGGTGAAGCATTGGTCGGCACAACGAACGCGTACGGAGGCTATCTCTTCACTCCGACAGGCCCACTCTCGAATACGGATGTCATCGTTCAGATCTACACTGACTGGGATCAAACCGAGAGTAATCTCCTCACGGAACAGACGGTGACGACCAACGACGGTGGATTTTTCCTGGTCGAATACGACCTGCCCTCGGACTTCTCTGAGAATAGTCTGTATGCAGTTGCCGAAACCACGGATGGGGTGTCGATCTCGCTTGATCGAGACTTCATCGACGTGAACGAACCCTCCAGCGGCGGTGGAGGCGATCCTGATCCCGTTCAACTTTCGGGAAGTATACCCAGTCAAGAAATTGCGCCGGGTGAGACGGCAACAGTGCATATCGAAGCGACAGACGACGGAACCGCGATCGCCGGCCAGCCTGTGGAGGTGTTCCTGCGGTTCGGATACAATGGTCCACCGATTTATTCGACGACAGTGACGACTGGCAGCGATGGTACCGTCTCGGCATCGGTGGCGCTGCCCGACGACGCACCTGACGGATTCGATCTTCGTGGTACTGTCGCGATGGATTATACTGGAACGACCTACACCAATGGTCTTCGTTCCGAGATCAAACAGTACAATATTAACTTCAACTACCCCACGTTGACACCAGGTGGAACAGCAACATATCGTATCGAAGTTACCGACGTCGCAAGTGGGAATCCAGCGAAAGGGGTTCCATTCCAGTTCGACGCCGTGTACGCCGATGGCCGTGCCGGATCATTCGGAACTGGAAAACTCGTCTCGGGCAGTGATGGTACCGACGAGACGACGGTGTCTGCCCCCGCCGATCTTGGTTTCGATGCGATAGCCAACGGGATGCACCGATATGCGGACGAAAATTATGGGTTCGGCAATCGGGTGATGCTCCCCGGAAATCTGTCCACTGACGACGCTCTGTTCGCTGGGGAATCCGCTGAGTTTACGTTCAGTGTTCAAAACGACGTGACATTGGCGGGGCTGGCCTTTGCTCAGACTGGATATCCCGACCAGAAACCGTTCGGGACGCTGATCGATGGTTCTGGGTCGTTTAGTTTGACGATTCCTCCGGAGGCTTCAAGCGGAGATTATATCGAGTTCACTGTCTGGGCGGTCGACGGATCCGGAAACCGTTATGCGGATTCAAATTATGTAGAGATCCAGGGTGGAACGCTCTCAATCTCCGCAAGTGCTGAGAAGAACGTCCCCCAGGGCGGGAACGCGAACGTCTCGATCTCGGCAAATCAAATCGAAGAGATCTCCGTCGAAAAACTCTGGACTGACTGGAGTCTCGCCAATACCGCCGCAGGCGGCGCGACGGTCGCGGATCAGGTCGCCAGTGCGGGGAAAGTCGATCTCCAGTACGGCTCGGCACAGAGTTCGGCGTCGCCCTCGTTGACGCTCTCGCTTCCCGAGCGATACGTGGGTGGGAAATACAGCCTGCTCGTCTCGGGAACGGACCCGGACGGGAAAACTGTCGACACGACGGCCACGCTCACGATCGAGTGACGGTCCGCTCGACGCGATCGAGGTCGTGACGATCCGCCATCTCTCATTCGTGCACACGGAATAACCACTTTCGAAGCCGCTTCGCGTCGTTCTCGGTGTTTTCGTGCGCTCCGCCACTCGGAACGCCACAGCAGGTTCTCGTTCGATATCCACCACCAATACAACTGATCGATCATTTCTCCGCTCAGTATTGTCAATAAAGATTACTGATTGGACGTACGTCCTGTCCGATATATACTATCAATACAACTGGTCAATCATGTTGGATCAAAAGAATTATACGGTTGCCTTACCCACCCCTACACGACTTGCCATCCCCGACTATTGAATCGATCACGACGGAGGACAAACACCTATGATCTCCCCAACACAAGTGTTGTTCCTCGGTGCGGCACTGTCGGTACTGTTGTGGGGGTTGGAGCGCTATCGGACGCGGTTCGTCAAGACTGACCTGTTCATCGCTGTCGTCGTCTCGTCCGGTCTGGCAGCCTTCGTGGTCGCGCCGGGCATTTTCTACACTGTCGGGGGGCTGTTGAACATCCAGAAGCGATTCGTCGTCGCCTCGTTGATTGCCAACGTCGTCTTCATCGTCCTGTTCATGTACGTCATCAATCGGATCCGGGATCTGCGAGGGGATCTGACCAGGCTCAACCGACAACTCTCGGTCGCACAGGCCCCTCAGGCCGACGGCGGTGTCAAACAGATCTCCGTCGTCATCCCCGCGTACAACGAGGCCGACACCATCGGCTCCGTCGTTCGGTCACTTCCTGAGCAGACTCACGGGTACGACGTCGAGCCAATCGTGGTCTGTGATGGCTCCGCGGACGACACCGCCCACCAGGCCCGAACCAACGGGGCGATGGTGGTCAAACACCACGTCAACCAGGGCCAGGGCGGCGCGCTCAAGACCGGGTTCGAAGTCGCGATCGAGAACGACGCCGCCATCGTCGTCACGATGGACGCCGACGGCCAGCATCCCGCCGAGGAACTCGAAACCCTGATCGAACCCATCGTCCAGGATCGCGCGGATTACGTCATGGGATCGCGATACCTCGGCGTCGACCAGTCCGGCAACGGCACCGTTCGTGAGGCCGGCATTCAGTTCTTCACCCGCGCTATTAACGTCCTGACGAAGTCTTCGATCACCGACTGTACCAACGGTTACCGCGCCATCCGCGGGACGATGCTCGAGGATCTGACGCTGACTGAAGAACGCTTCAGCGCCCCCGAACTCATCATCGAAGCCCGCAAACAGGGCCTCCGGATCGAGGAAATCCCCGTTACGATCGAGGAACGTGACGCCGGCGAGAGCAAGAAACCACAGCTCGGGTACGCGTTTGGCCTCTCGCGAACGATTCTGATGACGTGGATACGGTGAGTGGACACTTTTCCCATGGCCGCTCAACGACACCCCACCTACTCAACCGAAGCACATATTCCCGTAACTTGACTCACTCAAACTGATTCCCATGAGCGAACCGATGTTCTCTGTGATTTTTCTCACTTGGAACCCTGGTAACGATATTCTTCGATCGATCAGTTCCGTCCGAAACCAATCGTTTGAAGATCTCGAAATTGTCGTTGTCGACAACGATAGTTCCGACGGAACGTCCGATCGGGTGCGATCAGAATTTTCAGATGATGATCGACTCCGAGTCATCGAGAACGACGAAAACCTCGGGTTCGCTGATGGTATTCAAGTCGGTATTCAAGCGGCAGAAGGACGATACATCTGCTGTTACAATCACGATACTACATTCGCTGACGGTTACTTTGAAACAATAGCAAATTTCGTCTCTGAAGACGCCGTCTGGACGACGGCTCGAGAAAACCATCGCGTTTCTAGGTCGACTCGGTGTGTTCGACTCCTTTCTCCACTCGGGTTTTCCGTTCCCTACGATGTCGAACCACTGTCTGGACAGGCAGAGGTGAACTACCTACCCGGGGATGGCGTCATCATTCCGCGCCGGATTTACGAAGGTGTGTTGAACGAGGTCGTCTTTGAAGATCGGTTCTCTCCTCGGTGTGAAGACGTCAATCTCGCGCTTCGGCTACAAGACGCTGGTGTCAGTCTCTACGCTATCCTCGATACGTATTCGATTCATCCTGACAAGGCTGACTTCTATGCCCCTACTGTAGATAATTTTCTGACACTTCTTGGGACGACTCGTGCGAGGGTTCGGACGTTCAACGCGAACAAACGGTTCGGACGAGCGGCCCTCGCTGCTGTCAGCCTCGTCTCACACCCGTTGTCAATATATTTCCGATCTCTCCCGCGACCGACAGCTTCTTTCAGTGATCGGGTAAAAACCGTCCCGCATCAGGAGTGAGCAACGTCCTCCAAAATAGACTGATAGCTATCGATCGCCGAATCCCAGCGGTATTGCTCCGCCTGTTTTTGTCCTGCCTTCGACCGCTTTGCTCGGAGCTTATCGTTTCCAAGCAGCTTCGCGATACCACTGGCGATTTCTGTCGTCGAGTCTGGATCGACATACTCGGCCGCATCGCCGAGAATTTCGGGCAATGCAGCTCTGTCCGATGCAACGACGGGGGTTCCACACGCCATCGCTTCGAGCGGTGGAAGGCCGAAGCCCTCGTAATAGGACGGGAATACGAACGTATCCGCGTTCCCATAAATGTATTTCAGTTCACGTTGGCTCACGTAGCCTGCTGGAACTATATCAGGATCGGATTCAATATCCGACCAGTCAATGCCAGTGTCGTCGTACGTTGACCGCGGACTCGGTCCGACGAGAAGGAGTTCATGCGGGATGTCTTCTCTCTGTTTCAAGCGTTTGAATGCCTCAACGACGCCGTCGATGTTCTTCCGTTTGTGTGCGCCTCCGACGAATAGTATATATTGGTCAGGCACCTGAATTTTCTTTCCTTCTTCAGCTTGAAAGAACACATCATCTACCCCGCTGTGAACAACATTGATCTTTGACTCTTTTATATTGAGCCTACTTGTTAGCTCCCTTTTCGTAAATTCGGAGACAGTAATTATTGAATCGGCCGTCCGTAGGGAAAGGGGGACACGGAACCGCTGAAGAACGGTGTAGTACCAGGGAGAATACCCAAGATAATTGAGAATGTCATGGACGCAAACAACTGTTGGAGTATTATACGTGAGAAAAGGATTGTTAGCGTTCGGACAGAAGAGGACATCAATAGAAGAACGTATTGCTGATACTGGGAGTATAGACTGTTCCCACAAAATGCCAAATGATTGTGATTTTTTCAAGAAACCCAATGAGTTGACCGTAGGATAGCGTTCTTTCAAGCTGTGATGGCCGAATAGTGTTACATTTTCAAATAGATCATTTAACCTAATCGATATTTCGTCAGCAACCTGTATGGCACCTCCGGGTTCTTCATGCATCAACGCTCTCGCGTTAATCCCAATATTGATCTTTGAGCCGTTCTGTTTCATATAGTTGAGCCACCGTACTATGGGTACCTACCCTTCCCGGTTTTACCTCGAACTCCATCATATACTCCCAATAGGAAAGCTTTCAAATTTTTGTTTTGACGTACAACGGTGCTATGTATTGTCTTGATAGTCGCCCACCAAAAATAGATGAGGTATGCGACAATACCGTACTCCGAGTTATCATGAATGTATCGCAACCGATTACGTGCTGAATAATACACGGCGAGTGGAGACTGGTTGCCTCCGGAACTGCCCGACACGCGGTGGTACACCTTGGTGGTGGTATCTGTTAACACTTCATATCCCTGATTTTGGACTCGCTGAGCAAATTCGATATCTTCGTAGTACATGAAATAATGCTCGGCAAGAAGACCGACCTCTCTAAACGCTTGTGAGCGAACCAAAGCGAAACACAGCGGAACATAATCATTCGACAGTAACGTATCTGATTTATCACTGTGGTATATGTTAGGCTTCAGACGAAGATTTGGGAAGGAACGATGTGTATCGATATGACTTGCATTACCGCTTCGTTTATCAACGTAACCTTGTCGAAACCAGACTGAGTCGCAATCTGGCCATTCCCTGATCTCGGGGGTTATGATTCCAATACGGTCGTCATTTTCTAGAACTGAAACTAAGTTATTGATCGATTCTGCATTTTCCATCAATATATCATTATTTGATATGATTATATACTTTGATTCATTCTCCAGTGCTCTAGAGATACCTGTGTTCATGCCACCGGCAAATCCAAGGTTTTCATCATTTTGTATGACCGAGGCCTGCGGGAACGACTCCGCTAATTTCTTCCCGGAATCGTCGGTTGAACCGTTATCTACAACAATTATTTCAAGGTTATCGTAATCCGTGCTCAACAACGAATTTAAACATTGGGCAGTATCTTCATACGCATTCCAATTCAACACAACGCAAGCGACACGAGGCTGTGTAATCATTGTACGATCTATCTATTCCTGATGGGTCGTAGTATCTCTGAATGGATCTCGGATAAGCTCATGCTTTCTATGTGATTAATATCGCGTCCCCATTTGTATACACAGTCTGGTTTCGAAGCATGAATCCTTTTCTGACATTCCCCGGGGACATTATATACCGCCCTACAGAAGGGTGTGATCCAATGAATACTTGGTTGTTATAGTTGACTAGCAAACCTATACTGCCCTTCGGTATTTTACCCTCTAACACTGGATCTGGTGGATTGATGGCTTGCCGTCCAGCAGTGGCAATTAGTATATGTTCAATGTTCTCGTCGCCGATGATCGGGGTCGTGTCTAAAGTGTGTTTCTCGACGAACATACCTGCTGCATAGTGCTGACTGGGAAATCGCTGATCTGTCTCACCTTGGTCATATCGAGGCTGTACATCAGTCATCACATAAGGGGGAATCATAGATAGTCCAATGATAGCTACCACTATTACAAAACCAGCCGTCACTTTTCTCTTATATTCTGATGTACGTTTGAATAGCCCATGGATTCCCATTGGTGCAAGCCATCCACCCACTAAGACAAAAAATGTCATAATTCGTTCTACACTTCCGATTGCTAATATCCAAGACAACACAGATAATCCAGCTATCATCACCCCAAATAGTAAAATTATCAATGACCAGTCATCACTGTCTATATTCTGACGATACTTGTAGAGGAACGCGAGTACTCCAAGGGCGAGTAGCCCTTGATATATCCAGAGACTGAAAAATGACTGGAATCGAATGAGCATGCCGCGTTGGACCAACGGTAGAGTAGCTTGCTCTGGTGCCCCTCCTCCCAAAAGAATCGTGACTAGTGTTTCCATCTTTCCTGCTGACAGGCTTATTCCCAGTAAAAGGCTTACAAACGTTTCTCCTCCCTGAGAAAATAGGTATTGCCATGCTACAAATAGTGCCCCAATTGCTAGGAAAAGACTAGCCAATCGTCCTCGCAACCCAGAGAATAATTCGAGAACACTCCGATTTTGAATTTTTAGTTTGAAGAAAAATAAACTTAATATTGTAGTTAATAAAGTAATTAGCACAAAGCTTGTTAGGTGATGTGATGATACCATTGCAATGCCAGCTATCACTCCAATGAGCATAAATCGAAATGATGATGAATAATATATGCGATAAATTGCATATACGGAAAGTGCAAAAATAACAATTGCCAGGCTTTGTCGTGTAAATCCTGTTTTTGTCCGATAAAATGGGATCCAAAGTAGTACGGGCAACATAAGGAGCGCGAACGACGGCTGCTCGATCTGGGGGTCAAGGCTGGAAATATATCTTCTCGCAGTGATAGTGACGACCGCTATTGTTGTGAGGGCGTATGCGAGGGGGATAATCCAGGAAATTAGAACTTCTGGTTCAGGCCCTGGACGAATATTTAGGCTTGTTATCGATTTGAGAATAATTCCATGAAAGTGAAGCAGAGGTGTTTCGGGGAATCCCCGACCGAGCGAAAATGACGAAAGAGGCCACCCCAACGAAGCGATTGTCTCAGTCGTGTTGACTCCGACATGTGACCCTCTTCTGTAAATCCACCCTATTTGGGGGGCTGGATAGAGAAATATAAATCCGGCTGCCGTCGCTAGAAACGCACACGATCGCTTCGTGAATGCTGTAGTTGCCACTAGTCCAATCAAGCCAATTCCAGAGACAATCCAAAGTTGCCACCGTAGACCTAGGACCGCCCCCGTCAGCAAAATGCAAATAATTATGGTATCACGCTTAGCGATGCGATCCATGTAGAATACGCCAACGGGCGCGCCAACTTCAAGACTACTATTTTGTAGCTCTATTCATATATCTGATGAGTTCATCATATGAGTGGTGCTCAGAGTAGTAATCACACTGAGAGGGGTTGTTCTGAAATCCATCGATAGTTCCGGTCACGTGACAGCCAAGGGTCACGTTGTCCCTCAATCGAAATATAGTATTCCCATTCACCAACGTGTGGTTTTCCCTTTTCAAGCAATCAGGGCTTCGCTTAGCTGCCCACTTGCTGTCGCCGAAACTCTCTGATTTCGTAGCCACCTGAATTCGGCTGCTTGGTCCGTAACACGGACACTTTCTTTGGTACTTATCTAACCACTGGCAATCTGAAGGACCGAGCGATTTAATGTTGCGTTCCTGTAATACCTGTTTACTTGATCGATGAGTGGCTCGATTGGTGAACTAGCAGCGATTTTTCGCGGTGGTGCGGTCGTACTATTAGGAAATGTTATTGGACGTGGTTTTAATTTCTTTGCTCATATTCTTATCGCAAACGCATTACTCCCAAAATTAATGGGAAGAGTCGGAATTGCATTCACAGTTGTCTCAACACTTGGGACAATAAGTTTGGTAGGCATACCAAAGGCGATACCACGTCGGATGTCGGAAGCTGATAGAGACCAGCGAGATATACTATTCGGTGGATACATTATTGCACTCTCTCTCGGATCTATCTCTTCGGCTTTAGTATATCACTTTTCGGACGAGATCGCCATTGCTATTCAATCTCCTGAGATTGCTCCAATATTAAAACCATTTTCTGCATTTATATTCTTATATTCTCTTTCGAAAACTGCAATCAGTGGCCTTCGTGGACGGGAACTCTCATCAGAGACTGTTATTATACGTGATGTATTAGGCCCCATCCTTCCTGTGGGGATATTCATCTTTCTGAGTACAATCGGGTATCCAGTGATCGGGGCGATCCTCTATTTTCTTTCGATTCACGCAATCGTAGCTTCCATCGGTACGTATAGATTAATAAGTGGACTGGAGGTATCATTGCACACTATCCGTGTAAATATACCTGAAATGAAAGACCTGTTGTCGTTCTCTTGGCCACTTGCGTTAAGTACCAATCTCATTCTCCTCATGAATAATTTCGACCTGTTGATGATTGGGTACTTCCTCAGTTCAGAATCTGCCGGCTACTACAAAACCATCCAACCGTTAGGAATGCTTGTACTCCTTCCACTAACGTCGTTCACCTTTCTCTACCTTCCAATTGTGACACGTTACTTCGAAAAGGGTGATATAGATTTTCTTGATCAAGTCTTTACCGCGACGACCAAGTGGATCTCCCTTATTGCATTTCCGATAGTCTTGGTTCTTATATTATTCCCAGAAAGCGTGATTCGTCTATTTTTCCGACCGGAGTATATTCCTGCAGCCACTGCGTTGGGTGTTTACGCTTTGGGAATGTTTTCCCGGGTTTTCGTCGGTCCAAACGGCGCGATGATTAAAGCGATCAACCAAACTCGAGTTGATCTCATTTCCGCTGTTATTGGTGCCATGACTAACATCGTGCTGAATATTGTATTGATCCCTAGATTCGGTATTGAGGGTGCAGCATTAGCTACCGGCCTTGGGTTTCTTATGTATAATATTACTGAAGTTAGTGTGGTTTACTATCATATGGGTATCCACCCATTTGCGCTAAATTCAGTCAAGCCTTTACTGGTGACCGTCATCGTTGCCATCTCAATTCAACGATATCTGATGCCAGCTGAAGTCGGTTTCGCTGGTTTGTTTCTTTTTGGTGTGGGAATTACTGCATTTGAGCTATTCTCTCTCGTGGCAACCCGAAGTCTTGACGAAAGCGATTATCAACTCGGCTTGCGAGTTTGTCAAAGGATTGGAGTTGATCCTGGTAATCTGCCCAGGGTTCTTAAGCCAAATGAAAGAGAAAAGTAACCCCCGTGCCAAGTGGACATCTATATGGACGGCTCACCAGATATTATCCTCCTCACTTTGGACTCACTTCGGGCAGACTATTGTTCGTGCTTTGGTGGGAAAGCTGAGACTCCGAGTATTGATTCAATTGCAGAGGAGGGTATCTTGTACACGAATACGCGTTCAACTGCATCATGGACTGTGCCTTCTATCTCATCTTTATTCACAGGTCAATTGCCATCAACTGTCGGCGCGTATGCAAATTCTGAACGATTTGAGATTCCCCGTGAGGAGACCCTCGCTGGTCGACTCAAGTCATCGGGGTACCAAACATTTGGAGTGAGTGCAAACCCTTGGTTGTCTGAAGAGTTTGGTTTTGATTCGGGCTTTGATGAGTTGCGACGCGTTAGAAATGAAGTTCCGTTTCCGGCAGCAGACTATCCACCTGTCCGAGATTGGGCCGACACTTGGAGACGAAAGGCACGAGAAATTGCCCGATGGATATCAAGGTCGCCGATGAAACGTGGGGCAAACCTCTTCGCACATTATCAAAGCGAAGGACCGTATGCAAATGCGGATGCAGTGAATGATGAACTGGTTAAATTTCTCCGTCTTGAGAGCCCTAAGTTCATCTTTGCAAATTACATGGATGTCCATGAACCGTATCACGACCAGGGTGGTTCAAAGTCTGCTATTGAATATCCACTTGAAGTTGATTGGAATCTTCATTCGCTTGTTACACCCCCACGCACAGATCCAGAAACCATCAGAGAAGCGTACCGAGAGTCGGTCGAATATCTTGATGAAATAGTCGGTGAGTTCCTTGAGGCACTTAAAAAAAACAACCTATTTGACAACTCATTAATAATAATTGCAAGCGATCACGGTCAAGCACTTGGTGAGCATGGATTTTGGGGCCATGGAACGTTCCTCCATGAATCGTTACTTCATGTGCCATTGATAGTCAAGCCTCCTTCTTCTTGGGATATTCAGTCGGTACCAAAAAACATCGACACGAATATCTCGCTTAAGTGGGTGTATGATTTGGTTTGTAGAGTAAGCCAGAATGAAGGTTCAAAACGTACTATCCTTCAGCCTGAGCGGCAAGAAAACCATCCCGTCATTGCAGAATCACACGGTTCCCCACAAGACATCGCTCTTTCCCTTCCAGGAGACCAGTCTAAACTTGCACGCTCTTTCATCTTTGAGGAAATCAAGACGATTCATCTTGATAATCCGAGCCGCGAATTATTGTTCGCCGAAGGCGAAAAACCAACTGACAGATTGAACACTGTTATTCAAACTTCACGGAAAATCAGCTCCGAGCTCCCGCCACTAGGTACGGAGGACAAGAACAACATCAAAAAGCCAGAAGGACGAACAGAACAACAACTAAAGAACTTGGGCTACCTGTGAGTGATCAGTTCTTCGGTCTCCAATGAGATGTACCACGATTTTATTTAGGAGTCCTCTAATGGCAACCATATGATTAAGCAACTCGTCAGATTTACCCTGAATCGAGCTCGTGGGGCGCGAGATCGTATCGCATATTCAACACGGTCGGCAGATGTGCCGACTCTTGATTTGGATGAGGCTTCGAATGTTTTGATAATTACAGTTGATTGTTTACGAAATGACCGGCTCTCTAAAACTGGATATAGACGTGATACAACGCCGTTCCTTGACGGTTTCGGGACACACACAGCAGCGATTGCCCCCGCACCTTGGACGTTTAGTTCGGTCCCATCGATTCTAAGCGGGCTATACCCTCACCGACACGGCGCAGCCTATTCAGAAGATGCGTCACGAAATCACGATCTTTCAAACCCTCCAAACGGTATACGGGATGATGTCTTCACCCTTCCAGAGTTACTAGATGGAAATGGATACAGTTCTGCATTTTTCACTGCGATCGAGACTGCTGCGATCCCAATCCGCGGTCGTTTTCCAACCGTTGGTCACCATCATGATGTAGATGCAGAGACGTTGTCGTCTCATCTGTTAGATTGGTGGAACGACCAGACTGGGCCACGGTTCGGATACATTCAATTCGGTGATCTTCATGAGCCACTCCATGAACCTGAATCGAATCCGTTCGGGTCAATTCCAGATGTTGAAGGTGTAGATCGATGGCGGTTTGAAGACGGAGATATCGATCGCGATGAGTTTGATGCGTATCGATCGGCGAAAATATTGTTATATGATACGCTTGTCAGAGAAGTCGATACAGCTATTATGCACCTATTGGAGGAACTTCAGGAACGTGAGGATACTATCATCGTTGTGACGAGCGACCATGGCGAAGAATTCTGGGAATTTACGGAGTTTGAACGGGAGAATTTCACTGATCCACGAGGAGTTTACGGTGTTGGTCACGGGCATGCACTCGTTCCACCCGTTTTGGAGGTTCCAATCATTTCGAATATCAGTGGTCTCTCCAAGCAGAACTCATATCGTAGCCTCACGGACCTTGTTCCAACCATTCTTCGATCTCAGTCAGCTAATATCGACCTCGATTTTGACGGTGTGCCGCTACAGGAGACTCGGGAGAGCCCTCCTCTCAGTGAAGAGATCGCATATGGGAACAATCAAATCAGTGTGACCGACGATGACCATCACCTGATTCATGTTCCAGAAACGGGCGAAGTCGTCACGATCGACTTCGAAACAGGCACCGAACTTTCCGACCAAGCACTCGAAGATCAGTTACTGGAATTCCTCCCAGCCTCCCGTCGTACTGGGACAGCAGTGTCTGTTTCTGAAGACGTCGAATCTCGATTGTCTGAACTTGGATACACTGAATGAAGCCTATACTGGCTAAGGATTGGATCCGTCAGGATACTAAATATACCTTTGTAATGTATTTCAAAATAAGGGAGGGGCAAGGTATAATACGCTCCGCTTTTCAAAATCACTTGTCCTATTGGGTGGGCAAATGAGCCAAGATAATACGGATTCAAACGGTATTCAGTCAGATGGTATTGGAAGTCTCAGTAGAAGGGGAGTTATGGCAGTACTCGCCGGTGCTGGAATATTAAGTGCGTCAGGAACAGCTAGTGCCGCCAACACAGATCATAGTCACCTTGACGAAGCGTGGACTGGTGATCCTGGTAAGCGAGGAATACTTGTTCACACCGGCTCAAACACTCCAAAAGCTATTGAAGGCGCTTCAAATGCGGACAATGCGAGAGCTTTTGTGGGCTATGCCACTTCCTCAACCGGCTATACAAGAGGGTTCCAAGGCAGAGTTGATTCTCCGAAAGGGATTGGTGTCTTTGGCACGGCAAAGGCGAACTCTGGTTTCGCAAAAGGCGTAGAAGGTCGCACAGCGGCTTCAGGAGGGACCGGTGTAGTCGGTAACGCAACAAGTGAAAGTGGTACTACTACCGGTGTTAAGGGGAAAGTAAATTCTCCCGACGGCTACGGACTCTACACTCCTGACGACGCCAAAGTCGACCAGACGCTCGAAGTCGGTGGGGACCTGCAGGTAAGCGGCACGAAGAACTTCGTCCAGACGGTCGACACGACGGGTGGCCCCAAGCAGGTCGCCTATACGGCCGTCGAGGCGGGCGAGCCGCGGACCGAGACGACCGACGTTGCCGAGATGGATGCGGGTCGCGCCGAGATCGAGCTGCCGGAGCACTTCGACATGGTCACCAGCGAGGAGGAACCGCTCTCCGTGCAGGTGACGCCTTACGCGAAGGATCAGGTCCATCCGCAGGTCGTCGAGACGTCGACCGAGCAGATCGTCGTCGAGGACTTCGGCGACGGGCCACAGGATTACACGTTCTCCTACACGGTCAAGGGTGTCCGCGAGGGCTTCGAGGACCAGGAGATCGTCCGCGATCCCTGACGATAGCGATATTTTCTCGCGGTTCCCGGTGTCGGTCGATCCCCGGAAACCGGGGAATCTTCCGCAAAACAACAAAGGTGATGTGGGAGACCCCACAATCACTCAGCGAACATGATACACGACGTGGAACTGCGAGCCCTCCAGGTCAACGCCGACGAGCGTGGCACGCTGACGGAGATCTGGCGGTCGGACTGGGACTTTTTCGCGGGCGAGGACGAACCGACGATGAGCTACCTTTCGGAGTCGTATCCGGGTGTCGTCCGGGCGTGGCACCGCCACGAGCGCGGCCAGATCGACCACTTTGTCGTCCCCCATGGCAACGTGAAGGTCGGGATCTACGACGACCGCGAGGACTCACCAACACAGGGTGAACTCGACACGTACGTCATCGGCGAGGACAACCCGACGGCGATCAGAGTGCCGGGGGAGTGCTGGCACGGATTCAAGGTGATCGGCGACGAGCGCGCGACGTTGATCAACTTCCCGACGAACCTCTACGATTACGAGGATCCCGACGAGCAGCGCCTGCCGCCGGACACCGACGAGATCCCGCTCGACTGGGACGAACAGCCACACTGACCATGAAGGGCGTGCTACTCGCCGGGGGGACCGGCTCCCGGCTGCGACCGATCACCCACACGGGCCCGAAACAGCTGTTGCCGGTGGCAAACAAACCCGTCCTCGAATACGCGATCGAGGACCTTAAGGACGCCGGCATCACCGATATCGGGGTCGTCCTGGGTCACAAGGGCCGCGAGGCGATCCAGGAACTCCTCGGGGACGGCTCCGAGTACGGCGTCGATATCACCTACATCGTCCAGGGGAATCCACTTGGCCTAGCTCACGCGGCGGGATGTGCCCGTGACTTCGTCGGCGACGACGACTTCGTGATGTACCTGGGTGACAACATCCTCAAACAGGGCATCGAGGACCTCGTCGAGAGCTTCCAGGCGGGCGAGTACGGCGCGGGCATCGCCCTCCAGGAGGTCCAGAACCCTTCGGAGTTCGGCATCGCCGAGACCGACGCCGACGGGGCGGTCACGCGCCTCGTCGAGAAGCCGGCGGATCCGCCGAGCAACCGCGCGCTGATCGGCATCTATGTCTTCTCGAACGCCGTCTTCGACGTCATCGAGGAGTTAGAACCGTCCTGGCGGGGCGAACTCGAGATCACCGACGCGATCCAGGACCTCCTGGAGGGGGGCAACCCAATCGACTCTCATGTCGTCGAGGGCTGGTGGAAGGATACCGGCCGGCCACAGGACATTCTCGACGCGAACCGTCTCGTCCTGGAGGACGTCGCCGACGACCGGGCGGGTGAGATCGTGACCGACGCCGAGGTGACGGGCCGGGTCGATCTGGCACCGTCGGCGAGGATCGAGGCGGGGGCGGTGATCCGCGGTCCGGTGTCGATCGAGGCGGGGACGACGATCGGCCCCGGGACTTACGTCGGCCCGTATACGTCCATCGGGCCGGACTGCGAGCTGGCCGACGTCCACGTCGAGAACACGGTCCTCGTCGGGGAGTCTGAAGTAACCTCCGCCGAAACGATCGTGGACAGTCTCATCGGTCGGAACACCCGAATCGGGAGTGCGGCCGACGAACGCCCGGCGGGACGACGACTCGTCGTCGGCGAGAACTCGAATCTCAAGCTCTAAGCATGCACATCATCACACACACCTGTCCCGATTGTGGAACCGTCGTCGCCGCGAACGAGCTCGAAGCCAACCGGGTGATGAAGTGCCCTGGTCTCGGGTGTCAGTCCGTGCTCCGGTTCGATGATCTCCCGGCCGACGATCGGGACTTCTTCCTCGACAACCGGGAGCAGTACCAGCTCTAGCCCGACAACCAGGGCTCGATCGCCGTGAGGTCCGCCTCGAGTGTCGGTTGTGGCCGATCGAGCACTGACTCGACCCGATCGACCGCCAGGCAGGTATCGGTCGGTCGAGCGGCAGCCCGGTCGACCTCAGTCTGTGATCCCTCTTCAAGTAACACCGCCGGCGCATCCATCTGTCGACAGATCGCCTGTCCGAACGTATACGGCGTCACGCACGATCGACTCGCGACGTGGACAGTCCCGCGGAACCCGGTCTCAAGGAGTGCGAGGATCGTCGAGGCAGTCGCCCCGGCCCGGCTCGGTGTCACCCGCTGGTCCGTGAACAGCGGCGTCGACTCGCCGGCTGCGAGGCGGTCCCGGACCCAGGCAGGGAATCCCGTCAGCTCGTCACTCGAGCGGTGGACGCCGTAGATGAACGACGGCCGGACGATGATCGTCTCGGCCTCGGATTCTCTGACACGCACCTCGCCGTCGCGTTTCGATTCCCCGTACACCTGAATTGGATTCGGCGCTGCCGATTCAGTATACAGCGTGTCAGTGTCACCGTCGAAGACGTAATCCGTCGAAACGTGGACCAGTGGAATGGCGCGCTCCGCGCACGCTGAGGCGATCTGTCCCGGTGCTTCGGCGTTGATCTCGTGGGCCACCCCGGATGCCGTCTCGCAGGCGTCGACGTCGGTCATCGCCGCACAGTTGATGACTGCGTCCGGTCGTCGTTCCTCGAGTTGCTCTCGGATTGCCTCTCGATCGCGGATATCTACTTTCGCGAGCGGGGCATCCACCGATGGCTCCGCCTCGTAGTACGTCCCGGAGACCGAGAAGTCGTCCTCGAGGGCGTGGTGGACGACGTTGCTACCGAGCAGCCCACCGGCACCGAGAACCAGTATGTCCATATCCCGACAAAGTGTAAACGAAAACATAAAGGCTCGCGTCTCGCAGTGGCAGGTATGCGCGTTCTCGTCACTGGCGGTGCCGGTTTCATCGGCTCGAACTTCGTCCACTATCTGCTCGACGCGACCGACCACGAGATCGTTGTCCTGGACGCCCTCACCTACGCGGGCGATAAATCCACCCTCGACGGCGCACTCGACTCGCCACGCTGTGAGTTCGTCGAGGGCGACATTCGTGATCAGGAACTGGTCGAAGAACGCACTGCCGACGTGGAGGCGATCGTCAATTTCGCCGCAGAATCACACGTCGACCGATCGATCCACGAGGACGCCCCGTTCGTCTCGACCAACGTCCGCGGCACCCAGACGCTGCTCGACGCCGCACGGACCCACGACGTCGATCGGTTCGTCCAGATCTCGACCGACGAGGTGTACGGCCAGATCGCCGAAGGAACGTTCAGCGAGGACGACAAGCTCGACCCCCGAAACCCGTATGCGGCGACGAAAGCCGGCGCCGATCACCTGGCCATGAGCTATCACGTCACCTACGACGTTCCTGTCCTCATCACCCGATCGTCGAACAACTACGGTCCCCGACAGCACCGGGAGAAACTCATCCCGAAGTTCCTCACCCGGGCCGCCGAGGGGGAGTCCCTCCCGCTGTACGGCGACGGGACGAACGTCCGGGAGTGGACGTACGTCCGGGACAACTGCCGGGCGATCAACACAGTGCTGGAGGAGGGCGAGCCGGGCGAGATCTACAACGTCGGTAGCGGCGAGGAACTGCCGAACGTCGAAGTTGCCCGACGCATCCTCGAAGCTGTCGACATGCCCGAATCGCTGATCGAATACGTCGAGGACCGACCCGGTCACGATCAGCGATACGCGCTGGATACGGGGAAGATTGAGAAGCTGGGATGGGAGCCCGAATGGTCGTTTGAAGAGGGGCTCGCTGCCGCCGTCGAGTATTATCTTGCGTAAGGGGGCTCGCTCACTCCAGATACCCGATATCTTCCAATCGCTCCTCGACGTCCGAATCCAGATCACCGCGAGCGGATCCGGATCCACGCCCGGGAAGCGGCGACCGCGTCCGCACCGCCCGCGTCGCCGTCGGACTCCCGTCCGCAAACGCCGACAACACGACCTCACCGTCGACGTCTTCGGGCACTGCCTCTCCCATCCAGTGAAGCACGGTCGGTGTAATGTCCGAGATCTTGATCGGCCCGAGGTCCGTGGCGGCGACGTCCTCGCCGTGGAACAACACGAGCCCGTCGGGGATGTTCTCACCGCGCCAGTCGGCCGGTTCCGAGGTGACCGGCCCGTCACCCATTGCCCCACTCGTGTGGACGCCCGGTCGCTGATCGAAGATCAGATCCGGCGCGAGGTCGACATACGGGCCCTCGTAGATCTCCTCGGGCCGATAGATCGCGTCGGTGATCGGCTCACCGGTCGTCCCGGTCGCCTCGGCCAGATCCGCTTCCAGATCAGTCAGGATCGATTCCCGTTCCGCGTCGTCCGCGGCGTTGACGTACAGCAGGCCTTGCCCGCTGGCGATGACGTCGGTGTTCGCCCAGTCGACGAGTTTGAGCTTCTCCTGGCGGACGACGCCGTCGTCGCTGGGGAGCCGTTCGATGATTCGCCGCGGAACCAGCGGTCGGATGTACTGTTCCAGCCCGAGCGATCGGACAATGCCGGCAACGCGCTCCTGAGTGAACCCCATGTCATGCAGCCGCGAGGCGAGACTCGACTCCGTCGAGAGGTATCCGTTCGCTTCGAGCCAGCGGTTAGCGTAAAACACCGTGTCGATCTCGGTACAGCCGTGGTCGGACATGAGCACGAGGTTGTACTCGCCCTCGACGAACGGTTCGAGTGCGGCGTCGATGCGCTCCCAGGCCTCGCGGGTCTCGGGGCCGTCCCAGAAGTAGTGCTGGAGGACGTTCAGGTGAAAGAGCGTCACATGGAGGAAGTCGAGGTCGCGCTCTTCGAGCAGTGCGTGTGCCGTTTCCAGGCGCGTCTCGAGGAGATCCTGGACCATGTCGACCGCCCGGTCGCTGTCCTCGTTGGAGGTGAGGACGTTCGCCGGGTGGACTCGATAGTCGAAGCGATCCTCTATTTCCGCCTGCAGTGCTGGCGGCTCCGTGTACTCGTCTTCCCGGGAACGGGGCCCGCCGGCGACCATAACCCCGTCAACCTCTCGCGGGGGGTAGGACATCGGCAGGTTGACCACGCCCGTTCGGTGGCCGGCGTCGTTGAGGTAGTCCCACAGTTCCGGGCTCGTAAAGTCCGTCGAATCCGGGAGTTCCATCGTTCGCTCGTCCGTGTCGATGCGTTCCCACCAGTAGACGCCGAGCTTTCCGGGGTTCTTCCCCGCGGCGTAACACTTCCAGTTCGGGCACGTGACCGGTGGCAGGTGACTCCGGGAGATGCCCGAAGCGCCCGACTCGCGCAACCGTGCGATGTTTGGGAGCCGCCCCTCCTCGATCCAGGGTTCGATGAGGGGCCAGTTGGCCCCGTCGAGACCGATGACCACAGTCGGGTTCATGTATTGTGCCTAACACACAACGCCCTCTAAGGCGTTCCGTTCCCAGCGCGCCAGTGTGGTTCACGGATCGAGCGACGGCTTCGAGCAGTCCTGGGATCTCGGCTGGTGATCGCTCACTGATTGTCGGTGTCACCATAGCAGATTCCGAACGTCCCGTGGAGGCGGGCCCGAACTAGCCGACGTGTCGGGCAGAAACGGATCTTCGCGCGATCAATGATTTCACGCGTCGGCGGCGGTCACGACAGGTGGATCTGAGCGGTCGTGGCCGTCGATTCGTTCGATTGGCTCGCTTCGACCGATATTCCGTACGTCCCGCCGACGTATCGTTGCGGGATGTCCACCGTCAGTGAGACGGACGCGGAGGACTGTGTCGAATCCCAGGCGAACGTTCCCTGACCGGCCGAGGAGACGTTGTCCGTGAAAGCACTCCCGTCGTTTTGCGTCGCGGCGACCGACCAGTCCGTCCAGAGCTCATCGACGACGATCTGGTCGACGTAGGATCCTGTGATCGTAATCGTCGCCTGACCGGGCGAGGAGATCGTCTCGCCGCTGGCCTCCACTGACACGCTGAGGGAATCATACGCCGCCTTCACGTCGACATACCCGTGGCCGATCTTCGGATTCGACGGTGCGCTAACTGCGGCATCTTCTATTCCCCTGGCCGTGGAGAGGAGGGCCTCTCGTGCGAGTGTGTTCGTCACCTCGGGTACGTCCATCATGAGGCCAGCCGAGCCGGCGACGTGCGGACAGGCGGCGGACGTCCCGTAGAAATCTCCGTCGTAGGTGTCCGATAGCGTGCCGTCGGGTGCCGCAATATCGATCCCCTGTCGTCCGTCTTGCGTCGGGCCGCGCGAGGAGAACGCTTCTAGATCGTCGGAGGCGTGCTCGACGGCAGCGGTCGCCAGGGTTTCCGAATCGGTGGAGGTGGCGGGGACGCCGATACTACCCTTTGCGGTAGATGGGGTGAATGAAATGTCGTACCAGGCGAATATATTAAGCTGATTGTTGTTCGTCAGTGAGTCGTTTTTGATCCGTAGGTAACATGGATTCGATGATGGCAGTGAGACCGTTTGTGCTGGTGTCGTCGTCTTGTTCGGAGCGGAAACGAGCGTCTTCGTATCGTCGTACAACTCGACTTTGTATCCTTGGTCGTTGCTACTCCAGGCGACGTCAGAGTGGACGACCACTTCTTCGCCGGTAGCCTGCTTGTCGATGCGCAGGTATGTTGATCCACTATCGTCGAACTTGACGTAGTCGTTCGCGTTCGTTTGAACCGGTCCAGACCAGTGTTTCCCGTCTCCCTCGTTGCCGGCGGCCACGGCGAACAGGCCCCCCTCCGATGTATTTGAACCTGTCGCCTGGGTGTACTCCATGATTCGTTGGCTATAGGCATCGCTCCCGTCGATGCGTGAGGTGGGTTTGAAGCCTAGGGACATGGACATCACGTCCGGATCGTGGGCGGACGTGATCTCGTCCATCAACTGGGGAAACGGACTGCCGTATGCTGAGGCCAACACGAGATCGGCATCGGGCAGCATTTCCGAGACGATCTCCGCGCAGGCGGTCCCGTGTAAACCCGACTGCCCGGAAATAAAGTAGCTGCTACCCCCGATCTGGTCGATGACCTGCTCTGTGATTTCGCTCTGGTCCGGGTTGAAAAGCAAGTCGATGATTACGACCGTCACACCGTCGCCTGTGAATCCCTCGCTGTGAACCAGGTCAGCGTTCGTTGTCGAGACGCCCTCCGAGATCGAGAGCGGCTTTGGATCGGCCCGTTCCTCCACCTTCCTGACGCTCTGCCCGTTCGCAAGGTTCATGATCCGATCAGCGCGCACTGTTCCGAAGACAACATCACCGAAGTCGGTGACGTTCGACGCACCGACCGACGCCGTGTGATCCCGTGCCGCCCTGGTTTCGCCGTCGGCCGCGTGAATCATCACATCGATCGTGTCTGCTGGCTCCCGAGTTGCCTGTTGCCAGTTCTCGTCTGTGGCGATCTGTTCGGCGAGTGGTGTCGCGATGCGTGAGTAGTCGGCGGGACTCATCGTGGAGTACCCCCATCATCCGTATCCGTCGCCCCCTTGCTGCTACCGTCGATAGCACTGCACTGCTGTCGATCTGTCTGGAAACTGGATCTATGTAACCGCTGAATCCAATCGGATCGGGCCATTGAGCGAATAATTGTTGGTTGGGCAAAAATAATTTCCCCAAATCCATCAGATATATCAACTATATATGTATTCTTATATATGTATTGGTTGTTTCTCTTGGCTTCCGGGTGAGTTCTGCACCGCAGTGCTCAGTTCGCTCTGCTCGAAATACGCCACTTCGGAGCCAACTAACGTGGACGTGTTCATGACAAGGCTTATTCATCTCTACCGTGTTTGTATGCGATACCATGAGCAAGCAGTGGTCCCGACGCCGGGTTCTCGGTACCCTCCCAGCGATCGCCGTTGCTGGATGTAGTGAACGCGCAGGGGGCGAAGTCAACCGCGATACGTCCACCGCGACTGACACACAGACACCGGCCCAAACGACCAAGACGGCTACCCCCGAACCCCAACCCATGATTGATCGACTCCCCGAACCGAGTCCGCTCGAAACTGTCTTGGAGGAACTCGTCGTCGCTGACGATCGCACGCAATTCGCTACCGAACAGCAATTGTCTCTCCGAGACGAGGCTGTCAAGGTCGAACTCGAACTTGTCGAAGGCGGGGAGCCGCCGCGAGAACTACTCGAAGCGATCGACTCCGAGTACGGCACGATGGTCGTCGCCTGGGTTCGCGTCGATTCTCTCGTGGACGTTGCCCTCGCTTCGGATGTACGCATTGTCCGCCAGTATAGCGACCCGAAGACCAGGGACGCCCCCCAACCGTAACAACCGCGGCGATTGCTCAGATCTTGCTGTTTTTCCCGCTTTGAAGCCCGAGACGAACGGTTTTCGCTTTCAGCCACGCTTGTATGTTGTCCTGCCGGCTGTCCGTTCGTACCGATATACGCTACCCCGGGTTGGCGGATTCCGCTGGTCTGTTATAGCCGACAGTATCAGGCGTCGGCAACGAGGTGTTTCACACTCGCGATCGCCGATTCCGCGTCCTGACTGGGGACCGTCTCTTCGGAGAACGTGGCACGCTCGTACAGTGCCGTCAACTCACCCAACCGGTCCACCGTTTCCTCGTCGAGATCGGCGCTCGCACAGTCGCGATAGAACTCCCAGTGCGTTCCAGAGATCGACGTGTCGAGGTCCTGGTCGAAGTACTGTCGGACAGCAGCGTAACTCGCCATGACCGCACTGTCGGGCTGTCCGTCTTCGAGTTCGGTTCTGGCGTGTTCGAGCAGCCACTCCGGGTCTCTCCCCGTCGCGACGGTCTCCGATGACCGGTCGTTCTGTTCACTCCCACCGGTCGATGGAGTGGTGTCCTCACGCCGGACCCACACCACTGCCACGCCCGCGACGGCGACCAGAGCCAGGCCGACGCCGGCGAGCCCAAGCAACGCGGGCCCACGGGCGACAGTCACCGTGGCCGTCGCCCTGGACGGTCGCAGATTTCCGCCACCGGGTTCGAATACAGCTTCCAGCGACACCTGCGTCTCGCCGCCAAGGACACCCGCCGAAGCGGCGTCGTCCGGCAGGCTGATCGTCGTTTCGAAGGTCCCGTTCGCGGTGGTCCGGACGGTCGACACTGGCTCACCATCGGCCAGCAGCGCGACCCGTTCGGCGACCACCGGCGTCCCGTCCGGCAACCGAAGCGTCCCGGCCACCCGGGCCGTCTGGTCAGCCGTGGCGGGCGCAGATACCGAGAGTTCGGTATCGCTCTCGCCGACCTGCAGGGGTGTCGTCGCGTTCGCCGCTCGAAGTGTCGTGTTTTCCGCGCGCACGCGGACCCGGACGGTGTGCTCACCGGCCGGGACGTCGCCAGACAGCGACGCGTTGATGAGGAAGCGTCCCGAGCCATCGGTCTCGGTCCGGTTGAGGAGTCGCCCGTCGATGGTTGCGACGACGGGGACGGCCGGAATCCCTTCCTCACCACCGCGAACCTGACCCGTGACCGGCACGGGATCACCATAGTGGACCGTCCCTTCGAGTGGTTCTATTGCGACGGTTGGCTTCGACCGCTCGACCGTCACGTTGATGCTCGTTTCGGCAGCGGCGTACGGCGCAGTCGCGTTCGGGACGTACTGGACCCGCACCGTCGAGGTGTTCGACGGGTGGAACACTGGCCAGTACGTGAGTGAGAACGCCCCGTCATCGTCGGTGGTCGTCGACGTGGTCTCGTTGGTGCCGATTGCGATACGACGCCCCTCCAGCGCGGTTCCGTTCGCGGTCCTGAGACGGCCGGTCACTGTCAGTGGGTCGGCTGCCGAAATTCGACCGGCGTTCGACTCGATTCGCAGTGCTGTTTCCCTGAACGTCGCTTCTCGGACTTCCCGGGTCGTTTCCGAGATGTTAGCGAGGCTCGTCCGGATCGCACGCGAAGACGTCTCGTTTCCCCCCAGTGCGGACCCGTTCCGGTACAGACTGATGAGTTCCGCTCCCGTTTCGTTGATCCGCTCGTCGAGTTTCAGGAGGTCCCTGGCGGTTGTTCGCCGGAACTCGGTGAGTGTCGTGTTCCGGTCGAGTGCCTGCCTGAACAGTGCTCGTCGTCTTTCGTCCGCCGTCGCCACCGCGCCCGGATGGACGACTACCCCGCGATCCACCGGCCGATAGATGTCGAAGACTGTCGTCGCGTTACGCAGAATCGAGTAGTTCCGGTGGGTATCCCAGTAGCCCGATACCATCGTGGAGTAATTCCCCAGCAAGCGACTGCTTCGGAGGAAGGCTCGCACGTCACTTTCGTTTTGCCCGCCGGTAGAGACGTTCGAGTACGCCGAGAGGACCGATTCGTACTCGGTATCGTCGAGGAGCGATCGGGCACGGTCTACGTCCCCGGAGCTGAGGTTTGCCGACGCCTGCCGCGCTCGGGACGCCAGGCGCTCGGCGAGTTGGCGTTGGTAGGCCGATAACCCCCCTGACGTCGTTAGCTCGTTGGGGTCTTCCTGGGATAGACCCTCAATACTGTCGCTGGATGCGCCAGGGCCGAATTCCGCGTCCGAGACGGCAACGCCCACGACCGCAGCTGCGAGCAAAGACACCACGCTCACCACTAACAAGGCAAGGGAGAGCCGACGCCAGCGGTCGAAACCGGGGCGGGACACAGGTGAGGGTAGTCGCCGACAGCCAAAACGTCTTCTCTCTGTTCCAGTGGTTACCAACACGTTCAATTACGTGTCTGCCGTTCGTCCGGAGCATGGAGGTGACGCGACGGTTCTGGGCCGCGGTCGGGGCCGGTGGAGTCCTCTCCGTTCTCGGACTGGTCTTTGCCCGGCCGATCCTGGTTGTGGGTGCGGGGGGGATCTGGGGGCTCGTTGTCGGCGCGCAACTCGTCTTTGTGCTTCGGCTCCTCGCACTCGATCGATCGATGACGATCACCCAGACGCTCGACAGCCCGTTCGTCACCACCCGCGGGACCGTCCGGTGGTCACTCGAAGCGACCCTCGCTCAACCAACTCCACTCGAGGTGTCCATCGTGCCGACGTTTCCGGTGACTCTTGACGTCTCGAAACAGCCACGTGTGAGGATCCCACCGGGAGAGACGGGGGGGTGGGCGGACGCCACGGTGACCGCGACGGTTGCCGGGACGACGACGATCCCACGGCCGACCGTTGCAGTCTCGGGCACCTGGGGGCTGTTCGGCGAACAGTTTCGCCGCGGACCGACGACGGACCTCACCGTCGAACCTCGACAGGTCGGTGACGTTCACGTCGGGCAGGGTGGCGAGTCGGTGATCGCGACGCCGGGTGGCAGGCATCGGACTGGCGAAATCGGATCCGGTATCAGCCCGGCGGAAGTCCGCGAGTACGTTCCAGGGGACACTGTCAGTGACATCGACTGGAAGGCAACGGCACGCCTGGCGTCCCCGCATGTCCGGGAGTTCGAAGTCGAGACCGACCGGCAGACAGTCCTGCTTTTCGACCGCCGGAGTCGGCTGGAAAGCGGCCCTGGCGGCGAATCGATGCTCGCATATCTCCGGGAGGTGGCACTCCGGTTTGTCTCGGCCGCGGCGAACCTCGACGATCCGCTCGGGCTCTATGCGATCGGTGACGGCGGTGTGACGGACGAAGTCATGCCGCGGGCGGACGAACGGACCTACGAACACATCCGGTCACGACTCCAGACCGCGACGCCGACCGGTGGGGCCGAGACGGCGGATGCTTCGACAGCGATGGAGGCCGATCTGATCGGTCCCGGAACCGCCCGGCGGAACGCGACACGGCTTCGCGAGGCGGCGTCCCCGTACGCCCGGTCTCTCCACCCGTTCTTCGCGGACGGTACCCGGTACGTCCGGCAGATAGCCGACCGACCGCTGTTTGGGGCTGGGAAGGCCTACCTGCCCCGGATCGACGGCGAGATGTGGGTCGTTATATTCACCGACGACCGTGACCGAACCGAGGTGCGAGAGACAGTCAAACTGGCCAGAGAGCACGGGAGACGGGTCGTGGTATTTCTTGCGCCGGGGGCGCTGTTCGAGACGGAGCTGGTCGGTGATCTCGATGCTGCGTATACCTCCTACCGTGGGTTCGAGGAATTCAGGCAGACGCTCGCTGGACTCGATCAGGTCGAGGCGTACGAAGTTGGGCCAGGTGATCGCGTGGAAGCACTGCTTTCAACACGCCGCGAGCAAGGGGGGCGACAATGACTGATCAGGACGCCGTTGTCCCAGGAGATCAGTTGGTTGATAGGGGTCACTCTCGGAGGACCTATCCATGAGTGTCGTGGGAACTGACTGGGGCGGTACGGATCGGCGTCACACGCGTGCCGGTGTGGCGATCGTTGCGGTGGCGCTCCTGCATCTCCTGGTCCTGTCTGTCGGGTCCATTCGTCCGGTCCCGGAGGGTGTCGTTCTGGAAGCTACGGTGGTGATCGCACTCGCGGCCGGCGGGCTCAGCAGTGATGGCTCGTCGCGGGTAGCCGTCGCGATGGCGCTCTCGTATGGGTTCGCGGCCGGCGTGGCGCTGGTGGCGATCACCCACCTTGCCCTCCCGTGGGCGGCGGTCGGCGTCGGGACACTCGCTGCCGGCGTCCTCTATGGCGTCCATCGGTACGCACTCCTTCGGCTCGGTCTCCTGGAGGGATCCTCGTGAGCGAAGCATCGGCCGACACCGACGGCCCCGCTCAGGACGACCGAACGCTGGCCGCCGAACTCGAAGTCCTTCGCGAGGAGAACAGACGGCTTCGTCGCGAGTATTCCCGGGCGAGGCAGGCGGAATATACGCAGATGGCAGCGATACTCGCGGGGCTCGGTGTGGTCGGCTTCCTCGGCGGTGTGGTATATCCGTCCGCCCAGACGGTCCTGTTCGCCTTCGGCGGGACGGGGGTGTTTCTGGCGTCATTGCTGTATTTTCTGACGCCGGAGCGGTTCGTCCCGGCGACGCTCGGGGCGGACATATACGCGACCCTGTCCCAGAGCGAAGCGGAGATCGTCGCCGGGCTCGGCCTGACTGACACCCGTGTCTACGTCCCGACCGACGACGACTCGGTTCGGCTGTTCGTTCCACAGCGAGCCGACTACCGGCTCCCGGACGAGACTCACCGGGGGGATCCTTTCGTCGTCACCGAGGAGCCGGCCGAACGCGGGATCACCTTCCCCGCAACCGGTGACCCGCTCTATGAAACCTATACCGATGTCTCTACAACAGGCGGGGCAGGGATCGAGACGACGGTCGAACGACTGGCCGATGCGCTCCTTGAGCAGTTCGAGCTCGTCGACACCGTGGAGACTGACGTCGCCGAGGGGCGAGCGTCCCTCGGCGTCACCGGAAGCCTCTATGGACGTCTCGACCGGGTCGACCATCCCGTGGTGTCGTTTCTTGCGGTCGGGATCGTCCGTGATCGCGATCATCCCGTGACGGTCGCGGTCGAGACGCCCGACAACGACCGGGTCGAGTATCTCGTGACCTGCACCTGGCCAGCGGAGTGAGTCCCGGTTGCAGCCAGTAGGACGGACTCCGGATGGAGGGTGGCCGTCTCAATCGACGCTCGCCGCGGGTTCGTCCTCGACGACGAGCTCCCGGCTCGGTGGCTCGATCGAGTCGATGATCTCTTCGACGACTGCCCCGGTTTCGAGGTCGCTCAACTCCGCGTCGGTACTCAACACCAGCCGGTGAGAGAGGATCGGTTCGGCGAGGGACTTGACGTCGCTGGGGATCACGTACGCCCGATCCTGGATCGCGGCCCTGGCTTTGGCAGTGTTAAGAAACGCGATCGATGCCCGGGGCGAGGCCCCGTACTCGACGTGTGACGATGTCCGGGTTGCCTCGATCAGGTCCAGGATGTACTCCTGGACTGCTTGGGCGACGTAGGTGTCGGCCACCCGTTCCTGGGCCTCGCGGATCTCCTCGGCGGTCACGACGCGTTCAGCCCGGGACGGTCCGAGATCGGGGTCCGCGTCGAACCGTCGGAGGAGTTCCGTTTCGTCGTCACGGTCCGGGAGCCCGGCGATGAGCTTCATCTGGAATCGGTCACGCTGGGCTTCGGGGAGTTCGAACGTCCCCTCCATTTCGATCGGGTTCTGCGTGGCGACGACGATGAACGGATCCGGGAGTTCGAGGGTCTCCCCCTCTATCGTGACGTGGCGTTCCTGCATCGCTTCCAGCAACGCCGACTGCGTCTTCGGCGTCGCCCGGTTGATCTCGTCCGCGACGACCACGTTTGCGAACACCGGGCCACGCTGGAGTTCGAACTGGCCGGTCCCTTCCCGGTAGATCGAGGTCCCGGTGATGTCCGCGGGGAGGATGTCAGGCGTCATCTGGATGCGATTGGACTCCAGTCCAGTCGCCCGCGCGAAGAGGTCTGCAAGCGTCGTCTTCGCGACGCCAGGGACCCCTTCGAGTAGCACGTGGCCGTCGGTGAGCAGGGCGATCGTCAGCCGTTCGACGAGATCCTCGTTGCCGATGAGCACGGACCCGACTTCCGCCTGGACGGCGTCGTGGATCTCGGCGGGGTCACTCATTGCCTCTCCGTTGGCGTCGCCGTCGTATAATGGCTTTCGTCACACGTGAGACCTGCTCGTCGTCCCAGTCCGGATGGCGATCCCGGATGAACGCATCCAGGTCTTCCGCGTCGAGGTCGATCCGGGGCCGGTCTCGGTCGCCACGCCCGACGGATGCGAACAACCGCTCGCGCCAGAATGTCGGTGCGAACAGCCGCGGGAACTGGTACCAGATCGAGAAACCGCCGAACACCGCGAGGCCGACCACCACCTGAAGTAGCGGCGTCTGACGGAGCGAGAGCACGATCAACGGGACGACCGGGAGTGAACGACCCTGGGAGTAATCCAGGATGGCCCGGCCGCTGTCGTCGACGATCCCGCTCACCAACGCTTGATTATCCGTCCGCTCCAGCATGGCGTTCGTAAACATGCTCGCGTCCCCGGAGACGATCACGGTCCCGGCACCGGCGGATTCGACCGTCGCGACCGGCCGTCGACCGAGCGTCTCGTCGTCGTCGAGCGTCCCGTTCCCGTTCGCATCGAGGTACGCTGTCGCCCGGGTCGACAGGAGTGACTGGGCGCCGTTCGGCTCGACCGTCGCCGCGTGGTTGAGGGTCACCCTCTCGACGCCGTCGAGCAAACGGCCCGCTGCCGTCCGCACGTCGTCCGTCGCGTTGTCGTCGATCGTCGCCGGCACGACTACCGGCAGGGCGGACGACCGGTAGTTCGATTGCTCGTCCCGGAGGACGCGAGGGCCGAGTCGGGCGTCCGCATCGATCGACGCGAGAAGGGGGTTGGCCCGTGATCCGTTCTCCGCAGCGACGACCACCGTCCCCCCGTTGGCCAGGAACCGGTTCAGCCGTGCGGTATCGGCGGCTTCGTATGCCGAGATCGGAGCGAGTACGAAGCTGACTGCATCTTTCGCCGACCTGTCTTCGTACGGTGCGGTGTCCAGGGCGATCGACGTTTCGACGCCTTCCGCTTCGATCTGCGATCGGAGATCCGAGACGCCATCCCACCCCTGGTTGTACACCGAATACGGTGCTGCCGAGGTACTCATCGCGACCACGAGCCCGATGTTCGCCCCGAGCAGGACGACGACCAGCGTGAACCGCGGGCCCCAGACCAACACCGTCCGCCAGTTCATAGTCCGGCCCCCATAGCGAGAATCTCCGGGAGCACTCGCTCGACCAGTTCCGACGGCAGCAGTTCGATAGTTCGGCGCAACACGATCAGTCCAAAGACGACGGATCCACCGGCCATGAACCACTTCAGTCGACTGCGCCACGTCGGGGTCGTGGCAACTGGCGTCGTCAATCCGATGATTACGATCAATCCGAACCACGAGACCGAAACATACAGATCCAGCGACAGCGCTCCGAGTGCCGCCAGCGTGAGGAGGGCGCCGAGCATCCACAGCGCCTGGGCGTAGATAAACTGCTGTCGCCGACGCGTAGGCATCGCTACCGTCATTACCACGTAGTCCGGTTAGAATCTAACGACCTTTCGATCGTTCCCGTCTCTAGCGCGGCCACCTACTGTGACCGACGACGCTGGCGATACACTCCCGTGGATAGATGGCTGTTGTTTGCAGCACGGTCACGTCCGCTGGATCTGCGACCTATGGCATCAGATGGTACTCAATGGAACTCAGCGGCAAAGCTTATGTACCTGTAGGCTGTATGTATAGTTGACCGATGACAGACGAGGACGACGGCTTCCCATGGCCGCCGGCGATGTTCACGGAAGCGAGCGAGAAGGCGCTCGAGCAGCAACAGGAGTTCCTCCAGCAGATGACTGGTGGAGGGGCTGCCGGACTGGACATGAATCAGCTCGGGACGATGAGTCAGCTGGCGACGTTCAAGACCCGTGTCCAGAGCGGCGGTCGGCTGTCGATCCCGGACGCCGAGCGTGAGGCGCTGGACATCGAGGAAGGCGACATCGTCCAGGCCGTCGTCCTGCCGGTCAAACGCAACCGGAGTGACTAACCCATGACAGACTACACCACACCCGTCACGACCGCATTCGAAGCACAGCGCGCAACCATCGAGCAGAGCCAAAAGGCCGTCGAGCAGGGCGTCAAACTCCAGCAGCGGATGAACGATGCCGTCCTGGGCAGCCTCGAGAGCCAGGAGTCCGCCCAGCGTCGCGGCGTCGAGTTGAGCCAGACGGCGATCCACACGTACCTCGACACGCTCGAAACGAGCGTCCCCGGTGTCGAGCCGGCCGTCGAGGAGATCCGGTCCACCGTCGACGAGCAGTTCGAATTCCTGCTCGAGAACCACGCCGAAGCCTTCGACGCCGTCGAGGAGGAACTCGGCGAGGGCGTCGACGCCTACGACGAGATGACGGCCGACTCGCTGTCCGCGCTCGACGACCAGCTCTCGATGCTGATCGAGGCCCACGAGGATCTCGAAACCCAGTCGGTCGAAGCCGTCGAAGGCATGGCCGATCAGGTCGAGGACCTCCAGGAGCAGGTCGAGGAAGTCAGCGACCAGATCCAGGACGTGCAGGAACAGGCCGCTGAGGCCGTCGACGCCTGAGGTAGTACGTAGTTTTTTCTTTCAAGCGCACACGTGATAACTCATGAGCGATAAGAACGCGGACGTCGGGGCGGAGTACAGTGAGATGGTCGAGGAGATGAACGAGGCCCTCGCGGAGTCGGTCGAACAGAACATGCAGGCCCAGGCGGCGTTCGTCGAATCGTGGTCCGATGCCCTCTCGGATTCGGTGATGGAAGACGACGATTTCACCGACGGTATCGAGGGGTACAACCAGGCGACGGAAGTCTGGATGGACGCCGCCGAGCGGATGTTCGAACGGTCGGCCGACGCCGCACAAGGCGAAGAGGTCGACCCCACCGAGTTCCGTGACATCTGGCTGTCCTCGGCCAACGAGGCCGCAAAGGAGATCATGGGCACGAGCGCGTTTGCTGCCGCCAACGGCCAGCTCATCCAGTCCATGCTGGACATGCGCCAGCAGGCCGACGACTTCAGCCAGGAGACCATCGCCGAGCTCGGTTTCCCCACTCGCGGGGATGTCGAAGAGATCGGTGAACGCCTGGTCGAACTCGAACGCCGCCAGCATGCGGTCGAGGAGAAACTCGACCGGATTCTCGAGGCCGTAGAGGAGTGATCCCCATGGCAGATCCACTCAGCGCCGCACTGGACGTCCAGCGCCGGGCGCTCGAGGAGATGCAGGAGGCCGGCGAGACCGCCGACGTTCTCGACGAGCGCCTCGAAACCATGGCCGACGTCGAAGTCGGGGGGACCCCCGCCGACGTCGTCTACGAGGAGAACAAACTCCAACTCCTCCACTATGATCCCGAAGCGGCGGGCATCGACATTCCCGAGGAGGAACGCGAGGACGTGCCGATCCTCGTCGTCTACGCGTTGATCAACAAACCCTACATTCTCGATCTGCAGCCCGATCGGTCCGTCGTGCGCCGGCTGCTGGAAGCGGGCCACGACGTCTATCTGATCGACTGGAACGAGCCCTCGCGGCTCGACCAGCACCTCACCCTCGAGGATTACGTCGACCGCTATATCGAAAACTGCGTCGACACTGTCCGGGAGCGCTCGGGCCAGGACGCGATCAACATCCTCGGGTACTGTATGGGTGGCACGATGAGCGTGATGTACGCTGCGCTTCACCCGGCGAAGGTCAACGCCCTCGGGCTGATGGCGACCGGACTCTACTTCGAGAACTCCGGTGGCGTCCTCGAACAGTGGGGTGCCGAGGAGTACTACGATCCCGCGAAGGTGACCGAGACCTTCGGGAACGTCCCCTCGGAGTTCTTAGACGAGGGGTTCGCGTTGATGGACCCGATCGACAACTACGTCACCAAGTACGTCCGCTTCGTCGAGAACCTCGACAACGAGGACTTCGTGAAGAACTTCGCCCGGATGGAACAGTGGCTCGAAGAGGGCGTCGACGTCGCCGGCACGACCTACACGCAGTTCCTCGAGGACATCTACCAGGGCAACAAGCTCTACGAGAACGAACTGTACCTCGGCGACCAGCACGTCGACATCGACAACATCGACATGCCGATACTGCAGATCGTCGGGGAGTACGACCACCTCGTGCCGCCGGCGGCGAGCAAGCCGTTCAACGACGTCATCCCCAGCGAGGACACCGAGATCATCGAGTACTCGACGGGCCACGTCGGCATGGCCGTCTCCTCGAGTACCCACGAGGACGTCTGGCCCCAGGTCGCCGAGTGGTTCAGCGAGCGCTCGCAGCTCGACGAGGCGGAGTCAGCCGACGAGGAGTCCGAGGAAACTGAGGAACGCACCGAGAAGACCCCGGAGCCGGCCGAGGATGCCGAGGAGACCTCGGAGCAGGCAAAGGACACCGAAGCGTCCCCCGACGTCGAGACGATCGACGGGATCGGCCCGACCTACGCCGAGCGGCTCGAGGCGGCCGGATTCGAGACGGTCGACGATCTGGCCGAATCCGATCCCGAGACGGTGGCCGAGGCCGCCGAGGCACCGCTTGGCCGGGTCGAGGACTGGTTCGACGCGATCGAGTGAGGCCATCTCCCCCTTTAGAATATCGAGAGCTGACGGTCAGCACACTCCCAGCCGGCGGTCCGTGTTTCGACGGCCCATCCGACATGGCTGACGCCGATGACTGTCAGTGTGGAACGAACCCCTGAACCGTCAGTCACCGATTTCGGAAACGGTGCGTTCGAGTTCTACATCGGGGTGAAACAGGTCTTCGACGGGCACCTCGAAGAACGCTGCCAGTTTGAACACCAGTTCAACCGATGGGTCGTACCGGTTGCCTTCGACGGCATTGATCGTCTGTCGGGTGACCGCGACGTGTTCGGCGAGGGCCCGCTGGCTGAGCCCGGACGCCTCGCGATACTCCGTGAGTGAGTTGTCCACCGTGATCACCTCTGGCTACGGAGCACGACGAGGAACGCGCCGTAGATCAGATAGAGAACGGCGACGAACATGGCGATCGCGGTGCTCCAGGGCTGCCACTCGAATTTGTCCACCCCCCACGCGAAGGTGAGTGTGGGGAACACTAACATGGAGCTTATTCCCAACAGCGATAGCGTCCACTCGGCGGCCTCCCGGGAAATCTGCTCGTCGCGTTCGTCAAACACTGGCCGTTCCGTCCGGGACAGAGCGACCATCACACCGGTTATAGCGAGGCCGAATACGGCGACGCCGACCAGTGGCCGTTCCAGCACGGTGAAGCCGGCGAGGGCAACCGCGCCGACGACCGTCAAGCCGGCGACCACACGTCGGATCCGAGACGGTCGTTCGAGGAATCCGCTCATCGTTCCTCCGCGCGGAACCACTCGATGAGTGGCCGAAACGACAGCAGTTTGTTCAGGGTACCCCCGCTAACGCCGAACAACCGCCCAGCGCCCATCGATGCGTTTGAATCGTGCGTGTGTTGTGTCGTTGCCATTGTTTTGACCCGTCAAACACTCTTGTCGGAAAGAGTGTTTTACAGTAAAACGGCTTTGACGTAGTAAAATAAGTTTTACGGGTCGTGACTGAATGAAGTCAGTCACCCCGAACTGGATCGATTCGAGCGTTTCGTCGGACGGGACTGTCGTATCGAGGGAGCTGGTAAAATCGCCCTCGCGTCGCACTGATCGCTGGTGAGCACTTTCACCCTGGTTTGCGAACCTTCTTGAGGCAGTACGCTCAACAGTTGCTACCATAATGGCTCGCGCGGAGAACACGGAGTTCATCGATCTCTTCGAGGAGTTCTATCGCGATTACTACCGCAACGAGATCGGCGAGCTCGCCCAGAAATACCCCAACGACCAGAAGTCGCTGTTCGTCGACTACCAGGACCTCTATCGGTTCGACCCCGACCTGGCGGAGGACTACCGCAACAAACCCGACCAGCTCCAGGAGTACGCCGAGGAAGCCCTCCGGCTGTTCGACCTGCCGATCGACGTGAAGCTCGGCCAGGCTCACGTCCGGATGACCAACCTCCCGGAGTCGACGGATATCCGGGATATTCGAGCCGACCACCGCGGCCAACTCGTCAGCATCCAGGGCATCATCCGGAAGGCCACCGAGGTCAGACCCAAGATCACCGACGCCGCCTTCGAATGCCAGCGCTGTGGCACGCTCACTCGCATCCCCCAATCGACCGGCGACTTCCAGGAACCACACGAGTGCCAGGGCTGTGAACGCCAGGGGCCCTTCCGGATCAACTTTGATCAATCGGAGTTCATCGACGCCCAGAAGCTCCGGGTGCAGGAATCCCCGGAAGGGCTGCGCGGCGGGGAGACGCCCCAGAACATCGACGTCAACATCGAGGACGACATCACCGGCCACGTCACCGCGGGCGATCACGTCCGGGTGACCGGCGTGCTCAAACTCGATCAGCGTGGCAACGACCGCGAGAAGTCGGCCATGTTCGACGTCTACATGAACGGCGTCAGCGTCGAGATCGAGGACGAGGAGTTCGAGGAGATGGACATCGACGAGGCCGACAAAAAGGAGATCGTCGCCCTCTCGGAGGAGCGGGACATCTACGAGCAGATGACCGACTCCATTGCGCCCTCGATCTACGGCTACGACCAGGAGAAACTCGCGATCGCCCTCCAACTGTTCTCCGGAGTGACAAAACACTTGCCTGATGAATCGCGGATACGTGGGGACCTCCACGTGCTTCTGATCGGGGACCCTGGTACGGGAAAGTGCCTCCAGGCCGACACGAACGTACAACTCGCCGACGGAACGACGAGAGCGATCGGCGAACTCGTAGAGGCGAACCTAAACGATCCGAAACCTGTCGACGACGGCGTCTGGGATCACGTGTCGATCCCGCTGCCGACGCTCGCGCCTGACGGCTCCCTGAGGACGGCCGAAGCAACCAAAGTCTGGAAGCGGGAGGCTCCTGATCACCTCTATCGGGTCCGGACCCAGAGCGGCAGGGAACTCGACGTAACGCCGTCCCATCCGCTGTTCGTCCAGCAGGACGGGACGCCGACGGCGATGGAAGCTGAGAACCTCGAGAAAGGACAGTTCGTCGCGACACCGCGATCAGTTCCGACGGCCGGGAACGATCGAATCGAAGTAGACCATCGCGAGTCTCAATCCCCCAACGCAGTGCGGTTTTCGGCACCGGAGGCCTGGACGCCGTCACTTGCTCGGCTTGTGGGTTACACCGTCGCTGAAGGCCACGTCGTTCATCGGGCGGACAACACTGCGGACCTGCGGATCACGAACGAGGATGAGCCAGTCTTGGAAGATGCCCGGGCGGCCTTCGAGGCCCTCGACTTACCCTACTCCGAGGATGTGCGAGAAGAATCCGGTGTCACTCGTCTTCGCTGTCACTCAAGCGAATTTGTCAGCTTTCTCGAGGCCATCGAGCCGGCGATTCTCGAAAACTCCGCACACCAACGCGTCCCGGAAGGCATCAAACAAGCGAGCGATTCCATCCGTCGGGCGTTCCTGCGGGCGTATGTCGAAGGAGAAGGTCACGTTGCCTCCGCTGAACGGGAAATCACGGTCGCTTCGATGAGCGAAGCGTTACTCGAAGACGTGCGCGTGCTTCTCACCTCACTCGGTATCGAAGGAAGCATCCACGAACGTCATAACGAGAGCTACCGTCTCCGCATCAGTGGGGACGATTTCGGCCGCTACGTTTCGAAAGTCGACTTCGTCACCGACCGGAAACAGCTCGCAGCGGAGTCCTACGAAGGGACGACCGGGAATACGAACCGTGATATCGTCCCCATCTCCGGGGATACTCTACGTGAGGTCCGTGAAGCCCTCGCGCTCACACAAACAGATTGCGGCGTTCCCAGAACCACCTACCAGCACTACGAGCGCGGCGATCGAAACCCGAGTCGCGAGTCCCTCCGTGCCGTCGTCGACGCGTTCGAGAAGCGACTCGCGTGGCTGAAAGACCAGCGTGACGGGCTGGCTGGCGAGGACTGGGAGACGATCGTCGAACTACGGGACGAACTCTCCATCTCACAGCAATCGCTCGCCGACGGGATGGACGTCACCCAGACGGCGATCAGCTACTACGAGCGCAACGAGGTCGTACCCGACGGCGGTGAAACGGTCGCCGCCAGCTCAGTCGTCAATGACCGACTCGAGGAGGCGCTCGCCGTCGAATCCACTGTCGACCGATTGGGTGATCTCGCGACGAACGACGTTCGCTGGGATCGCATCGCCTCGATCGAAGCGGTCGAACCCGACGACGAGTGGGTGTACGACCTCGAAGTCGAGGGGACCCACAGCTACGTTTCCAACGGCGTCGTCTCTCACAACTCCCAGATTCTCCAGTACATTCGCCACATCGCACCGCGATCAGTTTTCACGTCGGGGAAGGGATCCAGTTCGGCGGGGCTCACCGCTGCAGCTGTTAGAGATGACTTCGGTGACGGCCAGCAGTGGACGCTCGAAGCCGGCGCGCTGGTGCTGGCAGACCGTGGGATCGCGGCAGTGGACGAGTTAGACAAAATGCGGTGCGTTACTGGTGATACTCTCGTGCAGGCGGGTGACGGACGACGACGAATCCGCGAACTGGCCGGCGAAACTGCCGAAGCGGGATCAATCGAGGAACTCCCAAACGGGCGCACGATACGGGATGTCGATCTCGACGTGTGGACGATGACCGATGACGAGACGTTGACGCGACGCCCGGTGACGGCCATCCACGAGTACGACGCACCCGAGACCCTCTACGAGGTGACGCTCTCGACCGGCGAAGCAGTGACTGTCACGCCGGATCATCCGTTTTTCATCGAGCAAGATGGCGCGAGAGCCGAGACGCCTGCCGAAGAACTGCAACCTGGCGATCACGTTTTCGTCCCGGAAGGCGCTGGGATGGTAACTGACGGTGGAATAGCCCAAATCGACACCTCATCCGATCGCCTTGGCCCGGCAGAATCCGGACTCGGCGATATCGGGCTTCGAGCGGTGGAACACGTCGAGAGCGTTCCGGATCACGATTACGATTCAGTGTATGACCTGACTGTCGAGGGAACGCATAATTTCCTCGCCAACGGCATGGTCGTCCATAACTCCGAAGATCGCTCGGCCATGCACGAAGCGCTAGAGCAGCAGTCGATAAGCATATCCAAGGCTGGAATAAACGCAACACTCAAATCCAGATGCTCGCTGCTCGGGGCGGCAAACCCCAAGTACGGCCGGTTCGACCAGTACGAGCCCATCGGCGAGCAGATCGACCTCGAACCGGCGCTGATCTCGCGGTTCGACCTCATCTTCACCGTCACCGACCAGCCCGACGAGGAGGAGGACGCCAAACTCGCCGAGCATATCCTCCGGACGAACTACGCGGGCGAACTCAACACCAACCGCGAGCAGAACAGCACGCCCGACTACAGTGCCGAGGAAGTCGAGAACGTTACCGACACGGTCGCCCCGGAGATCGACCCCGAACTCCTCCGGAAGTACGTCGCCTACGCAAAGCGAAGTTGCTTCCCGACGATGACCGAGGAGGCCAAGGCGGCCATCCGGGACTTCTACGTCGAGTTGCGGACGAAGGGCTCGGGCGAGGACGCGCCGGTCCCCGTCACGGCCCGGAAGCTCGAGGCGCTCGTACGGCTCGCGGAGGCCAGTGCCAGGGTGCGGCTCTCGGACACCGTCGAGGAGGAAGACGCCGAACGCGTCATCGGGATCGTGCGGTCGTCGCTCGAAGACATCGGCATCGACCCCGAGACGGGGGAACTCGACGCCGACGTCGTCGAGACGGGGACCTCGAAGTCACAGCGCGATCGGATCAAGAACATCCGCGGGATCATCGCCGACATCGAGGAGGAGTACGACGAAGGTGCGCCCGTCGATGTCGTCATCGAGCGGGCTGAAGAGGTCGGTATGGAAGCCAGTAAGGCCGAACACGAGATCGAGAAACTCAAACAGCAGGGCGAGGTGTACGAACCCCGCACCGATCATCTCCGGACGACGTGAACGCTATCCGCTACCGAACTGCCGTTTGCTCCCCCTGTTCCCCCACCGTGTGGTCAGGCCTCGCTGTGCACGTCTTGATAGGTCGATCTGAGCGTTGCCGGTGCCACCCCTGCGACGTCGGCAACTTCGCGTTGCGTGACGTCGGCTTGCCCCTCTCGGGCGGCCGTGTACAGACACGCTGCTGCCACGCCGCTCGGTGCACGTCCGCCAGCCAAGTTCTCCTCGGTGACGAGCGTGGCGAGCTCGTGGGCGCGGCGCTCGACACCGGCGTGCAGACCAAGCCGGCTGGCGAACCGCGGCAGGTACTCCCGGGGATCGATCGGCCCGGTTTCCAGCCCCAGTTCGCGGTTGACGGCGGCGTAGGCGACCGTGAGTTCGTTCTCGCTCGCGTGGGCGACCGTCGTGACCTCTTCGACGGTCCGCGAGACGCCGGCGATCCGACACACGGCGTACACCGCGGCGGCGGCCATTCCCTCGATGGAGCGCCCGTGTAACAGTCCATCCCCCTGGGCTGTTTCGAACAGGACGCACGCCTCGTCACGGAAGCTTCGAGACAGCGACAGCCGACCGACGAGCCGGCGGATCTCCATGATGCCGTACATCAGGTTCCGCTCGGCCTTCGAGGACGTCTGTGACCGCCGGTGTTGGCGGCGCAACCGCGCGATCCGGCGTCGGCGTCGCGGCGGCGCGCCACGATCGCGGCCGATCCGGGTCGACAGCCCGTGATCGTGACGCGATCGCGAGACAGGCGGTCCAGTCCGGCGTCGATCGGTCGTTTCGTCGTCGAAGGACCGCCACTCCGGCCCGTGATCGATCCGTGCTTCGGCGACGACCAGTCCACACTCGCGGCAGATTGCTTCCCGGCCGTCGCGCGTCAGTTCCCCCGAACATTCCGGGCATTCCCCCGATGTGCCTGGCGCGTGCACAGCATCCGATACGAGACAACTGGCCGTAATTAAACTATTGATTTCATTGTCTGACGACAACTAATGCTGTCACATGGTGGGGGATTGGTGTCAGACAGTGTTGACTTCGCTGTCAGATGCGGTTGGCAATCGCGTCTGCAACGTCGTCCTGTTCTCTCTCCGTTATTCGGGGACTATCGCCAAAGAGCGCGTGGATCGGACCGGCGTCGTCGTCCGTAAAGCGCGGGACAACGTGGGCGTGGACGTGTGGGACTTCCTGACCGGCAGCCTCACCGTTGTTTACCGCGACGGTCGTCGCGGGCGCGTCGACGGCCGCCTCGACGGCGGGAACGACCGCATGAAGGACCTCGTAGAACCCCTCGGCCGTCCCGGGTGGGACGTCGGCGAGCCGTTCGTGATGTTCCTTCGGAATGACGAGCGTATGTCCGTCTGCGAGCGGATTGGCGTCGAGAAACGCCAGCGCGTCGTCTGTCTCCTGAACGGTGTGACTCGGCAGTTCGCCCTCGACGATCGAACAGAACACGCAGTCGATCATACGCACTCCAACGGCTTTCCCCGCCAAAAACCGACGGGTCTGGGTTGGAATTCGACGGGCCTGGGTTGCAACTCGCGGCCCGAGCGCGCCGCGGGTAGCTTTTTTAGCGCCGTCTCCGTACGCCGAAACGATGACGTTCGACTTCGACCCCGCGACCCAGACGACGTGGTTCCATAGCCCGCTCGAGGACTTCGAGGAGGTGTCAGTCGAGACCGAGATCCGGCAGGATCCGCTCACCGGACGCCAGTCCCGGATCGTCTCGGAGAACTTCGTCCGGCCGGAGGGCGACCCCGACATCGAGGCCGTCCTCAGAGACAGCGAGGGGTGTTTCTTCTGTCCCGAGATGGTCACTGACGCGACACCGACCTACCCCGACTGGGTCGGGTTCGACCGCGGCGAGTGGGGCGAGGCGACCTCCTTTCCGAATCTCAACCCCTACGGCGATCACTCCAACGTCGTCGTCCTGACCGAGGACCACTACGTTCCGATCGACGAGTTCAGCGTCCGGCAGTTCACCGACGGACTCGCGGCCGCCCTGGAATTCGTCGAGGCTGCTTTCGAGTCCGACGCCGCCGACGAGTACGCCTCGATCAACATGAACTTCCTCCGGCCGGCCGGTAGCAGCATCATCCACCCGCACATGCAGACGCTGATCGACGAGTGCGGGACGAACCTCCAGGCCGACCGCGCCGAAGCGGCCCGCGCATACCGTGAAGAACACGACGCGTCCTACTGGGCGGACGCGATCTCGGAGACGACCGAGACTGACCGATACATCGGCTCGACCGGTGCCGTCGAGTGGGTCGCGCCGTACGCGCCGAAACATCACCGCCACATCCGTGGCGTGGCCCCGGGTGTTGACGTCCCCGGGCCAACCGAACCAGTCGTCGAGGATTTGGCCGCCGGGATCGTCAACGTCCTCCAGTACTACGGGTCGGCCGGCCACAACAGCTTCAACCTCGCGCTCACGCTTCAGGACGGCGACCCGGCGAACCCGCCGGTGATCGACCTGGTCTCCCGGGCGGTCTTCGAGCAGTACTACTGGTCGGACTCGCCGTTCTTCGCCACGCTCCACGACGAGAGCGTCGTCGACGTGCCGCCCGAAGACTACGCTATGGAGGTGGCCGCGTTCTTCTGAGACGACGCGACGACGTCCACAGCGCCGCTGGCTGATCGGCTCCGTTACTCCGTCAGCGGGAGGACGATGCCGAAAGTAAAGGGCGCGATGAGTCCGATCAGTACGCCGAGGATCTCCAGATCGAGCAGCAGCGTCGCCTCCCACTCCGGCAGCGGACCGAGCAGTGCCGGGCCGAGAAGGTGACCAACCGCGCCGATCGCGAGGAGGGCGACCCCGAGGAGAAAGCTGTTTCGCGTCCACGATGCATAGTCCATGTCCCGAGTTGGTGCCATTGCCGTGTCGTCTCTCGGGAGAAAATATAACGATTTCGTCACGCGCCGCTCCGTGCGGCGGCGTCCCTGGTGGGCTAGATCAGGATGACGCCGGCCACCCGCTGTCGGCCTGGCGACGGAACGGAAAGAGTCATAATCGCCGGTTCTCGTAAGTCCGTGTATGTTAAACGTCATAGCCGAGCAACTCACCGGCGTCGCGATGGCGCTGCTGGCTACCGTGCTGACGCTCGTCGGGTTCGTCGCCGAATCCGCTGCCTTCGAGAGCCTCGCGGCCGGCCAGCAAGTCGTTGGTGTCTGGGAAATTGTCGTCGGCGCGCTCATGCTGATCGCGGGGGCGAAACTGATCCGGGACGAAGCGCTGCCGCGGATCTTGGCCGTCACCGACAGCTAGCGCCTCACGCTTATTGGGCCAGCGGCAACGAGTAGCTCTTCTCGCGCTCCCGGACTGCCTCCCAGGTCCGCTCGCACTCGCAATCGACCTGCGTGAAGACGCTCGGGTCCTGCCGGAGATTGAAGTCCTTGATCGCCGTCTGGACGTGATCGTCACACTCCCCGCAGTTGTGGGGCCCGCGGTCGCTGCCGTGGCCGACGGGGTCCGAGACGACGGTGACGTCCGCTTTGGCTGTCTCTCGGAGGACCTCGACGACGCTCCAGAGCCACGGCGGGCGGTAGCCCCCGTCGAAATAAAGCTGCTCGACCATGGTGTACCGCTGGACGTTTGTCGGGTTCATCGAGACGGTGTGACAGCCCTCGACGGCCGCACACCGCTCGATGGAGGAAATCATGTCCTCGATGGCTTCCTGCTCGCTGAGGAACGGCGGCTTCATGAGTAGGTAGGCCTTCACGCCAGCGTCGGCGGCGACCGCCTCCGTGCAGGCGTCCTCGAAGTCGGCGAAGTCGAAGTACTTGTTGACGCAGTCGTGGCGAACCCGATCGGTCGCCGTCTCCAGGCCGATTGCGACGTCGGTCTCCAGGCCTTCTTCGCGGAAGTCCGCGATCTTCTCGCGGTCGACGAAATCGGGCAGGGACTCGACGACGATCCGGTCGCGGTCGCCGAAGCGCTCGGCGATGGCCTGGCGGGTCTCGGCGGGGACCTCGCGCTCGTCGAGGAAACTCCCCGACGTGTAGATCTTGACCTGGCGGCAGGTGCCGTCGTGGGTCTCGCGTTCCTGTTCCAGGGCGGCGTCGATCTGGGCGAGCAGGTCCTCGTGGGCGACCGTGCCGCCGTCGACGCTCTCGGCGACGTAGCCACACATCGTGCAGCCGCCGGCTCGTGCCCACCGACACCCGCCGGTGTTGAGGACGATCGTCAGCGAATCGAGCACGCCGTCGGGGGTGTTGTCCCGGTCGATCCAGACCCGGGTCGGCTCGTCGGGTTCGTAGGAGGCGTCGTTGCGGGCTCGGATCTCCCGCATCACCTGGTTGTGGGCGTCCATGCCCCGTCCCTGCTCGTAGACGTCCGGACTCGGCTGGCTCATTGGCGGAGATAGCCGGTCAGCCCCTAAAGCCCCTGCGGGACGACCGGACGCTACGTCTCGCGCTCTTCTTCCGCCCACTCCCGACCTGCCTGTTCGACCCGTTCGCGCTGCTCCGCGGAGACCCCCGACTCGCGTGCCGCCTCCAGCTGGGATTCGATGAGCGAATTGAGTTGTGGGCCCCAGACGTCAGGCGGGTTTTCCTGGATGTAGGTGACCCACCGCTCGATCTCCGCGCGGCGCTGCTCGCGATTGCGCTCGTGTTTCTCGGCCAGTGGATCACTCGAGTCGGTCATACTCGTCCTCGACCTCGAGGGCGTCTACCCATCGTTCGAGTTCGGTTGCATTGAGCTTTTCTCGAACGCTCTTGGGTAGGGGGATTGTGGTGAGTTCTGAACAGTAGTTGGAAGCCACGGACGGCAAGGGAACAGTAGTGTTAGTACATGGTAGCGATCTCCTCGTTGCATCAATTCTACAGACCAATAAGAATATTACCCGTCCCAAACAAGGCCGTAGTAACAGGAGCAAAGAGTTCGTACTATGTCCCCCACGATCACCTTTGGCCAAAGTGCGGCTGAAACAGTGGCCAATGAATTCGGGCTTAAGCTCGGAGAAGATGGGTACCTCGTCAACGAAGAAGGCGACCCCGTCATCCCTATTGGAAGTGATGAACCGATGACTCTCGAAGAGTTTGCTGGGACCGGTGTCGGCTCTCGTGTTTTTATAGAGAGTGACTTCAACTCCGTCTCAGAATACGTCGAAGAGCACCGCTCTGAAAGCTGAGATGGCTGATAACCCGGAAGAAGACAACGCTAACCTCGTTGAGACGGCCATCCGGCTCGTCCGATCAGAGCAGGTTATTGCAATCAAAAACCGAGTTTTTAAAGTTGCCAAAAGAGGATTTAGGGCAGTATTTTCTCATACAATCTCCTCTGATGAAGGTCCGGAGACAATCTACAACCAGGATATTCTAGAACACCCTGAGCAGGAAATAAAACTCGTTGAGAAGGGTGAGAGCGTTGAACCTTTCCAAGAAATTGAGGTGGATGGTGAAACGATTATTGAGCTCAACCTCGACGCCTTTAGTGAGAAGGGCCAGCGAAAAATTCTAGACGAGATTCTACCAACGGAACGTGACCAGGGACGCTTTCTCAAACATGAACAGGAACAAGAATTTGAGGTCGCCGAACAGGCCCGAAAAGATGAGAAAACCAACGAGATCTTGGACTACTTCGCTTCCTATCTTTCTTCTCGCCAGCTGAAACTACTACGCAGAAGCCAAAGTATCCGTATTGCCTGGGAAAGAGAAGATCGATACACCCCTCGTCGAACGATGCAAAAATGGAAAAACGATTTGAAGAACCGATTTGGCGACTCCGCTAATATTGTTTCAAACTTCTGCAGCTCTGGGTATTACGACGAAGGAGGAATCCTTCGATACATTATGGATGACCTCTCCTCTGAATACGAGAATATCGAACAGATACAAGACGAATACGAGGACATCGTACTAGAGCATCCTTTTGTCGTCTATGTTGGGAAATATGACACTCCAGAACAAGTGAAAGAGCAAGCCCGAAGACGCATATCTGAGTACGATTCACATGTATACACAATTCCATATATCGATATCCGTGCTCAGGGATACGATAATAGACAGACTGCGGAGCAAGCATTGAATCGACTTGAAGAAGAATTTTCCACTTTTCCAGTCGAAACGATTGAAAGGGACCGAGAATCAATCTACCGCATCAATCCGGAAAATGTGGATCACCTTTGATTTATGTCCGCAAGCGATCTCAACGATCTTCTCAATACCCCAAAGCTGTTTCTCTTCCTGCCAGCAGTTAACCACACTCTGCTGGTCGCTACGACAACCCGCAGCCATGGGTTTGTACTCTGTCTAGTAGCCGTTGCTTCATCAGCTGTCGTTTATAATATACTGGATGGGATTCCCGTTGATCAGGCAGACAAAGTTAAGCTCTTAACGACAGTGACGTTTGTCTTGGGTGGTACTGGCTGGCTCGTAACGTTAGTGTTCAGCCTTTTCAGACTCAAAGACGCCTTTCCTCAGCAGTGGATACTCCATGAAGTACTATTCTTTGGGACAATCGGATTCATTTCTGTCGTGCTGAGTCACCTCCTATTGCGGACCGAAAATAAATATGAAAACGCCTTCTGATTTGATGGTACAACTTCGTTCGGTTTTTCTGAAGACATGCTCACACCCCATCTCAGAGAGTCCAATCTTCATTACCATGTCTGACGAAAGCTAGAGAGAAGTGCTTAAAACCTCTTATAAGTGTGTTCTAACACACCACCATTTACGCAACGAGAATGTTCTCGAAAATCTTCTCTCACGACCGCCGAAACCCGAGCGCCGCCAGTGCGGCCCGGCCGTAGGCCCATACGGCGACCACCACGACGGCCCCGACAGCGTCAGCGACGATGTCCCCGACGGCAAAGGAGCGGTAGGGAATCAACAGCTGGACGAGTTCGAGCAGGGTCCCGTAAGCGGTGACGATGACGGGGACGACGAGGGGCGAGAGCGTCGGACCGTCGGGCGCGTCCAGCAGTGCGTACACCAGCGTCAGGCTGAAGAAGGCGTAGCCGAAGACGTGCAGCCAGGTCGCCCGCGTGAGGAGGCCAAAGGGCCCATATCGGGCGATTCCCGGCGAGGGCTCGACGACCGCGGCGACGAAGAGGATCGCCGCGACGACGAGAACGACCAGCCACCGCAACGGTCGATCAGCCTGCCGGGAGCGGGTGCTCATTTCTCTTCGACGTGGCGAACCTCGCTGGCGATGCCTCGCGAGCTACCGACCATCTCCGGGCCGCTCATGTTCGCCCGGCCGACCGCGAACGCCGAGGGTCCCTCGAAGACCACCTCGTCGCCGACGCGGATCGACTCGTCGGCATCGATGATTCCCGGCGCGAGGACGCTGCCGTGGGGGACGAAGTCGTCGATCTCGACGCGCTTCGTGGGGACATCTGCCTCGACCCACTGTCGAGCGCCCGCGAGTGTCAACGCGAGGACGCCGTACTCCGGCACCATCGCGGCGAGTTGCTCGCCGTCGCCGTCTCGAACCCGGAGCTTCGGATAGCGACTCTCGACGCTGAAGTCTCCGAAGAGTTCGTCGCCAGCGCCCGCGCCGAACTGGTAATCGGCGATGGCGCGGATCACGTTGTGCTGGCGCTCACGCTTGCGGTACTTTTGCTCGCCGGCGAGAGCCTCCGAGAGGTTCGAAAGCGATTCATCGGTCGTGGGGTGGTCGGCGACGGTGTACTCGAAGGCGCGATCGAGGCGCTCCTCGACGCGCTCGGTGATCGCCCGGTAGTCCGCGGGGACGTGGGCGATCACGCGCGGGTAGTCGTTGGCAGCGAGGTAGGCCTCGAGGATGTCCGCGACGAATTCGATCTCCGTCTCGGACCACCGACCGGTCACGACGGTGTCGTAGTGCTGGGCCGGGTAGGTGAGTTCGAGTTCCTGGGGGACGACGCCGATCGGCGAGGTCATCGAGGCGACGTGCCCGCGGTAGTTGATCGCCTCGCG